>Ga0182027_10002936_pt1 | contig 27368 bp, 13 predicted proteins | sample 712E1DmetaG_FD_121300 | JGI IMG/M metagenome (GOLD analysis project Ga0182027, IMG submission 121300) | Permafrost microbial communities from Stordalen Mire, Sweden - 712E1D metaG (Illumina Assembly) | ecosystem: Environmental > Terrestrial > Soil > Wetlands > Permafrost | place: Sweden...
AGCTTCCTTGTTCAAGCCAAGCGCGGAACAGACTGCTTCGATCCGGTCAGGATGAACCTCTAGCGCGATGCGCGCGACTGCCTGATTCAAATCCTTCATTCCCATAGGTCGCTTGGGAAGATACCTGCATCGGGGCAATCAAAGGTGGGCACCAGAAGCGCACGGTCGAGGTAGCGGTTGCCGCGTTCGCAAGATGTTTCGGCCACGAATCCGCAAGCATGGCACGATGCGCCGTGAAGTGTCCGGTCGGTGGCGGCGTTGTGTTCCGAGCAAAGAGGATCGGATGAGCACACCGTCGCACGACGCAACGCTTGTTTGATTAGGCGGCCAAGATTTTCGGGTTTGCCCAATTCGACCAAGCCGCCAAGCGTGCCGTCCGAGTCGGCTGCCGCTGTGTAGAATAGCACACCCGCCATCGGGTCTTTCGCGTCGGAATCGGAATAAATCCGTTCGCGGATGCTGGCCGAATTGTAACCGCACTCCAGCGCGAGTTCACGGATCAGCAAATGCGAGAACGTGTGAAGCATCGCGTAACGGACGCCGGGATAGCCCTTGTCTGGATCAAGTTGTCGGGCGTTTCGCCAGCCGCGATGCCCGGTCTTCAGTTTGTCGTCACGTTTTTGAACCGACACAAGTGCTTCCCAAGCGTGAATCACGTCCTCCTTGAAGCGGATGAAGATGCCTTCGCCGTGAACGTCGGACGTGGGCACCCATGTGGGCTTTGAGCGACAAAGCGACGCCATTGGCGGACGTTCGTCAGGGTCGTCCGACTCTTCGGGAGCTTCGACACGAGTGAAGCCAATCAAGGCGTTCACTTCGCGAAGACGCTGGAGCAAAAGAACGTCCTTGATCACACCCTTCATTTCAGTAGGAACCATCGCCTTCGACGTGAGGAAGAAAGGCCAGTCATTTGGCGCGGACGGATCAGTTAGGACGCGCCACTCGGGACGTTTGATGTCAGTTTCTTTCGGAGTGGGGTCCTCCTTTCCACTCCGTTTCGCGTCAATAACCTTCCAGACTTGTTCCGGTGTGAACGCGTCGATGCCTGGGAGCGCACCGGACTTTGCAAGAGTCTTGAGAACCGTTTTCGTCTCGGTTTCCGATTCCACATCGGAGAAATACGTCCAGCCGTCCTCAATCAATTGACTCAACTGATCCTTGCCTTGCGGGATTGCAAGCACGGACAAATTGATGGAAAACCAACTGTTGGTCGAACCGAGCAAAACGGCACGCGGCCTTTCATTGCAATCATCGTCAAAAGTATTCAGGTGCGGATGGCGTCCACGACAGGCTGGCAGGTTCTTCTCAGCCTCGCGACCGAAGGCATGAACCAAACTTCTCGCCGGCACGCCGCAGCCATCGCATTTCACCCAAAGATTTTCGGTTTGGAGCGATGCGCCTTGCTCGAAAAATCTCAATGAGCCATTGCAGTCGGGAAAACCTTGCCCCTCGTGGAGATAATAGCGCCATGGGAAGTCGTCCAAGTGACCTTGACGACAAGCCAGCAGGAAGCGGGCGGGAACAGCGTCGGAATCATTGCCCTTCTCGCAGTTCTTGTGGACGAACCGCGTGTCCTCCGGGCGAAAAGGGTTATCCTTGATGGAAAACAAGCCTGAATCGAATTCAGCGAGCGTGCCGCAACGCACGCAACGCAGCCAGCGAGGGAAAGGCCGAACTGGAACGCCAATGCGGGCCTCGGGATCAAGTGGAGTCGTATCTTCACCGGGTTTGATCGGCGGCATTCGGAGCCGTTCGACTTGCGGTCCCAACACGCGCCGGACGGCTTCGAGCAAGCGGGATTCTTCGACGGGTAGACAGCGCGCCTGATCCCACCGGTCCAAGCCCATCGTGAGCACGGAAATATTTGGCAGGTCAATCAATGCGCCGGGACCATAAGTCCACAAAAGCTGGCTTGGCCTGACCTCACCTACGGGTATGTTGCTCATTCTTTTTCCTCCGTGTCAGCCGCTTTGCGCGCTTGCCATGCTGGGCCTTCGTCGAGTTTCGCCGCATCCATGATGAGGTTCACTCCCGGTTCGACTTCGCGCATGGACATCGGTGCGGTCAATTCATCCCATCGCTGCAATCCAGGTCTCTTCAGCAGTGCGAAGATGTCGCCTTGTCCCCATTCGGTATCATAGCCGAGCTTGCGCCCGGCTTTGGTCGCCTCCTTGACCCAGCGATCAATGCGATCTGCGAGCATTCCTTCAGCGGCGGTCTTCACCTCCGCCTTGTCGGCAACCTTCCACGCGCGATCCGAGATGGACGCCCTCGCGTCCTTGGCCTCGGTGTTGCCGACGGTCTTCAATTGGCCTGCGCCGAGATTGGGGTTCAAGGTTTCGTCCGACAACCGCAACAGGCTGACCAACGTGCCCGTCAATCCGCGATCCATCGCGCGCGCCGCGAACGGCGTCACAGATTGTGCCTCGACGTGTTTGTAAAACGTCGCGTGGTAATGCTCGAAGGTTTCGTAATGCGAAAGGTCGCGCGGTCGCGACCATGTGAGGACGGTGAAGACAATTCCCGGAAACGCACGACCGACGCGGCTCGTCGCCTGGATGTATTCGGCGGTGCTCTTGGGCTGGCCGTTCACAGCCATGAGGCCGAGTCGGTTCACGTCCACGCCTACGGAGAGCATATTCGTCGCGAGCACCACGTCCATGGCGCGGGTTTCGCCCTTGGCCCAAGTCGCTTTGAACTTCACTTCGAGCTGGTCAAGCTTCTTCGGAATTTGCTTGCTGGAGACGCGGGACGTCAGTTCATCCACATTCTTGACGCTACGCTGACTCAAGCCGGGGCGACGGACACGACCCATCAGCACGCGGAACGCGCGCGTCGTCACGTCGTCTTCAGCCAACCGCCGCATACCGCCCAACTCGCGCAAAGAGTTAAAGTAGCCGACGAGCGTCATGTAAGGGTCAGCCGCCGGACCGAACCGGTCAAAGAGCGATTGCGCGGAAGTGAGCAAGGCGACATAGAGGCGGATCAGCACGGCCGGGCGGGAACAACCAGGCGAGCAGATGCCTAGATAGAGCCGACCGGGCTTCTCCGTCACGGGACGTTGGACGGAAAAGAAATTATCCTCGATGTCGAGGCCATGTGGTGGAAACACTGCCACTTGGCGGAGAAAGACGTTTTTGACCTGCTCCTTCGCCTTGCGAACCGTCGCGGTGGAGGCGATGACCTTCGGGCGGATGGTCTTGTCGTCGAGCTTCCACGCAGATAACTCATCAATCGCGGTTTCGTATAGTCCAACCATCGTGCCAAGCGGGCCGCTGATCAGATGGAACTCGTCCTGGATGATGAGGTCAGGCGGACGGAGCGGCGAAATAGCCTGCACCTTCGTCGGCGGATGCACACCTTTCTTCGGGTGGTTGCCGGAGCACAGCCAGTCCGGCCAGATCAATCCGTGACGCGGGCATTCCTGTTTTGCGCGACCGAAAAGCGTCCGCGTTTCGCCGCGCCAAGCCATCATCGCGAACTTGTCCACCGTGCCGATAAGCATAGACGGAGGACGGTGATAAATCTCGGTGTCCACGACGACCACCGGCAAACCTGTCCGGCGTTTCCCCCGGCTGAACTCGCATTTCTGTTGTGGGTCGCCGCAACAGATGGCGGTCCGGCCTTCGTCACGATCTACGATGATGTCGCGGCCTTCCAAGATGGATTCTCCGCACCAAGGACAGAAGGTAAGCTGGGCGGGCGTTGCGCCGAAGGTTCGCTGGCCGTCGCGAACGGCCTCGATGACTTTGTGACTTTGCTCCGTGTTGCCGGGCGTCACCTTGTTGCCGACCCAAAGGCCGAGGGTGAACGGCGACTCGCCCCATTTTTCCAGACTTTGCGCCGATTCCTCCCGCAACATCTCCATCGCACACAAGAGCGTCGTGGCGCGTTGAAATTGCTGGATGGTGAGCAGGCGCAGCGTGTAGCGCATGATGACGGCGAGGCCGCGCCCCGCATCATATCCGCCAAGATTCCCTTGCAGCCGACGAATGGCCATCGTGAACGCCGCGACACCGAGATACGCCTCGGTCTTGCCGCCGCCGGTGGGAAACCACAGCAAATCCGCAAACGCCTCCAAGGGTTGCGTTCGGTCACGGTGCTTGGGATCGGCCAACGCCGGAATGGAGAGCAAAATGAACGCGAGTTGGAATGGCCGCCACGACCGATTCTTGACGACATCAAGTTCGGCGAGAGTGACCTTCTCACCCCGTCGGCGTCCTAAAGCGTAGATGCTGCGAACGCGCTGGCGAGCCATTGCACGGTTGGCGAAACGGAACGCCTCAAGCGCAGCTTCATTTTTTTCAAGCGCCTCGACGCCTTCCTCCAACCGTTTGGCCATCGCTTCGCACCGCGTCATCGCTTCGGTCGCGGCCTGTGTGTTGTCCGCGAATTCTCCGGCAATCCGGGAACTCTGCTCCGCAATCCAAGCAGTGTAATCGTCCGTCAGAATTTTGAGAGCCGCGACCAGTTCGACTCGCGGAAGAGAGGCGAGCTTTTCCATGTCGAGTAAACCTTCATTCACCAGCCGCTGCATGACGGGCCGGTCGCGCGAGTCGAGGCCGGGTGTCTCGGTCACTTGCACCTCGAATTCGGGAATGACGACCGTGCGAACCTCAATGGCTTTCTCTGGATTGCCGATGGCGGTCTCTGCGGAGATGGAAACACCGTGACCAACGGCGAATTCGACGCGCTTACGATAGACCATTTCCAGCGCCTCCCGCTCGGGGTCGTTCCCGTCCGCATCAAGGACAGGACGGCGGCGGAATACTGCATGGTGTTCAGCGCCACGCACGATTATCTCCGGCTGGAAGACCCACGCGGCGTCTTGACTCTCATCCGGCTTCGTCTGATTGTTGATGAGGAAGATCGTCACGAGCCGGTCGCCTTTGGGGAGCTTCGGGCGCACGACGCCTTGCACGAGCACTTCCGGGCACGCTGCATCAATGACGAACGGCGCGAACGCGCCTTCCTTCATCGGCAATGTCCGTTTCCCGCCGGACGGAATGCGCTTCCACGCCTTCGTTGGCTTGCCGGTCTTCTCGCTGACTTCGGTCGCGCTGTCGCCGCGCTCATAGCGACCCCAACGCACTTCCAATTCCACGCTTTCGACATCGCCATCAAGACAGAACGTGAAGCCCAGCGATGAAGGCACGAGCGATTGGTTGGCGACAGCCTCATTCGCCGGCTGGTCGCTATCGTCGGGATCGAATCCGCCTTCCGCCGAGTTGAATTCCGCGCCGGGTTCATTCCGGCCTTGATAAGGCTGGAAGCCCTCCGCTGAAGGAGCACTTTGGACGGCTGATTTCTGAAGCCCGGCGAACGGCGACATCGGCCCGAGCGTCTTGGGCGCGAGCTTCCCGACAAGATAACGGTCACGCACGCTCATGCCGATGACTTCCTCGAATGGGCCGTTTGCCGGGCCAAGTAAATCGTCCATCACGGCGAGTTGAAGCAGTTGGCGCAGGTAGGTCTGCTCCGCAGGCGACTGGCCTTGCAACGTGGGCAACTCATTGACTTCCTTGCCGGTCGCTGCCTTCAAGGCGGCGATGAACATCGTCCAATCAACACGCTCAATGACGCTGGCCGACGGCGACAATCCCAACGACGCGGTCTCACGCGGTGGAGTGACGGGGAGCAGTGCATCGAAATGAAGCGTCGTGGATTCAGGGGCGCTGCGAATTCGGAAAATGCGGGCGAAGAAAACTATGACCGACTTGCCGTCTTGCTCCGCGAGAAACGCGACCAAATCAGCTTCTGCGAGGCCGCTCGCCAAATTAGGCGCAACTGCCAGCGTCACCGAAAATGGATTCGGCAGCGCGCCGGGACGAATGAGCCACGCGTTGGGTTGCGGTGGAACATCAATCACTTTCTTGGGCTTGCTCTGGGCACTCATTGGGATGAGATGTTAAATGAAATCGGAACGTGTGGCGAGAACTCAGGATTTGTTTGCCTCCAGAATTTATCTCCGCAGCGCGGTTTCATTGGAGTTCGGACGCTCCTGCTGGCGAGGTGGGCTTGCGCAACTTCTGGTTTGTTTCGGTGAGCGCGGCGAGCCATTCGTCCTGCTTCACGATGCCTTTGGTGCGCGAGGCGAGCAGAGCGAAACGGATGGTTTCCGAACGTTGGTGTGCCTGTTCCTTGAGCCATTCCTTGTGCGCGAGATACGGACCGCTCTGCATCGCGAGAAATTTGTCGTATGCCTCATGCGCGCCGGGTTGACGGCTGGCGATCTTCTGCGTCACGACCTCAGTGTAGAATTGTGCGAGTCCTTCCTTCACCTCCGGTGCGCTCTTGGCGAAACCGACGGTATCCCAACTTGCGCCATCAATGTCCCGCCCAAGATGCGTGTAGCCGTGGCCGAGTTCGTGCGCGAGCGTCACCACCGCTAGGTCTTCCATGCGGACATCAATCATCGCGGCGATGAGCGCGATGGGCATCCAATAAATCTCGATCCACGGCGCTTTGCGGGGCGGGTAAAGGTAACAACCGAGGTAATCGGCGGTGACTTTCTTGATCTCCTCGATGATGGGCGGATTGGCGATGAGCTTCTGAAGTTCTGCCGCCACGTCGCATGTGCGCTTGATCGCGTCACCGCTGCCACGAGCGATGGCGGGCAATTGTTGCCAGTTCTCCAGATCGGGCCAGCGTTTCAACAACCAACTCGTGCCTTCGACGATTCCGCCAAGCTGTCGCAACCCGCAGATGAGCCACCACAACTGCGGATCGGGATAGCGCATGATGATGTCACCGAACGGGCCGGTGAAACCCTCGCAGACTCGGACAGGAATCGCGAAACGCTCCGCGCCGTCGCTCAACCGCAAGCCTGTCTCGGCGCGGATTTGCTCCCGCAACGAAGCGTTGGCCTGCTTCACCGCGCGCTCAATGCGCTCGAAGGCGTCCTTCGGGATGAGCGGCTTGACGATCTGCGACGCGGGTGAATTCGCGTCATGCGTCACGCCGTCAAAAGTCTGCTGTTTGCTGGTAGTCACAATTGTCCCCAGATGCGTTTTACCGCTTCAAATGTCACCCTTTGCCGGGCGTCAACCGCTGCCAGAGGAAACACTTGGTTGTCAGGCTGCACTGGTTCCACGCGCAACTCGGCAGGCAATCGTTGCCGGTCAACACTCGGAAGGTGGCCGACAAGAAGCTCGTTCCAAATCAGATTGCTTTGAGCATAGGTTTGCTGCTTGTCTGCGTAGATTTCGTTGTTGCTGCTGAGATTCTGTTTGTCTTTCAGCAATAAAACCATTCCCAACAAATTGCGCTTCTGCTGAAAGGCGCTTTCATCGAAATGGCTGTCCGTCGTGAACAAAGCGCGATTGGCGTCGTGTTGCGTATAGATGTGCTCCAAGTGCATGCCGTAGCGGCGGAGATTGTTCTTATTAAAGCGGTCCTCCAACATTTCCAGCTTCTCATCAGCGAATGACGGTTTATCCAGGAGGTCTGCCAAATGCCGGTCAATGCGCATGAGGATATATTTGCTGAAATTCGTCCACCGGTTGTGAATGCCCTTGAATCGCTCAAGCTCGAAAACTTGCGCGGCTGTGGCATACTGCCCCTCCTGAATGATGTTTTCCGCCACCAAGCTCTTGATGAGAACCGCGTCGAATAGCGTCTTGATCTCAACCAAGGATTTGTCGCGGGCTTCCTTGTTGAGCGGGTAGATGAGGCGTTGAAAACTGTTGCTATCGTAGGCATCCAGCAACCGCAGCACCGTATGGAATTGGTCGAACTTGGCGGCGACACCATCAATCTTTTGCGAGCGTTCCGGATCGTTCAACTTCACCGCCGACATGATGAGCAGATACTGCTGATTCTGATCAAGGAGCTTGTTGAAGATCAGCGGCTCGTGTTCGTAGCTGGTGCGAAGCTCCAGATATAACTCGGCGAAATATTTGATGTCCGCCGAGATGCGGCTAAAAAGTAGATCCTTGTTCTGATAATCGCCGAAATACTTCTTCACCCGGTCGTTGCGATACATCTCATAATGATAATCGCCTTCGAACTTTTCGTATTCGCTCTCCGTATCCGCGAACTTCGCCCGGAAGAACGCCTGGAAGAACATGTCAAGATCGAGACTTTTCTCGGTGGAATTCTTGATCTCCGCCTTGAAGTAGCGCTCCTGGAGGTCGGTCCATATCGCGTTCGCCTGTTCCTTTTTTGTGCCGAGCAGGCTACCAATGAGTTTGCCCTTCAGGATTTCGTATGGCCGCAGCCCCTCGCCACGGTCATTCACAACCTCAAAGATCATCGCGACATTTTCCTGTCGCTCAATGCGTATTTCGACGATGGACACCCTATCCAAAAGATAGGTGAGATAGTAGGTCGTCTTGACCAGATCGTATTCCCCTGGCTGCTGACCTTTGAGGAAAGTCTCAAAATACGGGTCGATCACCTTGTTGAAGTTCTCCGCGATGCGGGTGCACGTCTGATCAGTCGTCTCGACGACACTTGAATCCACCAGAGCTTTGAATGCTGCCTCGCGGTTCGGATTGAAAATCTTGAAACGCTCCGCATTGCCAAAATCATTCGTTTCGAAGATGAGTTGGGCGACGACCTTGCTGCTGAACGTCTTGCCTTGGTTGGCCGGATTCTCCTCTACCTTCTTCAGCACACGGTAAAGCTTGATGAGGATGAGCAATAACGTGGTCAGGCGTTGCTGGCCATCCACGATGGCTGTGGCGGCCGGCGTCGTCGAAGTCAGATACGTGTTCAGGAAATATGGCTCGAAACGTTCCAACACATCCTCTTGGATTTCCTTTGGGACAGTTTTCGTGCGCTGGTATTGCGTAAAGCGAACTTCAATGTCATTGAGCAGAGTCTTCGCAGTTTCCTCCTTCCACTTGTATTCGCGTTGGTAGATGTCGATGAAGTAGGAGCGTTGCGCGTTGAAGACGGTGCGAAACGTCTGATCTTGTGGTGTGATGAGACTGCGGACTGATGAAGATTCAGGCATAAATGGTTCGAGTTATACAGATGTTGACGGTGTGGATTTTCTGACCAGATACGTTGCGATACTGCCGGCCAAGCCGACGACCAGCTCGGCTTCACGGATGTCCGGCGTCTTGCCTTCCCGTAAATGACGTGCTTGGTCGGAAGCGTAACCCCAAATCTTTTCGACGCCTTGGTCCAACGGTTTGGGTAATAATCCGGGGTGACTTTTTATGATCGCGCCAAGGGTGGCGTTCGGCTCGCCCGTCACATCGCGCGCGACACATTCCAAAGCGGCGATTCCATGCTGAATCGCACCGGTGATGTCTGGAGTCGGACGCTTGGACAGATCGTGCAACGCCTCGTGAAGTTCGCGTTGGGCGACGGAACGGCCGGATTCCGCAGTCACCGCGATGGCCGTCCGCACCGATTTCTCGAACGATTCTTCGCCTCGAATCTCGATATGCCCGTCAACCAGTTGCCAGCCGACGCCTTTGCGCCGGAAGGCGTCATTCAATTTTTCTTCGAATTGCCTAAGAAAACCCATCCCACTGCGTTTAAGACGTTGAGCGATGATCTCGATGAAGTCGTAAACGTGAAACCATTCGGCTTTCCACATGAGTTCGCGGACCTCGCGCTCGACGTTTCCGGCGCTCCAGTTGTTGGAATCGGGGGATTCCAGCAACAGCGAGCAAAGCATGTCGCGCAGATCGGACGGGCCGATATGGACCTCTTGTGCGGAAGTGACGATGAAATCGCGCAGCCAACCGGGTGCTTCATCCCGAATGGAGATCGGAGCGTCCGCCGGCGCGAATCCATGACGTTGTGAGAAAGTGCTCATTACTTGATTACAATATGGCTGCCCGCAAACCCGCTCAGCACGGCCGTGTTCCACGCAGCGATCACATTTCCGCTCTGCAAAACAAGAAACTCGTTTGGGTGCGCGGCTGATGGGTATTCAACCACCACATCCACCGGCGTCGCGACGAATAGCATCGCAGGCCCAAGGTTTTCATAATGGCCGTGAAGGTTTTGTGCTTTTGAATTGAGCGGCATTTTGTAACCACTCACCGCGTATTGGTTGGTCGCATGACCCGAGCACATGGTCGCAATTGCCGAGTTTCCCCTCGGTGTAATGTAGGTGCAGAAATAGCCGTTCTTCACATCAAGATAAATGTCACCAGCCGCACGCGCCCCACTGAGGTTCTGCAAGTAGAATCCTGTGGACGGATTGAATGAGATTTGCCCAGAGAAAACTCCCGTTGGCTCTTGAGTGTGCTTCTCAACTTTATCTCGCACGTGTCCGTTGAACTCAATCAACTCCACAGGGAACTCGTAACCACAAATCCCGTCGGTCTTGGTGGGTGTGAGGCATACAGCACCATCCGATAAATCAGAGATGCGGTTGCACCTGGGGCATGGATAGCGATAAACGATACTCATAAAAGTAAATCGGCGGTGGTCTCGGCTGATGCCTTTCCCTTCTTGCCCTTGCCCTTTTTTGCGCCCTTGTCGTGGAGGCCGGCGGCGACTTCTTCGGCGTAACGCTGGTGATTTAATTCAAGCAGCTTGTCGAGGACGGTGCGGCGGGCGGACTCGCTGATCGTGTAGCGCACGCCTTGTTTGGTTTCATGGAAGCCGTGGCCCAAGACCAAATCGTTCCAACCGTAGGCGGCAGCCACGGCCTGATCCACCTCCACATGCAACGCCCGCAGGCGCTTAATATCTTCCGACTGCTCGTCTGGGTTGTGGAAACGGTTGTAGGTCTCTGTTAGCCCTAGTTCCGTTGTGGAAAAAACTTTTGCACGGGCAGAATAATATGAACCACCGACCGCGTTCAATTTGTCCTTCGTGCAGTCAGGAAATGGAAATGTTTCAAAGATGTCGCTGGGTGCATAACGAAGTCTCGTCTCGTGGGTGGAACAATAGCGAAAGGCCCATGCGTCGTGAACGCTTGATTGAAGAATGGCAAAAGCCCAATCGTCGTGAAGAACAACCACAACGTGTGGTGTCCCAAAAACAATGTTGGTCGGCGCGAAGACCCAAGCCAAATACTTGCTTGTGAATGGATGAAATAGAACCCGGCGCATTCCTCGAATTGTCTGATAAAGTTCGGCGCGCTGCCGCCAGAATTTCCACCAAGGATATTCGGCGACATCCTTGGATTTTGATAATCTCTCTGGTTTTACGCGTTGTATAAGAATATCCAAACAGTCCGGAAAATCTTGGGCAAATAGACCAGAGTAACCTTTCGGGCATTCCTCCGCCGATAATGGCATATCGCCGAAGTTGATTACCCACCTGCTTGGGCTGCAATCCGGGCGCGAGGTTACATCTTCCCCACCGAGGTATGGATATAGCACTTGAGAGTTTTTTGGATCGCTCTTAATCAAGTGCTGTGCTTGATCCTCTGATAAGAGAAAACCGTCGCCCATAATATATGAGCCGGTATAGACCGAGTTTCTATTTGCAATCAATGGTTGAGGCTTACCAATGACTTTGGTGACTTCAGTCAAGTATGGCGTGATGCCGTTCACAATCCTTCCGTCCAGCAGAATTGTGCCGCGCCAAGCTGTTCGCGACATCCATAGCACGGCGACGTGCAAATTCGCCGTGCCTGGCCAGGGCAAATTGGAATGAGCACGGAAAATATTGATACCTGCACTGTCTAGGCGATCCAGACAAGCTTCGCGCGTATCGCCTTGAGCGATCGTATTGGTGGCAAGCATACCTGTGAATCCATTCCCATTAGTCAAGGCAACTGCACGGTTCACAAAATATACGCAGAGATCGGCTCGGCCGTGACTGCCCCAAATGGCCTGAAGATCGGAAACCTGTTCAGCTTGTAGCCGTGTTCCTCCGCGAAACGGCGGATTGCCGACGAACGCGTCGAATCCGCCTTGAGCGAACACTTCAGGAAACTCGACCGGCCAATTAAACGTGCGCCGACCACGCAGTCGCTCAAAAGCGTAAGCTTGGAAATCCAAAAGTGGCTTACGCATCGCAGATTCGGCGTGATCTGCGGCGATTGCACGTTGCTCATTATATTGTTCTCCGTCGAGGCCGCGCAGTTCAAAAGCAATCAGGCAATCTGCCAACGCTTTCACCTTCGCCGTAGCGGTTTGAGCTTCATCGTTCAATCGGCTCTTGGCCTCAATTTGTGCGTAGTCATTGGAAGGCAAGTTTTCAAGCTCACGACGTTTCTTGTCCGCTTCCTCGACGTAGCGGAAAAGATTCGCGGTGGCGAACGTGACCTGCTGCTCGCCGGGGCGGAGGCTGAAATTCTCAATCTGCTTCAACGAACTCACACCAAGGAGGGAATCGCCGCATTTAAGTGCGTGGTCGAGAAAGCTGAATGGCCGACCTTTCATCATTGTCACCAGCCACAAACTGACTTTGGCCAGTTCGACGGCCATCGGATTTTTGTCCACACCATAGAGGCAACGGCTGGAGATGAGGCGGCGGGCGATGAGCACGCGCTCGGCCTGGTCGCGCGGCTGGAGTTCAGCATCACCAGCCTGCTCAAGCACGTCGCCTTCAATGGAAACAAATCGGCCAGCCTTCTCCGCCGCGTCCCACGCTTCGACGAGCCGGTCGGCAAGCCAGCGACAGGTCTGCACGAGGAAAGCGCCCGAACCCATCGCCATGTCGCAAACCTTGAGCGCCAAAATTTCGCGCGGGGATTTCAGTTTCCATTCAATCTGCGGCTTGCCCTCCGCTGGACCGACATAGACGAGCGGTTCGAGCGTGTGCTGGACGATGGGTTCGGTGAGCGACTTGGGCGTATAGTGCGTGCCCGTTTCGCGCCGTCCCGCGCCGAGTGTGACGATGAAGGAATTCTCGCGATATGCCAACGGGTCGCCCCAGCTATCGGTGCGGAGCAACAGCGAGAACGGTTTGATTCGTTCCGCGAGCGGAATGTCACTGCCGCAAGCGAGCAGCACACGATGATAAAGCGATTCGTCCACCTTCTTCGCCAGAACGCTTTTCAGGCCCGACTCGGAGCGCCCGGTTTTTTCTAGCAGGTAGGCGAGCAGTTTGTCGTCATCCGCTGACTTCGCCGTTTCGAGTTCAAGCAACGGCACGTTGGGATTGACTGCCTTCTGCGAACCGATGAGGCCGAGCGTCGCTTCCGGCACGCGCTTGACCGTGCGTTCAAGCAAGCCTTCATAGACGTGGCCAATCTGTTCCACATCAAGCGCCTCATACGAAAGCAGCAACGCGCCGGTGCGCTGTTCGAGAACTTGCAACGCGGTGAGCAGCATCAGCACAGTGCGATTATCTATGGGCAACGGCACGGCGGGCGTGTCGCGCCAACTCGTGCCGGTAGCACGGCCTTCGAGGAATGGGAAGCGGTCGGGATCGAAAAGCGAACCGCCGAGTGCGGGCAGCCGGAGCGTCTCGTGTTCGATGCCGCCGAAGACGGCGCGGAATACGGCGAGCAATCTTGCCCAGGCATCGTGCCGACGCTCCAACACCTCGTCGCCGAGACGTTCCTTGTCTTCGCGCAATCGCGAGCGAAGCGTGGAGACAGCGTAATACTGGTCGTAGATCGGTTCACCAAGCAGCAGGAGTTTGCGTTCCTCCGCGCAGAGCAGGACGACGAGCCGCATCATGAAGGTGAGGCCGGCTTCGTAAAGTTGCGCAGGCGACACGTCCTTCAAAAGCTGGCGGTCGCGGTCAAGGTCCGCGCGGTCCAGCGCTTGCACCAACACTTCGACGGCGCGGCGGACTTGCTCGCCCAACGTGTCGGTGACTTCGTTTTGGTGTTCGAGCGAATGCGCGAACAAGGAATCCAGCGTGCCTTCGACCGGGCCAAAGCAGCGGCGCACTTCCAGGAGCGAGACGAATGCCTGCAAGGTGATTGTCTCTTGCTGCCAATAACGGGCGTGCCATGTGCCCAAGCTTGAACTTCCATCGGCGGGCACGCTCACAAGTGTCCAGCGTTCGCCATTCGTGACGAGGCCGATGCGGACGCCAGTTGCGCGACAGAGCATGGTCATTCGCTCGATGGGAGACGCGGCCCAAGTTTCACCGGCCATCGGTGCGGAGAGATTCGTGTCGGGCGCGTAGCGCGCTATGAGCAGCCGGGCCTTGTCGCCGGAAAGCACGGCGAAGTCTGGTTTAACCTCCGCGCCCGTGAGCGGTTCGCGATAGGTGAGCGTGGCGGGCAGACCGTCCGCCGATTTCAGAACGCTCGGCTGGAATTCGAGCAGCTCTTCCAGAACGAGACGCACCCATTCGCGGTGCAGCGCATCAAGTTGAGGGTCTTCCGCGTCCACAGCATCACGCCATTCCTCATAGGCGCTACGAATGCGCTGACGCTTGCGCGTTTCGACTTTCTCCAAGCCCTGTGGGAACGCTTCTTCGAGCACGCCGACGGCAAGGAATGGCCCGGTCTTCTCGACCAAATTTAACCATTCGATATGTTGGGCGGCGCTCATGGCTAGGGGCTATCTGGTCCTCCAACGACCTGATTCAAATACTTGTGGAAAATCTCCTGAATTTGAGGCCCGACGGTGCTGGAGTATCTCAGAACTCGCCATCGTTCATTTAACTCTGCTTCCGAGCCATTTATACGAGTCCATCCTCTGGGATAGCCAAGAGCCTCTTCAGCGTCCTCGATCGAAAGACCCCGTGGCACAAAATGCTGCTCTGTGAAGTGCCATCTGTCGTCCAAGTCGGTTGGAAAGCGCGAATACAATCGGAAAACCAGATCAACAACGCTCTTGAAGTAGGCTCGACAAGCACTCACAACGTCCAACTCCGGCACGTTGGGAATGTCCTGCGTCGGCATGAAGAAAAAGCGGGATTCTCCATGCTTGCCTGCTCCTGCCAATACAGGTGTTCCGCCCACATGAATGCTTGCCGTCCTATAGTTATTGAAGAAGGCACAGAGACAGTCCGCCTTCATCCTTTTCTGTTCTTCAGCATACCAACTTTCAAATCCTGGGACTTCGTTGCAGACCGCCTGAATCGAAAAGGTAATGCTCCGGCAGGCAGAAACGAAGGCATCGGCGTAGCATTGAGCCTCAAAAAACTCATATCCGCACCCTTCGAGCTTTCCCAAGAAGAAGTCAGCTTGCTGGACCTTATATTCGATTATGGAAACAGAGCGTGACATCGTGTGTTAAGCATCAGTGGGGTGGAAGGATGAACGTGACGGCCACCGGGAAGGTGCGGTGTGCGAGGTCAGAGTAACGGTTTTCAATGGCGGCGATTTCCTTCTCGCGCTCGTCGGGGATGCGTGCGAGCCGGGCGCGCAGCGCGTCCACGTCACGACGCAGTTGCATCCGTTCGTTCTCCGGCCAGAAACCAAGTTCGGTCTGCACCATGAGCGATGAGGCTTCAATCTCACGCGTGATGGCCTTGGTGAGTTCGTCAAGCAATCCGGCGATGTCCGCGATGTCCTCCAGCTTGCGGCGTTCAAGGGTGTTTCGCAAAAATTTCAACCGGTCGTCGGAACGGGCATCGGCGGAGGCGCGGATGGACTTTTGCGACTGCTCAAAGCGTTCACGCAACATGGCAAGCGTGACGGTATCAGGCTTCAGCGGTGTGGACTGATCGAACAAACTTTCCAGCCGGCCAACCTGGGTGATGCGTGCGAAGCCGTCCGGCTTCAACTCGCAGCCTGCGAGGGTGAGTTCCTCGTGCAAACGGTGATGATTGCCGCCGGTGACGACGAGGCGAGACGACACAGCAACGACGGGATGTGACAGCGAGGCGTCCGCCGAACGGCGCACGGTAACGCGATGGAGCGTCTTGCGGTCATCAAGCGCCCAAACCTCGGCTCGCAGAATTCGGAGGCACATCTGCACGAGCGGATGATTGAGATGGGCGAGCACCACGTCGTCGCGTCCCTTGGCGACATCGTGGTCGAAGGTGATCGGTCGGCGTTTGTGCGTGTGTGGATGGTTCAAGCCGCCGGTGGCGCGCTGCCATGAACCTGCGAGCTGCGGGACTTCGAAAACGGAGTTCGCAGGCGCACCCGGCCAAGGGATGGGCTTGAGGGCTGGTTTCTCGGCAAGCTGCATGGCGACCTGCACCGCGCGGGCAATGCGGTCGGGTGAAAGATGGAAATCGTTGCGAGCTTCGAGCAGCCGCTCGTGGAGTTTGGCGATGCGTTCCTGAAGTTTGCGCTCGGTGGCGAGAAAGCGACGAGCCTTTTCGGCCTTCACCTCGGCGTCACGCGTGTCGAGTTGTGTGCGCTTGCCCGACATTGCTTCCTCGATCTGTTGGGCGATGACAGGGCCGACGCTGCCGAGGTCTTCACGGATGGCCTCAACTTTCATCACGGCGCGCATGAGATATTCATGGTCGCCCTCGATGTCGCCGACTTTCACATTCGGATCGGCACTCGCACCGTGGAAACCTTTGCCGACGGGATGCCAGACGAACGGCGTCTTCTTCTGCCCGTGCCGGTCAATGCGGCCGTTGCGCTGCTCCATCACGTTCGGATTCCAAGGAATCTCGACGTGTATCAGATAATTGCAGTGGTTTTGGAGGTCTATGCCCTCGGACGCGGCATCGGTAGCGAGCAGGATGCGGACGGGCGACACATCGGGTGCGGCTTGGAACGCGGCGGTGACTTTGGCGCGTTCTTCGGAGTCGAGGCTTCCGTGAAGTTCCGCGAGCCGTTCACCGCCGCAGCCGTGGTTCGTGAGAATCTCGAACAGCCAACCGTGCGTTGCGCGGTATTCCGTGAACAGGATGACACGAGCACCGTTCCACTTGCCGCCGGGTCGCAGATGTTCGTCTATCCAATCGAGAATGGCTTTGGCTTTGGAGTCGGGACGGCCTTTTGCGGCTTCGGCCCAAGTGGCAAGTCGTCGCAACATATCCTTTTGGTCGCTGCTCAACTCCGTTGGAGCGGTGCTCGCTTCTTCGACGGCTTCACCGATGGCCTGTTCCAGTCCTTCATCACTCGCGTATTCTTCTTCCAACTTGCCGATGGCCTTGCGAAGGATGCGGTCGTCAAGCGAGGACGCATCCTTCTTTCGTCCGCGACCAGCGAGGCTTTCACGATGCTTTCCCAGCGTGATGGCGAACGCGCGCGGCGACGAGAACAGGCGTTTTTTAAGAAGATTGAGGACAAAATGGCTGCCGAACTCGAATTTCGTTCCGCTCACAGACTTGGTGAGGCTGTCGGCGTATTGGCGCAAGAGCCGGTGCGCCTCGCGTTCCTCCGGCGTGTAAGCCACTTCAAGCGCCTTGATCTCACGCTTGGGATAAATGGGCTTGCCCTCGGCGTCCACGAGGTCGGTCTTGAGGCGACGCACCATCACACGCTGACGTTGCTTCTCGTCCGGCATGACGTTGCGGGCGAAACGCTGGTCATCAAGCAATTCCAGCAACGCGGTAAAGGATTCCTGGTAGCCGTTGTGCGGCGTTGCGCTCAAGAAGATGCGGTGCTCGAAGTGCGGCGCGATGCGACGAATGAGGCTGGTGCGCTGGCTTTCAAGCGCGTAGCGCGTGGCCATCGCGGGCGCGACGTTGTGGGCTTCATCCACGACGAGAATGTCGAATTTGCGCGGATAGGTGATGTGCGGCGGGAGAACGTCCTTGATGAGGCGCAACGCTTCACCGGATTTCATCCAATCCATCGAGGTGATGAGGCGCGGGAAAGAAGTCCACGGGTTCGCGTGAATGCCTTGTTCGCGACGCAGGCGTTTCAGGTATTCGGTGTCCACGATGCGAAATTCAAGCCCGAACTTCTCGTGCATCTCCAACTGCCATTTGAGTTGGAGCGAGGACGGGCAGACGACGAGGACGGTGCGTGCGCGGTGACGAACGAACAATTCCTGGATGACCAAACCTGCCTCAATGGTCTTGCCGAGACCGACATCGTCGGCGATGAGGAGGTTGACGCGGGCCATGTCAATCGCGCGAACGACAGGATCAAGCTGGTAACTCTCAATCGAAGCGCCACTGCGGAAAGGGGATTGAAGAAAGCCCCGGTCGGCGTTTGTAGCCGCGCCCCAACTGACAGCATCAAGGAACGCTTCGAGACGCGTGGCGTCATCACAGCCGGAGATAGCGGGCAGGCCGGCGCGATCCAACACGCGGGCACCTGGCTCAAGCTGCCAGACGACTTGCAGTTCCTCGCCCAGCGAGTCCTCGTCCACGGAAACGAGGCTGACCAAGCCTTCGCGAGTAGGTGCGAACAACTCGCGAAATGCGGATGCCCCGACATCGCCAACCACCCATTGCCGCCGCCGCACTTCGACCAACTGACCCTGTTCCGGGAATGAGCCACCGTTCTGCAACGCGGGCGTCGAAACGGTGTCGGGTTTGCTCATGGTGATTGGTCAGCGACGAGCGGCTTTGCGCGCAGCTTTTTTTCGCTCCCGCAATTCGTAATCGCGAACGTGCGCGATGAGACTGCGACCAATCGCCTCACCTAATTTGACCGGCACAGCGTTGCCGATGAGGCGACCGAGCGTTTTGAAGTGGATCGGCTGGCCGGGTTTCACGAAGCGATATGTTTTCGGAAAACTTTGGATGATTGCTCCCTCGCGCAAGGAAATGGCGCGGTCCTGTTCAGGATGCCCGAAACGACCATTACCGAAACCAAAGAACTGCGTGGTCATCGTGGGCGCGGGCTGATCCCATGTCATGCGACCATAAACGCTAGGGTAGGTCTTGCCGCTGCGTTTGCGGTGGCAGGCCGCGACGAGGTTGGCGTCCCAATCGCGCCAAGTGCCGCCGGGAGTCGAGGCGCGGATGCGGCGCAGATTGGTGTGGGAAAGCGTCGCGGCTTGGTGCAAAGAATCACGCGGATGTTCGTCGCCAGCCATCAACGGCGGAAGGGCGGAAATGGCTTGCCGGACCGTGCGAGGCTTTTTTGCGTGCGTGGGCGGAATCAGCGTGACCGGGCCAAGTCTGGACGCAAGCAGGACGAGCCGCTCGCGCTGTTGAGGCACGCCGTAATCGGCGGATTTCACGACCTGGAAGCAGACATGATATTTGGCAGCTTTCAAGGCGGTGACGAAGTCGCTGAAGATCGCCTGCTCGGCGAGACGAGGAACATTTTCCATCGTAACCAGCTTGGGCTTGGTTCGCAGGACAAGGCGCTGGAACTCGGCGAGCAGATTCCACCGGCCATCGGTCTCGGCGGCCTTTCCTTGGCTGTAGAGCGAGAACGGCTGACAGGGAGCGCAACCGGCGAGAAGCGAGTGGCGAGCACCGCTCCATTCCCGCGCGATTTCCTGCGGGGTCAACTCTTGAACAGATTTGCGCAGGAAACGAGTCCGATTGTTAAATGAAAACGGATATTCGCAAGCGGGGTCCAGATCAATGCCAAGACGGACATCAATGCCGGCAGCCTTCAACCCACGGGTAAGGCCGCCAGCTCCGCAAAATAAATCCACTGCGCAAATGCCCTTCATTTTGGTTTCAACAATTCTTAAAACTCGAACGGACTTCGCACTGTTCGGTCGCGAACGCGCCAGTCAACCGTGCGAATTGTTCAACGAGAGTATATTAAATTTTGCCAAGATGGTCGAGGCATAACGTGAAAGACCATCTGCGGCGTGAACGCACTGGCGATATTTTGCTACGCACGATGCGAAAGGCAAGAAACGCTTCGGTCTGGAGATGGCGGCGACCAAGCGGAAGGCGGAGCGGACGGAACGGAGTTAAGTGAAACCGTGTAGCTGGAGCGATGACGCCAACTCCGGACGGAAGCATCGCCGCTGATGCGGCAGTTTGCTGATGTCGTTCGTGACGAGCGCGATTTGCGAAGTGGAACGGGTGACGCAGAAAAAGGGGGATAGGGTCGAACGGCAGTCCGTAAAGCGCAGCAAAGCACGAATTGGTTGAAAGCAACGGGCTTTCAGACTGTTTGACGCGCGGGTGAATTTGCGAAACTATGTGCAGCAGAAACCATGAACTCTAACATCCCAGATTTTGCGGCACATTCCAAACTGCACCCGGAAGGACGAGTTTTCAATGATGACCTCCTGACAAACCCTGGAGATTTGGAATATGCCAAAAGCCAGTTTCCGGAAGCGTTTCATCTTCTTGATCATCCAGATTTGCGGAGCACGTTTGCAACGTATGAAAAAGCAGCGAACAAAGCGCGCGCATGGGTGCGCTGGCTGGGATTTCTGGCAGTCACTTCCGGCATGATTGCGCTCTTGAGCGCAGCGACAGAACCTTTGTGGCATCATCTGAAATACGAAGAGGCGTTGACGGTTGTTTTTGAGCTCTGCGGATTGCTTGCGGCGGCTGTCGCGGGTGGCAGTTTGTGGCTTGGCCCGTGGAGAAAACGCTGGTTGGAAAGTCGGTTCATGACGGAACGACTTCGCCAATGGCATTTCCAATTACTAGTTCGCAAGGGCAGCGAGATTGAAGCGTTGCTTGGTCAACCCACGCCAAAATCATTGGAGACGTTCAAAGCAGAGCGGAAAAAATTGTTCGATGGCTTTCTGCACGATTTCGTAAGGAAACTTGACTCACGAATGGATACGTTGGCGAATGATCCAGATTTTGCAGGCGATTGGCTGCATCAACCGCCAACAAATTTCAGCAACAACAGTCGCGCTTTGGGTCATGTGTTTGAGGTTTATCGCCGTCTTCGTTTTAACCATCAATACGATTACGCAACACACAAACTTTCCGAATCCACCGACCGCCCCATTTGGCAATTCCTAAAATGGCCGCTGCTCCGGCAAGAATCGGCAATCCGGGGATGGGGATCATTCTGCTTCATCGCGGCGCTGCTTTGTTCCATTGTTGTAATCGTGAATCGTTACTTTGAGATCAAGCCCAGCATCGCCCCCTATCTCGGCGGCGCAACGCTTTCGCTCGCGATTGTCGGCATCGCACTTCGCACGATTCAGGACGGTTTGGGAATCACAAAAGATATTGAGCGTTACCGCGATTATCGCGGCAAGGTGCGGCGATCACTTTTATGTTTCGAGGAATCAATTGACCAACACAAAAAACTGCGATTGATGGAAGAAATGGAACTTGCGGTTGTGGACGAACTAAGGGGCTTTCTTCGGACGCACCGGAACGCTGCGTTCGTCTTGTAAATCAGTATTTCGCCACCAAGCAAAGGATCCACCTATGACAAAAAAGCGCGCATACATCAGTTTCGACTACGACAATGACTCAGACTTGAAAATCATGCTTGTCGGCCAAGCGAAACACTCCGACACGCCATTCGATATCGCGGACATGTCGATTAAGGAAGCCATTTTGAGCAATTGGAAAGAGAAAGCCAGAACCAGAATCAGAGGGTGTGACGTTGTAATCGTGATTTGTGGCGAATATACGAGTAGTGCCACGGGGGTGGCGGCTGAATTGACGATTGCTCAGGAAGAAAGAGTGCCTTATTTCCTGTTGTGGGGGCGTCCAGATAGAACTTGTGTAAAGCCTGCCTCCGCTGGCGCTACAGACAATATTTACAAGTGGACTTGGGAAAATCTAAAACTTTTAATCAACGGGGGCAGATAGTTCCCTTCTACTAGACGTTTTACTGTCATGCGCCGTCAATTTAGAAGCAATTAGTGGGCGAACCCATGTCATGAACGCTGGCAATCCATCTGATCCAACTAATCAGCAAGGAACCGGTATTGATCAGGTGCATGTCGGAGATGCACTTCAAGCCGAAGGCGATTTGGCTGGAGCTTTCAAAGTTTACAAGGAGTCTCTGGTTGTCAACGAACGAGCCGTTATGTCCGACCCCTTGAACACGCGCTGGCAGTATGACCGAGTATTGTTGTTCAGAAAGATGGGCATTGTGCAATTAGCGTTAGGCGACCGTCCAGGCTCACTCTCTTCCTTTCAAGAATCTCTGGCTACCAACAGAAGACTGACGAATGCTTATCCAAGTGATGTGCTGTGGAAGGCGGAATTGAGCACGAGCCTCGTCTACGCAGGAGACGTTCTGATGGAACAAAGGAAGTTAAATGACGCACTTCCTTCTTACAGAGAGTCGCTTGCAATTGTTGCTCAACTGGCAGAGAACGATCCAACGAACTTGAACTGGCAGCAACAGTTGAGTCTTAGTCAAGAAAGGGTTGGGGACGCGTTGCGTGAGCAAGATGACTTGGCTGGAGCGATGCAGGCTTATAATGCTGATCTCGCGATATTGGAACGATTGTTGACGGCCAATCCATCAAAGGAAGAGTGGCAATACGACCTGGGAATTTGTTGCGAGCGAATTGGCAACATATTTGAGAAACAAGGGGATTTCAAAAAGTCGCTCCTGTTTTTTCGGCGCAGGCATGAGATTATCGAACGTTTGGCGTCCGCACATCCCACAAATTCATTTTATCAGCGCGATTTGAGCACAAGCCATCGGCGTTTGGGGAGCGCACTGCTTGAACATGGAGACTTGGTCGGCGCGATGGATTATTACAATAGGTCGCTCGTAATAATTGAGCAGATGGCGAACGATATTCCTTCCAATGCTGAATGGCAGCGGGATCTATTTATGAGTTGCTGGAATCTCTCACTCGTAGCCGAGCGATTGAACGAACATGATGTTAAGAAATGGCAGAATAAGGCATATGAGGTTCTCAATGGGATGAAACAAAGCGGACTACAGTTTTCAAAGGAAGAGGAAATAAGCCTTCGCTTTTTGGAACAAAAATGTCCCCACCTTTCGGGTGGCTTAAAACGAAGAAAACTGCCCGTGCAACAGGATCATTCTCAAGCTTCATTGAAGGCTGACAGGCAAATCCGGGTTTTTGTCTCTTCTACGTTTCGCGATATGCACGAAGAACGAGATTACCTCGTAAAATTTGTCTTTCCGCAACTTCGCAAACTGTGTGAAGAACGCGCTGTTACTTGGACAGAGGTGGATTTGCGATGGGGTGTCACCGATGAAGAGAAAGCCGAGGGGAAGGTCTTGCCCATCGTTATGGCTGAAATCGAACGTTGTCAACCCTTTTTCATAGGCCTGCTTGGTGATTACTATGGCCAAATATATCGTGACAATATCCCCGCCGATTTGACCGAACGATTTCCGTGGCTGAAGAACAACGGCGACAAATCCTTGACCGAACTGGAAATCCTTCATGGTGTGCTCAACAACAAAGAGTTGTCCGAACACGCCGTATTTTATTTCCGCGACCCTGCTTATGCGAAAGGAAAGAACGAAGCCGAGAAAGCAGACTTTGTTTCAATTGATGACACAAGCCGCACAAAGCTTGAAGATTTGAAGCAGCGCATCCGTGATGCCCACAAGAACCACAAACTCAAATTTGCTCCGCGCGAGAACTACGCAAATCCCCAAGCGCTTGGAGAACAAGTGCTGGCAGACTTCACAGAACTGATTGAAAAACTCTACGCAAAGGAACACGTTCCAGACCCACTTGATCAAGAAGCAACACATCACGAAACTTATGCGCACACCCGTCGTTTGGCATTTGTAGGACGTGAAGATATTCTCCGTAAAGTAAATCAACATATTTCGACTTCAAGCAACTATCTCATTCTAACGGGCGAATCAGGTTGCGGAAAATCCGCGCTTCTGGCCGAGTGGGTCGAGCGTTGGCGCAGGGCTTATCCTGACGACCTGATAATTCAGCACTATATCGGTAACACACCAGATAGCGCTGACTGGCGGGCAGTGGTGCGCCGTATCCTTGGCGAACTCAAACGCGCTTTCGCAATCGCTGACGACATTCCGAACGAACCTGGTGCCCTGCGCATTGCTCTCAGCGACTGGATTGTGAAGGCTGTTGGTTCTCGCGTCATCATTCTCGTGCTTGATGGACTAAATCAAATTGTTGATGACAGTGCTGGTAGGCAACTCGGCTGGTTGCCAGTCATCTTCCCGACCAATTTCGGGGTGCTGGTTTCCTCTACATCAGGCAAAATCCTTGATTCCTTGCGCGACCGCAGTTGGCCGGAAATAAACGTGCCGCTCTTACAACAAGCCGATATTGCGCCTGCGGCTCGGGCATACTTTAAGATGTTTGCCAAGACTCCGCCGCCGGACGTGCTAGCGAAACTGGAACTCACTCCCGCAGCTTACAACGCCCTCTACCTGCGCGCCGTGCTGGACGAGCTACGCCAGTTTGGCGTTCACGAAAAACTTCAAGCCAAGGCCGCCGATTATCTGACTGCCCGCAACCCAAAGGAACTTTACGAACGCATCCTTACGCGCTGGGAACAAGACTTTGGAGAAGATCTAGTTCGTCAAAGTTTCAGTCTAATATGGATTGCGCGACGCGGCCTCTCTGAATCCGAGCTCGCCGATTTACTCGGTGCAAACGGACAACCATTGCCGCGCGCAATGTGGACACCGTTATACCTCGCTGCTGAGTCCAGCCTCGCTTACGGTGCGGGGTTACTTACTTTTTGCCACGATTATCTCCGCAATGCAGTTCATGAACGTTTTTTTCCTCTGCCTGAGCGAGAAAAAGAATTCCACCATCGCATAGTTACTTATTTTCTCCCAAAAGAGATTACTGGTCGGAAGGTAGATGAGTTGCCTTGGCACTTGCTTGCGTTACATGATTGGCAACAACTCGCGACTGTCCTTTCTGATGCTTCGTTCTTGCCTGTGGCTTGGCTTTACCAACGATTCGATCTCACCGGATACTGGGCTGCGGTTGAAGCTTCGTCTCCGCTTCGCGCAGAAACGTTTTTTAACTGCGCAGAAACATCACCGGAAATCACAGTGGAGACTGCACAAATTCAGGCCGAGATTCTGGCAACGCTGGGCCATCTGACGTTGGCGTGCGCGCGTCTTCAATGGATGCTTGAACAGTGGCATGAAAAAGAGAACCTGCTCCATCGAATTCGAGCTTTAACTCTTCTCGCCAAGTGGAATTTGCAGGCAAACCGTCTTATTGCTGCGCGTGACGCAGCCAAAGAACTTGAACGAGTGGCACAAGAGGCGACCGAGCTTCATATCGTGGTGGAAGCATTGGAGATTCAAGCACAAGTTGTAAGAAAGGCTACCAAGCGTGGCGATGTGAGGGCGCATCGAGGGTTGACGGAGGATGCCCGTGGGTTTGAAGATCGTGCCATCAAGCTCTGTCGGCGAGCTGGTTTAAGAACAGAACTAGCGCGGCTTCTTGGCTGTCGAGTTACAGAAAGTGAAGTCCAAGTTGACTTTGACTCTATGTTTTTTTCGGCGGCAAGCGCCGCCTCACTTTTGTCCACCATTGCTGGTTCGATTGATTCTCGACGTGCTTTAGTCGAAAAGCATCAATCAGTTTACGAACGTGACCTAAACGAGTTTGAAGGACTTTGCAAGGAGATCGGCGATGCTAAAGGGTTGCTGCTTGCAATGCAGACGCGGTGCAGAGGGATGAACGATGGCCCTAAACGAATTGATCTCTTGCAAAAGCAAATGCAACTTGCAGAACAAATTGGAGATGCCAAATGTATCGGTGAACTAATTGGAAAATTGGCGGAACATTTACCACCAAAGGCTCGCCTGTCTGAACTCGAAAAACAGGAGGTGCTTTGGCGAAAGATTGGGTATCGTCCAGGCCTTGCAAAGAACCTCCTTGATCAAGCTGGTATTCTTTTCGATTCAGTGGGGGATCGCGTTCAAGCGGACGCCAAATGTAAGGAAGCATTTACTCTAAAAGATGCTTTGCCGAATCGCCGCTCCCGCATCTTTGCCCAAATGCGGCGGGTGCAAATCCAGTTCAACCTAACTGAAGCTCGACAACATAAGATCGCGCTGCTCGCGCTTGTTTGTATTGGCACAGTTTGTGGCCTGATAGGTTGGATTATTTGGCGTTTGGTGGAAAATGCTACTCTGCTTTTGAAGCTGCCATTGCGGTTATGCTCAATATTGTTTTTCCTGCTAACACTATTACCAATCGTGGGAATTATTTCTGAGGGATTGGATAAAATCCGAGCGTTTTTTAGACCAGCAGAGGAGAAATCTAAATCTGATAAGCGCGTCCATAAAGCTCCAGCCGATCAACACAAAACAACTCTAAGTCGGACTGTAACGCCGCAAATAACTCATGGGAAAAACATCCAATCTTCCCAATCTCCTCCTGCTAGTGCGACAAATTTGGCGCGTCGTTCCAAATCGGGAGGGAACGATGATGAAAAATTGGAAGCCACTGTTGGGGTGTTCATTCTTGGTCTGTTGCGATTTTGGAATGTATTCGGTCAGCGGATACGTTGGCAACGGCGAATGATTAGAAAGTTTGGATTTGAACGATGGGCTTGGCAGTTCATCGGGTTTGGAATTGTTGGTGGCAGCGCTTGGTTGCTTTACCACTATACGAGCGCCACAACTGGTGCTTGGTGGCAGCGCACACTTCTTGTGCCGTTTCATTTGGCAGCGGTGTTGCTTCTTTTGCAAACCGCAGGCGTTCTGCTAAAGAATTTAGTTGGAGCAACCGGATTGGTGGACCGATTGAGAATTACCTCATCACAGCCAGGTTTGGGATTGAGCAGTTTGTTTTATTACGAAGTTTTTCTCGGCTTGGCCTTTTTACCGCTACGTCTGCGCAGGCTCTTTACTCGCCGTCATTAGCTTTAGCGCTTGTGCCCTGCGAACCCGACTAATTCGACTTTTTCGTCTCTTGCACCTGCGAGGATAAGGATGTCCTCGCGTGACGAACTGGTGTTTTTAGAAGTGGAGCGGGCGGTTCGGGAAGTGAAGCAAATCGCGCATTAGCCTGGCGGCTACTTTGATCTAAAGCAGGCGTCTCAATCGCGAAAACCATTTTGCGACCGTTCCGTCAGCTTCGAGCGGCGGGAGGGTCACGCGCCGAAATCCTCGCTCGCAGTGGACGAGGACGCACTCGTGGTCGCGGAGATTGCGAAGTTTGTGCGGTTTGATTTTATGCTCCTCGGTTTCGTTGTAATTTACGTTGCGCCTGCCGGCGCTGTAACCCCAGGAGCGTTTCACGACCCGCTTTTTGCCGATGAAATCGGCGGCTTGAACGGCGTCGGCTTCGTCGGCGGAACGGAAAATCATCCGGTTACGGAGATTCAAGGTCAGAACTTTTGATTTGTCATTGCCCAGCGGTGGAATCAGCGAAGTGGTGCTTTGCGCGGCGGCGACAACTGTCGCGCCCGCCTCACGGATCACATCCACGCAGTTGTAATCGCTCGTGCCGTCCTCGCTGGCCGTCATGAACCGCTGCGCCTCATCGGCCCAGAGGATGAGCAAGTTGTCTTTCGCACGGTCGGCCTTGGATTTGTCGAACCGGCGCAAGGCATGATTGTAATAAAGCAGCTTCAGGAATGTGTTCACATAACGCCGTTCGGTCTGAAACTTTTGCGGCATCGTGGTGAGAATGATTTTGCCCTGGTCAATCGCCGAAAAATCGAAAGTGCTTTCGCCGGTGCAAAACACTTCGGCAACTTCCGGTGTCAGGAAGTATTGCAGGTAATTGCCGATGGTTTCACGGACGCCTCCAAATTGCTCGGCGGGTTGGGTGAGAAATCTATCCAAAAAGTGTGCGTAAACGGCGGCACGACGTGGTGTTTCG
>Ga0182027_10002937_pt1 | contig 27360 bp, 24 predicted proteins | sample 712E1DmetaG_FD_121300 | JGI IMG/M metagenome (GOLD analysis project Ga0182027, IMG submission 121300) | Permafrost microbial communities from Stordalen Mire, Sweden - 712E1D metaG (Illumina Assembly) | ecosystem: Environmental > Terrestrial > Soil > Wetlands > Permafrost | place: Sweden...
AACGCTTAATTACCAATGACAAATTCTCAATTTTCAATTCTCAATTGCTGGCAAAGGCGCGCTTCTATGCGCTGCTTCGATTATGTTTGAATTGCGCCTCAATTTCCGAAGTTGTTTTTGCGCGGGGCCTTAACCCAAAAAATCGCGAAAGCGCGCGCCGGGCGGGTCAGGGGGCGCGGAGGCGGCTGTAGAATTGGCGGCGGCGGATCAGACGCGGGGTGTTGCCGGAATAGGTTTCCATGGCCACGATTTTGAGAAGGATGGCGCTGCGCGGGCCGGGGAGATGCTTGACAGGAATGCCGCGGGCCGGGTCCGTTTGGTCCCGGGGCTGCTTGAGCAAGGCGATGAAGTGAGCGGGTTTGGGAGGGGCGAAGTCCGGGGACTGGAATGGAACGGGAGGCTGCAGGCTCAAAATTCGCGGTGTCTTCCTCATAACATCGTCAAGCAGAATTGGCTTTCGGGCCGGGGCCGGCGGACAGGACGCCCAGGGTGGTTTTGAGAACATCCCACTGCACTTTCAATCGGAGAACTTCGTCGCGCAAGGCCTTGTTCTCGGCCCGGAGCCGGCTGACGCAGTTGAGCGGCTTGGCCGCTTTTTCCGGCGGGCCGGCCTGTTGCGGCGGGGCGGGCGGGTATTTGCGCTTCCAGGTCCGCAGGTCGGCCGGGCTGAGGCCCAATTCGGCGGAGACTTCGTCCAGGCTGCGTCCGCTGTTGTGGAAGAAGTGCGCGGCGGCTTGTTTGAAAGGTTCGTCGTACTGATTGCGTTGTTCCAGGTTGTGGTCCATAAAATTATCTCATTGGCTCGTAGCCGTGTCTGTTTATCGGCAATTTTCCGCGCGCTGTTAATTGTGAGAACGAACGAACAGGAGCAACGAACATGCCATCCGTGGAAATGACATTTGCGGGATGGCCCGGACAATAGCGGGTTCGCGCAAGTATCAGGATAGGAATGGGTTGCGATTTATGTTTGCGGAGGACGAACGCGGCGCGAAGGCGGGCGCCGCGAGCAGGTAGATCCAACCAGCCAATAAATGGACAGTTCCAAAGTAACCGAGTCCAAAAATATCCACCATTTGCAAGCCGTAGAGGATCAGGCCCAGGGCCAGCAGGACCGCTCCCGGCAGCAACGCGGCGCAGGCCAGCCGCCAGGCGCCGGGCCAGGACAACTGGCGGTCGCAGAACCAGGCGATCAGTTTTGCGGCCGGGGCGTAAATCCACGCCAGCACGGTCCAGAGCAGCAACAGGCCAACCGCCACCGTCAGGCCCGCCGCCACCAAAACAACCGGTCTCCAGGCGCCCCACCACGGCTCCAGGTGGGAGCGGCTCAAATCCAGGGCGGACGGGTTGCCGTAACCAAATTCCAGCGAGCCAAACGCGGAACTCAGGCTGGAGGAAATATCAACATGGTCCTTCCGCAACACTATTTGCAGGTCGGCGCTTTGATCCCACTCCGCGTCCTCCCCGGCGGCGATGGCGATGGACAGGAACTTGGTCTCGGACTGGACGGCTGGGATGCCGGCCAGTTGGCCGCCGGCCAGGCTGGCGCCTTCGGGCATTTTTTGGATTTCTTCCGTCAGGACGGGGGCGTAGCAGTGAGCGAGAAACCAGACGGCGGCGGCGGCGAACAGGAGGGCCGCGGCCCCCTGCGCCAGGAACAACCGGCGCCACGGGGCTTGCGCAAACGCGGCCACCCCGCCGAAGGTGCATGGCTGCCAGGCAACCGGCCTCGCGGCAGGAAGCGGCGGCCCCGCCGGCGCGGGGGATGGCTTTTCGGCTTCTGCGCTCACAGCTCCGTGAATTTTGGATGAGGGCAGGGAGAGACTCTGTCGAGCCGTGACTTATTCCAAGGAAATCGAGTTTCGGCTCGACAGAGTCTCGCCCTGCCGTGTTGGGATGGAGTTTCGGCTTGACAGAGTCTCGCCCTACCGTGTTGGGATGGAGTCACGGCTCGACAGAGACTTCGGCGAGCTCAATCGAGCCGTCTCGCCCTGCCGGGTTGGGATGGAGGACGGCGGATCCGCTCCAGCGCAATTTTCGCCGGACGGTGTCGAAAAAGGACCAGCCGCCCAGGTGGAGAAGGCGGACGTGACGGCGGGCGCGGCGAATGGTGACGACATCGCCGCAGCCCAGGGCGGCTTGCATCTGGCCGTCCGCCGACACGATGATTTCCAACTGGCCGCTCAAGACTTTGACTTTGACGGTGGCGTTGGAGTGAACGATGACGGAACGATTGGAAAGGGCATGGGGGCAAATGGGAGTGATGGCAAAGACCTGCGAGGCGGGACTGATAATCGGCCCGCCGGCGGAAAGGGAATAGGCGGTGGAACCGGTCGGAGAACTGACGATCAGGCCGTCGCCGCGGTATTGGGTGAGCGCCTCGCCGTTGACGCTGACCTCCAGTTCCACCACGCGGGAAACGGCGCCGTGGCTGATGACGATGTCGTTGAGCGCGCGGGAATGGATCGCCTTGCCCTGGCCCCTGCCGGTGGCGGCCAGCAGGGGGCGGCGTTCGATGATGAAGTCATTGTCCCAAAGTTGTTGCAACGCGCCGGGCAGGTCGGCGACGGCCACGGCGTTGAGAAAACCGAGGCGGCCCATGTTGATGCCGAGGATGGGGGTCTGGCAGCCGCCGCTCTCGCGCACGGCGCGCAGAATAGTGCCGTCGCCGCCGAAGACCATGAGGAGATCGGAGTGGCGGGCCAGGGCGGCGGCGTTGGGGAAGGCGGGGCATTTGAGGCCGGCCTGGCAGGCGGCGCTTTGCTCCGTGGCGGCGAGGCGCCCGTGGCGGGTGATGAGGGCCAGGGCGCGCCGGAGGGCGGCCCGGCCGGCCGGCAGGCCGCAGTTGGCCACCAGCCCGATGCGATGGATTTTTTCAGGATGTTTTTTCAAGCAGCACCAGAAATTCTTTGTTGCCGGCCGGGCCGAGAAGCGGGGATTGGGTCTCGCCCCGCCAGAGGATGCCTGGGACATGGGCGAGGAACTCGCGCAATTCACGGAGCACCCGCGCGTGAACGGCCGGGTCTGTGATCACGCCCGCGCCGCGGTCGGCTTCGGCTTTGCCAGCTTCGAATTGGGGTTTCACCAGGGCGAGCATTTTACCTGAACGGCGCAACAATGCAACGGCGGCGGGAATTATCTTGCGCAACGAGATGAAGGAACAATCGGCCACCACCAGGCCGGCGCCGTCGAAGGGTTGGGGGAAACTGCGCGCGGTCAGGTTGCGGGCGTTGGTGCGTTCCAGGACCACGACCCGGGGATCCTGGCGGAGTTTCCAGGCGAGCTGGCCGCGGCCCACATCCACGGCGAAGACTCTGGCCGCGCCGTTTTGCAGAAGGCAATCGGTGAACCCGCCGGTGGAAGCGCCGAGGTCAATGGCCGTCAGGCCGCGCGGATCCAGTTGGAAATGGCGCAGCCCGTGTTCGAGTTTGAATCCGCCGCGGCTGACGTAGCGTTCCGGGACGGCCAGGGCCAGATCGTCCCCCGGCCCAACCAGGTCGCTGGGTTTTTTGGCGGTGTGCCCGCGGAGCGTGACCTGGCCGGCCAGGATGGCGCGGCGCGCCTTTTCGCGGGAGGGACAAAGGGCGCGCTGGACCAGGGCCTGGTCCAATCGGAGCTTCACGTGCAAATGCTAAAGCCCGGCATCCGGCGCCAGGCGGGCGGAGGGCGCGCGGGCGGGGGACGAATTGGTGGAGGGGGCGCGGGCCGCGGGCGCGTTGGTGGAGGCGGAGTTGACCTTGACGCTGCCGTTCTGGTGCAGTTCCACGTCCAGGGGAGGGTTGGTGGGGGACGAACCGGGGAGTTCCGGATTGATCAGGCGCTGGCCCCCTTTTTCGCTGGCGGCCTCGTAAAGGCCGCGGCGGATCCAGTCCGCGCGGCGGTCCATGGCCAGGTCCTCCTTCATGGTCTTGACATGCTCCTTAAGATAGGCCAGATCGCTGAGTTTGCTTTGCATCTCCTCCTTCTGGGCCTGGACCCGTTTTAACTCCGAGAGGAGGAGGTTCCTGTCGCCATCGTTGGCGTCGAGTTTCTTTTGGGCGGCCTGCATTTGAGCGTCGAGATTGGCCATGGAACCGCGCAGGTCGTTGGATTCCTTGTCCAATTCGGCATTGCGGATTTCCAACTCGGCGATTCTCTTGCTCTTCTCATCGGCGTCGGCTTTGGCGGCGGCGGCGGCGGCCCGGGCGTCGCTCCTGGCTTGGTCGAGGCTGCTGGAAGTGGCGGCAATTTCCTTATTGGCGGTGTCCAGATCACTGGCGGCCTTGCGCTGGATGACGGCCAGGTTGGTTTCCAGGCGCGCCCTCGCGAGGACTTCCGCACTGAGTTTGGATTGGAGATTGGCGGTATCATTGGAATAGGAGTTGGCTTCGGTTTGCGCTCTTACGAGGCTCTTGGCCGTGGCGGCAATTTCCTTGTTGGCAGCGTCCAGATCAATGGCGGCCTTGCGCTGGGCGGCGTCCAGGTCGCGTTGGAGGGTCGTTTTGACGCGGACTTGCTCGTTGAGATTGGTGGAAAGGTCGGTGACTTTGTTGGAATAGGTATTGATGGTCTGGTCCAGATTTTCCGTCTGGTCGGTGTTCTTTTGGTGTTGCTCCCACACAACAATACCGAGGCCCAGGCAGGCCAGGATCAGGATAATGGCGGCCAAGTTTGATTTCATAAGCGAACAATGCGCACAAGAGCGGGAGTTTGGCAAGCCTGTTTCCAAACTCTGTTTCCAAACTCCCACATCCGGGGCTTACCGCGCGGCGGGGGCGCGGGCGGCGGGCGCGTTGGTGGCCGGCGCGTTGGTGGCGGCGGGAGAATTGATCTTGACGCCGCCTTTTTCGTGGATCTCCACGTCGAGGCCCTTGTTGGTGAGGGGCGGAACGGGCGGGGGCGGATTGACCAATCGCTCGCCGCCTTTTTTGCCGAAGGCGTCGTAAATGCCGCTCCGGATCCACTCTATGCGTTTGGCGACGGAGAGGTTGTCCTTCAAGATGCGGATCTGCTCTTTGAGGCTGGCGAGATCGCTGAGTTTTCTTTCCAGCTCGTCCTTTTGGGCCTGGAGCTGTTTCAACTCCGCCATGAGGACTACCTTGTCGCCCTCGGAGGCGTCGAGTTTTTTCTTGGCGGCGGCGATTTGTATATTGAGGTTGGTGATGGATTCGCGCAGGGCGCTGGATTGGGTGTCCAAATCGGCATTATTGGCTTCCAATTCCTCGATTTTCTTTTCCTTCTCGGCGAGGGCGGCGGCGGCGGCGGCGACGGCGGCGGCGGCGACCCTGGCATCGTCCTGGGCTTTTTTGAGGTTGGCGGCGGTGGTGGAAAGGTCATCCCGGGCGGCGGCCAGATCGTTGGAAAGCTTGATCTGGCTGGCGGCGAGGTTGGTTTCGAGGAACAAATTGGTGAGGACTTGCTGGTTGAGCTTGTCCTCCAGGTTGCTGACCAGAGTGGCCTTGGAAACGATGGTTTCGCTAAGATGCCGTGTCTCGACGGAGTGCGTCAGGTGTTGCATCCAGATAAAGATAGCCAAGCCCAGGCAGAGCAGAACCAGGAAAATGGCAGCCAAGTTAGATTTCATGCGGGAATTTTGCGCAGAAGAGCGCGCGTTTGGCAAGCTTCTTTCATTTTTTTGGGCGGCCCCTGGCGGGTCCCCATGCAAACCTCCGATGTCCATCTTGATTATTGGACAGGGCGGCCCTAAACTCTGTTCATGGAAATTCCAAATGAGGCGCCCGTGATGACGCTGCCCGGGGTGACGCTGTTTCCCGAAACGCTGTTGCCGCTGCACATCTATGAACCGCGTTACCGGCGGATGCTGGCGGCGGTGCTGCGTTCGCACCGCCTGTTGGTGGTGGCGCTGCAAAAGCCCGGCGGCGGGGGCGAAACACCGGCGGCGGTGGCCGGGCTGGGCTTGGTGCGAGTTTGCGTGGAACATGCGGACGGCACTTCCCACCTGGTGGTGCAGGGCCATTGGCGGGTGGAGTTGATGGAAATGGCGCGCCTGGAGCCGTTCCCGGTGTGCCGCATCCGGCCCTTGCGCGCGCCGGAGCGCGACAGCGTGGCGATTGACGCGCTGATGAGCAAAGTGCGCGACCTGGTGACGGAGCGGATTCAACTGGGCTTCGCGTCCTCCGCGGCCGGGGCGCGGAAGTTGAGCGCGCGGATGCGGCAGGCCCAGGCCCTGCTGACCGTGCCGGAGATCATCGGCTGCCTGGAAAAACTGGGCAATCCGGGCCAGGTGGCCGATCTGGTTTCCTCCGCCCTTCTCACCCGCGCGTCGCAGAAGCAGATCATTCTGGAAACCGTCGAAGTGGAGCCGCGGCTGAGACATTTGATCCATTTTTTGATGGGCGAAATCAGCCAGCGCCAGAACAAGGCGAATAGTGAGCAATGAATTTTGACGGGTGAAACCATGAATAATCCAGATCATCCAGAGGAGGCGGGCGGGGACCAGGAGTTGATGTCGGCGATGTTTGCCAGCCTGGTCATCCAACAAACCAATATGGCTTCCATTTTCCTGGGGCTGGCGCCCCATCCGCAGACGGGCCGGATTTCGCAGGACCTGGAACACGCCAAGTATTTTATTGACCAACTGGAGATGTTGGAGGCCAAGACGCGGGGCAACCTGGACAAACGGGAAGAGGGCCTGCTTAAGCAAAGCCTGACCAGTTTGCGCCTGGCGTTCGTGGAAGCGGCGTCCAAGCCCGCCGCCCCACCCGCCGCCGCTGACCAAAGCGCCGCCCCGGCCGCGCCCGCCGCGCCCGCCGGCCCGGCGTCCGCGCCGGCGTCCGCCAGCCCCGTTGCCCCGGCTGGCGAAGACACGCGGAAAAAGTTCACCAAGAAGTATTAGGTTGTTTCGCAATGCGAATTGAGCCTTGAACACGCGAAGCCCCGTAGCCAATTCCTTGTTCGCCCGGCTGTTGCGCGTGCTGGCCGGGGCCGTCTGCCGTCATCCCCGGTGGTTTATTTATCCGCAATTCGCCCTGTTCGCCCTGTGCGTTTATTACACGGCCTTTTCGCCGGGGCATTTGCAAATGGACATGGACCAGGACCATCTGGTCGGCGCGGACAAGAAGTACCACCGGGACTTCATGAAGTACCGGGCGGAGTTTCCCGGCGAGGACGAGTTGGCGGTGGTGGTGGAAAGCGGGGACCTGGAGCGCAACCGCCAGTTCGTGGAGCGGCTGGGGGCCAGGCTCGCGGTGGAAACCAATTTGTTCACCGACGTCTTTTACAAGCCTGGCGACCTGGCGGCGCTGGGCAAGAAGGCGCTGCTCTTTGCCCCGGAAAAGGACCTGGCCGAAATGCGCGGGATTCTCAACCAGGAACGCCCGTTCCTGGAGAAATTCACCTCGGCCACGAACCTGGATTCGCTCTTCAACCTGATCAACCAGCAAATCCGCACCGCCAAGCGCGAGGAGAGCGCCGGGAATGATTCGCTCCTCAGAGCCTTTCCCGCGCTGGAACGGATCATCACCCAGGCGACCCTGAGCCTGACGCTGGCGGGCCGGCCGGTTTCGCCGGGCCTGAGCGCGCTCTTTGGCGGGGGGGAGGAAGCGCAGCGCGCCATGTATATCACCTTTGCCGACGGGCGGATTTTTCTCCTCACCGCCCGCGCGCGAAGCCAGGAGTTGAGCGCCGAGGCGGTTGAACGGTTGCGCCAGTTGATCCACGAGACGGAATTTGAAGTCCCCGGCCTGAACGTCGGCCTGACGGGCGAGCCGGTCCTGGATTACGACACGATGGTGCAATCCAAGCACGACGCGACGCTGGCCACGATTATCTCGCTGGTGGTCTGCTCGCTGCTTTTCATTTATGCCTACGGGGAAACGGGACGGCCGCTCAAGACCGTGCTCTGCCTGATCCTGGGCCTGGGTTACAGCATGGCCTTCACGACGCTGGCCATCGGGCATTTGAATATATTGACCGTGACGTTCGCGCCCATCCTTATCGGGCTGGCGATTGATTTTGGAATCCACCTGATCACCCGCTACGAGGAGGAAACGCGGCACGGACGCTCCGTGAGCGAGGCGGTGGACAAGGCGCTGGTGTTCACCGGGCAGGGGATCATCACGGGGGCGCTGACCACGGCGGGCGCGTTCTTTGCAATGGGGTTGACCAATTTCAAGGGAATCCAGGAAATGGGCGTCATTTCCGGCGGCGGCATGGTGTTGTGCCTGGTGCCGATGCTGACCTTGCTCCCGGTTTTGCTCATGCGGGGCGGGCGCCAGGACGCGCTGGACGCCAAACCGGCCGCCCGCGAGGCCAAGCGCGCCCGCCTGGAGGAATTGTGGCTGGGACGGCCGGTGTGGGTGGTGGCCGGCGCCCTGGCGCTCTGCGTGGCGGCGGCCACGCAGTTTCACAAGGTTTATTTCGACTACAATCTTCTCAACATGCAGAGCAAGGGCCTGGACTCTGTGTCTTACGCAAAGAAGCTGCTCTACTCGACCAACAGCATCACCGTTTATGCCACCAATGACGACGGCTCGGTCACCGTGCAAAAGAAGTTGCGCGAGTACGGGCAATCGGTCCTTTTTGCCGCGATCATGGCCGACACATTGGAACAGGCGCGCCAATTCGAGGAGACCGCCGAGGCGCTTTCCTCGGTGGCCGTGGCCGACCGCGGGGACCGGGAGTCTAGTGAGCCGATGTACCAAATCCTGACGGAGGATCAGTCCGCCAAGTTGGAAAGGGTGCGCGAGATCCAGAGCCTGATTTCCAGTATCCGGTTTGCCCCGCTGGATCCGCTTCCGGTGGATACCAACGGCCTGGGCGCCACTCTTTATTCCACGATGGGTTACATGGCGGCTGCCCGCGATGACGAGGATGTGAAGAAGAACCATCCGGAACTGGCCGCGCAATTCCAGTCCCTTTACGACGCGATCGGCGCTTTTCGCGTGAAGATGTTCAGCGGCGACCCGGAAATTCCGGAGCGCCTTTTCACCTACCAGCAGGCTCTTTTCGACGACATCCACCGCACCTTCGCCGCGCTCCAGGAGGAGGACACCGGCGGCGGCCTGCGCCCCCAGGATCTGCCGCCCTCGCTGCACAGCCGTTTCATCGGCGTCACGGGCAAGTACCGCGTGCTGGTTTTCCCCAAGAAGGACATCTGGCAGCGCGACAACCAGACGGAGTTTATCACCCAGTTGCGCGCGGCCATGCCGTCGGATCGAATCACCGGCACGCCGGTGCAGTTGTTTGAGTACGAATCGCTTCTAAGGCACAGTTACGAAACCGCCGCGCTCTACGCCTTGGGCGCCATTGCCATCATGGTCTTCCTTCACTTCCGCTCGGTCGCTTGTGTGATCCTCTCCCTGATTCCGGTGGCCATCGGAACGACGTGGATGGTGGGACTGATGGGCAAGACCGGCATCCCTTTCAACCCGGCGGACATCATGACTCTGCCGCTGGTGATCGGCATCGGAGTGACCAACGGGATTCATGTCCTCAATCGCTTTGCCGAGGAACAGGATCCGGGCATCCTGGCCAGGAGCACCGGCAAAGCCGTCCTGGTTTCGGGCCTGGCGTCCATGACCGGTTTTGGGAGCCTGATTTTGGGCCGGCATCAGGGGCTGCAAAGCCTGGGCATTGTCATGACCATCGGGATCGGCACCTGCATGGTGGCCGGCTTGACGTTCCTGCCTGCATTGCTGAATATCCTGGTGCGCCGCAGATGGACCTTGCAAATAAAAAGACCCAGCAGCGACAATGCAAGGTCGTTGCTGGATCCGGAGGAACCGAGGTAAAAACCCAAACCAGGTTAGCACCTCAATTGATGAGCCGAACATAGAATTTTTCCGGCAAAAGTCAACCAATATCTTGAACCCCATTGGAGGGATGACAACCGGAGCAAAACATGTCATAATCGCCGGCGTGAAACGCGAAGTGACAGTCCAAAAGCGGCGCTCCGAGTTCCGGCGGAGGGTTTGCGCATGGGGTTGCGGCTGGCTCCTGTTCATGGCTTGCGCCGCCGGCCAGTCCCGGGCCGGCGGCGTGGAGGCCGGCCCTTCCGCCGCGCCGCCCGCCCCCGCGGGCAGTCCCGCCGCGGAGCGCGAGATCATCGCCGGCCCGGCCTGGTCTGATTACCCTCTGACACTGGAATCGGGGCGCCGGCAGGAAGCGGCCGGGCCGCTCTTTTTCGCGCAGCAAACCGGCTCGCAATGGCAGTGGGGCTTGCCGCCCCTGTTCTGCTACACGCGCACCCCGGACGTGGATTGGACGGAATCGGAGATCCTCTACCCGCTCTTTACCTGGCGCCGCTTCGGCACGGAGTACCGGGTCCAGTTTTTCCAGCTTTTGAGCTTTTCCGGCGGAAAAACCCAGGCCGGCCCCGGCACCCGCCTGTTCACCTTGTTCCCCTTTTATTTTCAGCGGCGCTCGGAGGATCCCAAACTCAACTACACCGCCGCGGTTCCATTTTACGGGCATTTGCAAGACCGCCTGTTTCATGACGACATCAAGTTTGTCCTGTTCCCGCTCTATGCGGAGACGCGGAAGAAGGAGGTGGTGACCGATAATTATCTTTATCCGGTTGTCCATCTGCGGTCCGGCGGGGGTGTGACGGGCTGGCAGATCTGGCCGGTGGCGGGGGTCGAACAGAAGAAGCCCGGTCTGCGCACAAACGTCCTGGGCGATCTGGAGGTGACGGGGGGATACAACCGGTTTTTCGCGGTCTGGCCGTGGTTCTTGAAGGACCAGTCCGGCCTGGGAACGACCAACCGGGAGGACCGCCTGCTGGCGGCGCCGTTTTACAGCCGGCTGCGTTCGCCCTTGCGCGACGAGGATTGTTATGGCTGGCCGATTGGCTACTGGCGCACCGAGGACCGGGGCAAGAACTGCCGCGAGCGGGATTTCCTCTGGCCCTTGTTTGAGGTGGCGCGCGGGGAAAGAACCGTGACGCGCGTCTTTCCTTTTTACAGCCGCGCCGCCGGCTACGGGCTGGAGAACGACTTTTACCTCTGGCCGCTTTACAAATCGCTGCGGGCCCAAACCCCCGCCATGGAGCGGCAGCGCGTCCGCCTGGCTTTCTTCCTGTATTCGGACATCCGGGAGACCAACCGGCAGAATGGCGAGAGCCTGCGCCGGGTGGATTTCTGGCCTTTCTTCACCTATAGCCGGGACATGGAGCAGAAGCAGCGCCTGCAGGTCCTGTCGGTGCTCGAACCGTTTTTCCCGAACAACCGCAGCATCGAGCGGGGCTATTCCCAGATCTGGTCGGTCTGGCGGACGGAAAAGGACGTGCGGACCGGCCTGGCCAGCCAGTCGCTCCTGTGGAATCTATACCGGCGCGAAAGCGGCCCGCGCTCGAAAAAATACTCGCTATTGTTCGGCCTTTTTCAGTATCAATCCGACAACAAAGGCGCAAACTGGCGCGTGTGCCACATAACAATTGGAAAGAAGAGCGGGAGTTGATGGGCGCGGCCCGATCCTGATATGTTTCAGAATATAGGCGAGATCATGGTTCTGTTCTGGCGGACGCTGCGGGTGCTGCCGCTGGCCTGGCATCAGCGCCGCAAGGTTCTGGATCAGCTTTTTGAGATTGGCAACGGCAGCCTGCTCATGGTGTGCATCCTCTCCCTTTTTATCGGCGGAGTCCTGGCCTTGCAGACCGGCCCGGTGCTGGTGGAACGGGGGTTGAGTTCTGTCCTGGGCGGCATGGTCGGCCTGTCCATGTGCAAGGAGCTGGCCCCGGTCCTGCTCGCCATCCTCATCGCCGGGCGGAGCGGCTCGGCCATGTCGGCGGAAATTGGCTCGATGCGGGTGTATGAGGAGATTGACGCGTTGCGCACGATGAATATTGACCCGGTCTCCTACCTGGTCCTGCCGCGGATGCTGGCCATTGCCGTGGCGCTGCCGACCCTGGTTCTGTTTGCCATTCCGGTCGGCTGGCTCGGCGGCGCCGTGGTCTCGGCCATGAACAACCAGATCGCCGTCAGCTTCAACGCTTTTTTCCAGGACTTGCGCCAGGTGGTGGACGCGGGCGATGTCCTCAACGGGGTGTTCAAGTCCTTTGTCTTCGCCCTGGCCATCGGCGTCATTTCCTGCCACCAGGGCCTGATTACGCGCGACGGACCGCGGGGCATCGGGCGCAGCGTGACCAAGGCGGTTGTCAATTCCATTGTGTGCATATTAATCCTGGATTATTTCCTCACCCGCGTTCTGCTCTACATCCAGAAATGAACCCACCCGCCTCAACGCCCAACGTCTCGGTGGATGTGCATGACCTGCGCAAGAGCTTCCGCGGCCAGGAGGTGCTCAAAGGCATCAACCTGAGCATCGCCCCCGGCGAAATCTTCGTCATCATGGGGCCGAGCGGCAGCGGCAAGAGCGTGCTCCTCAAGCACATCATCGGGTTGCAAGAGGCGGACAGCGGCGAAATCCTCATCCAAGGCCAATCCGTTGCCACCCCCGGCATCCGGGATCAATTCCGCATGGCGATGGTGTTTCAGTCCGGCGCGCTGCTCACCTCGCTGAGTGTCGGGGAAAATGTGGGCATTTACCTCAGCGAACACCGGTTGCAGCCGCCGGCGGAAATCGCGCGCATTGTCGCCGCCAAACTGGATGCCGTCGGCCTCAAAGGCCTGGAAGACCGCATGCCGAACGAACTGTCCGGCGGCATGCAAAAACGGGTCGCCATCGCCCGCGCGCTGGTCATTGACCCGCAGTTGATTTTGTTCGATGAGCCAACCTCCGAACTGGACCCGTTGATGGCGGTGGTGGTGGGCGAGGAAATCCTCAAACTCAAAACCCTGACCCAGGCCACCTCCATCGTCGTCACCCACGACCGCCATCTGGCCTTCGGCATTGCCGACCGCATGGCCATGATCGCCGGGGGCGAAATCCTGCTGGTGGGCGCGCCGGCGGCGTTCAAGGACAATGCCGATCCGCGCATTCACGACTTTATTTACGCGGAACTGCCCATGTCCCAAACCGCATCCAAACGCGCCGACCCCAACCCGTCAAACCTATGAAAGACTCCATCGAAACCCGCCTGGGCATGTTTTTCGCCCTGGCCATCATTGCCGCCCTGGTCATTTTGGAATCCCTCGGTACTTTTGCTTTCTTCCAGCGGGGCTACCACTTGCACGCCCTCTTCACCAACGTCCAGGAACTCAAGGTCGGCGACGCCGTCAAGATGGGCGGCGTGCCGGTCGGGCGCGTGGAGAACATCGCCCTGACCAACGCGCAGGCGCGAGTGACGATGAACCTGGATCAGAAGATGAAGGACCAGGTGAAATTGGACAGCCTCGCCAGCGTCCGGTTCAGCGGCCTGATGGGGCAGAATTACGTGGACATCGCCTTTGGCACGCCCGCCGGGGTCAAGGCTCTGGACGACGCCACCCTGCCGTCCGTCGAGCAGCCCGACCTGAGCGCGCTCATGGGCAAGCTGGACAAAGTGGCCGGCGGCGTGGAGAACCTGACCAGGAGCTTCAGCGGGGAACAAATAGACAAGCTGTTCGGGCCGCTCACCGAACTTGTCAAGAATAACCAATCCAACATCACCGCCACCCTCGGCAACGCCAAACTCATTACCGACCGCATCGAGCAGGGCCAGGGCGCGGTGGGCAGGCTCATCAATGACCCGGCCCTCTATGTCACCGCCCTCAACGCCGTGAGCAATTTGCAGGGAACTGCGGGCGACATCAAAAAAGCAGTGGACGACGCGCACACCCTTCTAGCCAGCGCCAACGACGTCATTGCCCAGGTCAAGTCCGGCCAGGGCGCGCTGGGCAGGATCATCTATGACGAGGGGCTGTACCGCCAGATCACCGGCACCATGACCAACGTGTACGAGATTACCGACAAAATAAACCACGGCGACGGCACGGTGTCGCAACTGATCAACACCAACAGCATGATGAAGGACGTCAAGCTTTCCCTGCAAAAACTGGACAAGGCGACCGAGAGCCTGGAAGACACCGGCCCCCTGAGCATCCTGGGGACCATGGTCAACAGTTTGTTCTGACGGAGGGTGGACTACCTGGCCCGGCGCAGAACGGTGTCGCGCTGGGCCCAGGCGGGGTCGGCCTCTGGATAATCCAGGTTGAAATGCAGGCCCCGGCTTTCCGGGCGTTCCATCGCCGAGGTGATGATCAATTCGGCCACGGTGGCAATGTTGCGCAGCTCCAGCAGATCGCTGTTGACCGTGAAGTCCCAGTAGTATTCCTGGATTTCCTCCTGGAGACGGGCGATGCGGCTGCGCGCGCGGCGCAAACGCTTGTTGGTGCGGACAATGCCCACGTAGTCCCACATCAGGCGCCGGATTTCGTCCCAGTTGTGGGAAACCACGACCAATTCGTCGGAGTCGTGCGCCTGGCCGGAGTGCCAGTCGGGGATGGCCACGCCGGCGCCGGGCCGCGGGTCTTGCGCCACCCGGCGCGCCGCGCGATGGGCGCAGACCAGCGCCTCCAGGAGAGAATTGCTGGCCAGACGGTTGGCCCCGTGCAGCCCGGTGCAGGCCACTTCGCCCGCCGCGTAAAGCCCGGCGATTTCCGTCTCTCCGTCCACCGTCGTCAGCACTCCTCCGCATTGGTAATGGGCGGCGGGCACCACCGGGATCGCTTCCTTGGTCATGTCTATGCCATAGCCCAGGCAGGTGGAGTAAATGTTCGGGAAGCGCTCGATGAGGAAGGGCGCCGGTTTCTGGGTGATGTCCAGAAAAACGCAATCCGACCCGCTCTTCTTCATTTCGCTGTCAATCGCACGGGCCACGATGTCCCGCGGGGCCAGCGATTTGAGCGGATGATAGGCGTCCATGAACGGCGCGCCCGCGCCATTCTTGAGCATGCCGCCTTCGCCCCGCACCGCTTCGCTGATGAGAAACGACTTGGCCTTGGGATGATAGAGGCAGGTGGGATGGAACTGGACAAACTCCAGGTTGGCCACGGCCGCGCCCGCGCGGTAGGCCATGGCCACGCCGTCCCCCGTGGCAATGTCCGGGTTGGTCGTGTAGAGATAGACCTTGCCGCAGCCGCCGGTGGCCAGCAGCACCGCGCCGGCGGCGAAGGTCTCGACCCGGCCCGCCTTCTTGTCAAACACATAAGCCCCCGCGCAGCGGTTGGGGCGGGGATCAAACAACTGGCCCAGTTTCTGGGTGGTGATCAAGTCAATCGCCAAATGGTCCTCGAACATCTCGATGTTCGGCTGCGCGGCCACGGCCTCGAGCAGCGCCCGCTCGATTTCCCGGCCGGTCACGTCCTGGGCGTGGAGGATGCGGCGCTTGGAATGCCCGCCTTCCCGCCCCAAATCCAGCTCCCGCCCGCCGGCGATTTCGCGCTCGGAAAACTTCATCCCCATTTCCATCAACTCGGCAATCCGCGCCGGCCCTTCCTGGATGATGGCGCGCACCACGTCCTGCCGGCACAACCCGGCCCCGGCGGCCAGCGTGTCCCGCACATGCATCTCCACCGAGTCCTCCCGGCTGGTGACGGCGGCGATGCCGCCCTGCGCGTAATTGGTGTTGGACTCCGCGCGGGATTTCTTGGTGACAATCGCGACGCGCCCCAGGGGCGCGGCCTTCAAGGCAAACGTCAGCCCCGCAATCCCGCTCCCCAGCACAAGGAAATCGAAGTGTTTCATCAATGACCCTGGATTGAACAACAAAAACCCGCGGAATGCGAAGCCAAATCTCCTCCTTAATCTCTTTCTTGCCGACGGTGCTTGAGATTAAGATCAAGATCAGGTTTAGGATTCAGATTAAGATCAAGATCAGGATGCGTTTGCCATGAAACAATTTGCCACTCTGACGGTCATTGGCCGCGACAAAACCGGGGTCGTGGCCGCCATCACCAATTTTCTCTTCGAGCAGCGGGCCAACATCGAGGCGCTGGAAGAACAGGTCACGCGCGGCCAGTTCAGCATGACCCTCCAGGCCTCGTGGCTGCGGCCGGCTGCGGACCGGGCCGGGGTGTCCGCCGGACTGGCGCGGCTGGCAAAACAACTGGGCATGGAGATCAAGGCGCGCTGGGTGGAGCCGAACCGCCGGCAGCGCATGGCCCTGATGGCCACCCGCGAACCCCATTGTGCCGAGGCGCTGCTCCAGGCCTTGCGCGCCGGACGCCTCAAGGCCCTGCCCGCCGCCCTGATTTCCAACCGGCGCGATCTGGAGCCGCTGGCCCGCCGGTTCGAGATTCCGTTCTTTCACGTTCCCTGGCACGACCGCGCGGCGGCGGAGCGGCGCGTCCTGCGGCTGCTGGATGAACTGGAGGCGGATTTTTTGGTGCTGGCGCGGTTCATGAAAATTCTCTCGCCCAACATCGTCTGGCGCTACAAGAACAAAATCATCAACATTCATCCGTCGCTGCTGCCCAGTTTCCCGGGGCCGCAAGCCTATCGCCAGGCCTACGAGCACGGGGTAAAAATCATCGGGGTGACGGCCCATTTTGTCAGCATGCACCTGGATGAAGGCCCGATCATCGCGCAAGCCAGCGCGCCGGTCCATTCCAGCAGGAGCCTCAAAGACCTCGTCGCCCAGGGCCAAAAGATGGAAGCGGCCGTCCTGGTCAAAGCCGCCCGCCTCTACCTGACCCGCCGCCTGGATGTCCATTGGGGGGTGGTGAAGGAAGTCTGACCGGGATTCTGCTTGAAACCCGGCCTGTCCGGCCCGATGCTCCGCGGCAATGAATTACGGTTCCCCGCCTCAAGCCAGCCCAGCCGCCCGGCCCCCGTGGCTGGCCGGCCTGTTGAAACGCGCTTTGCGGATGGTGATCCTGGGATTGGTGTTGACGATGTTCTACTCGTGGGCCGTGCCGCGATTCCACCCGCGCGCAGGGCCGGCTGGTTTTGCTTACGGCATGTTGCATGGGGCCATCATGCCCATGGCGCTGCCCGCGCTGGCGGCCGGACAGGATGTGCTCATCTACGCGGAGCGGAACACAGGGCGCACTTACAAGCTCGGCTACACCATTGGCATCAACCTCTGCGGCCTGGTCGTCTTCGGCACGGCCTTCTGGACGCCCAGGCGCAAGGAAGAAAAGATCGCAGGGCCTTAGTTTGAATGTTCAAGCGGTCGTCGAAGCCGCGGCGAGCGTTTGCGCGGCCGATTCAACTCCGCGGAGGCTGCTCACGCGCAGAATCCGGGTCTCGCCGCCAAACCCATTGGCGCGGGCCAGGCCGGCCAGGACGCGGCCGGGACCGACCTCTAACAAGCAGCGCGGATTCATGGCGCGCAGCGCGGCCATGGACTCCGCCCAGCGCACCGGTCCGGCCAGCGCGCCGCTGATGCGGGAGCAGATGTCCCCGCCTGTTTGCGCGCGCGCCGCCGTCGCGTTCAGGAGCATCGGCCGTTGCGGCGGCTGCATGGGAATCTGCCGCAGCCAGGTGTCAAAACGCGCCGCCGCCTCCGCCATGAATGGGCTGTGCCAGGGACCTGACACCGCCAGGAACCGGCATTGGCCGAGCTTCTCGCGGGCGATGAATCCGGCGCAGGCCGTGAGGGCGGAGCGTTCGCCGGAGAGCACCAATTGCGTGGGCGCGTTGTCATTGGCCAGCGTCACCTGGTTTCCAGGTGGAGCGCAAGCCAGCCAGTCCAGCAGCCTGGACCGGTCTTGCAGCGTCACCGCGAGCATTGCGCCATCCACCCGGGCGGCGGCTTGGTCCATCAACTCGCCGCGTTTGGCCGCGATGCGCACCGCGTCCGGCGGAGTGACCACGCCCGCCGCCGCCAGGGCGCTGATCTCGCCCAGCGAATGGCCCATCACCAAATCAGGCTGCGCGCCCCGCTCCTGCAAACGCCGGAGGTAGCCGAGTGAAACGGCGGCCAGCAACGGTTGCAGCAGCCGGGTTCGGACCAGCTTCTTCTCCGGCCCCCGCAGGCAGACGGCTTTCAAATCCTCGCCCGCCAGCCCGCCGGCCAGCGCCACCAGCTCGCAAAAGGCCGGATCGGATTTGAACAAATCGGCCCCCATGCCGACCTCCTGGGATCCCTGGCCGGGAAAGAGAAATACATTCATTGCTAATGTTATTAAGCCACTGTGGCCGTCAACCCGCCGTCCACGACAATCGTCTGGCCCTGGATATAGGAAGCGTCGTCGGACGCGAGGAAGGTGACGGCGGCGGCGACCTCGGCCGGCTTGCCAAAACGCTTGAGGACGATGCGCTGGAGGTTCTGGTCGCGGATGGGTTTGGGCACCCGGGCCGTCATCTCGGTCTCGATGAAGCCGGGCGCCACCGCGTTGACGCGGATTCCCCGGACGCCCAGTTCCGCCGCCAGGGCGCGCGAAAAGGCGAGGAGCGCCCCCTTGGAGGCGCAGTAATTGGTCTGGCCCGCCACGCCCACGAGGCCGGAGACGGAGGCAATGTTGATGATGACGCCCGCCCGCGCGCCCAGCATGACGCGGCTGACAGCTTTGCACCAGCGGAAAGCGCCGCCGAGGTTTGTGTCAAGCACATTATCCCAGTCCCCGGCCGGCATGAGCATAAGCCAGTTGTCGCGCGTGATGCCCGCGTTGTTTACCAACACGTCAATCCGGCCGCCCGCCGCGACCACCTGCTGCACCGCGGCGTCAATCGCCCCGGCGTCCCCCTGGGGGCAGAGGATTTTCTCCGCGCCGCACGCGGCCGCCACCTCCAGGGCCTGGTCTTCGCGCTGGTGGTAGGTGAAGAAGACGCGCGCGCCCAGCGCGGCAAACCGTTCGACGATGGCGCGCCCGATGCCGCGGGACCCGCCCGTGACGACGGCGACTTTGCTCTCAAATGGACGATTCACGATGGTATTTGGACTGGCGGCGCGCGCGGGTTGAACCGCCCGCCGGCATGGTTACTTCAAGGCCTGGTAGCGCTGCCAGACGGATTGCGGCCACGCCTTGATCAACTGGTTTGCGCGGTAGTCCACCAGCGTCACGACCGACTCGCCCCAGGCCATTTCGGTGCGGAGCTTCTCGTGCAGCAGGTAGTGCTTGAAGACCAGACGACCGTGATAGGCCGGCTCGAGGCGGTGCGTGGTGTAAAGCTGGAGAGGCATGCCGAACTTCACCGGCTTGCGGTAGTGGCAGACATTTTCCACGACGGGCATGGCCGCGCCCAGGCGGAGGGCTTCTTCGATCGGCAGGATTTCCAGGAGGATTTGCATCCGCCCTTCCTCGAACCAGAGGAAGTAAACCGAGTTGTGGATGACGCCCATCATGTCGGTCTGGTGAAACAAAGGCGCGAGCGAGAGCTTGCGTTTGATCAGGCGGGACTCGGATGACGCGGGTGAGTTCAAGGCGCGGGTTCAAGGCGAATCAAGTTTGCCGGTCACATTTCGTCCAGCTTCACCGTCAGGCTCCTGGGCATGATGGGGGGCATGGAGATCGTTTTCACGACCGGCCCGCCGGCGGCGCCAAGCCGGAATGACAGGCCGGAATAGGCCAATTGGACCGGGAACACCGCCAGGGCCAGCCGCTGGTTGAGCACAAAGGAATGGCAGTCGGCCACCACCTCGCCCACAGGCTGGCCGGCGTGGAAAATCCGCGCCCCGGTCACCAGCGCGTCGTTGCCCGGCTCGGCGGCCAGGCCCACAATTTTGCGGCGAAGCCCTCCGGCCCGGCGCGCGTGGATGGCGTCGCGCCCGCGGAACTTCTCCTTGTCCAGATCAATCATCCACTGGAGGCCCAGCACCAGCGGGTCGCGCACCCGGAGACCCTCCGCCTGGATGTTGGGGAAGCGGCCTTCCAGCCGCAAGTCGTCATGCGCGTCCACCCCGCAGAGGCATCCATCGCGCTTGAGCACCGCGGCCCGGAGGGCCTCGAACAGCGCCGGCGCGACGGATTGCGGCGCCAGCAGGAGATAGCCAAACTCCGAAGTCTTGCCCGCGCGGAGGAGCCGCACCGGCGCGCCCTCAAACGGATAGACTTCGATGGACAAATACGGCAGGCCCAGCACGTCCGCCCCAAAGATTTCCCTCACCACGTCCCAGGCCTTGAAACCGTCCACGCTGAGAAGCGCATGGCTGTCCGTCAGGTCTTCCAGGCCGGCTTCCGCGGCGCCCGCCGCTTGCGCCAGAGCGCGCAAATCCGCGTCGGGCGCAATCCCCTCGCAAAGGAACACGAACTCCTCGTCGTTGTTCGCCACGTAGCAGTCGCCCAGCAGCAGGCCATCGTCGTCCGCCAGAAACGTATGCAGGACGCGCCCGAAGCGGATCTTGGGAACATTTCCCGCCAACAGGGCGTCCAGGAAATCCATCCCCCGTTCGGCCGGCGCGCGGAACTTGTGCAGGAACGAGAAATCCGTCAGGCCCGCCGCGTCGCGCACGGCGGCATATTCCGCGGCGCGCCCGGCGACGCGGGCGGCGACCTCCGCTCCGTGGCGCTCGCGGAAGGAAGCGCCGGCGGCAGCCAACTGGGGCTTGAGCAAGGAGGACCTCACGCGGCTCCTCCCGGCCGGGCTTGCTGCTCCAGCACATGGTCCACCACCGTGTTGATCGAACGGAGGATGGCGATATTCTGGTCGGGAATCTTGATCTTGAAGCAGCTTTCGATGCACAGGACGATTTCCAGCGCGTCCAGCGAGTCCAGACCCAGCCCGGAACCGAGCAGGGAGATGTCTTCATGCAAATCCTCTGCCGAGTAAGGCAGGTTCAAGCGGCGGATCAGCTCTTCCTTGAAAGTGGCGATGACGCGCGCGCGCTGTTCAATTGTTGACTGAAAATCGTCTGGCATGTTCTGGTTCAACGGACATCTTTTCCCCCGGCGCGAACTTCCCGCCGGCGGCGGCGGTCTTCATGCCCGGCCCGCTTCGCGCCGCCCGTTCGCGCCTCGGAAAGAGGCAAACACCTATCATCTGAGCGCCGGACTATCAACATATTTGTTGAGAACCACGGCGCAATTCAGGCCGTGCGGCGAACTCACCACGCCCAGGACAACCCCGGAAGACGCTCCGGCGGCGGCGGAAAATCCCAGGGCCGCGCCCAGATCGGCCAAAATCTGCGCTGCTTCCATGTGGCCCGTCAGCCGGGCCGCGCTCACGCGCCGCTCCATCCACGCCGGACAAATCCGCGCCGCGACGGCTTGCAGCCGGGCAGCAGGCGCGTCCGCGCAGACGGCGGCAACCTCTTGCGCCGCGACCCCGGCCTCCCGGAGCGCCTCCCGGATGGTTTGCTCCAGCGCGTCCAGGGAGTCATCCGGCCTGCTGGCGCGGCTTGTCTCCGTGGAACAGGCGATGCCGCCAAGCTCCGCCAGCCGGGGCGCGCCCCGGTCCCTGGCATGGGTGGCGGTTTCCAGCATCCAAATGGCGGCGCCCTCCCCTGGCGGCGCGGCCCCGTCCGCGCAAAGCAATCCCGCCTGGTGGCGGTCCGCCAGAATCCGTTCCGAAAGCTCATCGGTCGCGCCGCTCAGGATCGCCGCCGCTTGTCCGGAGCGCAGGGCAGCCACCGCGGCCGCCATTCCGAGCAGGCCCGCGCCGGGGCCGGCGCTCAAGGTGACATTATGCCCGGCCAGCCTGAGCGCGCGGCAGACATTGCCCGCCACGGAGCCGGGCACGACATAGGGGAACGCCGCGATGTGCTGCACCTGCCGGTGATTGCGGAGGAAGGCCGTGAGAAATTCGGACTCGGCCCAGCTTGGCCCGGCCGCCAAATGGAGGAACAGGCCCAGTTCCGCCAGGGCCTGCGGCTTTTCGGGGAAGCCCGATTCGCGAATCGCCGCGCGCGCGGCTACGGCGGCCCATCGGCTGCACCGGTCCAGGCCGCGCAAGTCCAGACGGCGGTCGAACTTCTCCACTTCGGCATCCTGCACGAATCCCGCCGCCATCGGCGGCAGTCCCTCAATCGCCAGCGGGGAAAGGCCGGAGCGGTTTTGCTCCAAAGCATCGCGCAGTCCGGCCGCTCCGACGCCGAGCGATGACACCACCCCGCAGGCTGTGACGCAGACCGGCGCCGGCGCGCCCGGCGGTTCCGGCGGCGCCGCCCGCCGCTCCTCCGCCACCTCCATGACCAGGCTGGCGTTGTGGCCGCCGAAGGCCGAATTGTTGCTCAGAAAGACGCGCGGGCCGGGCCAGGAACGTCCGGCGTCCGCCACGCAGTCCAGGTCGCAGCCCTCGCGCGCCCCGGTGAAGTTGGCCGTGGGCGGCAGCACACCCGCCCGGGCGCACACGATGCCGGCGATGGCTTCCACCGCGCCCGCCGCGCCCAGACAGTGGCCTGTCATGCTCTTGGTCGAGCTGACCGGCACGCTCTGCGCGCGCGGGCCAAAGACCTTGCGGATGGCTTTGGCCTCGGCTTTGTCATTGGCTTCCGTGCCGGTGCCGTGAGCGTTGATGTAACTGACCCGCTCCGCCGCCAGGCCGGCGTTGGCCAGGGCGCGCCTCATCGCGCCGGCCAGGCCGCGTCCGGCTGGTTCCGGGGCCGAGCAATGATAGGCGTCGTTGCTCATCCCGGAGCCGAGCAACTGGGCCTGAACCAGCGCGCCGCGCGCGGCCGCGGCTTCCGGCGTCTCCAGGAAGACGAAGCCCGCCGCTTCGCCCAGGTTCAATCCTAAGGGCTTTGAGAACGGGGCGCACTTGTCTTCGCAGGTGGCCTTCAAGCCCTCGAAACCCGCCAGCGTGCTGGTGGCAAAGGCATCCGAGCCGCCGGCCAGGGCGGCATCCAGCATCCCGCAGCCGATCAGGTCCCCCGCCAGCGCGATGGCGGCGGTGCTGGCCGAACACGCCGTCACCACCGTCGTGCTCAAGCCTTGCACGCCCAGCGCGTGAGCCAGGATTTTTGCGCCGCTATAATAACGCCTGGCGAAAAGCTGCTCCGCGCTCAACCGCCCGTCGCCGCGGAGGATGCGCTCGTAATGTTGCTCGATGAGAAGCATCGGTCCGGAGCAGGTGGCGAATATCAATCCCATGCGCCGGCCCAGTTTCGGGGGAAGGACGTCCGCCGCCGCCAGCGCTTCGCGCGCCGCCACCAGGGCCAGGTGGACGAAGCGGTCGAAGCCCTCCAAGCCGGGTTCGGCCCGGAGCCTGGCCGCGCCGGCGCCGTGGATCAATCCCGCGTAACGCGAACGCAGTTGGGCCGCCCGCGGGTCTTCAATGCGCCCAAGACAGCAGACCCCGCGCATGATGTTCTGCCGGAACTCCGCCACATCGCCGCCGGCGCACGAAAGGACTCCCAAGCCGGTTAAGACAACGCGGCGTCTCACGGTTTCCATCCTTTCCTGAGCACCGCCGCGAAGTTGTAGCCGAAATCGGTGCCGCCCAGCGCGAGGATGTATTCCGGCGGCGCATCCGCGACGCGCCGGTCCAGATCCGCCACGCCGGTGCGCTGCGGCCACAGTTCCGCGCCGTGCTCCAGCGCCGCCAGCGCCGCGGCCAGGCTCACCAGGATGGACGAGGCTTCGATGTAGCCGGTGTTGAAAGTCGTCGTCACCAGCGGCCGCCGCGCAAAATCCGCTCCGAACAATTCTTCGCAGACCTGGAGCGCTTTGAGGTCCTGGCCATTGCCCTGCGGCGCCCAAACCAGCAGGCCGATTTGGCCCGGCGAAACGCCGGCCCGCTTCAAGGCCAGGCCCGCCGCGTGGCGCAAGCCGCCGGCGCCCAGGTTCGGCGCCGCAAAGCCCTCCGCGTCCATCCCCATGCCGTAGCCGAGCACCTCGGCGAGAATGGGCGCGCCGCGCCCGGTCGCGCCGGCGGCGGTTTCCATCACGAGCATAGCAGCGCCTTCGCCCAGCACCTTGCGCTTTGGGTGGTCCAGACGCAGGCGGTAGTCGGACTCCTCGGCGCCGGCGTAGAGAAAGCCAATCTGGTCGTAGTTGTAAAAGGTCTGCCCATAGACCTCGTCCGCCGCGCCCGCGAGAATGGCGCGCGCGCGGTTTTCCGCCAGGGCGTCAAAGGCGTAGGCCAGGCTCTGCAAGCCCGCGTGCGGACCGGCGGAAAGGGTGGCGTTGACCCCCTTGAGGTAAAGCGCGTTGGACACCCAGCCCGCCGTCGAGTTGGCCACGATGTTCGAGAAGCTCGTCACGTTGCCCTGGAACGAGTCGCTGCTGAACACGCTGTCCATGTGCCCCATCTCCGACGGGCCGTTGGACGCGCCCAGGACCACGCCCATTTCCTCCGCATGGGCGGGCGACAATTTGAGCCGGGCGTGCTCCAGCGCCAGCCGGCCCGCCGCCACGGCGAAGCGGCTGATTTCGTTCAAGGCGGAAAAATCAATCCGGCGGTCCACTTCGGCGGCCTTGAACGCGCCGACTTGCCCCACGCAACGGGACTGCTGGCCGCGCAACGGGAACTTGGCGGCCGGCGTGATGCCGACCACGTTTCGGCGCAACTGCTCCAGCGTCCGCCCAATGCCCAGGCCCAGCGAGCTGACCGTGCCAACGCCCGTGATGACCACCCGCTCGTTCCGCGCCTGGCGGGGCGGCACGGGCGCGTCCCATTTGGAGACGACGACGGCGGCGTTGTTGCCGCCGAAGGCAAAATTGGCGGAGAGGAATGCCGGGTAGTTCTTCGGACGCGGCTCGTTCGGAACGTAGTCAAGCGCACAGCCGGGACGCGGGCCGGAGAAATTGAGCGTGGGCGGAATGAAACCCGCGTTCATGGCCAGCAACTGGGCGGTGGCTTCGAGAATCCCGGTCACCCCCATGCAGTGGCCCATGAAGGATTTGGTGGAAACCAGCGGAATGGCCCGGCCTTCGAGGAAGGCCGCCACGCCGCGCGATTCGGCCCTGTCATTGGCCTCGGTGCCCGAGCCGTGGCCGTTGATGCACCCGATGTCGGCGAGGGTCAGGCCGGAATCTTCAAGGGCCTGGCGGAGCGTGCGCTGCACGCCGTGGCCGCGCGGGTCCGGCGTGGTGGGGTGGTAGGCGTCGGATGTCGTCGCGTGGCCCGCCAGCCGGCCATGACACCGCGCGTGGCGGAGCAACGCCTTCTCCATGTCCTCCACGACCCAGAAACACGCGCCCTCGCCGACGTTCATGCCGTAGGGCGTTGAGAACGGCGCCATCCGCCCCGGCGCCGTGGCTTTCAGCGAGTCGAAACCGGACATGTTCGCCACGCTGAGGACATCCGCGCCGCCCACCAGCACGGTGTCGTAATAGCCGCGGTTGACCAGCCGCTGCGCCAACCCCAGCGCCACCGTGGTCGAGGAGCAGGCGGTGGTGACCACCCAGGCTTCGCCGCCAAGCGCCAGCGCGCTGGCCATCGCCTTGCCGAAGCCATAAAGCTGCGCCTGCAAGTTCATCCGCTCGTCGAATGGACGCGGGCTGCGGCCGTGTTTCCAGGCATACTCCGCCTCGGCCGAGCAAAGGCCGCCGTTGCAGGTGCCCAGCACCAGGGCGATGTCGCGGCGCAGGCCGCCGGCGCCGGTTTGAATTCCCGCGTCGCGCAACGCCCGCCGCGCCGCCGCGATGGCGTGGCGCAGATAGTGGTCTTCATATTCCTCCATCTCCGCCCCGGTCAGCCACGCCCCCAAGTCGAAGCCCTTGATTTCGCCTCCGAAATTGCTGCGGAAATGCCTGGCGTCGAAGCGCGTGATGGGCGCCAGCCCGTGCCGTCCCGCCCGCAGGGATTCGGTCACCGTTGCCGCGTCGTTCCCAATCGGGCAGGCGATGCCGATGCCGGTGATGACCGCCTGCCGGCTCACGCCCTGGCGCTGCATCGGCTTGCCCAGGACCTGCGCGCCGGCCTTCCAGGTGGCCGGTTCCAGACTGGCCGCGTGCTGCGGCTTCTGGCGCCGGAAGAACTCGCTCCACAGCTTGATGAATTGCTCGCGCAGCTTCTCCGGCGCCAGATTCAGCGGGCGGGCCACGACGTTCGCCCCGTTGTAATGCGCCCAGTCGAAATCGAAGATGCGCCCCTGCCGCCGCATCCGGTCCCAATGCACCGAGCCGGGATACGGCGTGAAAATAAAAAACTCCGCCGTGTGAATCCGGGCGGCGTCAAACAGGTCAAGCACACGGTCCGCGACGTCTTCGCCGTCCCAGTCGCGCCCGATGCCGCAGGAGCCGAAGAAGCGGATGCCCCGGTCTTCGAGCGCCTTCACCAGGTCCGCCAGCATCTGCCGCTCGCGCGCCCCGCCCTGGAGCGCGCGGATGGATACCGGGTCCACGTTCATCGTGCAGTAGAAGTTGCGGACTCCGGCGCGCGCGGCCAGGTCCAGGAATCCGGCGTCGGTGTTCAGCGCCAGGGTGGAGGAGACAAAGAACTTCTTGCCCAGCGGCTCCACGGCGCGGAAGAGCGCGCGGGCGTATTCGTTCAATTTGCGTTGCGGGAAGAAGAGCGTGTCGTCGGCGAGATAGACATTTTCGTGCTTGAGCTGGCGAAGCTCCTCCACCACGCGCTCGACGGGCCGGAAGCGGATGCGGCCGCCCATTTGGCCCGGCAGCGAACACATGCCGCAGGTGTAGGAACAGCCGCGCGTCAGTTGCACCAGGTCCTCGTCCCAGTCGTAGTGCTCGTTGCGGTAGAAAATCTCGCGGCGCGGGATGGGCATGGGGGACAGGTCCGCCTTGCTGCCGCCGTGATAGAGCGGCTTGAGTTCGCCGGCCCGGGCGTCGGCCAGGATGCGCGGCCAGGTTGGCTCGCCTTCGCCCACATTCACCGCGTCCGCGTGCTTGAGACATTCGTCGGCCATGAACGACGGGAACAACCCGCCCATGACCACCTTCCGGCCTCGGGTGCGGAATTGGTCCGCGATCTCGAACGCGCGGGCCGCCTGGGGCGTGAAGCAGTTGATCGCCACCAGGTCCGTGGGCGCGTCGTAGGAGATGATCTGGCCGCTGTTGTCATCCAGCAACTCGACTTCAACCCCGGGCGGCGTGAGGGACGCGAGGATGGGGATGCCCAGCGAGGGCGGGGTGGTGAAATTGCCCAGGAAGTAATCCACCAGCCCCCGGTCCAGCTCCGGCAGGCTGGTCAGGAACTTCTCAAACCGCGGATAGACAAAAGTGACTTTCATTCTTGCTGCCGGACGGCGTCCCCGCCGCCGCACCCCGGCTCAAGACGGTAACAGGGCAAAGCCGATAGGCAAGGCTGAACCGCCAGGCCCAACCGACAGAAACAGCAAAAACATCGAAAAAAGCCTTGACACCGGCAGTTGTGCGGGCTAAAAACGACCCGCAAGCTAAATTTCTGAAAAGGTGTAGCAAAAAATAGACAACAAATTTGCGAGCTTCGGCCGCCGTCCACAACGAAACTAGCGATTTCTCGGACTCCATTGGTGCTGAAGCACGCCCAAGCTGGGCGTGCCGAAAGCGTTCTTGGAGGGCATGCTAGTGCCTGTTGTGGAGCGTCAGTAGTCACGCCCTTTTGGCTGGCAGACGGGTTCGCTGTGAAAGGAAATGCGATGAAAAACATCGGTGCGCGGTGGTTGGGTCTGATGATCTTCTTCTTCTGTTTTAGCGGCTTTGCGCAGTCGCCGCCCCCGATTCCGAATCAGTGGTTCTATTTCCTGCCGGGCTTCGTCACGGGCTGGGACACCGCCCC
>Ga0182027_10002938_pt1 | contig 27356 bp, 25 predicted proteins | sample 712E1DmetaG_FD_121300 | JGI IMG/M metagenome (GOLD analysis project Ga0182027, IMG submission 121300) | Permafrost microbial communities from Stordalen Mire, Sweden - 712E1D metaG (Illumina Assembly) | ecosystem: Environmental > Terrestrial > Soil > Wetlands > Permafrost | place: Sweden...
ATCTCTTTGTGCGGGAGATTCCACCACTCCTGTCGTAATCTTTACCGAAAGACCTGACTTCATTCTTAATTTCCCCGCCATGGTCAAGCAAATCCCCAAAGATTGGCAGGAAGTGGCACCGTAGAGCGGCGGAAAGAAATTTGCTTACCTGAGGATTGGCAGTGTTGAGTTATTTGTCAACATGACACTTTGGAGCTGCCGCAATGCTGACAATTCCTTATAAGTTTGTTCTCCGGTCTGACGTTAGTCTTTCCGCATTCCGGACAGGGGAAGGTTCTTTCGCCATATTTATCGGGGAGCAGACCAAATTCGGAGACTGAATATGCGGAATCGTTGGTCTCGGCTCCTGATTTTCCAGGGCATTGTCCGCCGGCCTGACGGACTGACTTTTCCTCAAAATATTTGGCTACGTCATGATGCATTTTGTAAAGAGAATAACCTTCGTATGCTTGTCCCTTGTCTCCATACTGCCAAACCTCATCGGCAGCATTGAGAACCGCATTGAACGAACGTGCGTCCCGCTTTAGCTGATATCTCTTGACAAAAGCTTGAACAAGCGGAGACATCCAGATCTCCATAAAATCCGAAGGCGCCATATATTTATGTTCTTTGTGTAGCGACTGATGTATTTTTTCCGGAGTTATAAATACATCGGTAACTTTAATTGGGTTTGCCAAAAAATCTTGAGCTTCCGGAGGATTATCGGAATTAAAACCAAGCCGCTTAGCATAATCTGAGCGGTTTAGTCCCGAACTAAATCTTGATAATTCAACATATCTTTGCCCATTTTTTTCTCTTAAAGTAAAAATGTCATAAAAATTGTGCTGATATTTTGATCCTTTCTCCCCATTGGGAGAGATCGAAAGCATTTTACTGCCAAGAGGCGTTTGAGGATCCGAAAGAAAGAAATCAATTTTCTCAAAACCTATAACTTCGGCATTTTCCCTGTCAATGTCGGTTTCAATCGGACTAATCTTCTGAATTAGGTCTCTGCCTCTTTTTATCGACTCTATAAACGGTTCTTTTGTTCTCTCTCTGACCAAATGTCTATCCACAATGTCATATTCGACCGTTGAAACCAGAACATTAAAGCGCTCTTTCAAATGAGTCTCCAGTTGTTTGGACAAGAATTTTACATCATTTTCTTTCTGGTCGTGCCTTATGTCGTATTGACGAAATTGTTCTCTAGCCATTTTTTTTCCAAACGGCCTCCTTTTTCTTTTCTTTGAAATTGACAAAACGGGCCATGACGAAGAGCAAGTCCGATAATCGATTGAAATAAATAATGATATTTCTGTCTACTTTTTCCTTGGTATTTAAGGCCACAATTCTTCTTTCCGTTCTTCGGCAAACAGCTCTTGATAAATTAAGCATCGCTCCTGTCTGTCCTCCCCCGGGAAGAATAAAGTTTTTTAACGGCGGTAAACTTTTCGTCATTTGATCGATAAGATTTTCAAATTCTTTAACTCTTTTCTGTAAAGAATTTAGAGGTTTTGATTTAGGATTTGCTAAAGCCGAGCCAATGTCCAAAAGGTCATTTTGAATTTTAATTAACTCATTTTTTATACTTAATACCTGATACTTGATACTTAATGCAACCCCAATAATTGAGCTAAGCTCATCAACCGTCCCGTAAGCTTCCACCCTCAAGTCGGCTTTGGAAACCCTAACGCCTGAGAACAAAGATGTTTTTCCTTTGTCGCCTGTTCTGGTATAAATTGGCATATTTTAGGTCCCGAGGAAGATACAATGAGGATCCTGCTCGGGAAATTAAATAATGTATAGTTTTCTGACTTTACAGTTGCGGCACAGTCATGGACTTACACCATGATTACCTATACTTTATATTTTCTTTTTACTTATCTAGCATCCGGAATATCCGCATGCATAACATTTTCGACAACCTTCTTCATAAGCCAGCGATCCTCCACCGCATTCGGGACATAAATCATAAAGACCGGTTGAGGTATCCAGTCCGGCGGCTTCTTTTTCGATGGTTAACTGCTGCATTTTGACTACTTCCACCTGAACTTCCTCAGTTTTTAAAGCCGCATGTTCGTCAGAATGACCGTTAGACAGGCCATTACCATTGGTTAGGGGCTTATCTTCGACCTTACCGTTCAAGGCAAAGCCATAGTGCATTGACAAGACTTTGGCCATGGCATCCGGCAATGACCTGACCCTATTTTTTCCAAATCCGACCGACCCCGCTCCGGCAATCCCGATTAACTGTGCCACAACTTGTTTTATTCTTTCCCGTGGAGACAAACCACCCGCCAGACGGAGATTCAAAGTAATCATTCTGCCCAAAGCATCGGCCATAGCCGCTACGTCCGAACCGACTTTGCCGATTGTCATGAAAATTTCAAACGGTTCTTGGTTTTCGTTGTGATTAATGGTTATATAAGCATTGCCGACCGGAGTTTCTATCTTGTATGTCATTCCCGAAAGAGACATCGGGCGGGGCGCGACGGGCTTGGCGACTGCAGGCGTTTCAACTTTTACTTCCGCTTTTTTCTCGGCGACTCTTTCCAAAACCCCTTCGCGTGACCCATCTCTCATATAAGCCAAGCCCTTAAGTCCCAAATCGTAAGCTGCCATGTATAAATTTTTAACGTCTTCAATTGTATCGGAATTCGGCGCATTAACTGTTTTTGAAATCGAAGAATCAATATATTCCTGAGCCACCGCCTGGACCTGAGCATGCTCCAGGGGAGTTAAGTCATTGGCCGAAACAAAATAGTTGGGCTTCTCCGCCTTAGGATTGGCCTTTTTCCATTCTTCATACAATGGATGATACATCATGTGCTCCCCCGTTCTATCTTTTCTCTTGAAAACAAATTCATAAACCGGTTCAATTCCGGAACTGACACCCGAGACTAAGCTGGTTGTGCCGGTCGGGGCAACAGTCAGTAAAACCGCGTTGCGGATTCCTTGTTTGGCGATTTTATTCTGTAATGTTTGGGGCAAATTTTTGATGTGATAGCCCTGAAGATATTTGGCTTTATTGAATTTCGGAAATGCTCCCTTTTCTTTCGACAAATCGGAGGATTCCTCATAAGCGCTGTTGCGCAATACCTCAAAAATCTTTCTGACTATCGGCATTGATTCTTTCGATCCGTAACGGATCTTCATTTTGATAAGCGCATCTCCGATACCCATTATTCCCAAACCTGTCCGACGGACGTCTTTGGCCGATTTTTCATTCTCTTTAAAGAAATAATATGTCTGATCAATAACGTTATCCAAGAATCTCAAAGCGACCTTAACATCTAAGCCAAAATTTTCATAATCGAATTTACCGTTCTTGACATAGGCTGCCAAATTCATGGCTCCGAGATTACAAACGGCCCAAGGTCCCAAGGGCTGTTCTCCACAAGGATTGGTAGCAATTAATGTTTCAAAATATGCCGTATTGGACCTGGTATTGGATCTTTCCAGGAAGTGTAATCCCGGCTCGGCAGACTTCCAAGCTGCAGTACAGATTAAGTCCCAAAGCGCCTTGGCTTTTATAGTTTTATAGACTTTCACTTTTCCGTTTATTTTTTTCCAGGCTGCCATATCTCCGGTCCACTTGGTGTCGTAACGGGGATCATCCAAGTCGGGGTAAACTAAATCCCAATCCTTATCCTTCTTGACCGCTTCCATAAAGGCATCGGAAATGCAGACAGACAAATTAGCTCCGTTAATTTTGGTCATATCCTGCTTTACGGTTATAAATTCTTCAATATCGGGATGCCAATCCCACAACATGAGCATGGTTGCTCCCCTACGGGTCCCTCCCTGCTGAACTACATCATGGGTGGCATAAGAAAAAAGACCGGCCCAAGTGACAGGACCTGAAGATGTGCCGTTAACCTTCTTCACGCGCGCTCCACGAGGCCTGAGGGATGAAAGATTAAGCCCTACACCACCGGAACGGGACTGAATTTCAATTAATTGCTTGAGGGAATCAACAATTCCCCCTCTTGAATCTCTGGGGGACGGAATTACGAAGCAATTGAAGTATGTAACCTGATATTTAGTACCGGCTCCCGACAAAATTCTTCCTCCGGGGACGAATTTAAAATCGGCCATGACATCATAGAATTTTTTGGCCCACAGTTTTCTTTTGGCCGGCTTTTCATTTTGAGCAATCCCCCCGGCGACTCTCTTCCACATCTCTTCCGGCCTGTGCTCAATAAGCTTCCCCTCCTTATCTTTGAGGGCATATCTATCCAAGAATACTTTCTCTCTTAATCCGTCAAGCTTCATATTACTATTTAATTAACCTTTTTACTTCCTCCTGAAAATCCTCTACGTCTACAAACCTTTTAAAAACACTCGAAAAGCGGATATATGCTACCTTATCTATTTTCTTAAGCCTGATTGCAACCATTTGCCCGATTTTTTTGCTTTCTATTTCAACACTGTCTGCTCCTCTTAATTCCCGCTCTATTTCAGACGCGATTCTTTCGATGTCTTCCATCGTGACTGCTGTCTTTTCAGAGCTCCGAATCATTCCGCTTTTTAATTTATCCCGATTAAATTGCTCTCTTTTGCCGTCCTTTTTTATGACAACCAAATTAACATTTTCTATTCTTTCGTAAGTCGTGAATCTTTTCTTACACTCAGAGCATTCTCTTCTTCTTCTGATAGTATCCACATCTTCCGACGTTCTTGTTTCAACGACCTCTGATTCTGTCGACCCGCAATACGGACACTTCATAATTAACTTTTTTAAACGTTCAAACACTACAACTAGTGTCAATAACCAATATAGAACGCTAAATCTGTTGTGTCAACTATAAATTTCTATATCAGAGTAGTACAGAATTATTTTAGCTTCGATTTTTTCCAAGAAAAAGTCTTGGCAGCTAACTGGAGAAAAAATGTTTCCAATAAATCACTTATTCTTTATTCTCTTGGGACTATTGACTTAGCCTTTGTTCAAAACCGGCAACTCTTTTTAACTCATTCTGAAAACTTACTTTAAAATTTGCATTTGATTTTTCAGTCAAACTGCTCAATTCCTGTTTGTGTTTTCTTAAAGCATTTTCCAGGTTTCCATTTGTTCCGTTAATATCTCTTCCCTCCATTTTCGCTTCTTTCATTTTATCTATCGCTTCCTGGAAATAGTTTTCGGCTTTTGAAATCGTTGAAAAAGCCAAGGAAATTTTTCCGTCATTAAAAAGGTAAATTCCAGCATTCAACCTCTTGTCGGCCTGAAGAAGATCAAACTCGGATTTCTTTAAAGGATCTGAAATCAAAAACCCTACAGACCAATCTCTGATGATTCTTAAAAAATACAAAGGACTATCCGGCAAAAGCCCGGGATAGGGCAAATCATAGTTAACCTCAGCAGTAGAACTAGAAGAAGCAGAAAGATCTAAGGCGTAGACCTTAAGAGCGAGGGAGTTAAAACTTAAAAGAAAGATCAAAGCAGAAAATATCAAAAGACTAAATTTATGCATACTTCTCCCATTATCTTTCTGCTACCACCGTAAGCCAATCACTTTTCCCGATTTTAAATTCATTTTCAAACAACGGTTCGTCCTTGCTGGAACCGTAAAAGGATACTTTGGAAAAATCAATATTCTTAAAAAGATTATTTAAGGCACTTCTTGTAAAGCCAATTGTTTTTACTGAATTCATACCACGCATGCTCCATCTCTGGCCATCAAAATCGAGAATTCCCGCATTCAAGGTTACCAGATTTCCTTCCTTTACGGGTGGATCGTAAAACCAAAGATATCCATGCTTCCATGAAGGAGACAATCTAGATTGCTGTATAGTAAAACGGAAAAGATTGTTATTAACATTTATTGCTTTATCAAAATTAATAAGATGGGAAACAATTACCGAGTCTTTTTTAGACAAGATCCTGTTTAATTCTTTTAAGATTTCATTGTAGCTATTGGAAATGTGCGCCAAGGCATTCCCCATAAACATCGCTCCCTGATACTCTTCTTTTATTTTTTTTAAGTTTTTTACATAGTCCCCCTTAATAAATCTAACTTTTGCCCGAAGATCTTTTGACAGAAGTTTCCACTTACCATGAGCCACTTCAAACATCATCGGACTATTTTCAAGACCTAAAACTTGAAAACCGTTTTTCGCCAAAGCGATTGCATGCTCCCCCGTTCCACATCCGATATCCAAAATTTTCCTGACGTCTTTTTTATGAAAAAGTCCGGAAAGAGAAGGTACTTCCGACGGAATTCTAGATTCCCAACCGATTGCCAAATCAAAATGTTTAGCGATCCAATCATGATATTCTTCACTTTCCAAATAAGGCATTTTCCGACCAACTAAAGATTTAAAAATATCTCCCATTGCAACTATTCCAACTAGATTTCCTCTCTTATCTACTACGGGAAGTCTGCCGACATCTTTTATTCTCATCGTAGAATCTGCCCGTAAAACGAGATCATCAGCACCAATTGTTATCGGCTTCTTGCTCATGATATCTTGAGCTTTAAGGCTTAAAATTTCCTGGGCTTTTCCTTCCATTTTTTCAAAATTAGAGGACAAAAAAGGATCCTCCGTAAATTCTTGCATTGTGGGGTGAAACTTGGAGAGAATGTCTGTTTCGGAGATAAATCCTACCACTTTTCTATTCTTACAGACGGGTAAACCATTGACTCGGCGCCCAAAAATAATTCGAGCCACATCCACAACTTTCGTATCCGGATTTACGAACTCTACATGCCTTTGCATGATATCTGAAACCTTCATGGTCGTATTGTATCACAGAGGATTCAAAAAACAAGACAAAATCCTGACTAAAATGAAGTTAATTATGCGGATTTGAGATTATTTTTATGCTGAGGCTGTTCTTGTTCCGATTCTTGTTCTTCCAGCCAATCTGTTTTTGTTTTTGTAACAATCAGAACGTGATTATGCTCTCCTTCCTTTACTCCGCCTTGATCTAAAAATGCTCCCGTAAGTTTCCAACCCCTATTTTTTATATAAACTTTTCCGCGGGGATCAGTTTTCTCGTAATCCTGACTAACCTTATTTAACTTTCCTTCCCTGAGAAATTGGTCGTATTTTTCTTTTTGTTCCGGATCCAAAATAATTGCAGCGATTAAAGTAGAATACTCATGTTCTCCTCCAAACGCTACTTTTTCCGCATATTTAACTAACTTCGTACCGTTTCCTTTATTGTGTTCGTTACTTCGTATGGCAACGCGGTTTAATATTGCACTTTTTATCTGCCAAGAGGGATAATTATCTGCTGGGTTACCCAGTCTGGAAGGGTCAAACGGAGAGACTTCGAAAATTCCTATAACATGTCCGTTCTCCAACATGACTTGTCCGTCTCTTTCCTGAGGGTCTTTTTTATAATGCCCAATTATATCGGAAATTCCCGTTCCCTGACTAATGCCGGCCAAATGCGCCATATTAACAGGATCTTTACAAATTTCCAAGATTTCCCGCATTTGTGTAATGTTGTTAACGTCCGTGTGCTCAAACCTCTCAATTGTAGAATGGTCTTCTTTTCGAGTATTTTGTTCTCCAATGTTTTCTTTGCTTATCATAAAATTAACCCCTTTTGGAGGTCGGGGTATTATAGTACACCCTATAGGAATTGTCAAAGACTGTGGAGATTAACCCTTGTAATCTAATTTCTCCAGAGCATATTCCAGCGTTTCTTCCTGATTATGAGAGTAGGTATTGATAACCAAATCGTAATACTTCTTGTCCCAATAGTTCCATTTTTGATCCCCATTGGCGTATAGCTTCCTCCATTTTTCCAGATCGTGATCTTCTCTTTCAATGACTTCTTCTTTGGCTTGTTCAATCGAAATTTTCTCCCGGTTCATTAATCTGTCAATTCTAATATCCGCCTTGTCATTTCCCGATTCGTCTTCGCAGATAACGGCAATTTTGAAAACACCCGGAATTCCTTGAGCATTAAATCCTGCCAATTTTGTTTCCAAAATCAGATTTTCCCCCTTGGTTAAGATTTGCTTTAAAGAGCTGTCAAAATCTGTATCTTCTTTGTCCGGGCGTAAATCAGTATCTTTTTCTGAGAGTCCCATTTTCGTTCTGACCGCTTCCCAGAAAACCTCTCCTCCTTCTACGTGGTGCCAACCCAAAATTTTGGCTAATTTATGTCCTAAGGTTGTAGATCCCGAGGCAATTCTGCCCGAAACGGTGATTATGCGGATATCGGAAAGCTTGAATGGTTCATTCTTCACACTTTTCCCCCTATCAAAATTATCTGTTCGACCAGCCTATTGGCGTAACCAACCTCATTGTCATACCAGGCAATCACTTTGACCATATTTCCGCCGACAACCTGGGTCAAAGATAAGTCAATAATTGAAGAATGGGTATTGCCGACAATATCACTGGAAACAATCGGATCATTAGTCGCTTCCAATATGCCCTTGTATCTTGGACTTTGAGCCTCTTTTTTCAAGATTTCATTAACCTCCTCTTTTGTGGTTGGCTTTTTAAGCAAAAATGTAAAATCGGACAACGAACCGACCGGAACAGGTACTCTAATTGATAAGCCATTAAATATTCCGACTAATTCCGGAATAACCTCTCCGGCCGCAACTGTCGCACCGGTTGAAGTCGGAACTATATTTTCAGCTGCTGCCCTGGCGCGCCTGTAGTCTTTGTGTCCACCATCAAGGAGTTTCTGATCGGAAGTATATCCGTGAATTGTAGTCATCATGGCTTTTTCTACCCCAAAATAGTCAACCATAATTCTAGCCACGGGAGCAACGCAATTGGTGGTGCAGGAAGCATTATTAATGATGCTTTCTCCTTTGTAATCTTTATCATTTACCGAAAGAACATAGGTAGCCACTTCTCCACCCTTGGCCGGCGCTGACAGAACCACCTTTTTGGCTCCTGCAGCCAGATGGGCTTGCAGTTTTTCTTTAGTCAAAAAATGACCGGTTGACTCAATTACCACATCAACCTTCAAATCTTTCCAAGGCAAAAGACTGGGATCTTTTTGGGAAAACACCGGAATTTCTTTACCATCGACTACTAATGACCCTATAGAGTCTTTAATGTTTGGATCTTGGGGCTTGAAATCCAAAGCGTGATTCTGAAGAACTCCATATGAGGTGTCATATTTTAGTAAATACATCCACCCTTTAATATCCGTGGATGTACCGGCATTAATCGCAACTACTTCAATTTCCTCGGAGTATTTTTGTAAAATTACCCGATGCGCTACTCTTCCGATTCTGCCATAACCATTAATTGCAACTTTGATCATAAAATCAGTATAAAGCTTTTTAAAATTTCCTTCAAGAGGAAGTTATAAAAATAACCTATAGTTTGACATTTACCCTTAAGTTTGTTATATTTAGACTATGGTTAACATAGAAAGTGGTCCCATACAGTTAATGCTTGGAGAGAAGGTTATCGAAACTACGATAGGAAATATCGCAAAAAATGAGTTTCTCTTAATACCCTCAGAGACCTCAAGGAAAGGGTATTACAATGCCAACCTTTCTCAGAAAAAAATAGAAATAGAATTAGTTAATAATAAAGGACTTTTTCCAGAGTTTTCGGAATGGAAAACAACGGATACAGCACATATCGCAACAAATATAAATAGAAAATCGATAAGATATCCTATCCCTGAAGGTTCAGTAATAGACGTGCGCTCAAATAAAGTGACTGATATAAGAAAATCTCATGCCATTATAAGAGAGCCTCAATCCCCGGAAGTTTTTCGCCGGATAGAAAGCTAAGCATTGCTCCTCCACCGGTTGAAGCAAAGGAAAATTTGCTTAAAACTCCTAATTTATTCAAATATTCAAGTGTATCTCCGCCACCGACTACGGTATAAGCATTTGTTTTTAAAATACCTTCTGTTATTTTTCTTGTCCCTTCCTCGGTCGAAAGAGTCTCCGATTTTCCTCCGATAATTCCCATGCTGCCGTTCCAAATAATGGTCCCTGCCTGGTCGATTATCTGAAGAAAATTTTCAGCGTCCTTTTCCGTAATGTCTGTTTTGTCTTTATTCAAGTCTGCGACTGATAAAATTGCCTCATGTCCTTCAGTTTTTTCAAACTGCGCTTTGTTTAAAGTTTTTATTTCATCGGCAATTTTTCCACCGATCAAGACATAATCGGCAAGATGATGCATTTTCTCAACTAAGGGTAATTTTGTTTCTATTTTTTTACCTCCGATAATCACAACTAAAGGCCTTTTTGGATCCTGTAGACATTCACTTAGGTTTTCAATTTCCTTTTCCAAGTGAAGCCCGGCAAAATGAGGCAAAAACTTAGTGATCCCGACTATCGAAGCATGATTTCTGTGGCACATGGCAAAAGCATCGTTAACATACACATCTGCCAGATCAGCTAATTTTTTGGAAAATTCCGGATCATTTGCCTCTTCACCGGGATTAAATCTTAAATTTTCTAAAAGAAAAATATTCTCTCCGATTTCCCAACCCTTAAAGTATCCCTGCATGGTTTCCTTAATATTTAATACTTTATACTTAGTACCAAACCACTCCGCCACCGGCTTCAAACTAAAGCTTTCATCCACCCCCTCCGGTCTGCCCAAATGTCCGGCAATAACTATTTTGGCATTTTGTTTTAGCAAATAATCTATCGTCTCAATTGCGGATAATAATCTTGTGTCGTCTTGGATTTTTCCGTTAAGGAGCGGAACATCTAAATCCACTCTCAAAAATATATTTTTCCCTTTTACACCGGCCTCTTTCAATAAATGCATAAATTTTATTATACAATAAAAAAATAATTAGTTTGTAAATTCTTGACAGAACATTTCGCCGTAAACTCCTCCATCAATAACCCCAATGCCTACTTTTCCAAAATCGGTTGACAAAATATTGGCTTTATGCCCGGGACTATTCATTAATCCTTGCATGGCAATGTCCACGTTCGGAGCCAGAGCCAGGTTTTCACCGGCTGAGGCATAGACTACACCTGCTTTGATCATGCGATCGAAAGGAGAAAGGCCATCTGGTGTCACATGAGAAAAATATCCACGCTTAAACATGTCCTCGCAATGAGCTCTACCAACATTTCGGAGTTTTTCATTAGAAATTAACCCCCTTAATCCCCTGGAAGTTCTCTCTTCATTCACCGAAATAAACATATTATTTTCCGACTGGGAATCAAACAGAACATATTGCGCCTTAAAATTCAAAGAAACAATTTCCTTGCTTTTGGGCTCAATTGTCAGAAAATTTATTGTCTCATTAATGGCTCCGCCAAACACATTTTTTAAGCTTTTTTCCAATCCCTGAGTGTTAAATAATAGGAAATTTCCGACCCTGGAAGACGAAATAGCCCGCTTGACCGAAGCAGTGATCGGAAAAGACACAATTAGAATTAAAATAAAAGAGATAAAAATTGCGCCCGATAAAATTCCGGGCAAAATTCCAAATAACTTGTTTATGCTTCTCAAGAAAGGAGGATTAAAATACAGATAGTTTTTAACAAGTGTTCCGACAATAAATTGGGCCAATATGGTAATTATCAAAAATCCGAGGGCGTTGGAAAAGCCTTGAGATAAAGAAAATTTCTGAAATAAAATTCCGGCGATAAAACCATAAAACTTCAGACCAATTAAAAAGGAGAGTATGAAGCCTAATAAATCCAAAATGGCATCAATAAAACCATTGGCATATCCATCATAGGCATATAAAATAAGTACAAACAAAATTAGATAATCTACCCAGTTAAGACTTAACATCTTGCCTTCATCATGATATCATACAAGGATGAAATTTCCACGCATTTTGAAGCACCAGTCTGTTTTGGTTGTTAGAAAATTTAGGACAAAATTTAAAAAGAAACGGAGATGGTTTTTACTGGCATTTTTTTTGATAATTGGATTGATCGCAGCAACCTATTTTTTCATACTAAGAGATCTTCCTCTACCGTCAAAATTAAATAATGCCAACGCTCCCCAATCTACCCAGATCTTGGATCGAAACCAAAAATTGCTTTATACTATTTACTCCATAAAAAATCAAAATTTTATACCTCTTTCTCAAATTCCAAAGTATATGCAGGAGGCAACCATTGCCATCGAAGACAAAGATTTCTACAAGCATGGCGCAGTCGATTTCAGGGGAATTTTTAGATCTGCAGTATCAAACGTGGCGGGAAAAGACCTTCAGGGGGGCTCAACTATTACACAGCAGCTTGTAAAAAATAGCCTACTTACTCCCGAAAGAACAATTACGAGGAAAATTAAGGAAGTAATTCTGTCATTCGCTACGGAGGCTATTTATTCAAAAGATAAAATTCTGGAAATGTATTTGAATCAAATTCCATATGGAGGAACGACTTACGGAGTTGAGGCTGCTTCCCAAACTTTTTTCGGCAAAAATGTCAAAGATTTAACCCTAGCTCAGGCCGCTCTGTTGGCAGGACTTCCCGAAGCTCCGACAACCAATTCACCGTTTGGTTCCCATCCCGAATATGCCAAACAAAGACAAGAGGTAATTCTGCAAAAAATGTATGAGCAAAAATATATTACACAAAAGCAAAGAGATGCTGCTATAAAAGAATCTCTTAAATATCAAAATTTTTCAAATAGCATATCTGCTCCACATTTTGTTCTATACGTCAAAGACCTCTTAATTCAAAAATATGGAGAAGAAAAAGTCGAGGAAGGAGGACTGCAAGTTATTACATCGCTTGATTCCAAGATTCAAGAAGAGACACAACACGATGTCACGCAAAACGTCAGCGGACTCAAGGGATATCACGTTACTAACGGAGCCGCTTTAGTTACAAATCCGGCCACGGGAGAAATCCTGGCAATGGTTGGAAGCACAAATTACTTTGATGAAAAAAACGACGGCAACGTAAATGTTACTCTGGCCCTGAGACAACCTGGATCATCCATTAAACCCATTAATTACGCAGTAGGGCTGATAAACGGATATACGGGTGCATCAGATTTTATTGATGCCCCTGTTTGCTATCCGACAGTTGACGGTAAACAATATTGTCCGGTTAATTATGACGGCAAGTGGCACGGGCCGATAACGATGCGCTATGCTTTGGGCAATTCTATTAATATTCCGGCAGTAAAAATGCTCAAGTTGAACGGAGTTCCCGCTATGATCGCAACCGCTTCGGCCATGGGAATAACTACTTTTACTGAACCTGAGAAATATGGCTTATCTTTAACTTTGGGCGGAGGAGAAGTTACCATGCTGGAAATGACCCAGGCCTATGGGGTTTTCGCGAATAACGGATACAGAATCAGTCTTCATCCAATCCTTAAGGTTACGGATAGTCATGGAAAGGTTTTAGACAGCTATAATCCCCCCTCTTCTCCAATCTTTGGCAAAAAGATCCTGCCTGAAGGAGTATCTTTTATAATTTCCGATATCCTCGCCGATAATAATGCCCGATTAATGGAATTCGGAGCCAATTCGGCACTAAGAGTAGCTAATCAAACTGTTTCTGTCAAAACGGGAACCACCAATGATCTGCGCGACAACTGGACAATCGGATACACTCCGGAATATGTTGTAGCAACTTGGGTTGGAAATGATGATAATTCTCAAATGAGCAACATCGCCTCGGGGATTACAGGAGCCGCTCCTATCTGGCATGACATTATGACTTATCTTTTAAAGGATAAAATTCCACATCCTTTTTCCCGTCCACCGGGCGTAATCCAGAAAAAAATCTGTTCTCTTTCAGGGCTTGTTCCTCCTCCAGATGGAACGCCCAATCGCTGCGAAACAAGATTTGAATATTTCATCTCCGGCACAGAACCGACCAAAATTGACGATTCAACCCAAACTGTTTCTATCGACAAATCTACAAACGATCTAGCTAAGCCTGGACAAACCGACAATGTTGAACAGAGACCGGAAGTTGTGGTAAAGGATGTAACGGGAGAAAATTATTGCATTACGTGTCCCCACCCTTATCCGAGCCCAACTCCAGCCCAATAACACTTGACAAAAAATAACACCAACTGTATCGTAACTATAGATGAATCATTTTTCTTTAATTCCTGTCGCCCATGCTCAAGGCAATGCTAATCCTTGCGGCTCTCTTGGCCCATTCTCAACACTTTGCGGCTTAACTTCAAATAGTTTTGGTTTTGTGGTTAGTACTGCCGTCAATATAATGCTTATCCTTGCCGTCATCATAGCTGTTTTTTATTTTATTTTCGGTGGAATAAAATGGATTTTATCCCGTGGAGATAAAGAAAAAGTAGAAGATGCCAGAAATCATATTGTAGCCTCTGTTGTCGGATTGATTATGGCCTTTTTGGCATTTTTTGCTATCAATATTATCTTTGGTTTTTTCTTTCCCGGTAAAACACTCAAAGATCTTTCCCTTCCCTCTCTTGGTCCCGACGTAATTCCACCCACTGTCTCTATTACTGCTCCAACAGTCGACGCAAACGTATCGGGTGTAACAATAATTCAAGCCAGCGCTTCAGACGATAGACAAGTTATAAAAGTTGAATTTTACGTTGACAACGTTCTTAAAGCTACTGATACAAAAGAACCTTTTGAGTATAACTGGGACACAACAGTTTATAAGCATAACTCTGTTCATGCTCTTTTGGTCAAAGCCTATGATGCCGCAGGCAATGTCGGAACCTCAGATTCCATTAGGCTCGTTGTCCTTGATATTACAAAACCAACCATCAAGATAACTAATCCTATAAATGGAGAAAAGATATCGGCGAACAATAATTTCACAATCTCTGCCTTTGCATCGGATGTTTCCTCTATTGCGCAAGTTGAATTTCGCGTAAACGGAGTGCTCAAGTGTACAACCTATAACGCTCCTTATATTTGTGCTTGGCTAATCCCGACAACCAAAGGTATTATTTATAGAATAGAAACATCAGCTATCGACACCGCAGGCAATGTTGGGATTCAATCCGTTAGCGTAAACTCAATTTAGACTAAGACATCAATCTTCCCCTTTTCAATTCAAAGCACCTATAGTATAATCACTATCCGTATAAAACACATATGGAAATGTTCAGACGGATCATGTTCTATATTTTGTTGTTTTTGACCTTCATTGGCGACATCACTTTGTTTATTCTAAAAATCCCGTTACTGATTGTCTTAGGATTGAAAAAAATAGTTTCCAACTTAAGCAAAACGTTTAAACAAAAATTTCAAAAAAAGAAGAAAAAAGTAAAACCAATTAAAATCTTTCCTTTGTCTTATCCTGTTTCCACCAAAATAAAATATTTTTTTGTTGGTTGTTTTTTCTCTCTTATTTTCTTCTTTATTCCATTAACGGCTGTTATTTTCTTACAGGAATTGCCAAGTCCGCAACAATTAAACTTTCAACAAGCTCCTCTAACCACCAAAATTTTTGATAGAAACGGAACTCTTTTATATCAAATCTACGCTCAGCAAAATCGAAGCCTGGTTCCTCTTTCCCAAATTCCAAAATATCTGCAAGAGGCAACGATTGCCATTGAAGATAAAAATTTTTATAAAAATTCAGGCGTTGATATTTCCGCCATTATCCGAGCCGCAATCGCCGATTTTACGGGCAAACCCTTACAAGGGGGATCTACCATTACTCAACAGTTAATCAAATCAACACTTTTGACATCTGAAGTTAGTCTTAAAAGGAAAATTAAAGAAATAATCCTAGCCTTCTGGGCCAACAAAATTTATAGCAAAGATCAAATTTTGGAAATGTATTTTAACCAAGTTCCTTATGGCGGCACCGCTTGGGGAATTGAGGCTGCCTCAGAAGTATATTTTAATTCCAAAGCCAGCGACCTTGATCTGGCCCACTGTGCGTTTTTGGCCGGCTTAACTAGGGCCCCGACCAGTTACTCCCCTTTTGGGGAATCACCCGATTTATGGAAAAAAAGACAAGAAGAAGTTTTGACCGCTATGGAACAATTAAAATACATCACTTCGCAAGAAAAGATTGACGCTTTAAAAGAAGAACTTGTTTTTGCCAGCCCGGAAACTCCAATTTATGCTCCACATTTCGTAATGTATGTCAAAGATTTATTGACAAAAAAATACGGCCTGGCTATGATTGAAAAGGGCGGCCTACAAGTCATAACCAGCCTTGATCTGACAACTCAGAATATGGCCCAACAAGTCGTCACTTCAGAAGTAGAAAAAGATGCTTATCTTAACTTGACCAACGGCGCAGCTATGGTCACTAATCCTAAAAATGGAGATATTCTGGCAATGATCGGAAGCAAAAATTATTCAGATCTTAACTCTGGCAATTTTAATGTTGCCACAGCCCTGCGGCAACCGGGATCCTCAATAAAAATTGTTACTTATTCTTTGGCTCTCTCCAATGGATTTACAGCTGCAACTATACTTGATGATAGCCCTGTGTCCTTTACTTATCCCGGCTCTCCTACCTACACCCCCGTTAATTACGACGGAAAATTTCACGGGAATATGAGCGTTAGAACTGCATTGGCAAACTCCATTAATATTCCCGCAATTAAGGTTCTCTCTAAAGTTGGCGTTACAAACATGATTAATTTGGGTAAAAAAATGGGTATTACAACCTGGAACAATCCTGAAAATTATGGTTTAGCAATTACTTTGGGCGCTGCCGAAACCAAAATGACAGATATGACAACTGTTTATGGTGTTTTGGCCAATGAGGGAGAAAGAGTCGATCTTAATCCAATCTTAAAACTGACTGATGGAAATGGCAATGTTTTAGAAGAGAAGAAAGACAGTAATATTCCAAAAACTGAGGTTCTTGACCCGGGAGTAGCCTTTATTATGTCTAATATCTTGGCTGATAATAATGCCAGATCTATGGAGTTTGGTCCGAATTCTCCCTTAAATATTCCCAATCACTATGTATCTGTTAAAACTGGCACTTCAGACAGCAAAAGGGACAATTGGACAATTGGATATACTCCTGACTATGTTGTGGCCGCCTGGGTCGGAAACAATGACAATACTCCGATGAGCCAGAATCTGGCTTCAGGAATCACTGGAGCTGCCCCCATCTGGCATGACATTATGTCAAATCTTCTCTCTAATTCCAGCTCAAGTAACCCTATTCCTTCAGACGTGGTACAGAAAGACTGCCTCGGTAGAAAGGAATCTTTCATCAAAGGTACAGAAAGCTCCATTAACTGTAATTATGTTACTCCTACACCAACGCCCAAACCCTAGTTCTATCATTAAGAATTAGTTTTTTTTGAGCCCTTCATCCAAGCAATTAAAATAAGAATGACTCCTCCTACGATCCAGGCCATGTATGGTTCCCAGGTCATTACGCTTATCATATAGTTTATAATTCCATAAACTATGGCTAAAGCTCCGACAAACATGTACTTTTTACCTGAGCACCCACAACACCTGCCGCACATTACTTTTTCATCTGCCATTTTAAATCACCTCCTTTTAATTTAGTCTTGCACTTTTTTAACTAATGGTCAAGTCAAAAATTGCCTTATGAGAAATTTTTATAATTTCGTTAGGTGTTTGATTTGCAAAGTCTATCGGTTTACCGAAAACAACGGTACATTTCCCTTTTTTAGGAATCTTCGCCCCCCTTGGATATATTTTTTCCATACCAAAAATTCGAATCGGCACAACCGGCACCTGAAACTCTTTGACCATCAGGCCAAGACCGGACATGAAATCCTGCAATTTCCCGTTGCGGGTTCTTGTTCCTTCCGGAAAAATCAGAATACTGATTCCTCGATCAATTAAGCTCCCCATAAAGGCCAAACTTTGCCTAAATCCGCTTTTTTGAGGAAGTAGGAAAACATTGCCGGCTAACATTGCAAAAGGAAAAAGAATTTTTTTAATAAATGATGTTCCTTCTTCGCTAAAGAAAAATTCTTCTCTGGTCGCGCTGGCTATTTTATATCTAATATTCCGTGGTAAAGCCTGCATTACCGCAGGCTGATCCAAATAGCTGGTATGATTGGCGATGAAAATAGCCGGACTCTTTAGATCTTCTATATTAGAAAGACCGCGAACATCAACATCAAAAAATAACTTGTAAGCCGGCCTTTGTAGCACAACGTCTAAAAATTCCCGCATTGCCCTTCCGAACGGATTATTTAACCACAACCAGAGCCCCCTTTGCTTTTTTGTTCTTCCTTTTTTTTCAATCAATTTCCTTAGGTCGGCTACGGTTGTTTTATTATTAATAGCTGAATCTTCCAAATCGACCCTATATTCCTGTTCCAAAAAATTAACTAATTCAAGCCTAGACAAGGAATTTAGACCCAAATCCGAAGTTAAAATCGAATTTTCTGTAATTTCTGACGGGTTTTTTCGGGCTACATTAGCCAAAAGAGAAATAAAGATATCGCTGATTATGCCCAAATTAGTCGTCTGGTTTTGATTTAAGATTTTTTCTTTAACTTTAAATTTCTGAATTTTTAAAGTCGGGGTTCTGGGAAAATCGGCTTCTTTCCAAACCGAAAAACCCTCTATCTTTTGCAGCGGATCCAATTTTTCATTGGCCAATTGGACAATATTATGAACATCAATGCTCTTATTTTCAAACAGAAATACCGCGTGAACCTCCTCCCCTTCCCCACGATCAAGCCCGATCACGCAGGAATCTTTTACCCCATCAATTCTGTTTATCACGGCTTCAATTTCATCGGGATAAATATTAATTCCCGAGGCGTTCACGATGACATCTTTCTTCCTGCCCTTTATATAAATATTTCCCTTGGCGGTAATTTCTGCAAAGTCTCCTGTTTTAAACCAGCCGTCTTTGAAAGCCTCTTTGGTTTTCTCGGAATTTTGATAGTAGCCGGGAAAGACGCTGTCGCCTTTTACCAGAAGCTCCTGTTCATCAAGCTTCATCCGAAAGCCCTTAAGAAGTGAGCCCACTGATCCCGGAGTTTGTTTTCTGATGGTATTCCCTGCCACTATTGGCGAACATTCCGTCAAACCATAACCTTCGACTACTATTATCCCCATTTTTTGCCAAAATTCAAAAACATCTATCGGTAAACTTGCCCCTCCGACAGCGAATAACTGAAAATTTTTCCCAAACTTTCTGCGGATAATTGGAGACACAATTCTTGCTAACGGTTTTGAACTTAGAAAAAACTTCAAACCCTTAGAAGCAAGCTCCCTCTCTATGGTATTTTTGAGTAATAATAAAAATTTAGGTACAGTCAGCATTACGGCTACATTTTCTTTGCTTAAAGCCTCCATAATGCCGGAGGGCTTGATTGTCCGCAGGTAAATAATTTTATCTCCTTGATATAGCGGAATTAAAAAACCAACAGTTTGCTCCAACATATGAGACAAAGGCAAAATAGACAAAAAATTAAAGTTTTTCGGAAGCTCGACGTGACGACAGGCCCCCAGAACATTGGAAACAATATTTTTATGACTCAAAATCACACCCTTTGGATCACCGGTTGTGCCGGAAGTATAAACAATTTCAACCATATCGTTAGATTTAACTATTGGTAATTTTTCGATCGGTTTTTGAGAGCTTAAGAGAAAAATCAAGTCTTCAATCATAACCGTTTTTAAACCTTCTTTTAAGGGAATTTTTTCAAATTTATAAGTACTTTGAATAACAAATTTTGCCCCCGAAAGCTTGATAATAGTTTCCGCGCGGGTTAGGCCTGAAGCGAAATCAACCGGCACAACTATGCCGCCGGCCAGAATAATTCCGAAATAGGAAACTGCCCAAAAGGGATTATTCGGCGCCCAAATTGCAACCCTGTCCCCTCTTTTAATGCCTTTGCTTTGAAGAAAACCTGCCATTTTCAAGGAGAGGGAATGAAGTTCTAAATATGTGTAAGTAAATCTCCTGATTCCTGTTCTGTAAATAAAAGCTTGCTTGTTTCTCTTTTCAAAAAGTTTAAATAAATCAATTAGCGTTTTCATAAAACGACGACCGCGATGACATAATCACCTGAGTGGGAAATACTTAACTCTGCCTTTTTATTTTGGGCAAGAGTTGATTTTATGAAAGGCTTTCCTTCGGCGGTCTTTTCAACCCAAACATCCAACCAATCTTCTTTTGAACCGATGGCCTTAAAAAACGCTTCTTTAGCCGCAAAAACTCCGGCCAAACTTTCTAGAGATTTATTTTGAACAAGTTCGTGGGATAAGAAAATTTTCTCTAATTCAAGATTCCTGAGCTTCTTCTCAAATTCAGGCAGAAAAACTAAATCCGTTCCAAGCATATTTACTTACTCTGCAGAAGATTATACTGCTCCTTGGCTCCACCCGCTAGAGGATCTGCGCCAAAAATAAAGCTGGTTGAAACAAATCTGTCCACTCCGGCACTTTTGGCCACAAGAATTGTTTTATCATTTATTCCCCCATCAACTTCGATCGGAATGAGTTCTCTTAATCTTTTGATGGCGTCGACTTTTTTTAGGTTTTCAGGATTAAATTCTTGCCCTGACTGCCCGGCCTTGATCATCATAATTAAAATGCAATCCAAATCATCATAGGAAACTTTTATTTCCGACAGGTCGGTTGGGCCATCAATCGCCAATCCTACCTCTCCAAGAGTCTCAGCTTTAGCCACAAATTCTGCTTGATCGAGCATTTTTTCGACATGTCCTATAAACCTTCTGAATCCTGCCTTGGCCAAGGGCTCTAAATACTGAATCGGGTCATCAACCATCAAATGAGCTTCAAGAAATAAGTCCTGAGTGTATTTAGAAAATGGCGCTGGATCTAAAAAAGTGGTATTGGAGTCAAATTTTCCGTCAATAAAATCAATGTGGGCGGCCATAGTCGAGCTTGATTCGGCAAAAGACTTAATAATTTCCAATTTTTTTTCAATTTCTGACCAATCTTTTTCCAAAATTCCGGGAATAATCTCTGCCATGACTTAATTTTACTGGCAAAACGGTGAATAAATCAAGGAGTTGCAGGATTTAAAGGTTTTATCGGCAACTTGATTAATCTGGCGTCAATTTTTTCTTTTAAAGCTAAATAGGGCAATTCACCATTTATTAATTTCTCAATTTCTAATTGCGACAAGGTCAATTTTTGATCAAAGTTTTCATGAGACTTAAGCGAGGGATTGACTAGGCTAGTTAAGGACTGGGCATCTGGATACTGAGGAAGAACGTCTGTACCTAGAGATCTTAGTCTGCCCATAATGTAGAGAGCAATTTCAGCAGCTCTTTTTTCATCGTCTCCGATAGTTTTCCAGGCATTTTTTTCTGTCTGTTTTTCTTCAGAATTCCTTGAAAGAGTTTCTTCGGCAAAAGGTGTCAATAATTTTTTGCCTAAAATACCTTTCGCTTCATTCTGTGCTTTTAAAAATTCTTCATCCTGATCTTGCCAGAGATGAGAACCCTCATGTATAAAACCGTACATTGTGTGCCTTTTAAGCAAAGCCAAATTTGAAGGAGCCAGTATTTTGTGTTCTTCCTCATCTGCTTCAAAACCCTGAAGATTTGATTCTTGCATCGCAAAAACCGTACCATCAGGAACAACATCATTGAGTAGCAAGGAAAAATTTTGCCCTCGGTAACGCACTTGAAAGTCTTCTTTGGGACCTTTTAAGGCTATACTTGCTCCGTTATCTTGTTTAATCTCATGATCAAGAACGCTAGGAACATTATATTCCGGAATATACGTCGGATCATATTTATGAACAAGTTTTAAGAATTTATTACCTGTGATTTTCTCGGTGATCTGCCCTCCTGTATCTTTTGCAACTTCTACTATTTCAGCATTTCGTTCTCCCATAATTTATTTCTAATAATTAATAAACTTTTGAGGAAAAATCTGTTTGAATTTTACTTTCCGATAATTACCAAAGCATCGGCCGTAGAGTCCGAAGACAAGTCTGACGACGCGCTTGCAACTGTATAGCTAAAACCTAGATCTTTCTTCAAGAGTGCTAGAAAATTAGCTTTTGTGCTTTTTACCTGAATTGTGACGTTTTGATAATCATAATTATCAGCGTTCCCGGTCGAAGAAATTTTGTACCCAAAACCCTTGAGTACGTCTGCTCCCTTACCTGCCACCCCCGCTACCCCGCTACCATTTTGAACTTCGACTGAAAGCGTACTTCTGTCTAGCTTGGTCAATGGATCAATCGGGTTCACAGCGGCTGGGCTAGTAGTGGCTTCGACTTTTTCTTCGGTTGGACTAACGCTTGGTGCCGGAGTGTCTGTTGGAAATTGAAATTCGGTCGGAGCAGGTGTCACATTAGGCGTTTCCTTGGTTTTGCTTGATCCGGAGAAAATACTTTTGAATAGAAAAAAGACAACCACAATAATTATAAAAATAGTGAAATAAACAAATTTTTTTGGCTTTTTTGGCATTTCAGAAGAGGAATAATTATACTGACTAATTGGTGACTGGAAAGAGCTGTCTTCCATGAAGCGATCATACCAATTTTCTCCTCATTTTGCAACATTTGCTATAATGACAAAGCTGCATGAAAAAAATTTTACAAGCTTCAATTTTGGGTATACTTTTATTCATATTTTTTCTATTTAAAACAATAAATTTTAATTTTATTGTTAGAGCGGATAGCGATAATTGCGACCCTACGAAAATATCGGATACGGGGGTCATCGATAAGTGTATCTCAGATACTGAGAAAGATTTGGAATCGTCTATAAATGCCACTAGGCCGTCTGAAACTCAACTTAATGACATAAAAGCCAGAGTTGCCTTCATTGAAACAGATCTTGTCAACAAAAAAAAGGAAATAGATGATGGATATATAAATCTTGAGAATAAAAAAATAATTTTCGATAAAACAGTCGCAAAAAATTACATTGAAAGCTACAACAGTAATTGGCTTTCCGACCTTATCGGTTCGCAGGCAACGGGGATAATACAAAACCTTGCTTATCAGAAAGCCAAAGCTGATCAAGACAAAGCAATTATTACCAACATTGCTCTTACTATTACCGACTTAGAAGAAAAAAGGAAAAGCTTGGTAAGTGAAGAAGCAAGATTAGCCGTAATTAAAATACAATTGGATAAAATAGTTACCGAGGCAAAAGCTTATCAAGCCAGTCTTTCCAACAAAATCGCTGCCCTTTCTGCCAGACAACAGGAAATCTTAAGCCAAAGATTGTCGTCACTGGGCATTCCCTTATTTGCTAGTTCACCCGGAGCTTGTTCAAGCGATATAGGGAAAGATCCCGGCTTTAGCGGAGCTTTCGGCTTCTTCACTTACGGAGTTCCCAACCGAGTTGGATTAAATCAATACGGCGCTTGGGGAAGAGCTAAGGCTGGTCAGAGATATGAAGAAATTCTTCACGCATATTACAATTTTGATTCTATAGACAACAGAAGCGCAACGATTAACGTCGACGGCTATGGTTCTTATTCCCTGGAGGATTACGTCAAGCGCGTATATGAAGTTCCTGCTTCTTGGACAGATAACGATTCAGCTGCTTTAAAAGCTCAGGCAATCGCCGCCAGATCATACGCACTGGCTTATACCAACAATGGTCAAGGATCAATCTGCACCACCCAACAATGCCAGGTTTTCAAGCCTGACCCAAAAACTGAAAACAATAATGCTTGGATAAATGCCGTTGATGCAACTTCGGGCAAAGTTATGATTCAAGGCGGAAGTCCGGTCAAAGCTTGGTTCTCCTCTACTCACGGGGGATATATCCATTCATCTGGAGATATTGGTTGGTCCGATACCTCATTCACCAAAAACGCTCAGGATGCATCCGGTTCAATTAACAATTTTTCGGATCTCAAAAATAATGCTTATGACAAAGATTCTCCCTGGTTTTACTGCGACTGGGGAGGAAGATCGGATTATAACAAAACCGCCTGGCTTAAATCCGATGAAGTGGCCGACATTGTTAACGTGATTATGTTGGCCCGCGCAGATTCGTCGGTGAATGAACATTTATACCAAACCGATAGGTCAAATCCAGCCGGAACCGATACTTGGGACGCCGGAAGGGTTAAATCCGAACTTCAAAATCGAGGCATTACACCGTTTAATTCTGTCTCGGGATTAAATGTTGATGTTGACTGGGGAGCCGGCAAAGTCACGACTGTCCATGTCAGCGGAGATGCTCCCGATCCGAGCATTTCCGGCAACTTTTTTAAACTCTATTTTGATCTTCGCGCTCCTGCCAATATACAAATCGTCGGACCGTTGTATAATGTAGAAAGGAATTAATTTTTTGCTATGGCAGATATTTTTCTGGCTCCTGAAAAAGCGAAACAGAAGACTACAAAGCCGCTTGAAGAATCTCACGTGAATATTTTGTGCTCTTTCTGCCAAAACCCAAAAGGTCTTTCTTTTCAAACCCAAAAACCGGATGAATCAATAATTCTATTTCTACGTTCAGCTTTTTTGGCGGAAAATTTTTCTTGGATAATTATGAGCCTAATTTTGATAATTTTGCCTCCGTCAATAGCAGCTATTTTAACTCACACTAATTTAACTTTCTTAAACTCTCCGGAGCTGGGCCGTTTTATGATTGTCTTTCTTTTGTTCTATTATCTTTTTATCTTAACTTACGGTTTTCTGAATTTTCTGACTTGGTTTTACAATGTATTTATCATTACTAGCGAAAGAATTATCGAAATAAATTATTCTGATGTTGTCATACACAATATGGCTGAAACCAAGTTAAGTCACATTGAGGATGTCAGGTATGCCCAATCGGGATTTGTGTCATCTTTTCTGAATGTCGGTAATATTTATATGCAAACTGCGGGAACAGAGGAAAATTTTGAAATCAAAGCAGTTCCCAAACCGCGAGAAATAACCAACATAATTGTCGATTTAATTAAAAAGTAATATGAATTTTGCAATTTTCAATACAATTTTATCAACCGGCCTTTTAATCAAAATTATTACGCTTATTGTAATAATTTTTTACATAATTTTTACACTTATTGTCTCAACACAGATAAAAGTTATGACCGAAATTCTCTACATTCCTCACTCTAAATCAATTTTTAAAACAATTTCGACAATAAATATTGTTTTTGCAATTTTGTTATTTGTATTTGCACTTGTTATACTCTAATTAATGCATGGATAATAACCTAAACTTCTCGAAAATAGTCGCCACGCCTACCCTCAATTCATGGTCTCAAGCTTACAATGCCGGAAAACTTTTCGCCGTTTTGTCTTTAGAAAAAACTCAAGACCTTCCCCCCGAAACAGAGTCCTTGAATATGCTTGGCAAAGACCTGTTGGAACGGTTGGAACAAGAATTTTTTGCCACCGAAGACAAGAATTTGGAATCAATCAAAAAAGCCATTTCGACAATCTTTCAAAACCCGATTGAAGGCATAAACGTGTCTTTTGCAGCCGGCTTTTTTCTAAATAATATTTTGTATCTCTTTGGCCTCGGAAATTCCAAAGTTTTTATTAAGAGGAATTTGGATCTCGGAGTAGCTTTGGATTCCGAAATCTCTACCACGGAAAACATTGCCTCTTCTTCGGGATTCCTTGAAGAAAAAGATTTAATTGTTTTGGCAACTGCAGGCTTTTCTGAGATTATTACCAATGAAGATCTGAACTTTAATCTCAATGATGTTGAACCTAATGAAATAACAGAATCTCTGGCTCCAAAAATTCATAGAGCGGAAAACGGAAAAATTTCGGCGATTGTTATTAAGTATGCCAGACCGGTAGTTGACTCTTCTCCTGTTCAAGACGAGATCCTCCCCACTACGCAAACTGAAGAAATTGTCGAAGAAGTGGTAGACGAAATTGTTAAAACTAATGAGCCAGAAACTCCGAAATTTGTTTCCTCATTTACTAAATATTTATTATTCCTTAAATCAAAATTTAGGAAACCAAACATCAAAATCAAACCCACCAAAAAAATCTTCCTGATCCTGACTGTCGTTATAATTGCTGTTTTAATTTTTACCGTTTCTTTATCAATTCAGGCGCAGAAAAATGCCAAAGCCAAGGCGCTTTTTGCTCAAATCTATCCTCAAGCTCAGAAAAAATATGACGAAGGAGAAAGCTTGGTCGATCTGAACAAAAATTTTGCCAGAGACTCTTTTCAGGCGGCCCAAAAAATTCTCCAAGATAATCAAGCTCAATTTCCGGCCAAGTCTACAGAAGCAATTCAAACGCAAGCTTTATTGGGAAAAATCGAAAACGGACTATCTTCGGTTTCTCCGGTAGACAAGTCTGGACTGGACAGAAGTAAACTTTCAATTACGGTTGAAAACGGCTCGGGAATTGAAGGAACTGCCGGAAAAGCGGCTAAAATACTCCAAGATTTAGGCTATAACGTTGTCTCGATCGGCAATGCCGATGCTTTTAACTACGACGGGGTCACTATTAGGGTCAAAGATCCCCAGAGTAATTTTGTAAACCTTCTCAAGCAAGACCTCTCTAGAGATTACACTATTGAAACTTCTTCTGCCGATCTGCCCACTGATTCCCCCACCGACTGCGTAATAATAATTGGCAAATAACTACCAAATCCGCATAAAATAGAGTATTATTAAGGCATGAAAATTGATAATAAACGGGCGTTTTTTGATTACCAAATTTTGGAGAAGTTTGAGGCTGGAATTAATCTTTTCGGAGCAGAAGTTAAGGCTGTGCGCTTGGGACATGCCGACCTGACCGGAGCTCACGTCAGAATCATGGGCTCGGAAGCCTATCTAATCAATGCTAAAATATTTCCTTATAAGTATTCGCGGCCGGAAAATTATGACGAACAGCGGACACGAAAGCTGCTCCTTCATAAAAAAGAGATAATTGCCCTAAAATCCAAGACCGAAGGCCAAAATTTAACTTTGGTCCCAATTTCTTTGTACACAACTAAAAGCTTTATCAAATTGGAAATTGCCCTCGGGAAAGGTAAAAAACAGTACGACAAAAAAGAAGCTATTCAGAAAAAAGACGTTCAAAGGCAAGCCGAACAAGAGTTGGCAGACGAATTTAGTTGAGGCTAAAAACTTGACTTTGTGCGTAAATAGGCATACAATACCAGTCTTGGGGATGCATTGCATCGACGAGAATGCACTTTAAAAAACAGCAAGCCGACAACGATCAAAAGTCGTAAAATTGATCAAAAATTAAATGCTAGCAATCAAATGCCAGCGTTCGCTTACCAACCAGCTTATATTTAAGCTTTAGGCAAGCAAACTGTTTATAAAGTCTTTTCTCAATGGGACCTTATAAGCATAAACACAGTTGAGAAATAGTAAGGAGAGTTGGTTTCTGTTCTTATCTTATTTATCAACCTTGACGCTATTAATTCTTGTTGATTAGAAAAAAGTAGCGCGACAAAAAATAATCAACTAAGCTTGTAGACGTTTTTAATGTAATTTCTTGGACTCGAGCTCACTGCTCGACATCTCCACACTTCCGTTTTTAGCCTGTCCTATATCATTGATTAGTTTGACAGGATAGGCTAAACTAGCGGTTCCAAATCCTAAATTATAATCATGTCGTAATTGATCCTCAAAATACATA
>Ga0182027_10002939_pt1 | contig 27356 bp, 22 predicted proteins | sample 712E1DmetaG_FD_121300 | JGI IMG/M metagenome (GOLD analysis project Ga0182027, IMG submission 121300) | Permafrost microbial communities from Stordalen Mire, Sweden - 712E1D metaG (Illumina Assembly) | ecosystem: Environmental > Terrestrial > Soil > Wetlands > Permafrost | place: Sweden...
ACGCCATCCATTCAGAACTGGGGAACAACTGTATAGGAGCAAAGGTGGATAAAAAACTGGTCCCGATCAGCTATGTTCTCAGAAACGGCCAGCAGGTCGAGATCATTACATCAAACAAGCAAAATCCCAAAGAGGACTGGCTTACTTATGTCGTTACAACAAGAGCGAAAACCAATATAAAGCAAGCCGTCAAGGAAGAGAAAAAAGCCTTTAGTAAACTTGGAAAGGAAAAGCTTGAAAAATGGTTCCGGGAATTTAGCGTGGATTTCCAGACCGAACAAATAAAGCGGTTTCAGACAATTAACAATTTCACGTCACTTGTTGACCTTTATTATTCAGCGGCAACGGATCAGATCGGTATCAAGGATGTCAAGATCTTTGCAGCTTCCAATTACAGGAGCGGGTGGCTGAACTATATCACCAGGTCAGTCAGGAAGAACAAAAATAAATCCAGGCCCGAAGAAGCAACGGAAATCCAGGCGCCTGCCGTGACCGCCACCGACGACTTTCACGGCGATATGGAACAGCTGGGTTATACAATATCTACTTGCTGCAACCCCATCCCGGGAGATGAAGTAATCGGCCTCACCACATCCGATAATACGCCCATGCAGATCCACCGGACAAAATGCACCAAGGCCCTGTCGATGATTTCCCAGTATGGAACACATTTTGTAAAGCTAACCTGGAACAATCCACAGCTGATCTCATTCCTGACCGGAATCAGGATACAGGGCATCGATAAAAAAGGACTGATAAATGAAATCACCCGGATCATATCAAATGAACTTAATCTTAATATCCAGGCTTTTAATATTCATGCCGACCAGGGCATAACGGAAGGAGAAATACGACTTTTTGTCAGGGATACCAACACACTGAACGATGTCCTGTTCAAACTGAAGGACATCGAGGGTGTAACCTCCGTCAACAGGGTTGATTAATTTTTTTTATTTTTATTTGTTCTAAATAATTGCGATTTCATACCTTTACTCAAATTTTCCTGAAATGATGAAAAAGCTGTCAGAAGATACGTTTGAAAATGTCCGTAATTTATTTACTGACTATCTCGAAAAACACGGCCACCGAAAGACTCCTGAAAGATACACGATCCTGAAAGAGATTTTCGCCACCGATGGACATTTTGATATTGAGACATTGTATATCAGGATGAAGAATCATAAATACAGGGTAAGCAGGGCCACGTTGTACAATACGATTGAACTATTGCTGGACTGCGGCCTGGTAACACGGCATCAGTTCGGGACCAATTATGCCCAGTTCGAGAAATCCAATCTCATCAAGCAGCATGACCATTTCATCTTTAATGAATCGGGGGAAGTCATAGAATTCTATGATCCGCGGGTTGAGGACATTAAAGTGCATATCGAACAGTTATTCGACGTAGAAGTGACCAATTATTCGCTGACTTTTTACGGTCAGGCCAGATCAAAAAAATAAATCCTGTTTCAGATGAAAGTTGATATGATCCTGGGACTCCAATGGGGGGACGAAGGAAAAGGAAAGATTGTGGATGTGTTTACACCCGGGTATGATGTAATAGCAAGATTCCAGGGAGGGCCGAATGCAGGTCACACCATTGAATTTGACGGTAAGAAATTTATACTGCACACGATCCCGTCGGGGATTTTTCACAATAAAACACTGAATGTGATCGGGAATGGCGTGATCATTGATCCTTTCATCCTCTGTAAGGAAATCGACAAACTTTCCGAAGCAGGGATGAAACCCTGGGAGAATCTTTTGATAGCAAGCAGGGCTCACCTGATCCTGCCGACCCACAGGCTCCTTGATGCCGCATCTGAAGGTTCCAAAAAACTTGCCAAGATCGGATCTACATTAAAAGGAATAGGGCCTGCGTATACGGATAAATACGCCAGGAACGGGCTAAGGATAGGGAATATCATGGATACGCAGTTCAGAAAAATGTATGAATGCCTGAAGGAATTGCACCTGAAAGCCATAGCGAACTACGATTTCGATATGGCTTCCTACCTGATCGACGGGCTGAACTTCAGTGAGTATGAATCACGTTGGTTTGAATCCATTGAAAGGATGAAATCCCTGAAAGTAATTGATGCGGAAGATTTCATCAACAAATGCCTTGACAAGGGGATGTCAGTCCTGGCCGAGGGAGCCCAGGGGACTATGCTCGATGTTGATTTCGGGTCTTATCCTTATGTTACTTCTTCAAGTACGGTGGCTGCCGGCGTTTGCACAGGCCTTGGCATTTCCCCGCATAGGGTGGGAAAGGTTTACGGGGTTTTCAAAGCATACTGCACCCGTGTTGGAAGCGGCCCGTTCCCGACCGAACTGAAAGATGAAACAGGCGACCGGCTGAGGGAGGGCGGACATGAATTCGGTTCCACCACGGGACGGCCGAGGCGTTGTGGCTGGCTTGACCTGCCTGCATTAAAGTATGCCATTATGTTAAACGGGGTTGACAGCCTGATCATGATGAAAGCCGATGTTCTGAATCCTTTCGAAACAATAAATATTTGCGAGGCATACAGGGAATCAGGGAAATTGATTGATTCCTACCCGTTTGATCTTTCTGCCGGAAGCCTTGAACCGGTTTACCGGGAAATGAGAGGATGGAATTCAGACCTTGCCGGTAATACCTCGCGAAAAGACATCCCGGAGGCACTCGAAGTTTATATAAAATTCATTGAGAATTTCGTCAAACTGACCGTTGATATGATTTCCACAGGCCCTGACCGACTCCAGATCTTGCAGGCTTAGCGATTAAAGTTTCCTCTTGATCTCGATCTGTTCGTATCCTTCCACTATATCCCCGACTTTGATATCGTTGAAGTTTTCGATATTCAACCCGCATTCAAATCCCGAACTTACTTCTTTCACGTCATCCTTGAATCGTTTCAGGGAGCCAAGTTTGCCGGTATAGACGACAATCCCGTCACGGATCACCCGGATATTTGCCTGCCTGTTGATTTTCCCGTCCAGGACCATACACCCCGCCACGGTACCTACCTTTGTTATCCGGAAAACATCCCTGATCTCAAGGTTGGACGTGATCTTTTCTTCAATTTCGGGTGAAAGCATGCCTTCGATGGCTGATTTGATCTCTTCGATGGCCTGGTAGATAATTGAATAAAGGCGTATATCAATCTGTTCCTGTTCGGCAAGTTTGCGGGCACTGACAGAAGGCCTTACCTGGAACCCCACAATCACGGCATTGGAGGCTGATGCTAGCAGAACGTCCGATTCCGTGATCTGTCCCACGGATTTATGTATCACATTCACAGCCACTTCTTCGTTGGTAAGTTTCAGCAGCGAATCAGAGAGGGCTTCCACCGAACCGTCCACATCACCTTTGACGATGATGTTAAGTTCTTTGAATTCGCCAATGGCGATACGCCTCCCGATCTCATCGAGGGTGATATGTTTCTGCGTCCTGAGGCCCTGCTCGCGCTGAAGCTGAAGACGCTTGGTGGCTATGTTCTTGGTTTCTTTTTCGTCGGTCATGACATTGAACCCATCCCCTGCCTGAGGGGCGCCGTTAAGTCCGAGCATAAGGACAGGAGTGGAAGGGCCGGCTTCTTTTACGGGCTGGTTGCGTTCGTTATACATGGCTTTGACCTTTCCGTATGTGGCGCCTGCCAGCACGATGTCCCCGATATTCAATGTACCGTTCTGGACCAGCAACTTGGAAACGTAACCACGACCCTTGTCGAGCGAGGATTCGATAACTGTCCCTAAGGCATGCCGGTCGGAATTTGCTTTCAGGTTGAGCATTTCAGCTTCCAGGAGTACCTTGTCAAGAAGGGTAGTCACATTCTGACCCGTTTTAGCCGATATTTCCTGTGTCTGGTATTTGCCTCCCCATTCCTCGACAAGGATGTTCATTTTTGAGAGGTCTTCGCGCAGCTTTTCGGTGTTGGCATTGGGTTTGTCTATTTTATTGAAGGCGAAAACAATCGGCACCCCGGCTGCCATAGCATGGTTTATAGCTTCTTTGGTCTGAGGCATGACAGTTTCATCTGCAGCGATAACGATGATGGCGACATCCGTCACACTTGCTCCTCGTGCGCGCATTGCAGTAAATGCTTCATGGCCTGGAGTATCAAGGAAAGTAATGGCTTTCCCGTTATCAAGGACGACTTCATAGGCACCGATATGCTGCGTGATCCCCCCGGCTTCGCCGGCCACAACGTTTGTGGACCGGATGAAATCGAGGAGCTTGGTTTTACCATGGTCCACATGCCCCATGACAGTAACAATGGGTGCGCGGTCGGTGAGATCCTCTGGCCTGTCGTCAGCACTTTGTCCGTGGATCGCTTCCTGCACTTCAACGCTCACGAATTCAACCTTGTATCCGAATTCATCCGCGACCAGGGTCAGGGTTTCAGCGTCAAGGCGCTGGTTGATGGAAACGAAAAGCCCGAGCGACATACAGGTCGAGATAATGTCGGTAACCGGGACGTGCATCATAGTGGCGAGTTCATTCGCAGTTACAAACTCTGTAACCTGGATGAACTTCTTTCCTTCCTCGATACGTTCCTGTTCCTGCTGGAGTTTATGACTCACCTCTTCGCGTTTCTGCCGGCGGTATTTTGAAGCCTTGGATTTACCAATCGGACCCAGGCGGGCCAGAGTTTCTTTGATCTGGCGTTCAATATCTTCTTCCGTGACTTCCGGTTTCTGGATATCCCGGGTATACTTCTTGTCTTTGAAATGCGGTTTGTCGGTCTTTGCAGGTTCAACAGATTCCGTTGACCCCTGCCTCTTGATACGTTTGCGTTTCTTCTTCTTCGACTTTATCGAATCATCGGAAGAAGACGCGACAAGTTGTTTTTTCTTTTCCGTCTTTTTAGGTTCGGGAAGAACAATTGAGCCGAGTATGGTCGGGCCTTCCAGTTTGATTCTTTCTGTCGGGATAAAATTAACGTCAACTTCTTCTATAACAGGTTCGGGAACAATATCAGGGATAACTTCAGGTTCTGACGGAGGAATGATCTCACTGACAGGTTCGGTTCTGGATTCAGGTTCAGGCTGGACCTCAGTCTGTTCCTCGGCTTTGGGTTTCCCTTTTCCTTTCTTTCCCGGTTTTTTCTTTAATGCGTCAAGATCCATTTTACCAAGGATCTTGAGGTCTCCCACCGAAGGGGTGGCTTCTTCAACTTTCGGTTCTTCCGTTACAGGTTTATCTTCCGGCTCAGGTTTTGCCTTCTTTCCAGCGGTCCTGACTTCTTTTTCCGGCTCAGCTGCCTGAACTTCAGGTTTAGCTTCATCCAGGGTTTCAGCTTTTTTGGGTTCGGCAGCTTTTTTAGTCTTTTGTTTCTCTTCCTTGTGTTCTGTTTCCTTAGTCTGTAATTCTACGGCTGAAGGTTTTGGCTTTTCGGGGGGTGGCGCTTCCGCTTTGGCGGGTTCCTTTACAGCTTCCTTTGAAAGTGTTTCTTTTGGCTTGCGCGGAGGTTCCGCCTGCCTTTTATCATACTCAAGCGAAACATTTTTTATAAACAGGTCCTCACGCTCCTTCTCCCGTTCTTTGGTCGCGGTCTTTTTGTCTTCAATAGTAATGGTCTGATGCGAAGTAAAAGCCAGCTCAATCTTTTTAGCCTCTTCTTTTACCTGCTTTTCCGAAGCAAATTCCTTTTTAAGAGAATTATACATCTCTTCGGTAAGTTTTCCATTGGGGTCACTGCTAACCGTAAACCCCTTTTTGGACAGAAAATCCACAACGGTGGTAATCCCGATATTGAATTCTCTCGCGGCTTTGCTCAATCTGACCGTTGCTGTGCCTTCACTCATGCGGCAAAATTATGAATTTTATTCAAATTCGGCTTTTAATATGCGGATGACTTCATTGATGGTCTCTTCTTCGAGGTCGGTTCGTTTCACCAATTCTTCGACGTTGAGATCCAGGACACTCTTTGCAGTATCACATCCGATATTCTTGAATTCATCGATGATCCACTGATCGATCTCATCTGAAAATTCCATAAGGTCCACATCTTCATTATCCACGTCAGTATCCCGGTAAACGTCGATTTCATAACCGGTAAGCCTTCCTGCCAGCCGGATGTTGAATCCTCCCTTCCCGATGGCCAGCGATACCTGGTCAGGCTTCATATAGACATCGGCCTTTTTTTCTTCTTCGTTGATAATAATGGAGGAGACCTTTGCGGGACTGAGAGCCCGCTGGATATACAAAGAGGGATTGTTTGTGAAATTGATCACATCGATATTCTCATTTTTAAGTTCCCTCACAATGCCATGGATACGTGAACCTTTCATCCCGACGCAGGCGCCGACGGGGTCGATACGGTCGTCATACGACTCGACCGCGATTTTGGCTCTTTCACCGGGAACCCTTACGATTTTTTTAATATTTATAAGCCCGTCAAAGACTTCGGGGACCTCAGCTTCAAAAAGCCTTTCCAGGAAAGCCTCGGATGTGCGCGAGAGGATGATCACAGGGTTGTTTGCTTTCATTTCGACTTTTGACACCACCGCCCTGATCGTATCTCCCTTGCGATAAAAATCGGTGGGGATCTGTTCCGACTTGGGCAGAAGGAGTTCTATGTTCTCGTCGTCAAGAACAAGGATCTCTTTTTTCCATACCTGGTAAACTTCACCGGAGATGATCTCGCCGATCTTGTCCTTGTATTTCTGATAGATGTTGTTCTTTTCATATTCCTGTATCTTGGAGATCAGGTTTTGCCTGATAGCCAGGATTTCGCGGCGGCCAAAACCTACGAGAGTGATCTCTTCCGAAAGTTCTTCTCCAACTTCAAAGTCGGGTTCAATTTTTATTGCCTCCGAATAAGCGATCTGGGTGTTTTCGTCTTCAACAGTTCCGTCTTCCACGATCATCCTGTTCCTCCAGATTTCCAGGTCACCTTTATCAATGTTGACAATGATGTCGAAATTATCCGCCGATCCGAACCTTTTGGTGAGCATATGCTTGAATACTTCCTCGAGAATACGCATCATCGTTTCCCTGTCAATATTCTTGAATTCCTTGAATTCAGAAAAGGTTTCGACTAAATTAAGATGTTCCATTGCAGTGCTGAATTATTATTTGGACATTATTTATAAAATGGTTTGTTTGTTTTTATTTTATTTCCTGATGCCTGATGCCTGTTTTAGTGTTTAAAGCTGATGACGACCTTTGCCGACTTGATTTCGCTATATTTAAGTTCCACGGATTTCTTCTCAACTTCTTTTTTGGATTTTTTTATTTCCAGTTCTAACATAATCCCGGAAATATCTGTTTTACTGAGTTTTCCTGAGAAGCTTTCTCCGGTTTTTGCTGACACGTTCAGCTCTTTACCCAGGTACTTAACATACTGGCGCGGGACCTGCAGTGACCTGTCGGCTCCTGCTGATGAAACCATCAGGTCGAAATCTTCAGCGTCACGGTCAAGTTTCTGTTCAATATGACGGCTCAGATCCCGGCAGTCATCTATGGTAATCCCATGATCCCCGTCAATAAAGACCATGATATGGTTGCCAGGTTTGATCTGGACATCGATCATGAATTTATCCGATCCCAAAAGGAATTCCGTTATTAAATTCCCGATTTGCTTTTCAGTGATCATTTTGTTCCTTCAATCAATGGATTATAAAAAGTAAACCCAGCTGTTCATGAGATTTTATATTGCCGGTTGATTTCAGCAAACGAGGGGACTTTCGCCCCCTCGTCACTAAATCAACATAAAATCCGCTGCAAATATACGGATAATTATCAAATAACCAAAATCAGTTCACAGATCACTTGCGATAGTTGCCGATCTCGTCGAACATATAATTTATAACCTGGTTCCCGGAGCGGTTGATGAATCCCCATTTATTGCCTTTGCGCACTTGTGCGAAAGTATTATAGAAATCTTCAGCACCGTCGAACTGGGGATTTGAGATATATTTTCCCGTCTTATCGATATAGCCCCATTTATTCACTCTTTTCACCCTTGCTATCCCATTGACGAAATTGAAGGCTTCATCAAACTGAAGGTTAATGGAATAAACACCTGAGGGGTCAATATAACCCCAGAATTTTCCTTTTCTTACCGCAGCCATATTTTCAGTAAAATCCGTTGCTTCTGAAAACTGGGGATTGATGACCCAGGAACCTTTAGTGTCGATATATCCCCATTGTTTCATTTTCTTAGCCTTGGCCAGCCCGTTATAGAAATCCCCGACTTCTTCAAACTGGAGATTGACCACATATGAGCCCGTTTTGTCGATATACCCCCATTGCGTGCCTCTCCTGACCCTGGCATAGCCGTCATGAAAGTCCTCGACCTGACTGAATTGGGCATTTATCACCCATTTCCCGGTTCTGTCAATAAACCCCCAGTCCTTCCCCAGTTTTGCCTTGGCAAGGTCCTCGGAGAAGTCACCCAGACTGGCAAACTGAGGGTTGATGATGAATTTCCCTTTGTCATCGATAACTCCCCACGACACTCCCTGCCTGACCCTTGCCATACCGTCTTGAAAATCCCCTGCTTCTGCAAATTGATAGTCAATAACAATCATGCCTTTTTTATCGATATACCCCCACTTTTTAAATTTAAACACCTTTGCCAGGTCTTCGCTGAAATCGCAGGCCTCATCAAATTGCGGGTTGATCACATAGGTCCCTTTTGTATCCACATATCCCCAGCTCCCGGCTTTTCTTACACGGGCGTAACCGTCGGAAAAGCTCTCGGCGTCATCAAACTGCAGGTTGATGGTATATGAACCCGTAGTATCAATATATCCCCAGCTTTTGAAAACCCTGACTACGGCCAGCCAGTTACAGCATTTTTCCTTATAAGGGATTTCTTGTCTTTTGTGTTCTGCCGGTGCTGCCGGCTTGCTTGTATTATTCTTAGCCTTGGCTTTGCTTTTATCTTTGTTTTGAGCCTGGCTGAAGGCCCCGATCGAAAGTAATAAAAATGAAATAATAACAATCTTCTTCATATATATCAGTGTTAAATAAATTACTAAACTACAAATTTTTTATTTACCATGAATAATTTAAACGAAAGGAATCACCGGTCACAATGTCATGATATTTCCGCAATCCGACCCGGCCGGAGAACAGAAACGAAAAATTATACGGAATATTTGATAAAATATTAATTTTACGATTACAAGTCGCTTCCATGAGATCCAGGTTTTTTATCCTCACCCTCTGCCTGTTTGCCCTGATTCTGCCTGCCCGTGCCCAGAAACTCGATTCCTTGTTAAGCAAAGCTGAACAATGGAAACTGAAACACCTCCTGAAGGGGCTTAATATCTCGGTTTACTTTGATGCCTATTATAACGTCAATATCGGCGGGACCATCCCTACATCCCATACGTATGAATTCATGTTAAACAGTCCATATATCAATGAGGCCAGGCTGAATATGTTTGATATCCTGATGAATTATAATAATTCATGGGCCAGGCTGACAGCCGAATACAGGATAGGGGACCAGCCGCTGCTTTTATCAAGTGCAACTGCCCAATGGACGAACTATATCACCCAGGCTTCCCTGGGATTTACCTTCGGCAAAGGATTCTGGATTGATTTCGGTTATCTCGACAGCCAGTTAGGAGTGGAATCCAGTATGCCAATAAATAACCTGCTCAGTACCTGTACGGTGGGATCCTACTTTGAGCCCAATTCGATACTCGGGGCAAATTTTTCCTTTGTTTCAAAAGATGAAACCTGGTCAGCCGGAGTGTGGGCAGGGAACCCTTTTTCTCTGCCTTATGGGAAGAACACTCATGTCAATTACGGGGCGGATGTTTCTTATAATCCTTCAGATAACCTGACTATCAGTTATAATAATTACATGGGGAATATCGCTAAAAGCGGTGCTGATTATTATAAAAATCTGTTATATAATAACTTATATGTTACTTATGACCCAGGGCCAAAATGGGACATAATCGGGCAGGCTGATTTTGCCTTTCAGAGGGTTACAAGTATGAGCAAAGATTCTGTAAGGCGGGGTGGGGTCATTTCCGGTCTGGTCGCATCAAGGTTTTATTTCCTACCCAAATTTGCATTTGCCATCAGGGCAGAATTCTTTTATGACCCGAAAAAAATCCTGATCGGGGATAAATATTCCGGGAAAACGGATGATTTCGTTATTTTCGGCGCCTCGGCGGGTCTGGAATTCAATCCCGGCAAAGACGCCTATATCAGGGCACAGTACAATTACCTTACAACAGGCGACCCCGGGGTGAAACCGTTCAATGAAGTTGTTTCAACCAGCCCTGTGTCTCATTATTATGCTGATTATTTCCGGCAGTGCTTTACGCTGACCACAGGTATCAGGTTTTAATCTCTCCTGATTGATTTTTCCTCCTTCATGCATAGAACCTGGGGATCAGGCTTTTATGGGGGTTCTATTCCATTTTTTCTATCCTGTGAACACCGGCATCCTGAATACCGGTATGAAGCTATAAAATTTAATTTGCGATCAGGGCAACTTCATTCAATTTTTGTGTTCTTCTATAGAAATAAGTTAAATCAAATGCCGTTATGACCCTATACCCAAATTTAACCAAACAAGATTTGATTATTTGATAACAGCTTCCTTCCAAAATTACTGCCATGAAAAAACATTCAACACATGCTGTTACAGCATCCACTGATACAATTACGCCGGTGAGCCGGAGCACCTGGTTGAAAATGAATATCCTGTTCTTTCTTTTCATTTCTTTGCTGGTAATGTCATTCTGGTTCTACCTTGCGACCAAAACCTCCGCTTCTCCGGCAAAACCTGTGTCGGAAGTTGCAGAGTCAAGCGGATGCGCTTTTGACCTGATCCGGATGAAACCACAAAGCGGCCAGTTGATTGACCCTCTGTATCTTGTAGAAGCTGAAGCGGAATCACCCAAGTTTTCCTCCCTGAAACTGGACCTGAGCCAGATCATACTGGATTGGGAGAAGGAGGGAAGAGTTTCCTCCGTGTCAGTGTATGTGAGGGAACTGAACAATTCAGCCTGGATGAGTATAGCCTGCGAAGAACCCTACATGCCAGGAAGCCTGATGAAGGTACCCATCATGATCTATTACTTAAAGCAGGAGGAGCAGCATCCGGGGACTCTGAATAAAGAACTTGTCTATAACCATCCGGTGCATGGGTTTCCCTCCCAGGCTTTCAGGGGTGATTCCATTGTTGCGGGAAGAAAGTATAAGATATCGGAACTGCTGCGTTATATGATCGTTGAATCGGATAATAACGCAACCTATGTTCTTACCACCAACCTGCATAGGGAGCAATACAGCCAGATTTTCAAGGACCTGGAGATCCCGGTCTATGATCCCGAAAACACTGCCTATACGATTTCCGCTCATCAGTATTCAAAATTCCTGAGAGTTTTATACAGTTCAACATATCTTAATGAAAAACTCTCTGAATATGCACTGGAGTTGCTTTCAAAGTGCAAATTCAGGGAAGGGATCGTGAAAGACCTTCCGAGAGGGGTTATTATAGCACATAAATTCGGGGAGAGAGGGATTAATTATGACATGGATTTTTCGGAATCAGCGATCATTTTCCATGAATCGGATCCTTACCTGCTTACCATAATGACTAAAGGAAAGGATGTTAAAACGCAGACTGCACTTATCAGTGCAATATCCAGAGAGATATTCCAGAAGTTTGGGAGTATCTCTGAAAATGGCAGCATGGCTGGCCTATGAGATTATTTAACGGAACGCAAGGTATATCATTGCTGATAGCAACGACGTTGCTGGTCTCAGGCTCGTGTCACAATGAAGGGAATGGAGAAGCATCGGAGAATGCCCAATCATCAGGGATAATCAAATCAGAAGTTATCCTGCCCCCGGAGGCCCGGAACATGTTAAACAGCTTCCCAACCCCGTTTGAGCTTACAGCAATGTTACAGGACGCCAGGGCCGGTTATATTTTCAACATCACGAACCCGCCTTCGAACGTCACAAGGTATTTCACTGAAAAAACCAAATCACTGAATCTCGGAATATACAGTGCTGATCTTGCTTATTCAGCCACATACAACAAAGCGGATGAAACCGAAAAGTTTCTTTACTGCACTGAAAAGCTTTGCAAGGATCTCGGGATCGCCGGGGTTTATGACCGGAGTTTGTTTGATCAGGTAAATGTGCACAGGAACAACCGCGACAGCATTATCGCCATGGTGAGCAAGGCGTTCCTGATGACCAATGATTTTTTAAGCAAAAACAACCGGAGCCAGGTGGCCGTACTTGTCGCCACTGGGGCTTTTACCGAGGGAATATACCTGGCCGCCACCCTTAGCCAGGTTGCTGTGGACAACAAAGCCATAACGGCTGTCATTTTCAAGTAAAAGATCAACCTGGGAAAGCTGCTGGATATTTTAAAGGAATATTCAGGTGATCCGAACATCAGGCCTGTTTCCGACGAGCTGGCAAAGCTGAAGCCGGTTTTTACAGATTATAAACTGGAAGAAGGTAAGAACCTTCCTGCCGGTCAGGCCGCAGCGATTGCAAAGCTTACGGAAACCGTAAGGTCTGTTTTTATCCGTTAAACCTGGTGAATTACCAGCCCGTGACTTGTTCGGGAGTTGATGCCGGGGATTCCCTTCCTTCCTGCCGGGTTTAATGAACCAGTTGCCCGCTGATCAGCAGGAGTTCGGTTTCGGTAAGTTTGGTATTGAACTCGGCTGTTACTAGGCGGGTGCCTGCATCCAGGAGGTTCTTTTGTATTTCCCTGAGCTGTAAGGATGAAATGGACCCTACCGCGAAACTTTCTTTCGCAATATCCATGCTTTTCTGGGCCAGGACAAGGTTTTCCTTTTCAAAGCTGATCAGCTGCAATTCATTCCTGTATTCATTGTATATTTTCAGAAGGTATGCATCCAGCTTGTTTTCCAGCTGTTTTACTTCGAGTTCCGAACTTGCCAGTGATATCTTTGCATTCTGGTAATCACGATTCAGGTTCATGCCGTTAAAGATGTTCATAGAGGCGGAAATGCCGATCACAGGCCCGAAATTCCTGTTATAATTGATAAAATTCGCCTCAGTCTCCGACTGGAAATAGTTAAAGCCTGTGACAATGCCAAGGCTTGGCCATTGCACCGCCCTGGCCGACCTGATATTCAATCCGCTGATCTCCTTATTCCGGTTATACAACAACAATTTCCGGTTCGATGTTCTCATGCTCCGCCTTAATGAATCGTAGCTCAGGATATAATTGACCAGTATGGTGTCCCTGACCTCGAAAACCGTGGTAACATCCCTTGACAGGAGGTCATTGAGAGTCGCCATTGAATTTTTAAACACGGTTTCCTGGCTTGACAGGCCTGCGATATCGGCATTCAGTTCCACTCTGGCTTTGAGAAATTCGAGTTCCGACCCGCTTCCGGTTTCGTAACTGAGTTTCGCAAGGTCGAGCCGGAATTTTGAAATTTCCACCTGTTCCTGCATGATTGCAGAAACTTTCGCCTGTTTTACAATATCGTAATACGAGCCGATGATCCTCGCCGTAGTGTTCTCAATGGCGATCCTGGAATCCGGCTCGCCTATTTCCTCAAGTTTTTTAAGCTTGTCATAGGTGATAAACATATTCAGCCCGTCAAACAAGGTCCAGCGAAGGTTTATACCGGCCGTGATCACATCGGAATTGGCCGAGGAATTAGTCAATTCGAGTCCGCTTGTATTCTCCGCCTTGGCATTTGTGAAGCTGTACCCGTAACCCGCCCCGGCATCAATCCTCGGGAGCATCCCGGCATTCCCCGGACTTACATTATTCTCCATGACCTGGTAATTGTTTTTCGCAATATTGATCCCGTAGTTATTTGAAAGCCCGATTTCTAATGCCGATTCAAGAGTCAGGATGCCTGGCAGAATCCGGTAGGGACCGAAAGCATGATCAGGAGAAAATTCAACCAGATCGTTTTCATTGGCTTATTTTGTCACTGATAAGAGGCTTTGATGGTACTTCAGCCGTAAAACCTTCCTTCGGCCTTGTATTTCCGGAGAGATAGGAATAAAAGGCCGGTATCATAAAAAGTGTCAGGAAGGTCGAAAATATCAAACCCCCTACCACGCCTATCCCCAGGGATTGCCTGCTCTCGGACGAAGCGCCTATGCTCAAGGCGATGGGAAGGATGCCCAGCGCCATTGCCGAAGAAGTCATCAGGATGGGCCGGAAGCGTGAAATTGCAGCATTCCTGACGGCCTGAAGCTTATCGAGGCCCGTCATTTTCCTCTGGTTGGCAAATTCGACAATGAGGATGCCGTTCTTCGTGACAAGCCCGATCAGCATGACAATTCCTATTTCACTGAAAATGTTCAATGTTTGTTTAAAATACCACAATGACATGAGCGCTCCGGCAATAGCCAGGGGCACCGTTAAAAGTATTATAACGGGATCGATAAAGCTTTCAAACTGGGCTGAAAGGATAAGGTATATCAGTATGAACCCGAGGATAAAGACGAACACCAGGCTTGACGAGCTTTCACGGTAATCCCTTGATTGCCCGGCAAGGCTGGTTTTAATGCCAGGGGGAAGAATTTCTTTGGATATCCTGTCAAGTTCCTTTATCCCGTCGTCGAGAGTTGCGCCTTTTGCCAGGCCCGTCGAAACGGTCGCCGAGATATAACGGTTATAGAAAAAGATGGCTGCAGGGTTGATGTTTTCTTCCACGCTGATCAGGTTGTCAAGCGGAATGAGGTCGCCAGTATTGTTCCTGACATAGAGAGCTTTAAGCGCTTCGGGGTCATTACGGTATTCGGGCATCAGCTGGCCTATGATTTCATATTGCTTCCCGTCCATGAAAAAATACTCGTACCGTTGCCCGCTCAGGCTTAATTCCAACGTGCGCGCAATCTCTTCCGTGGAGACATTCAGCAGGGAGGTTTTGTCGCGGTTGACGGTGATCCTCAGTTCAGGCTTGTTGACTTTAAAATCGGCATCCACGAATTGCAGTATAGGGACTTTCCTGGCTGCATCGAGGAACCTTGGAAGGATATCCACAAGAGTGCCGAGATCCGGAGCCTGCAAGACATACTGGAGGGGTTGTCCCCCGAACCTGTCACCAATGGTCGGGGGTTCAAAGGGGAAGGAACGTATCCCCGTTATTTTCTGGAGATCGGCCGAGACTTTCAGGAATATCTCATGCTGGGATCTTTTCCTCTTATCCGCGTCTTTAAGGTAAATGATCTCCATTGCCTTATTCGGATTAGAGATGGCCCCGACGATAGGCGCCATGATATAAAAATAAGAAGATGCCTCCGGAAAAGAATCCCTGACATATTTATCCATCCTGGCCATGTACTTGTCGGTGAAACTGTAGGTTGACCCTTCCGGGGCCAGGGTGGGGATCCTTACGTTACTCCTGTCCTCCAGCGGTGAAAGTTCCGAATGCAATGACCTGAAGAATATCACTATCAGCAGGATGATAAGGATGAAGACAGGAAAAGCGAGCCATCTTTTTTTAAGGAACCCATCCAATGCCTTCTGGTACGAAACGTTCAGGAAGTCAAAGAAGGGCTCCGTGTTTCTCATCAGCCAGTTTGAGCCTGTCACCCGTTTTTCGCGAAGGATACGGGAGCTCATCATACTGTTCCTGGCTAATCCCTCCCTTGGCAAGCTGGGCTTTCTGCCTTGATTCATTTGTAACGGCAAGCTTTTCTTCAATTTCAAGCTTGTTGATGCGGGCTGTGATGTCGGCATCATCGAGCTTGAAAAGCAACTGGCCCTTGCTTACAGATGAACCTTCTTTCAGGAATATGCCGGTGACTTTTTTACTGATCTCGCTGACGATGGCCGTGCTTTCATTCGCCCTCAGGGAACCTATGGTCGACAATTTATAGATGACGGCTGTATCGCGGGTAATGTAAACCTCAACAGGCACCGCGGGATTCAGTTCGGCAGGGCCGTCACTTTTTTTACTTCCCTTATTCGTGAAAATCCTGAAAAGAACCAGGAACGCAACGATCAGAATTACGAGTGATAGAATCAGGACCCTTCTCATGTTCTACCGGTTTAAAAACTTAAAAATACAAGAAATAATCCAATTACAACTTTAAAGAAAGCATGAACTGGTCGGCAGGGAGCATCGGGCCATAAGCCCTTGCGTATCCAAATGATATCGTCGATTTGATCAGGGAAAACAGGACAAGCTCAAAATCAAGCTGGACGCCCGTTGAGAAATAATTCAGGTTGGTCTGGTCATTGGCCAGGTTCGTGAACAAACCCATTCCGAAGGCTGAAAAGCGGGCGTATGTGCTGTAAAGGCCAAGCAGGCCGAATTTCCGGAAGCGGATGGGAGGGAAGCTGATCTCGGTGATGAGCTTTGCGTAATTGAGGGCTGAGAACTGGTCTATCTGAACCCCCGGGAAACTCTGCATTTCACGGTACTGCTGCGGCGCCCTGTAATCCACCCAGTTATTCCCGAACCCGCCGAAATAAAAATAGCTGTTGGTTTTATTGCTTTCGCCGAAGGACTGCCCGAGCGAGGTCCTGAACCATAGGGAGGAATTCCGCATAGGCAGCAGAAACCCGAAATCAAAATTATTGATGACCTGCGGGTAGAATGTTTCTTTTGCAAGGCTGGTGAAGGCAAACACATTCCAGTCATAGCCCTGTTCAGGCTCTATGGCTCCGAGGGATTTTCGCAGATAGGAACGGTGAAAATTGAAAGTGCCGAGATAAAGTTCCGTGAAGGACGATTCCACATTCTGATAGAAGGGAAGGGTTTCAAGGTCTCCGTAAGCGGTCAGTTTAACATAAAGCTCGGTCCTGGCAGGGTTCATCCGCATGAACACATGGCTGTATTTGGCCGAGAACATATAGCCCGCCCGGCTGAACTTGGTTGGGCCGAAAAGGTCGTAGAAATCGGCGTAATTGTACTGTGCCTGGAATGTCCAGTTCCAGTAAGTGTAATCCACCGCGAGATGGACAGTCTGTTTGAGGGGGAGGTTTCCGTAAGGAGTGAAACTCGCCTTGATAGTGAGGTTGTTCAGCATCATAGGATCGGTGAAGTTCAGCCTGTAGCCGAAACCGACATAATATTTATATCCCTGTAGTATGGGATAGGCCCCGGCAAACTTCATTTCCCTGATCGGGCTATATTTCGTTTCGCTGATCTCTAAAGTGTCCAGGTTGACTTTTGACGGGGGCTGGAGCATCCACGACCTGACAACGGGGTTCTTTTTAAATACCATCTGCCCGAGGTATGTTATGGGGTTGACATCGGCAAGGGTATCGATTTTCATCATCTCCGGGATCATGCCCTTGGAAGTGTATTCGAATACCAGCATGGAATCGGCTGAAACCGGCAGCGGCCTGAAATACCCGCTGGTAGCGTTGGTCAGGATCTGTGGTTTCTTTGTTTCAATATTGATGCGGAAGACGTTTGAAACACCCGTATAGTAAGAGTTTCCGTACAGGTATTTTCCATCCGGGGAAAAGACGAAATTCATGGCCGGGTTGTCCTCGAATTCGTAGATCTCCTGGTATTCCTTCTTCCCCTGCAGCAGGTCCTGCACATTGAACAGGATGATCTTTTGCCGGCCGCGGACATCCGACATTGTCCCGGCAATGAAGCGTCCGTCGGGTGAAATATCCAGGTCGGCAAGATCCCTTCCGAAGGGTAAAGAGTATAGTTCTTCCCATTTCTTATAGGGTGGCGTGAACCGGACCAGGCTTGTCCGCCCGCTCATGGTCTGCACACCCCACAGCGAATGGTCCCTGCGGTTGATTGCCAGGTTCCCCGTCCGGTCAAACCGGATCAGGTTTTTCGTTTCGCCTGTGCCCAGGTTGATGGACCTCAGCCCCCGCCAGTCGTTGTTATGCGTTGATACAAAGAGTGTGCTGGTCGAATCATCGTAAGCCATGCCTGTTACATAATACAAAGCAGGGCTGGGGACAGGTGCGATGTTTTTTTCCTTTCCCGAAACGAGATCGATGCCGGCAATATGGGCCAGCTTCCCCGGATAATTGACGGCAACATACATGCAGCCTGATTTCCTGTCGACAAACTGGGATGAAACAGACCCAAAGGGCCGGCAGCCGATACGTCTGGCTTTACTGATCGGGAATTTCTCAATCCCGGCAATATTGGATTTCTGGAATTCATGCTCCCAGCCAATCCATTCCCGCCAGGCATCCTGGATCTTCTCCCCGTAAACATGACGAAACTGGCTGGCATAGAAACGACGGCTGGTATCGGTTCGGGAATAGAATTCCTTCAGTTTGTCAATCCCGTATGTATAGGCAAGGTAGCTCACAAACCTTGTCCCGTAGAGATAAGAATTGACCCCAACCTGAAAATCGATGGTAGTGCCTTCCGATTCAAGCCCGATGACATTATAGAAAAATGCACTGTCGCGCACCATGGTCCTGAATACCATCTCGTCATACCCGCCCAGGACCCTGCCTATTCCGCCCGACATCCAGGTCTCCATGAATACTGCAATCCCTTCATGGTACCATCGTGGCGAATACCATCTGGGTGTTGTGAAATAGCTGTAGATCATGGATTCAGGGTCACGGTTGTCGACATAGATCTTTCCGCCGAACACCCCCCTGAGGATACGGTCCCCTGTTGACGACTTGTCGCACATGACCTGGTGGGTCAGCTCATGGTTCATCAGCCACTGCATCCGCTCGTTTGACGGGACTACCGAGAAGGTATAATCAAAAGGGGCGACGGCAATGTTGAGAAAATTCCATGGGATAACGCTGGTTCCCCCGTTTCCCACATCCGTGAAATCATTGAACAGGATATTTGATTTTCCCGAAGGCTGGTAATCCCAGAAGCGCTTATGAAACAACAATGCGTTCTCGAAGGAACGCACGGTATGGGGGACAAGGTAGGAGGTTGATTTATCGAGGTAGACAAGGCGGAGGCGCCGGGTCTGGAACTGGGTGACGGTTACCCCGCTCTGGGAGAAAAGTGGAGTGGCCGGCACCATTAGGAGAATGGTTGCCAGCCACAAGTAAAATTGTTTCATTTAGTGGGGTTTATGTCATGTATCAGAGCATAGGTTCCCGGTAATTGTCAATTTTTAAATTCTTTAGTGCTCAACGGACACCCAGGCTTATATTCTGGAGGTTGCTGAAGCCGTTCATTGAACCCTTGCTGTTGAAAAGGCTCTGAAGGGCGGGGCTGCTGCCGACGACATACTGAAGACTGCTGTTGCTTCCGAAACTCATCTGAAGCCCTGCATTACTGCCAAAAGCATTTTGCAATGTTGCTGCGCCTGCCAGGTCCTTGGCGGGAAGAATGACATTCAACTGGCTTGCCGAAAGCACAGAGCCAAGGACTTTCGAACTGAGTACGCTGCAGAATACATTTGCATTAAGAATGACACCCAATTCCTTTCCTTTCACTACCGCGATTGATCCCATATTGGGGTCGGTCCCGCACAGCACGCTGTTCAGCTTTGCCGCGCCATACACAACTTTAAGATTGTCGGCTGAACAATATACCATTTGCAGGTTGGCTTTATTATAAATGATCACATTAAGGTCAGATTTTGAATTCACTCTTGCTGCGTCGGTTTGTCCCGGGCCACCATTAAGTGTGGTTTTTGAATTTACCGCACCTAGCGTGTTGATGTTCTGAAGGGATGAAGCGTTGAAAGCGACACCCAGGTTACTGCTGGCAGCCTGTTCCTCGATGTTAAGTACACTCAGGGAAGAGATGGATCCTGCAGCTTTGTCGACTGACATATTCAGCGCCCCAATACCATTGAAAACAGACTGTGACTGGATTGCCTGGGATAACATCGCCCCCAGCTCCTTCTTATTCCCGGTCATGGCCATGAACTGCGTGGATTTGATCACAAGCTGGTCACGGATCGCCTTGAGGTTCCTGAGCTCCTCCTGCTTTTGCTGCAGAGCTTTATTCCCGATCAGGTAGCTGTCGATCCGGGCAAGGGAAAGCATAAGAACCGAGTCCTTTTGGTTGATCTGGTTTACATAATTCGCAAATTCCTTTATATTTTTCTCAACATCCTGGGATGAAGAAAGTGTATCCCTAAGGAGAAAAGCCGCCAGCATCCGGGTGGTGTTGGCCAGGGTCGGACTGCTATTTTTCAGGAATGCACTGTAGTCTTTCAGGAGCCCGATTGCCTGGGTATTTGCCGGATCTTTATCAAATCCCTGCAAGCGGTAGCTTTCCAGGCAGGTATCGATAGTCATGGACAGGTTATCAGTAAAAAGAGTGAAATAGATCAGCCCGGTGATCATCTTCCTGAGCTCGGCGGTATCCTTGACAAAATCGCTCCTGAGTTGCACGTCATTCTCAGTCATCTGTTCCTGCCGGTATTTATCAGCTTTACCGAAGGTTCCCCTGGCCAGTTTGTTGAATACCGGGGGATATAAAAAGGAAATGATCACGATTGCAAATGCTATTCCAAGGATCACTCCGATGATTATTTTATTCTTCTTTTTCATGGCCTGATGTTTAAATATCTTTACTGTTTGTCTGATTCATATTCAGTTACCTATTCCTTATTAACTACAACGGCATTCTGGTAGACCGGCACATCATTCTGCAGGATCTTAAAGCCGATCTGGTGCTGCAGGCTGTTTTTGTTGAGGAGCTGCACGATATATTGGTTATCGCCTACATTGTTGATCTGGATGTAATTAGGAGATGCAATGATGTTTGACTGGTCATTTACACTGACGTTGCTTACATTCAATACCTGGAAATTATTATAGTCAAACTCGATCAGTCCTTTTATAGGGTAAAGTGAGGAGAATGTGATCCTGGCTTCGACAATGCCTGTGGAATACCTTACGTTGAAGGAACCCTTGATCATATTATTGTCAAAAAGTATGTTATCAGCCTGTTTCATCTGGTCGAAACCCCGTGTATCATACAGGGTGCCCTTCATTTGCGATTCATCCCCGGCTTTTTGCCGTGTGCCGTGTGCAAAAAAAGAAAACATCATGAAGCCTAAAAAGATGCCGGCGATGAGGACCATAGAATACCTGAATGACAGCCTTTTCCAGAATGGAATGCGGATGATGGGTTCAGGTTTTGGGAGGTGTTGTGATTCCATAGGAAGATGTTTTAATATTTCAGGTGCCAGCTGAATTTCAGCCAGGCTGTTTTTCGTTTGTTCAATCCGGCTTCGGATGATCTGCCAGTCCCTGTAATACCTGTCGGCCTCCGGGTTCCGCGAGAGTTCAGCCGTGAGTTGCTGCTGTTCCGGGGCCGTAAGGTTCCCCTCAAGGCTTTCGTGTATAAGATCCGCCAGTTTCCTTTCAATCATGGTTGAAATACTTTGACTCATTCAGTTTATTACGGAATGCTTCGCGGGCGTTGAACAACCTGTCTTTGACTTTAGCAACGCTGATGTCCATGGTTTCGGCAATCTCTTCATAGGAAAGTCCGAAATAATATTTCAGGAGGATGAGGGAACGGTGGCTGTCTTTTAAATCCCTCAAAGATTCCCTGAATTTGACGGCATTTTCAAGTTCCGTTTGCAGCCCGGGCTCATCGGCCGGGACCGACCGGGCTTTCTCCAGGCTTATGTGGTGCCTGCGGCTCTTCATCTGGCCTATCGTCTCATTCAGGGCAATACGGTATAACCAGCTGAAAAACCGGTATCTGAAGTTAAACCGCGGAAGGGAAGTATAGGTTTTAAGGAACACTTCCTGTGTGATGTCTTTTGCCAGTTCGCTGTCGTTTGTCATCTGAAGTACCATCCCGTATATTTTTTTCTGATAGCGTTCAATCAGAACTTCGAATGATGACCGGCTGCCCCGTTGAACTTCAAAAACCAGTTCATTATCATCCTTCGTTACCATAATTACAGGGAATAAGCAAAAAGTTGGAAAATTTACAAAAAAAAATCAGGCCGGGAAGGTAAAATCAGAAAATCTTTTATCATTCAGGGCAGGATCACACTGTTTCCTTGTGTCATGATGCTGCGAATGGCCGGTTAATTATTTTCCGAAGCCAGCAATGCAAGCTTCCACAAATCCTTACGGGTCATCCTGAGAACGGGCGTGACCGCGAGAAAGCCTGAACGGCCAATACGTTTCCTGAGATTTTTCAGTTCCAGAAGTTTGTCGGGTATACCGGGATCGGGCGGAACCATGAAATCGTTTTCGCGCAGCATCATCACACTTTTTGCTTTGATCGAAAGCTCAAGGTACAGGCTGATGAAACAGTACATGTCAAAAACCACTTCTGACGGGAAATGGTCCCTGACCGACAGCAGGTAGTTCCCCGACCTGGTTTCCGAGAATTTACCCTGGCGGATCATATGAAGCATTTTCACTTCCGTGTCGAATTCCATTTCAAGCCACTTACGGATTGCATTTTCGTTGAACTGGAAACTGAGGACAAGAGCGAGCGGAATGACGGTAACGATGAAAACTGTGGCAAGTACCGGGTAAATGAGAAATGAATTGAACAAGGCATGGATGATCATGGCTGAAACAGCCCCGACAAAGATGGCGGGTCCGAACCATGAACGGCGGTTATAGCTGCTGATCACAAGTATGGCAAAAACAGCCGTAGTGCCCCCATGCATGACTGCCGTGCCAAAGCCCCTGGTGATCCAGACCATAAGGTTGGATTCACCCGATCCGTACATGAAAAGGTAAAAAAGATTCTCGGCCAGTGAAAATGCAGCGCCTGTGCTGAACCCGTAAATCGCCCCGTCGATCATGAAGCCCACTTTGTTCCTGGTTATCAGGAAAAGGATCAGCATGGCCTTCAGCATTTCTTCAACAACGGGAGCAATATAATCCGAGTAAAAATCAAAATTCAGTGCTAAATTCCGGATCAGGAAGGTGTTTGAATAAAAGCTCAGGGCTGCGCTCAGGATTCCCCAGCCCAGGCATATCAGCAGGATGCTCATGTTAACAAGTTTCAGGCTGTCGAGAAACAGCAGCAGGATCAGTAAAAGGAATACCGGGCTGAGGCAAATAACGATTTTAAATATCATTGCAGGGGTTCTGGTGAGCGCTCAGGAAATTCATTAAGGTGTTAAACGGCAAACTGTAATCATGACAAAGTTAATAATTGTTAAGTCGCTTGACAAAATGTTGCTGAACAATTACATTTGTATCATAACAAATCTGAAAAAAAGAGAAAAAAGCAGATTTTGAAATCCGGTTTCATGTGTATCAGGAAAAAACCCTGATACTTTTAGAGAGCCCACGGCTCAATAACAAATCCGGTAATCCGGATAAAAGCTGAAAAGCTGGAACGCCCCCCCGCGGGGCGTTCATTTATAATAGATACTAACACTATAATTCATGAGCCATTTATTTAGCCCTTTAAAGATCAGGGGTGTTGAACTGAAGAACCGTATCCTTGTCTCCCCCATGTGCCAGTACTCCTCCACTGATGGTTTCGCCAACGAGTGGCACCTTGTACATCTTGGCAGCCGTGCAGTCGGGGGAGCCGCAGCCGTCATTGCGGAAGCCACAGCCGTTTCACCTGAAGGCCGTATTTCAATTGCCGACCTGGGGTTATGGAAAGATGAGCATATCACCTTCCTGAAAACGATTACGGATTTTATAAAAGGGCAGGGGGCTGTGCCCGGAATACAACTGGCCCATGCAGGCAGGAAGGCAAGCTATGACGCACCCTGGAATGGGGAACGGCTTCTGCCTGTCAGTGAAGGAGGATGGGAGACATTCGCCCCCAGCGCCCTGGCTTTTTCAGAGGAAGCCGGCCTGCCATCCGCCATGACCATCAGGGGAATAGAAAAAGTCAGACAGGATTTCGCCGAGGCCGCAAAGCGCGCTGTTGAAGCAGGCTTCATCATCATTGAGATCCATGCCGCCCATGGCTATCTTTTACATGAGTTCCTTTCACCTTTAAGTAACAGGCGGACTGATGTTTACGGGGGTGCATTTGAGAACAGGATCAGGCTGCTGACAGAGGTCGCAGAAGGGATAAGGAAAAACATCCCCGAAGATTATCCTTTATTTGTCAGGATCTCTTCCACGGATTGGGTTGACGGAGGGTGGACTCCCGCAGAATCAACCAAGCTGGCGAAGGAACTTAAGAAAATCGGGACGGATGTGATGGATTGTTCTTCGGGCGGGAACATTCCCGGGGTCAGCATAGCGATCGAACCAGGGTACCAGGTCAGATTTGCGGAAGCGATCAGGAAGGAAGCCGGTATCCTTACCGGGGCTGTCGGACTGATCACCACAGCGACCCAGGCCGAGAGCATTCTTGTAAACGGGCAGGCCGACCTGGTCATCATGGGAAGAGAATTCCTGCGGGATCCTTACTTCCCTCTCCATGCAGCAAATGAACTGGATGAAGAAATCTCATGGCCGAAACAGTACAAGAGGGCAAAGAAAAAGCGAATGTAAATCTGCCTTTGAGGCAAGCAATTCTGGTGAGCCCGACAGCCCCGCTTTCTCAGGATTTTATTGCATCCTCAAAGCCAGTTTGGAGCCTGCCGAGATATTGTACTTCCCCGAAAAGTTGCCGTAGTTTATAGCCAGTTCAAGCCGGAGGGAACTGTTAACAAAGCAAACATTACTGCCCACAGGTACCGAGGAATAGGTAAGTCCCATGACAATGCTCAGATGCGTTGTGTCGGATGTGAGGTCCATCACAGTCCCGGTCGGAATATTCTTTACAAGGTTTTGAGGAATGTTGCTGATACAATTTCCGAAGTTATCTGTAAAAAAAACTTCCCCTTTGATAGTATCTCCTGAAATAACAGGATCCTGTACCGGAAATTTCAGTGGATTCGTACAGATCGGACCGAATGACGAAGGAACAATGCCTAAGATCATCGAAAGTATGGCACGTTTGTAAAATTCCTGGATGGAAAGTGTATCAGCCCGGGCGCCCCCCAACACCGCCGGGTTCTGAATAAAATAGCAATGTATGGCTGGGTAATAGTCAAGTACTCGTGTCGACAGGGTGTTATCCGGGGCAATGATCGTCTCATTCCCGACCTGGTATATTATCCTTTGGCTGGAAGCCCCGGGTTCGATAATGCCTGCGATATACGTCCCGCCGGAGTAATCGGCTATGGCAGTGTAAAGTAGATAGGAACCCTGGATGACATCAAATGCCTTCGAGGGGTAAAACTGAACGTTGATTCCCGGGTTTGCATTCCTGACAGCTCCCAGTATGCCAACGATCATATCGCTGGCAGGGTCATTATCGGAAATAATGACAAGGGTTTTCCCTGATTTGGGGTAATATTCAGTTTCCTTCTTCATACAGGAAGACGATAAAATAAGAAGAAGCAGGAAGTAAGCCGTTAGCGTCCAACAATGTTTCATCATAGGGTCCTGGTTTTTTGCATCAGGAATAAAGAATTCATTAAAATATGGTTTTCCGTTGAACAACTTTCAACAGTTGATCCTTTCGCAGTCTTTATTCAGGGATAAGAAAATTTCATCAAAAGTATAAATATTTATAGTGAGAACAGGGGATTATTAAAGGCAAATTCGAGGTCGTATTGCCCCGGTTTATGGCCCGATAGCTAAAGTTTGTAATTAATTTATCACTATTTCCCTTTCAAAATATAGGCTAAAAAAAGGTAAAATGCATTCGAGTTGGGATGTTTGAAAGATTGAGGCAGGGTTGAAATCGGGAGGAATGTTTTGATTTCAATGCAACTTTCTTTTTCATTATCCTGTCGATAGTAAAAAGAGTTAAAAAATTATACTATGAAATCGGATGCTTCAACCCTGTTATCCGGCTTCAGGGGAAAGATCGGAAAAAATTTTTATCAACGTATTGTGAATGGAACGGCATTTATTCAAACCTGTCCTTCACGCAGGAAGATCAGCGTGGGTCCCGATATGCCTTCAACCAATAAAAGGTTCTATTTTGCAGCCCAATGGGCTCATTCTATATTGAAAAACGATGAGATCAGGGCTCAATACCAGGCTACTTCATCAGGGACAAACAGCCCTTACACTATGGCGATCAAGGACTATATGACACTCCCGTTGATCAGTCGGGTCGGTTCAGGGAAATATCGTGGACAGATCCGTGATCGCATAGATATCATGGTTGATAATGTTATCCGGGTTAAAGCAGTTAAAGTTACGATTGAAAATGCAGATGGCAGTCAGCTTGAGAACGACCTGGCCAGTCCCGGTAAACATTCCTTTGAATGGTTTTATATCACGAAATGCACAAATTCGCAACTCAGCGGATCAACACTCCGCATTGAGGCCTGGGACCTCCCAAATCACCATACCGAATGGGTATTGGTTTTCTGAAACTCTTCGTATGATGATGAAGCCGTTGTGCATGTCATAAACCGGTACCATCCCGGGAGCAGGGTGGCAGCATCCTGGGAGCACAGGGCAGAAGAAGCACAGGAAAAACGATGGGAAGAGAGATGAATAATTACAATTATTCAAATGCACAGGATTTTTATGAGGGGAGGGCCGTAGTACAATATAACCATCGATATGGAGCTGTTGATTCTCAGGGTAATATGATCATTCCCAATACATATGCTGTCCTTGGGAACTTTAGTGAAGGTAAAGCCTGTGCCGGCGGCTATAATGCCTGGCTTGGGTACGTTGACAAGAATAATAATGAGGTTATCAGACCAATTTTCTCAGGTGGAGGTATTTTCGTAAATGGGTTTGCCGAAGCCAGAGACACAACATCGACTCTTTGGGGTTTTATCGACAGTTATGGAACATTTAAAATCCCACCGTTATTCGTTGAGGCAACTCCCTTTTTTGAATATTTGGCTGCAGTTAAGAAAAACGATAAGTGGGGATTTATTGATACACTCGGTAACTTTGTTGTTTCACCACTATATGATGATATAACAGGAGGTTTCTGCGAAAATCTTGCCGGGGTTAAGTCAGGTGATTTATGGCGTTTTGTGGATAAAACAGGAGCCGTAATCATCCAACCAGAATTCAAAGGCGTTGATGTATTTTACTGCGGATTGGCAATGGTTTTATTCAGTGATAATCATATCGGATATATTGATAACCTGGGAAATACCATTTGGAAGTCTCCTGTACAGTCTCTTCAAAATACATTTCTGAAAAACAGGAAGTGTGAGCAAGTTCGGAGATTAATGCAACGAATCGAAATATAGTATCTGATCGGATTGGCCGATGGTGCTGACCATCCCAGGTCGGTTGGAAGAGGGTAGTTTGCCTGCATTTTTATCAGACATATAGGATGGTCAGTTTAAATCGGTGTAAGGTTGTCAGAAGTTCCGGTTTTTCAAGTTTACTCATGTCAGATAGTTGATTTCAATAGGTTGTGATACGATCAATATGTTTAGGATCAGATTGAATTATAGGGATAGTCTACGCTATAAAAAATTTGCGATAAATACATGGAAACTTGAATAAAATGGTAAACCAGTTCAATCCAGATAAGAATGTACGACCCCTCTGTTAGGTTTATTTATGGATTGGAAC
>Ga0182027_10002940_pt1 | contig 27355 bp, 30 predicted proteins | sample 712E1DmetaG_FD_121300 | JGI IMG/M metagenome (GOLD analysis project Ga0182027, IMG submission 121300) | Permafrost microbial communities from Stordalen Mire, Sweden - 712E1D metaG (Illumina Assembly) | ecosystem: Environmental > Terrestrial > Soil > Wetlands > Permafrost | place: Sweden...
GATCCTTATGAGGTTGGGATTAAAATTGTAAACAGAATCGCAATTTTACTTTGGAGTATTGATCGGGGGATTGATTGGTTATACAATTCATTGATTGCTGGCTCTGCTGCTGCTTTTTCCAGAATAATCCGCTGGATGCACGCAGGTTATTATGCAATTTATGTTTCTTGGTCACTTTTGGGCGCAGTAATAGTAATGTATCTTGTGTTTAAATAGCAGTTATTAGGGAAGGAAGTTATGTTTTCATTATTTATTTTGGTTCCGCTTATTCTACTATTTGTTCTGAATCTGCCGGTTAATTTTATTAGCAGGGCCGCTGTTGGTTTAGCCGGGGTGTTTCTGCTTATCCAGGTTCTATTGGCTTTACTGCATACTTTATTGCCCTGGGTTACCTATCCGGATATTTTAGGGGCATTCTTTGCTTTTAATCTCTACGTAGATAATTTAACGCTGGTTATGCTTTTGACAATTGGCATCGTAGCTTTTGTTTCATTAATGGTGGCTGCTGGCACCATCGCACAAGAGCGGCAAAAATTTTACTTTGTTAACTTGCTTTTAATCTGCGTTATCGGAATGAATACGATTGTTTTGGTTAGGGATATTTTTTCTTTATATATATTCATTGAAATTACTTCCGTAACCTCATTTATTCTAATTGCCCTGCAGAAGAATAAGTCTGCGATTGAAGGGACCTTTAAATACCTTATTCTTTCAGCCATTGCTACTGTTTTTATGTTAACGGCGCTGGCTTTTTTCATGCTGGCCTGCGGTGATCTGTCTTTCGCCGCTATTCATAGCGCATTTTTTAATCCCGGGGCAAGTTTTGCGCTTAAGCTTGCTACGAGTTTATTTTTGTGCGGTTTATTTATTAAATCCGGTGTGGCGCCTTTTCATGGATGGTTACCGGACGCTTATTCTGCGGCGCCGTCTTGCGTATCCGTGCTCCTGGCGGGGATAGTTACCAAAGTGGCGGGAGTTTATGTTTTATTACGGCTTTTTGGTTCGGTATTTGTTTTGAATCCTTCATTGCAGAATATTCTTTTATTAGTGGGTGCATTTTCGATTGTTCTGGCGGCACTGGCTGCATTAACCCAAGATGATTTTAAACGCCTACTGGCTTATTCCAGTATTAGCCAGGTTGGGTATATTATTCTGGCTTTAGGTTGTGGCACGCCGCTGGCTTTTGCCGGAGCGGTATTTCATTTTTTCAATCACGCCATTTTTAAGTCTTTACTTTTTGTTAATTCGGCAGTTTTGGAAAAACAATTCGGTTCAACCGATATGAATAAATTAGCCGGCCTAGGTGCTAAGGCGCCGGTTACGGGTTTTACTTCATTGATCGGTATGCTCTCTACGGCCGGAATTCCGCCGCTGTCCGGCTTTTGGAGTAAGTTAATTATTATTATTGCTCTTTTTAGTGCAGGAAGATTTGTTTACGCCGGTATCGCTTTGTTAGCCAGCGTTTTGACTCTGGCGTATTTTCTGGCTTTTCAGCGCAGGGTTTTCTTTGGCAAGACAGATTCGGCTTTAGAACATGTAGGAAAAATTTCTTTTGGCCTGCGGTTTTCAGAAGTATCGCTGGCAATAATTACCGCGGTAGCCGGATTAATATTTGTTTTTGCGCATAATAACTGGGTACTTCCACTTAGGGGAATTTTTTGGTAAATATGGTTATAAATTTAATTCTTCTATTTAGTTTAATTTTGGCAGCGCTCTGGACAGTAATGACTGTGAGGCTTATTCGTTCCATTGTTGGGCTGGCGCTGACTAGTGCGATTCTGGCTGTAATTATGTACCGCCTTAATTCTCCCCTGGCGGCAGTTTTTGAACTTTCGGTTTGCTCCGGGCTTATCTCAGTTATTTTTGTTACGACGGTTAGCTTTACGCAGCGGATCAGTAATGAGAAGTTGGCTATCCGCCGCAAAGAAAGATTATTGAGATTTTGGTATTTGCCGATTATCCTGATTGCCGCCGGAGTATTACTGAGCCAGCATTTATTAGTTCCACATTTTAGCTGGCCAGTGCTTGAGCCGGCCAAAGAGCTGGATGTGCGCAATGTTCTTTGGAATGCCCGGCATTTAGATTTGATCGGGCAGGTCGTTATGCTTCTGGCGGGTGCATTGGGCGTGGTTGTCCTGTTTAAGGAGCCTAAAAAATGAGCCAATCTCTTATGCAGATGTTTGGATTGTTTAGTATTTTTGTTATTTTGTTGATGATTACCGGTATTTATTGCATGCTGGTAAGTTTCAATTTGATCCGCATAATAATCGGATTTGAGATTTTAGTTAAAGCCGCTACGCTTTTAATTATTTCAGCCGGTTATATTTGCGGGCGCACGGCTCTTGCGCAATCGATTGTAATTACTTTAATTGTAATTGAGATTGTGGTGATGGTGGTTGCCGGCGGGGTAGCGCTTTGGGCGTTTAGGCATAACAAGAATATTGATCCCAGAGATCTGGGCAATTTAAAAGGTTAAACTGGCATGATCGAAAAAATTTTATTTTCTCCTCCGGTAGCTTTTATCATTATGTTCTTAGTTGTGGTTATTCTAGCTAAGGTTTTAGGCACTTGCGCAGCCAGCAGGCGCAAAGATCAGACGGATGCCAAAAAAGCGTATGCCTGTGGAGAAGACTTTAAGGGGCACTTTATCCAGCCGGATTATAGCCAATTTTTCCCCTTTGCCTTTTTCTTTACCATCCTGCATGTCGTAGCTTTAGTGGTTGCTACTGTTCCGCAGGAGACAGTGAGTATATTTGCAATTGCAGTAGTTTATTTATTGGCTGCAATAATCGGGCTCTTAATTTTATTGAAGAAATAAAAATGAGTATAATTTCAAAAATAATTAATTGGTCGCGCCTTAAATCCCCCTGGGTTTTGCATTTTAATACGGGCGCCTGCAATGCCTGCGATATAGAAATTATTGCTGCGCTTACGCCGCATTATGACCTGGAGCGTTTTGGCGTGGTACTTAAAGCGACTCCGCGCCATGCGGATATACTTTTATGTTCTGGCCCGGTGACTAAGCAGATCGAGAGCCGTCTTTTACGGATATATGAGCAGATGTCTGAGCCTAAATTTGTGGTCGCCGTAGGTACTTGCGCTTGCAGCGGAGGGGTATTTAACGGGTGTTATAATGTCGGCGGCGGGATAAATTCGGTTTTACCGGTGTCCGCCTACATTCCGGGTTGTCCGGCTAGCCCCAAGGCGATAATTGACGGCGTAGTGAAGCTTTTACAAAGCTTGGAAGCCAAGCCAAAAATAAAAAATTTGGAGGCAAAACATGACCCATTCGACTGCGCTCAGGGTCATACTGAGAGGCTGAAAGGAGCCGAAGTATGAGTGAAGAAAAGATTAAGCAGGAGCTGGAAGATAAATTTTCCTATCTAAAAGATGCCGTAATTATTAAGAGAAAAGGTCGTATTTTAGTTGAAGTTCCTTTGGATAAATTTAATGAAGTATTTGTTTATGTAGTAAAGCAGATGAATTTTTTGGCGCTCTCCGCAATAACTGGGTTGGATAAGGGGGAGGGAATTTTTGAAGTTATTTATCATCTTAATCAGGAAGGTAAAATTTTGTTGAATTTGAGCGTTAATTTAAGTAAAGATAATCCTGAAGTAAAATCTGTTGTAGCGTATTGCCCTAGTGCAGATATTTATGAAAGGGAGCTCGTGGATTTATTAGGGATTAAGGTGATTGGGCTTGCCCCGGGGCACAGGTATCCTCTTCCAGAGAATTGGCCAAAAGGAGAATATCCATTACGTAAAGATTGGAAAGGTAGCATTACTAATAAATAATTGGACACCCCGCGTAAATAAGGCACCCCGCGCTAAGTTGTATTGCGCGGGTGTTGTCTAGGTAGACAAGACACCCGACGCTATAAGGTATTGCGTCGGTGTTGTCTAGGTAGACAAGGAGGCGCAAAATGCATGATTCTCATGATTTTAAAGATGTAAAAATTCCGATTGGCCCGCAGCATCCGGCATTAAAAGAACCGGAGAGTTTTTTAATCAGCCTGCGCGGAGAAAAGATCACTGCTGCCAGCGTAAGATTAGGCTACAATCATCGGGGCATAGAAAAGGCCTGCGAAGAAAGAACCTATACTCAAGGGCTATATCTTATTGAGCGGATTTGCGGCATTTGTTCGCATTCCCATTCAACCTGTTTTATACAGGCAGTGGAAGAGATCGCCGGGATTGAAATTCCTGCCCGCGCTAAATACCTGCGTACGTTGATTGCTGAATTAGAGCGTATACACAGCCATCTTTTATGGTTGGGGGTGGCTGGCCATGAGATTGGTTTTGATACGCTGCTGATGTATACCTGGCGCGATCGTGAAGTAGTCATGGATCTTTTGGCTAAGCTTACCGGTAATCGGGTGCACTATAGCATTAATACTCTTGGAGGAGTAAGGCGCGATATCAGTTCTAAACAAAAAGAAGAAATTTTAAAAGGAATGGATATATTAGAAGAGAGAACCAAGTATTATATTGATCTTGCTAAAAACGAAACCACCTTGCTTAAACGATTGCAGGGAGTGGGAATATTATCTCATGAGGATGCTAAAAGTTTAGGTGCGGTTGGCCCGACTGGCCGGGCTTCAGGCATAGCGCGGGATGTACGCAAAGATGATCCTTATGCGGCCTATGCCGAATTGGATTTTAAGGTAATTAGCGTTAACAGCTGCGATGTTTATGGCCGCACGCTGGTGCGTTTAGGTGAATTGATGGAATCTTTTAGCCTGGTGCGCCAGGTAATAAGCAAGATTCCTGATGGGCCGATTTCCGTAAAAGTGCCCCGTAAGATTCCGGCAGGCCAGGCAACCAGCCGTTATGAAGCGCCCAGGGGAGAAGATTTGCATTATGTGCGTGCCAACGGTACAGAAAAACCCGATCGGGTAAAGGTGAGGGCTCCGACTTTGGCTAATATTCAATCAGTTTCCAAGATGCTCGAAGATAGATATTTGGCGGATATGCCGATTGTGATCGCAGCGATTGATCCGTGTTTTTCCTGTACCGATAGGTTGATATCCATCCGGGATACCCGGAGTAAGGAAAAAAATACTGTAGTTTGGGAAACGATAAGGGTCAAGGGGATAGAGTGGTATAAAGATCAGGGGATAGATTTTGCATCACTAAATAAAAAGCTATCCAAAAGATTACATTTTTAATCAAGCAGTAAGCCGTAAGTTTATAGCTTACAGCTTACAGCTTATAGCTTACAGCTAATTCTTAATAGGAATCTAGATTATGTTTAAAGCATTATTCCATATTTTAATCTTTCCGGGGTTACTTTTTCTATTTATTTTTGGCCTTTTTGGCGAGTATTTGGATAGAAAACTTTATGCCCGCTTTCAAAACCGGGTTGGTCCTCCGTGGTTTCAGCCCTTAGCGGATTTTATTAAGTTGATTAGTAAAGAAGAGATAATTCCCGAAGAAGCGGATGTTACGGTTTTTAAATTGATGCCGATCTTAGCGATTGTTGCTTCAGCTGTAGCGATTCTCTACATACCTATATGGAGAGAACAGGCAGTTTTTTCTTTTAACGGAGATGTTATTGTGGTCCTGTATCTTTTAACCATTCCTACTTTTACTTATTTTCTGGGAGGATGGTATTCCCGGAGTGTTTATTCTATGATCGGAGCGGTGCGTTCCCTGACACAGTTATTTGCTTATGAAGTTCCTTTGTTTTTGTGTATTCTGGCTTCGGCTTTACTTGCCGATACCTGGTCTTTGAGTGGGATGGTTACTTTCTATAGCCGTCATTTAGGCTATTGGTTTTGTAATATTATCGGGTTTGGCGTGGCGTTAATTTGCCTATTGGGAAAACTGGAAAAAGTACCTTTTGATATACCGGAGGCCGAAACCGAAGTAGTCGCCGGAAGCTTTACCGAATATAGCGGTAAGCTTTTAGCGTTTATCCGTACTTCTTTTAATATTGAAATGATTGTTGGATCTTCTTTACTGGCGGCGGTATTCTTGCCATTTGGCCTTAATCTACCCAGGGCAGTAGTATTTCCGTTATACTTAATTCAAGTTCTTTTTATTATCATTGTAGTTTCATTTATGCGTTCTCTATTCGCGCGCCTGCGCCTAGACCAGATGATTAGCTTCTGCTGGAAGTTTCTGGCGCCGCTTGCGTTTTTACAGGTTTTGCTTAATTTAATCTTAAAGGTGGTGTTGCCAAGATGAGTAGGCCGGGAAAGATCGCCAAATTGCTTATACAGTCATTTTTTAAAAAACCCGTTACGGGAAATTATCCGGCTGATCGTTCGGGGATGCCGGAGGGTTTTCGTGGGAAGCTAAAGTTTGATGCTTCTTTGTGTATTGGTTGCAAAATGTGCATGCGCGATTGCCCGGCGGGAGCAATCGAAATTAGGAAGATCGGCGATAAACAATTTGAAGCGGAAATAAATTTAGCCAAATGTATTTACTGCGGCCAATGTGTAGATTCTTGTCCGAAGAAAGCACTCGGAATGACTGCGGAATTTGAACTTGCCAAGTTGGATCCCTCTCAATTAAAGGTCATGCTTAATGCCGCAAATAAAGACAATCCTCAAAAGTAAGTTAAAGAATGCGCGCCGGGTGGCTGTGTTGGGCATTGGTTCACACTTAAGGGCGGATGATGCCGCCGGGTTAATCATCGCCCTGGAGCTCAAAAAATATATTAAAGATAATAAGAAAAGAAGGTTGCTGAAGGTTTTTTTGGGTGAAACTGCTCCGGAAAATTTAACCGGCCAGATAAAAAAGTTTAAACCCACGCATTTGATTATTATTGACGCGGTAGATTTTCATTTGCCTACCGGCGCTTTAAGAGTAGTAAATATTTGCACAGAGGCAGGAGCATCTTTTTCCACGCATCGGGTTCCGGTGGGGATTTTCCGGGACTACCTATATAAATCTATCGGCTGTGAAACCATATTGATTGGGATGCAGCCTGAATCTACGGAATTCTGCGGATGCCTTTCCCGGAAAGTTCAAGAGTCAACCAAAACCGCCTGTAAAGAAATAAGAGAAGTTTTAAAGAGTTTTATGTAAATTGGTTTTATAGGAAAAAGGAAAGCGCATGTGTTATACAATCCCGGCTTTAGTAGAAGATGTGCATAAAGGAGTAGCCACGATTTCCTATTTTGGCGAACGCAAGGAAGCTTTTTGCGAGTTAGTAAGCCTTAAGCCGGGTGATTATGTATATGCACAGGGTGGTTATGTGGTGGAGAAGATTTCATCGAGCCAGGCGCAGAAGACCCTTAAGGCCTGGAAGGCTGTTTTTTTTGAATTAAGGAAGATTGATGCGTCTTCGGCAGCGCTGGATAGCAGTGACATAAGTTCTGATTTTAAGCTAGAGAAAATACTTGAACGGGCGCGCAAAAATATTATTCCTTCCAAAACAGAGGCGTTATACCTTTTAAACCTTAAGAACGCACAAGCATTGCAATCGATACGCCGTACTGCCAATTATCTTAGGCAAAAGTATCATAACAATTCCTGTTGTGTGCATGGGATACTTGAGATATCCAATATTTGTTCCAGGGATTGCGCCTATTGCGGAATTTCTTCTTCTAGCGGCGCCGTGCGTTATCGCATGAGCCTCAAGCAGATATTAGCGGCGGCCGAGGAGGCAATTAATAAATTTAATTTTAAATCATTAGTGCTGCAATCGGGGGAAGAAGGCGGCTATTCACTTGATGAGTTGGTGGAGATTGTTAAGAAGATTAAAAAGAAATTTCCCGTACTTGTTTTTATCAGTTTTGGTGAGATTGGCATTCAGGGCTTACGCCGGATGTATGCTGCCGGCGCCCGCGGCCTTTTATTGCGTTTTGAAACTTCCAACCCTAAACTTTATGAAAAATTACATCCTGGGCATAATTTAAATTCGCGCCTTGAGCATTTGAAAGCCGCGTATAAAATGGGTTATCTGATTGTAACCGGTGGCCTGATTGGGCTTCCCGGAGCGACAAAGAAGGATTTAGTAAATGATATTATTTTAACTTCTTCATTGCATGCAGAGATGCTTAGTTTCGGCCCGTTTTTGCCGAATCCTTTTACGGCACTGGCAAATTTCCCTGCTCCTGCGGAGGAAGATGTGCTTGGGGTGTTGGCCTTGGCGCGCCTGATGTGTGCGAAAAAAGCAAAAATCTTAGTTACGACGGCTTATGAAACCTTGAGTTCTTCTGCGCGGCAGAATGGTTTAATGGCTGGGGGGAACTCGATAATGGTTAATGTTACTCCTTTAAAATACCGCTGCTTGTATACTATTTATCCTCATCGGGCTCATGAAGATCAAACTGTAGCGGTTCAGGTCCGGGAGGCATTGGTGATGCTGAAATCTCTTGGCCGGGGACCTACGGATTTAGGGTCTTAAGAAAATAACTTAGGAAGATAAGATGAGTATATTTTCAATTATACTTACAATTTCAGGTTTGTGTTTATTTGAAACCGTCAGCAGTATTGATAATGCGATTATCAATGCGGGTGTACTTACTGGAATGGGACAGGCAGCGCGGCGCTGGTTTTTAAGTTGGGGTATTTTGTTTGCGGTGTTTGTGATTCGGGGATTTTTGCCCTGGGTGATTGTCTGGAGTACAGCTGCGCAGTTGGGTTTTTGGGGCGCATTTACCGCTACCTTCTCTGGTAACGCGCATGCCCTGGTAGCCATTGAAAAATCCAGTCCGGTTTTACTAATCGGGGGAGGGGTTTTTTTAGTTTTTCTATTTTTTCATTGGTTGTTTTTAGAAGAGAAGTATCTGGCATTGAGATTAGAAAAATTTTTTTATATGCACGGTTCCTGGTTTTATGCGGGTATGTTTGTATTGTTAATTGCTATTGCATGGTTTGCTCTCTTGAAAACACTACTTATGGGTCTTGGGGTATTAATCGGCGCAGGTGTTTTCTTTATTACCCATGGTCTTAAGAAAAGCGCAGAACAAAAAGAAAAAGAATTGTCTGGTTCACCAACATCGGATATTAGCAAGCTTTTATATCTTGAAATAATTGATGCCACTTTTTCTATAGATGGTGTTTTGGGCGCATTCGCGTTTACGTTTTCTTTACCGTTGATATTAATCGGAAATGGCCTGGGTGCGCTTGTGGTGCGTCAATTAACTGTGGGCAGTATTCAACGAATAAGGCAGTATAAGTACCTGAAAAACGGCGCTATGTATTCAGTGTTTTTTCTGGGATTATTTATGATTTTAAAAAGTTTTGGGCTGCGTCTTCCGGAATGGATTTCTCCGGTTGTGACATTATTTGTGGTGGGGATTTTCTTCAGGCAATCATGTATTAAAATCAGGCAGGAAGCAGAAGCGCTAAAGAATATTTGACAAACATCGGGTTTATGATAAACTAAACTCGCTTACAGAGAGGTAGCGGTGGATAATAAAACATAGACGTCCTAAATCCAGCTTTGGATATAAGACGTCAATTTTTTTATTACGGAATTTATGCCCAAAGAAGATTTATATAAAGGAATAAAGATTGTAGGTTTTGTTACTTTTATTCCGTTTATGTTAGCTGCCGGGCCGCTTTCCGGTTATTTTGTGGGCACTTTTTTGCAGAAAAGATTTAATTTATCTTCTTATTGCGTATTCTTGGGTGTGTTTATTGGTTTTTTAGTGGCGATTACCGAAGTAGTTAAGATATTAAAAGCTGTAGCTAAGGTGAATAAAAAATGAGCCAGAATACTGGTATTCCAGAGTTACCGGATATTTTTGCTATTCTTAGTTCTAAATTTACCGGAAACCATTTTTTTAAATTCATTTATCTTTGGGAAAATGTCAGTTATTCTTTGGTGATTGTTTTGGTTTTGGTAATTTTAGCTTTTTTTGCTTGCCGGAAAAAAAGCTTAATTCCCGGGAGGCTTCAGGCAGCAGCCGAATTGATCGTCGCCGGTTTAGATGATTTTGTCTGCGGGATCATGGGGCCAAGAGGAAGGAGATACACTCCTTTCGTCGGCACTCTGTTTATTTATATTCTGTTTATGAATCTTTCCGGTTTAATTCCTTTTATGAAAGCTTCGACAGCCAGCTGGTCAACAACTTTAGCCTTGGCGCTGTGTGTATTCTTTTATGTTCAGTATACCGCAATCAGGGAATTGGGTTTTTTAGGTTATTTAGACCACTTGGCCGGTAAACAACGCGGAGCCTTAGCTTTTACGATAATTTTGCCGTTGTTTATGTTAATTTTGCATATCCTTACCGAATTGATCCGGCCGCTAAGCCTGTCTTTACGTTTACGGGGCAATATCTGGGGTGATGAAACTTTAATTGCTTTGCTTTCCGGATTCGGGATTACGGGGTTGCCTTTATTATTCTTTAATATGTTGATGGGGGTGTTAAAGTCGGTTATCCAGGCAGTAGTTTTTTGTCTATTAACGACGATTTATCTAGCCTTGGTTTTAGATCACGAAGAAGAAACGGTATAGGCGGATCTGCCCGCAATGTTTGTGGGAGTGTTATTGAATGGGGCTCATTTTAATAAGTAAATTTCCGCCTCAGAAGTTAGTCAAAACTTTTTAAAGTTTGTCTATTCGGTGGAATGATTCTTGCTCGTTTCACTCGCAAGGATTTCGTTAAACAAGAGCATGGGGTGCTCAAATTCGCAGACGGCCTGCGGCCTACGACTTACGTCGCTGCCGCTTCCGTAAGTCGTTTGCTCATTTAAAGGAGGAGTTAAGATGGATTCAAAATCAATAATGGACCTTGGTGTAGCCGTAGCTTTGGGCGCGGCGGCATTTGCATCGGCGATTAGTTTAGGGATGGCGGTATCTTCGGCGATGGGGGCAATCGGCAGGCAGCCGGAAGCATCCAATAAAATAATGACCAACATGATTATTGGTTGCGCTTTTATAGAAGCAATCACGATTTATGTTCTGGTGTTTGCTTTTATGTACGCTGGTAAGTAAGTTTAGCGTGGATGGACACCTGGTGATACGCGATGATATACCCCGCCCAATAGGAAGGGCGGGTACGCCGCCGTCTGCGGCGATTGCGCTGGTATGCGCTAGGTAGCGCAATTGCGCGGGTGTTGCCTAGATAGACAAGGAGAACAATTTAGTGGAACTTTTGAAGATGCTCAGCGGCAGCGAAATTCTGGCGCAGGTTATAAGTTTCTTCCTGTTATTGTTTTTGTTAAGGGTATTTGCCTGGAAGAAGATTCTTGGGCTACTGGATCAGCGCAAAGAAAAAATTAGTACTCAGCTTAGTGAAATAGAGAATACTAAGCTTGAGATTGCTGCGCTTAAGAGTGATTATGAATCTAAGATCTCTACGATTGCTGCTGCGGCTCAGGCCAAAATTGATGAGGCAGTTCAGGATGCCAGGGAGATTAATGCGCAGATGCGCAAAAAAGCCCATGAAGAGGCGCAGGATATCATTACCGATGCCCGCCGGCAGGTAAAATATGAAGTTTCTAAAGCTCAAGAGCAGCTTAAGGAAAAAATTGTGGATATTGCTTTAGGTGCTGCCAGAACCGTGATTCAGGAAAAACTTACTGGTGATGGGGATCGCAAAATAGTTGAGAATTTTATCCGGGAAATTGAGAAGGTAGAATGATTAAGAATAAGGTGTTGGTCAGCAGGTATGCGGAGGCTTTTTTGAGTTTTGCCCGGGCAAATTGCGGAGCGGCGAAAGCCTTGGTAGATTTGGCAGTGGTTAAGAAGATTATCCGCGACAACCCGGGTTTTAAAGAGCTGATGTCTAACCCGGAGATAGCCTATCTTGAAAAATGCACAATTATTGACGGAGTAATGAGGGATGGCATCTCTGATGAAATACGTGATTTCCTAAAACTTCTTTTGGATAAAAAGCGTTTTGATATTTTTCTGGATGTGGCGGAATATCTGCGTGTAAAATATAGCCATGAAGGACAGGTGGATGTGTTACTTAAGACTGCTTTCCCGCTAGATTTAGATGTGATCGAAAGGATTCAGGATGCCCTAAAAAAGCGGTTTAAGCAGAATTTACGGTTTTATATTGATTTAGACGGTAGTTTGCTAGGCGGAGTCCAGGTAGTGATCGGCAACAAAATTATTGATGGTTCAATAAGGAAGCGGCTTGCGGATTTAAGGGATAAGTTGATTACTGTAGAGATGAGCTAATCCGGTAAGGATTATTTTATTCATTGCGTTTGAAGGAAAGGTTAAAATGGTTCTAAAGCCAGAAGAAGTTACTTCAATAATCGAAAAGGAACTGGAGAAATACAAATCCCACTTACGTACTGAATCAATCGGTACAGTAATTCAGGTTGGAGATACTATTGCGCGTATTTATGGGTTAGATGATGTTATGATGGGTGAATTAGTTGAGTTTTCTGATAATATTATGGGTATGGTATTAAACCTGGAAGAAGATAGTGCCGGCGTAGTAATTTTTGGTACGGATAACCCGGATAAAAATATTCGTGAAGGTGATATCGTTAAACGCACCGGGAAAATTGTGCAGGTTCCTGTAGGAGAGGTGTTGGTCGGCAGGGTAGTGGATGGTTTAGGTCGGCCAATTGACGGTAAAGGCCCGATTAACACGCAGAAATTCCGGCCGATAGAATCTAGCGCTCCGAATGTTGTGGAGAGGCAGCCGGTAAATCAACCGCTGCAAACCGGAATTAAAGCCGTGGATGCGATGACTCCGATTGGCCGCGGCCAGCGCGAATTAATTATCGGTGACCGGCAGACCGGAAAAACCGCGATTGCCATCGATACAATCATTAATCAAAAAGGAAAAGATGTTTACTGTATTTATTGTGCGATTGGCCAGAAATTATCCAGCGTGGTGGCGGTGCATGAGACGCTTAAGAAATACGGGGCCATGGAGTATACGACGATTGTCAGCGCTTCCAGCCGGGCATCCGCCAGCCTGCAGTACCTTGCGCCTTATTCTGCCACGGCCATGGCTGAAGAATTTATGTATTCAGGTAAACATGTATTAGTAGTTTATGACGATTTGTCTAAACATGCTCAAGCCTATCGGCAGTTATCTTTATTGCTTAGGCGGCCGCCGGGCAGAGAAGCTTATCCGGGAGATATCTTTTATCTGCATTCCAGGCTGTTGGAAAGAAGCGCTAAGTTGAATGATGCTTTGGGCGCAGGCTCAATTACTGCGATCCCGATTGTTGAAACGCAGGCTGGGGACATATCTAGCTATATTCCCACTAATGTCATTTCGATTACCGATGGACAGATTTATCTGGAAGGAGATTTATTTTATGCCGGTATCCGCCCGGCAGTAAATGTGGGTTTATCCGTTTCCCGCGTAGGAGGTAAAGCGCAGAAAAAAACTATGCGCCAGGTGGCTTCCAAATTAAGATTAGATTTGGCACAATACCGGGAGCTGGTAACTTTTACGCAATTTGGAACAGATTTAGATAAAACTACGCGAGCGCAGTTAACCCGCGGAGAAAGAATGGTGGAAATTTTAAAACAGGTTCAATATGAGCCGCTGGAAGTAGCTAAACAGGTAATTATAATTTATTCCGGAACTAATGGCTATCTGGATGATTTACCAGTGGGAGTGATTAAGAAATTTGAGCATCAACTGTATCAATTCATCGAGAAAAAATATCCGCAGATTCAGGCAGAGATTGAATCGAAGAATGATTTAGATCAAAGCTTAAAAGATAAATTGAACACCTTAATTGAGGAATTTAAAAAAGAATTTTTAACCACAGCTTAAATTACTATGTCACAATCAATAAAACAAATTAAGAACCGGATTCGCAGCGTTGAGAATACTAAAAAAGTAACCGGGGCCATGCAGATGATTTCCGTGGTTAAACTGAATCGTATTCAGGCTCAGCTTTTGGTGCTACGCCCGTATGCTTTAAGATTGGAAAATCTTATGCACAATCTTGCGGGCTCATCTCAAGATAACTTATCCGGTTATTTTAAAAAAGAGCCTGCGGCTGAAGATAACCTGTTAGTTTTAATAACCTCGGATAACGGGTTATGCGGAATGTATAATCAGAATGCTATAAGCCTGGTTCAGGAATTTTTGAAAAAAAACGATCCTAAAAAAACAAAATTAATTATAATCGGCCAAAAAGGGGTAAGCTATTTTAGGGCTAGGCCGGTAACCGTATCTAATTCTTATATTGGATTAAATGGAAAATTTAATCAGGATTTTTGTAATAAAATTACTACAGAGTTAAGTAGTTTATTCTTAAGCGGCCAAGTAGGTTCGGTTTATCTGGCCTATACTTATTTTAAAAACTCGTTGGTTCAAAAACCAGTTATTGAACAGTTCTTAAATATTCAGCCCAGGCCGGTTAAGCCGGTAGAATATATCGCTGAGCCGGATTTAAAAAGTATACTGGCGGATTTGGTTCCACAATATCTTAAGATTAAATTACAGTTGGTTTTATTGGAATCTTTTACTTCCGAGCATGCTGCCAGGACCGTGTCGATGAAGACCGCTACGGAGAATGCCAAAGAACTTTTAGATGGATTAGTGCTTTTTAGAAATAAGGTTAGGCAGGCAGGGATTACTCAGGATATTTTAGAGATTACTTCATCAGCTGAAGCGTTGAGAGCAAGTTAATCAATTGTCCGTTGCTAATTTTAGTGGTGGACTTATTTAGAGGATAAAATTATGGCAGAAGGTCAAATACTTCAAATTATCGGGCCCAGCGTGGATATCAGATTTCCTGAGAATCAAGGCCCGCAGCTTTTGAATGCGATTAAGGTCCAGGAGAATGAAATTAATCTTACTCTGGAAGTTGCTCAGGATATCGGGAACAATACCGTGCGCTGTATCGCTTTGGGGTCTACGGATGGCTTAGTGCGCGGAATGAAGGCTACCGATACCGGCAACCCGATTACTGTTCCGATCGGCCAACAAACTTTGGGCAGGATATTTAATCTTTTAGGGGAACCCATCGATGGTAAAGGGCCATTGGAGCATCCGGAAATTCGTAATCCTATTCATCGGGCTTCGCCTAATTTTGAGGAGCAGCTGCCCATAGAAAATATTTTAGAAACTGGATTAAAAGTTATCGATTTATTAGCGCCGATTCCTAAAGGCGGAAAAGTTGGCCTGTTTGGCGGCGCTGGCGTAGGTAAGACGGTTATCGTTATGGAGTTAATTCGTACGATTGCCACCGAGCATGGAGGAGTGTCGGTTTTTGCCGGGATAGGAGAACGCACCCGGGAAGGAAATGAACTTTGGTTGGAACTCAATGCTTCCGGAGTAATTAAAAATAGCGCCTTGGTTTTTGGTCAGATGAATGAGCCGCCGGGTGCCCGCTTGCGCATCGGTTTATCCGCTTTAACCATGGCGGAGTATTTCCGTGATCAGGAAAGAAAAGACGTTCTGTTGTTTATCGATAATGTTTACCGTTATATTCAGGCCGGTAGTGAAGTTTCTACACTTCTGGGGCGGATGCCTTCGGCAGTAGGGTATCAACCTAATCTTTCTACCGAGGTTGCTCAGCTTGAAGAGCGGATTGCTTCAACCCGTGATGGTTCGATTACTTCTATCCAGGCGGTATATGTTCCGGCGGATGATTTAACTGATCCGGCACCGGCTGCCGTATTTTCGCATCTTGACGCAAAAATTGTTCTGTCGCGCCAGATTTCCGAGCTGGGAATTTATCCGGCAGTGGATCCCCTGGATTCTAACTCCAGAATTATGGATCCGCGCCTTTTGGGAGAGGAACATTACAATACGGCTTTAGCCGTGCAGAGAATACTGCAGCGTTATAAAGATTTACGCGATATTATTTCGATTTTAGGTATTGATGAGTTATCGGATGAAGATAAATTAACCGTACAGCGGGCGCGTAAAGTTCAAAGATTTTTCTCGCAGCCTTTTTTTGTGGCGGAAAATTTTACGGGAATTAAAGGTAAGTATGTAAAATTAGAGGATACGGTTAAAGGGGTAAAAATGATTATTAGCGGCCAACTTGATGATCTACATGAGCAGGCTTTTTATATGGTGGGTACCATTGAGGAAGCCATAGAGAAGAATAAGCAGCTATTTAATAATAAATAATATGTTTACTAAAACTTTTCAAGTTGGTATTTACTCCCGGGATAAGGTAATCTATGAAGGTAAGGCAACTTCTCTGATTGTTCCTTCGGAGTTAGGTTATTTAGGTGTTTTGGCGGATCACGCCCCGCTTGTAGCTAAGTTATCCGAGGGTAAGATTACGATACGTAACTCGGAAGGTGGTTCTACTTTAGTTGATTCATCGGCAGGTGGATTTTTGGAAGTTTTACAGAATCAAGCTACTCTGCTTTTATAGAAATAGTCAAAAGCTATAGGGAAAAATCGAACCATTTATTGCACACACTTTATACGTATAGAAAGAAAAGGTTTTAGTAAAACCCCTTGTTTTTTAGGGTAAATATGGTAAAATTTTAGCCTAATTTAGTAACTTTCTGTTTTAACCCATCTTAAAAGTTAGGTAAGAATTTAAGTATCCTGCAAAGATAGTATTCTTAAAGCATTTAAAACTATGGAAAATGCTAAACTTAATCCTGAGTTAGTCAGCCTAGTCCAGCAATGGAAAGGTAAAGAAGGCAATCTCATCATGATCCTGCATGAGATCCAGAATCATCATGGTTATGTGCCACGGGAGTTATCGCTGGAATTATCTAGAATGCTGGATATTCCCTTAGCCAGGATCTATGAAGTAATTACTTTTTATAACTTCTTTAAATTAACTCCTCCTGGTAAACACCGGATTGCATTGTGTATGGGAACGGCATGTTATTTGCGGGGTGCTTCAATAATTTTGAATGAAATAAAGAATCTTTTAGGAATTAAGGAAGGTCAAACCACTAAAGATGGGCTTTTTTATTTGGATGTGGTCAGGTGCCTAGGTTGTTGCGGATTAGCTCCGGTAATGATGATCGATAAAAAAGTATATGGCAAGGTGAAAAAAAGCGAGATTGCGGATATCTTGTCTAAATATATTAAAGTGGAGTAATGCTAGCGATGAATAAACTAACCCCCGGTGATTTAGATCAAATGAGCCAGGTTCCTACTGATAAGCCTAAGGATTGGATTAAAGTGGGTATGAGCAGCTGTGGCATTGCTGCCGGAGCTGAGGAAGTTTTTAATTTTTTTGTGGAAGAAGTTAAAAAAAGGAATCTGCAGATTGAAATTAAGAAATGCGGCTGTGCCGGGGCCTGTTATGCGGAACCGTTAGTCGAGGTAAAGGTTGAAGGGTTGCCTCCGGTCATTTATGGGACGGTGAATAAGGAAATCGCGACTAAAATATTGGAAAAACATGTAATTTCCAAGATGCTGGTTAATGATTGTATTTTTGAAGTTTTAGCTTAAAAAACCAGGAAGAAATAAAATTATGCCGATTAAAGTTATTTTAGTAAAAGATACGGATTCTAAAAGAGCAGATCAAACGCGCGATTTTCACACCCGCCTGTTGGATTATCTTCGGGAGATTAATTTGCTTGAGCAGATTCGGGTGGTCAGGGTTGCGGATATTGGCGTGTATGAGCAGGGGATAGTAATTAAGATTCTTCCGGATAATACTATTTATGCCAATGTCGCCGACAGTGATATTAAAAGAATAGTCGAAGCGGTTTTTAAAGAAAATGAAGTTGTCCAGGATTTAGTTTTTAAGCCCAAAGCCAAGCAGTGCCGGATTGTTTTACGCAACTGCGGTAAAATTAACCCGGAGAGTATTGAGGAATATATTGCTTGTGGCGGTTATCTGGCTTTAAAGAAAGTCCTCGGTGAATTAGGGGCGCAGAAGCTGGTTGAAGAGATAAAGATCAGCGGTATTCGCGGCCGGGGAGGCGCCGGATATCCTACTTGGATGAAATGGAATTTTGCCCGGGAAGTAGCTAGCGCAGAAAAGTTTGTTATCTGCAACGCTGATGAAGGAGACCCAGGAGCATATATGGACCGCAGTATTCTAGAGGGGGATCCGCATTCTGTAATTGAGGGTTTAATTATCGCTGCTTTTGCTGTCGGAGCCTCCAAGGGGTATTTTTATATTCGTGCAGAATATCCGCTGGCAGTGGAAAGAATCGAAAAAGCGATTAAGCAGGCATATGATTATGGGCTATTGGGAAAAAATATATTGGGTAGTTCTTTTGATTTGGATATTGATATCCGCCTCGGTGCTGGGGCATTTGTTTGCGGAGAGGAAACCGCATTAATTTCTTCGATTGAAGGTAAGCGAGGAACTCCGCATCCTCGCCCGCCCTATCCTTCGGTAAAAGGATTATGGGGTAAACCCACCGTGATTAACAACGTGGAGACTTTGGCTAATATTCCGATCATTATCTCTAAGGGTGGTAAATGGTTTGCTCAAATCGGAACCTCTACTTCTAAGGGCACCAAGGTTTTTGCGGTAACCGGGAAAGTTAAAAATTCCGGGTTAGTTGAGATTGCTATGGGGGCTACATTAAGAGAGATTGTCGTTGATATCTGCGGAGGGACATTATCCGGCAAACCGATTAAAGCCGTGCAGACCGGCGGCCCTTCCGGTGGGGTTATTCCTAAAGAGCTTTTAGATACGCCGGTGGATTATGAAAATTTGCAAAAGTTAGGCTCGATTATGGGCTCTGGCGGAATGATTGTCATGGATGAAGATGATTGCATGGTGGATATCCCTAAGTTTTATTTAGGATTCTGCGTAGAAGAATCCTGTGGAAAATGCTCTCCTTGCCGTATCGGTGGTTTTCAGATGTTGGGTTATTTGAACAAGATATCCGAAGGAAAAGGCAGGCCTGAAGATTTGGGGCAATTAAGAAGAATTTCCCAGGCCATGCAGAAAGCATCTTTATGCGGGCTGGGGCAGACGGCCTCCAATCCGGTACTTTCTACTTTAAAATATTTCGAACCTGAATATAATGAGCATATTTTAAATAAGCGCTGCCCCGCAGGAAAATGCAGTAGCCTGGTAAATTACGGCATAATTGCAGATAAATGTAAGCGTTGCGGAATCTGTTTTACTAATTGTCCGGCTAAAGCCATTACCGGAGGCAAGGAAGCAGGGTATAGTATTATGCAAGAGAAATGCACTAAGTGCGGACGATGTTTTGATGTTTGTAAATTTAAGGCGATTAATAAAAAATAATTTTCCGGAATTTCTTAAGCTGAAGTTTTAAAGTTACTAAGGTAGGCGGTCTTTTGGCCGTGAAAGTATAAAAATGGAAAAAATAGTGAAGGCAAAAATTAATGGTATTTTATTAAGCGTAGAAGCAGGTACGACTATTTTAGAAGCAGCTAAAAGGGTGCAGATAAAAATTCCCACTCTTTGTAAGCACCCGGATCTGCCCCCTTCCTCAGCTTGCGGTATTTGTATTGTAAAAATTAAAGGTTCGCAGAAGATGTTGCGCGCTTGCTGTACGCCAGTAGAAGAAGGGATGGAAATTACTACGCATGATCCGGAGATTGTTGAAATCAGAAGGACGGTAATTGAACTAATTTTATCAAACCATCCTAACGATTGCCTTAAATGCGCCAGAAATAATGAGTGTGAATTACAGTCTTTGACCGCTGACTTTGGGATTAAAGAAGAATCCTTCCCGCAGTTTATCAAAGATTTACCGATTGATACTTCGACCAAAGCCGTGGATTTGGATCCGAAAAAATGTATTCTTTGCGGACGCTGCGTGTACGCTTGCCAGGAAATGCAGAATGTTTGGGCCCTGTCATTTTTGGAAAGAGGTATTAAGACCAGGATTTCTCCGGCCGGCGACATTCAGCTGGCAGATTCTCCTTGTGTGCGTTGCGGCCAGTGTGCAGCGCATTGCCCTACCGGGGCTTTTGTAGAACAGGATCATACAGCAGCTGCCTGGAAGGCATTGCAGGATCCGGATAAATATTGTGTTGTGCAGATTGCTCCGGCGGTAAGGGTTTCTATCGGTGAAGCCTTTGGTTATGTCGGTAAGAATTTTACCAAAAAACTTTATGCCTTATTAAGGCGCTTAGGGTTCCATGCGATTTTTGATACTTCATTTGCTGCAGATGTTACGATTATGGAGGAGGCGAGTGAATTTGAAGAAAGATTATTGCAGGGTAAAAGGCCGCTTCCTTTGATTACTACCTGTTGTCCTTCCTGGGTGGATTTCATGGAAAAATTTTATCCGGATATGATCGATCATTTTTCTTCCTGTAAATCTCCGCATGAGATTCTGGGGGTACTTTCTAAAACTTATTACGCCCAGAAGAACAAGATTGATCCGTCTAAGATTTATATGGTTTCGATTATGCCTTGTACGGCGAAAAAATATGAGATTACCCGAAATGATGAGATGTCCGCTTCGGGGTTCCAGGATATTGATACCGTTTTATGCACGCGCGAATTGGTGCGCATGATTAAACAGGCCGGAATTGATTTTGAAAGCCTGCCTGATGAGGAGTGTGATAGCATTTTGGGTGAATATGCCGGTGCCGGCGTGATTTTTGGGGCAACCGGCGGAGTAATGGAAGCGGCAATCCGGACAGCCCATTATTTTATTACCGGTAAAGAATTAAAAAATGTGAAATTTGAAAGTGTGCGTGGCATCAAGGGAATTAAAGAAACTGAGATTGAAGTTGGGGGTAAGAAACTTAAGATTGCTATTGCCCACGGTTTAAGCAATGTCGAATACATTTTAAAGAAGGTTCGGGAAGCTAAGAAAAATAATCAGGAAATGCCGTATCATTTTATTGAAGTTATGGCTTGTCCCGGAGGTTGCGTGGGGGGAGGCGGACAACCCTACATGGTTACCGATGAGCTTAGGATTAAAAGAGCTCAAGCCTTGTATCAGGATGATGATCAAAAGCAGATTCGTTGCAGTCATCAGAATCCGTATATTAAAAGGCTTTATCAGGAATTCCTGGGTAAACCTTTAGGAGAGAAACCAGAAAAGCTCCTGCATGTGCATTATAAGGCCAGGCCGATTTACGTAAAATAATCGTAAAACCTATTCAGTGTGTTTGCGATTATCCGCCTAGATTTTAGTGGCGATTGAATTAGAATCCTGCGGTAAGGAGACGTTATGCTCTGAATCCAAGGGGGATGAAATTTTAAAATCCCAACCTTTCTGCAGGGAACATTTAAGCAGTGAGATTGGGTTTTTTATTAACGGCATTTTGGGTTAAGGCACCCAACGCTCAAGAGGGATTGCGTTAGTGTTCGCCTGGTGGGGATTTTACGTACGGACAATAAATAATGGAGGATAAAATGGATAAACGCTTGGGCTTTGTGGGAATAATTATTCATGATCGTAAAAAAGCCGCGCCATTGGTAAATAATATTTTAACAGAATTTGGGGATTTGGTGGTTGGCCGCATGGGGATTCCTCATGTGAAAAGAGAATTAAGTGTTATTGTGGTTATTGTGAACGCTACTACTGACAGCTTAGGTGCTTTGACCGGAAAACTGGGTAAGGTGGAGGGAGTTTCAGTTAAATCGGCCCTGAGTAAAGCTGAGTAGTTTGTGGTTGGTTTGTTTATCAGGTAGGCAATCTACATTTACCAGATAACTATCGTCTATTCAACTAAGGGGTAGAGAAAATGGGTATAGATGAAATATATTAATGAAGAAAAAATAAATAATTTATTAATTGATTCAGCTAAACTTAATTCTGGTCAACTAGAGATTATTTTAAATAAAGCTAAATCGCTTCAGCGTTTAACGCTTAAAGAGAGTGCGGCGCTATTGTCAGTTGAGGATCCGCAAGATATTCAGAAAATATTTTCCGCGGCAAGCTTGGTTAAAGATGCAATTTATGGCCGGCGCGTGGTGTTATTTGCTCCGCTTTATATCAGCAATCTTTGCGCCAATAACTGTCTTTATTGCGCGTTTAAATCGGATAATCCATCAATTAAACGCAAGGCTTTAACTACTCAGGAGATTGATGAACAAGTCAAATGGTTGTTAAGCCGCGGGCATAAAAGGATACTGATGGTTTGCGGAGAGCAGGCGCCAAAAGGAAAATCCGGTATTGCTTATTACCTTGAGGCAATGAAAACAATTTATGCTGCCGTAGCAGGTAAACATAAAATAAAAAGAGTCAATATTAATTGCGCGCCATTAGGCGTTGATGAATTTAAACAGCTTAAGTCAGGCGGTATTGGGACCTATCAGATATTTCAAGAAACTTATCACGATCAAACTTACCGCTATATGCATCCGGGCGGGCCTAAAAGCGATCCGGATAACCGGATTACTGCAGTTGATCGGGCATTTGCCGCCGGAATAGATGATATCGGAATCGGAGCTTTATTTGGTTTATATGATTATCGGTTTGAGACTTTAGGGCTACTTAGCCATGTTGAGCATATGGAAGAGGAATTTAAAGTTGGCCCGCACACCATTTCTGTGCCACGCATTGAGCCGGCAGAGGGCTCAGAGTTATCCCGGAAGCCTCCCTATAAAATCTCAGATGATGAATTTAAAAAAATCGTCGCGATTTTAAGGCTGGCTGTGCCTTATACCGGGATCATCATGTCTACCCGTGAAAATGCTTCGCTGCGCGATGCATTGCTGAGTTTGGGAGTTTCTCAGATTAGCGCCGAATCCAACACTTCTCCAGGGGGGTATTCTGCCGGTAGTAAGAATCAGGCAGGCCTGCCTGACCGGCAGGCAGGTGGCCAGTTTTCCCTTGGAGATCAACGCAGCCTGGATGAAATCGTAGGAACCTTGATTGACCATGATTATATCCCCAGTTTTTGCGCTGCCTGTTATCGCATGGAAAGAACCGGCGAAACTTTTATGCAATTAGCTAAGCCTGGAACGATTAAAGGTAAGTGCAGTATGAACGCTTTGATTACCCTGCAGGAATATCTGGATGATTTTGCATCGGAGCCGGTTAAACAGGCAGGTCACAAAATGATCAGACGTTATTTTAAGAAGTTAGATCCCTTAGAGCAGGACAAGCTAAAGCATTTTTTTGCGCATGTTGCGCAAGGGGTAAGGGATGAATACGTCTGAGTTAAACCAGTTTTTGAATAAGATTTATGATTCGGCGTTACCCGCTTGCCAGGATTTAGAGCAGGTCTTATCCTTAAAAACCCCGGACCAACTTAATACGTTGTTTAGTTTTGCGGACAACGTAAGGAAAGAATTTTGCGGCGATGGAATTCTCTTACGCGGAATTGTTGAATTTTCTAATTTTTGCGATAAGGAATGTTCTTATTGCGGGCTAAATAAAAATAACCGTAATCTTAGCCGTTATCGGTTGAGCCAGGAGCAGTTGCTTAAGAGTGTTGAGGACTTAGTTTCTTGCAATATTAAGACGGTAGTTTTACAATCCGGGGAGGATCAAGCTTTAGATGCTGGGTGGCTGGCGGATATAATCAGGCGGATAAAATCAAGATTTGATTTGGCGGTTACTCTTTCCGTGGGAGAAAGACGCCGGGAAGATTATCAGCTTTGGAGGCAGGCCGGCGCAGATAGATATTTACTAAAAATAGAGACTTCCGATCAAGACTTATATTCTTCAATGCATCCCCAAATGAGTTTTGCGCAGCGTTTGAATTGTCTGGACGTATTGCGTAAGCTAGGTTATCAGGTTGGCTCAGGAAATATTATCGGCCTTCCCGGGCAGAGTTTAAAAACCATTGCTGGGGATATCCTATTTTTTAAGCAAGGTAATTTTGATATGATCGGTATCGGTCCGTTTATCCCGCATCCGGAGACCCGGTTTGCTACACAAACTAAAGGCGAAGCTCTGTTAACTTTGAAAGCTATCGCTCTTACCAGGATCCTGACTCGGAATACACATCTTCCTTCTACGACGGCTTTAGGCAGCCTGGGTCAAGATTATCGGCCGGAGGGGTTAAAAAGCGGAGCCAATGTTCTAATGCCGAATTTTACGCCGCAGCCATATCGTAAGCTTTATCAGATTTATCCGGGTAAAAAATGCATCAATGAGCCGGTCGGTTCTTGCAGTTTCTGTTTAGAGGACATGGCTAAAAGTATTAACAGGTTTATAGATTATTCAAAAGGTGATTCTTTAAAATCCAGAAAGGTGTCATTAAATGTTTAAAACCCCGGCCAGTAATAGATTGCATATCGGAATATTCGGTAAAAGAAACACGGGTAAATCCAGCTTAATTAACGCAATTACCGGTCAGGATACGGCAATTGTTTCGGAGGTTGCTGGCACAACGACTGATCCGGTATACAAAGCAATGGAAATTCTCCCTATCGGTCCATGTATGCTGATTGATACTGCTGGCATTGATGATGCGGGAATTTTAGGGGAAGAAAGAGTTAAGCGTACTCTAATCGTCTTAAGAAAAACAGATTTAGGGCTGATTGTGGTTTCTCCGGATACCATAATCGATAATTTCGAGGAAGAGTTGGTGGAAACGTTCCGTAAGAAAAAATTACCGTTTTTGTTTGTGATTAATAAATGTGACTTAAATGGTAACGTTGCGCTAGGGTATTTAGAAAAAAATAAACTTCCCTTTATAAAAGTAAGCTCAAAAACCAAGCAGGGTACAGAAGAGCTAAAAAAGAAGATTATGGAAATGGCTCCTGGCCATTGGTCGCCTGTTCCTTTAGTCGGCGATATTATTAACCCTAAAGATGTGATTGTCCTGGTTTGCCCTATTGATAGCGCTATGCCGCAAGGCCGGTTAATCTTGCCACAGGTGCAGCTGATGCGTGACTGTTTGGATAATAATGCCGTGGCTTTGGTGACTAAAGAAACGGAATTATTGGATTGTCTTAAAGCACTAAAAGCCAAGCCGCGTTTAGTGATTACAGATTCACAGGTTTTTGAAGATGTCCGCGATATGCTGCCGATGGATATACCTTTAACTTCATTCTCAACTGTTTTTGCCAGGCACAAAGGAGACCTTAACGCTTATATCCGCGGGGTATACGCTTTGGAAGAATTAAAAGACGGCGATGAAATTCTAATTGCCGAGGCATGTACGCATCATGTGCAGCCGGAAGATATCGGCCGCAGCAAGATTCCTACTTGGTTGTGGAATTATACGAAAAAAGATTTGCACTATGAAGTAACTGCCGGAGGTGACTTCCCGGAGGATTTAAGCCGCTATAAACTGATTATTTCCTGCGGAGGCTGCATGGTTAACCGGGGGGAAATTATGCATCGTATCGAAAAGGCCAGAGCAGCGCAGGTTCCGATTACTAATTACGGGATATTAATGGCCTATCTTTCCGGTATTCTGGAGAGGGTAATTGCTCCTTTTCAAGGCGGCCTGGTGAAGTTGGATATGAAATTTGGTGCCTTCGACGGCGACTAGAATTATTCTCTGGGAATTTAATAAATCTGCGCCGCTTTAAGCGTCAGCCCTTAGTAAACCCGCCTTATTTTATAAAGAAGAAACGCGGGTGCGTCGAAGGGTTGACAAAGCTATTAGAAAGTAGTATAGATATAATAATTCCGCAGGTTATTCTAAATTTTTAAAAGGGCAAAAAATGAAAATTATTTCCAAAGAAATTATTGTGAATGCATCAGGAGTAAAGATTGTAAAGCTGTCTTTGTTTTCTCCGGAGATTAGCCGTAAAGCTAAAGCCGGGCAATTCGTGGTCGTGATGGCCAGCGAAAAAGGAGAAAGAATTCCGCTGACGATTGTGGATGCGGACATCCAGGCCGGTAGTATTAAGCTTATTTTTCAAGAGGCGGGATTAACCACGAGAGTTTTGGGTGCGCTTAATGTTAGTGATAATTTGTACGCTTTGGTGGGGCCCTTAGGGCATCCTACCGAGGTTAAGAATTATGGAAAAGTTATTTTGGTAGGTGGTGGAGTGGGGATTGCCGAAATTTTTCCGGTTGCCCGGGCATTAAAACAGTCAGGCAATCAGGTTACTAGTATCCTGGGAGCCAAGAACAAAGAGCTGCTTATTTTAGAAACGGAACTTCAGGCGGTTAGCGACCAGGTTTATATTATGACTGATGATGGTTCCTATGGTAGCCAGGGGTTTACTACGGATAAACTAGAGGAACTTCTTAAGCAAGAAAAGTATGATTTAATTTATTCAGTCGGTCCTATTCCGATGATGAAGAGGGTAGCGCAGGTGAGCTTGAAATATAACATTAAGACTTTAGTTTCGTTAAATGCGCTGATGGTTGATGCTACCGGGATGTGCGGTTGTTGCCGGGTGACGGTTTCGGGCCAAATAAAATTCACTTGTGTCGACGGACCGGATTTTGATGGCCATGGAGTTGATTGGGATGAACTAGAAAAAAGAAATAATGTTTACAATCTGCAAGAAAAACATATTTGCCAGCATTTTCCAGCAGGATAAATTATGAAAAAAAATCCGGTAAACGCTAGAGAAGTAAAGGTAACAGACAGGGTTGGTAATTTTCAGGAGGTTGTGCTGGGCTATTCTGAAGAGGAGGCTTTATTGGAAGCCTCCCGCTGTTTGCAGTGTAAAAACCCGGTTTGTATTAGCGGTTGTCCCGTGGGCATTGATATTAAGAAGTTTATTTATAATATCCAGCAAAAGGATTATAAAAAAGCGTATTCTACGATTAGAGAAAAAAATAATTTTCCTTCTATCTGCGGTAGGATTTGTCCGGCTGAATACCAATGCCGGAAAGCTTGTGTATTGACGCAGAAAGGTTCACTTTTTGCTTCGCCAGAAGCGATTAATATTCATTTTCTGGAGCGTTTTGTTGGGGACTACGGCCAGCATAATAATCTGGATGTTTCAGTAGAGAAAGAGGAGCGATTCTCAAAGATCAGGGTGGCGGTGGTAGGTTCTGGACCGGCAGGTTTATGTTGTGCCGGAGAATTGGCCCGTAAGGGAATCAAGGTCGATATTTTTGAAAGCCTGCATAAAATGGGCGGGGTTTTAAGATACGGTATACCTGCTTTTAGGCTGCCTACGGAAATATTGGATTTTGAGATAGGCTATCTTAAGAAATTAGGCGTAAATTTTATTCCCAATTTTCTGGTCGGCAAGATCAAGTCCATTAAGGAACTATTTAACGAAGGGTATTCTAGTGTATTCTTGGGATTAGGAGCAGGGGTACCCTCTTTTCTGGGGATAAAAGGAGAAAATCTTAATAATATTTATTCCGTGAACGAATTTCTTACGCGGGTCAATTTAATGTCGGCTTATAAATTCCCCGAATTCCATACTCCGGTTAATATTGGTAAAAATGTTATAATTATCGGCGGCGGAAATACAGCGATGGATGCCTCCAGAGTTGCGCTTAGGTTACAGAAGATTAAGGGGTTGCCGCTAAATACTACGGTTGTTTACCGGCGTACGGAACTTCAGATGCCGGCCCGGCGCCTGGAAATTGAGCATGCCCAAGAAGAGGGGATTAAGTTTGAGTTTTTAGCGCAGCCCAAAGAATTTATCGGAGATGACCCAGGGCTAGTTAAGAAATTAGTTTGCCTTAGGTCCAGGCTGGGAGAACCGGATAGCTTTGGTAGAAGAAGCCCGTTAATTATTGGAGGAAGTGAATTTGA
>Ga0182027_10002941_pt1 | contig 27345 bp, 20 predicted proteins | sample 712E1DmetaG_FD_121300 | JGI IMG/M metagenome (GOLD analysis project Ga0182027, IMG submission 121300) | Permafrost microbial communities from Stordalen Mire, Sweden - 712E1D metaG (Illumina Assembly) | ecosystem: Environmental > Terrestrial > Soil > Wetlands > Permafrost | place: Sweden...
CTGATTGCCTGGCAACCCAATATTCATTGGAGTCCAAGTTACTCCGTTATCTGTTGAAAGATGTACTCCAGTTGTAGTTCCAGCATATATACGCGAGCTGTCACCTACAAAACAAAAAGTGCAGGAAGTTGCGATCCAACTGCTTCCCTCAATCCACGAACTTCCGTCATCAGTCGATCTGATTACACCGCCTGCCCAGCCTACCAGAACGGTGGAATCTATGGCTGCTACACAGTTCGTTATTCCATCAGTCTCGTCAGTACCAACGAGAGTTGACCAATCATCACCGTCATCAGTCGAGAGGGCAACTCCCGCAAAGGTTGATGCAAGAACTTTTCCCTCTGTGACGGCAAGACCTGTTACCGTAGTTTGTCCATAACCAAGTCCATTTTGTATAGTGGTCCAGCTTGCACCATCATCGGTTGATCTGAACATGCCTCCCCCTGCGGCAAAGATAATCGAGTCCTTGATTGCCAGCGCCTCTATGGTTGTTGTGAGTGCTGAATCGCGTTGAATCCACGTTTCACCGTTGTCTGAGGAAACAATTACGCCATTAACCTCGGTACCAGCAAAAATCTCAGACCCTTTCACTGCGAAGCACAGAGTGTATATATTGCTGACGTTCGTCCACGTCTCACCGTTGTTAGTTGATCTAAAAATCCCTCCAGCGGTTCCAGCAAATACATTGGAGCCAGCCACTGCAACTCCCCATAAGCCGCCACCAGGTGAGCCAACAGGAAGTTGCTTCCATTGGGCTTCAAGGTCAATGGAAGACAGGAGGAATACGATCATGATGGAAGAGATTGACAAACATTTATTCATTTCATAACCTCCGTCCAGTTTGATTGAATCCAAGATTTGGGATGAGAACACATCTTCATAAAAAGACCCTTCTTCGCCTGTTCAGCAGACTAGAAAGTTTCTTCATTTTCGGCTGTTGCCAAGTTAACAAATATTCACACTGCAACAATAGTTGGTCAAAATCACTCCTTCCCACTGCCAGTGGAAAAGGAATTCATCACATAAATCTATTTTATGTTTATGTTTTTGCAGATCCTTGGAAAGTCCGAATATCCCCGAAAGCAAAACGTGTTGTACTGAAAAGAACTATGAACGAAGGATTTAATAAGAGGGCAGAAGCGGGAAATTTCGGATATTTGTTTAACAGAAAATAGAGTCTGCTTGCTTCATGAAAAGCTTTAGATACATCTCTCCGGAGATCGCGTTGCGGCATCACCTTTCCTCCACTTTTCAGAGGACCATTCTATTACGGGTCTGCAGAAAGTTACAACTAAAGAAGCTTCTTGTCAATGCCATTTTCTTGCATCATGCATTTTTTTGCAGATCCATCTTGTTACGTGACTTTCGTGCTTTTGTGTAAATCGATTTGAATTTTTCAAATCTGCAACTTTGTTTGTAGTGTGCCGCGGTCATTCCAAGATGGCGTCGAAAACTCCGATAAAAATCTCTTGCGCTGGAAAATCCAGCCATTTCCGCAATATCATTTAATTTTAGTGCTTCGTGACGCATAAGGAAAGTTGCGTAATGCAGACGAACCCCAATTAGGAGTTGCCTTAACGTTATCGAGTAATAATAGTTTTTGAACTCTCTTTCGAGATGACTTGGATGAACATTTAATTCCTTTGCGAGATTCCCAATAGTTATGTTATTTCTAAAATCAGTCATAAGCTTCAGAACAGCCATATTTATTCTTGGCGGGCAGCTTTCCAAGCAGAGCCCAAACACATTGGGGTCTGGCTGAAAACCGTCACAACCAGCGATTATCTGAGACTTGGCATTTGATGTTTCGTCACGCATATGGAATACTAGAACGTTACTGGTCGAAATATGATTTTACACATCTCACCCATTTTTTTAATTGAGACACTTTATGTGTTCGATGGGATCGCCTCAATGTAATACCCACAGAGGATGTCGATACGTTGCAATCAAAATGCCGTTCATTACCATCTCGAACAGCAAATTTCTCATTCCACTTTGCGTCTTGATTGAACTTTGTCGTCCACTTCCTGCATATATACGACTATTAGGCTTAGTTAATTTATGACCGTTCAACAACATTTGTGATGGTTAATTCCTTCTTTTAGCGTGGAACTTGTGACTCGTTAATATTTTACACCATCGTGATGATAATCGCATAAACTCGGACATGGTTTTTGTATTAAGAACGCTACACTCAGAATCTGTTGTTTCTATTATTCAATGGAAATTTTTTCGGAAGATTTCTTCATTCCGGAACCTGTGATCATCAACAAAAAAGTTACTTGCTTCGTTATTTAACTTCAATAACATGTTTCCCAGTTGCATCGTAGACAGTGACGGATTTGATAGGATCTTTACAGCGGAATTTAATCGAATCACTAAAAGTAACAACGTGTTCCGACACAATCCCTGTTGGTCTAATGTGCCAAAAAGAGAACTTCGGAGGAAAGATCTCAAGTTTGGATTTTTTAAAATACGTCTTGTACCCAGGCGTTCCATGTTCACCTGAAGCAAATATATACACATAACCTGTATCCTGACTTGCGCGGTAAGTTGCCTTACACAGTTCAACATTTGATTTCTTGCTAGGTTTTGACATGCCAGTTGAGTCATTATTTGCCTGTGCTGATATATAAAGAGGGAGAACTAAAACTAACAAAAAGAAAAAGAACGATCTTTGCATATATCCTCCTAGTAAAATTAACTGGTTGTTCAACCGTCTTTTTTTGAATCACAAATGAGTTTGTCCATAAGAACTGCGACACATTCACCAATTTCATGCGCATAATTGCTCTGGACCATTCCGATAGCTTTTCATTCCAGGTTCTTAATTACTCCCCGCTTTTCTTGGCCCCCTGGAATCCGACAGTTATGTAAAACCCGCTGAGATCAATCCTCGATGGTGCCGCATTACTTGGTAGAACAAGATTAGTTCCATTCGTATATTGAAGTCCGTCGAATGCTAAATACTGATAACTGATCTCCAAAAGCACTTCGGCCGATCCAATCTGCTGTGCAAAGCCGCCTACTATTTCCAATCCAAGAGCGTTATCTGAAATACCAAAGTGCCTCGTCGAATCCGGCTGATACAACGTTCCGTTGTTTATCGTATAAAAGCCGCCAGTTCCACCAAAGTAACAGGAGAGGTTATCCCCAGCGATAGGCGGCGTTTCCAGGTACGCAGAAACATAATATCCACGAACGGGAATCCTTATGTTGAAGGAGTTCGAGATATTGCGATAGCTATCAGAAAAATCCACTCCTAAGCCGCCTTCAACCTTCCATTTCTCACCCTCTCCTTTTCTACTTCTCGATTTTAGATCATTGATTATATACATCATGTTATTGATAGAATCAGCTTGTTCTGCCAAGGGTTCAAGATCGGCCGGCGTTGGATGAGGATTTCGAAAATATTTTTCGAAACGCTCGTTGATTCGACGAAGGCTATCGATTGTTGGAGCTAGATGATTTAAGGTTTCCATCGTACTTAAATCATTATATCTTGTCACCTCCCATCGATTCAGAAGTTTCTCCAGTGAATCTGTAATGGGGTTAGTCTGTTTTGCCGGGTATGGACCAACTAGAAACTCAAATCCGTAGCGGAATGGGGCCCCGTCAAATCCCAAGAACTTGCGGGTACTGAAATCTTGTTGATGCCAATTGCTTGGTGAAAAAGAGCCCCACACGGCGACGCCGTTGAATTGATCAAATATCTTGTCAAAAGAAATCAACGGGGATTGCGCAAGTGCCTTTGAATCATATAGGCCCGGTGACGTCAAAAAAATAATCATAAGATGGAGAGCAATTTTCGAGAAAGAAGGCTTAAAGAGGCTTTGTCGCGGTTCTATCATTTTGTTCTCCTTTCCTTAAGTTCATATGAGTTCTCCTACACACATTATTCAGGAGAAATCTAAAGTTCTCGCACTTTGACATACAGCTTCCTAATCCCTGCAATCCCGCCAAATACTGCTCCCGTCTCAATAACCACTACCGACGATAAGTAGTCTGGATATGGAGGCATTGAAGCTGGGAGGTTTTTTACCGCCTCTTGAAATGCCTCATCAAATGAAAAGCTCTCTGAATATCCAATTGCTTCGTTTGGGGTTCTTTTAGTATTTGCATCAAGACCAGCCACTCCAGCCTTCGAGATTTCCATCTGTTCTTTGAAGTTGGATTGAGCATAGATTCTGACGCCTTTGAAATCGTTAGGCTTGGGAAACAGCTCAAAGCTTGCAGCGATTGGAGTTAAGACGGGCAAAGATATCTCCTTAGGTGGCTCTGCTACAAAATCAAATTCGTAAATCCCATCCTTTGCGGCATGCTGATTGTTAAATCTCGAAGACAGCTCTGCCAGACTCCATCCGGTCGAAGTTGCTTGGCCCGTGAAAGATATGATTACATGAGGTGGCTGGCTAAGCAATGTTTGGATCGAAATCGACTGAACCGAAAAAACAAGCCTCTTCATAACACCTCCTCAAATTATCCGGTGAAAATGTGTTCACAATGTCAATTCACCGGTCCAAACGGACATTGTATTATGACGATTGTCTTAGTCATCAAGATAACAAATTTGATTCTCTGGCCGCCTACTGAAGTGAATCGTATCCAACTTGTAATTCGATTCGAACTTCTTCTCAAAGGCCATTAGCTTTATTAAGTTGCTTTCCTGTAAGTACCTGCAGCCCATGAACATTTCGGCTTCATAACCTGATGTCGAGAAAAGTCCATTTTTAAGTGTATGCTTGTATTATTTATATGTATCCCCTACCGAGATGAAAATGGAAAATTCCCCTTATCTCAACTTCATGAACAACCAACCTTGGCACAGTTTTTCTTGTTTTCGGCTGATTTTCTTTAAAGAATGGGGAAAGACAAGTATAACTTTAACGTTGAATTTCATCTTTCCATCTTGCATATTTCCATAGAAATCGAGCCGCGTTTGTGCATTCACAAAACCTCACACATCAAACGCGGCACTATTTCTAATTTGTCAATTCTCTTTTACCCGTTAACAAACCGGAGGCGGGGGTGGGGGTGGGGGCATGGGGTTTCCCCAATCCTCCACAAAATTGCTCCCTGAGTGTTTTACCTCCGCTCCGTTCGTGGCAGGATACAGAAAACCTGCTGCACTTAAAAGCAGCAATATTGCAATTGCTTTCAGCGAAGTCCGAGCGATGTGTCTCATGGCTAATTCTCCTTATGAATTGGTAGGTGTAATGGGGGTAGGTTTCTCCTACACCTCTGCGCGTATGTATCTTTACCAAAGAGATATTTGGAAATTTTGCATCGGCAGCACAATTCCTTCGCTAACTCAGAGTATCAGCCTAATTTTGCGCCAAACATTTTTTTTAAGCCTCAAGAGCACTCAATCCAATTGTCCTCTGTATCGATTCAAACTCATTCTTCTTTTTTCTCTTTGCCTCTTTATTGGTCCATGTCTTAACACCGCTCAGGCGATGGTCCCTGACTCCTCACAGGCGAAGAAGTATCAGGAAAACGCAAACGAATTCTCTAAAGAATTCGCCTATGACAGTTCGTTTGTTTATTGCACAAAAGCGATGGCTCTTTTCAAAGAGAATAGCGATTGGGAAAACTTCGTGAAATGCGGGAATCTTGCGGCGGATAATCTTGCCAGAAAGGCTGAATATGATAGAGCGCTGAGTTACTTAGAGGCCATGCTGGATATCACCAAAAAGTTTTTTCAGGAGGATCGCGCAAGCACAGCCCAGACCTATAACCTTCTCGGATATGTTCATTATTACAGGCAAGACTACGAGCTAGCGGTTCGATATCTGAAAGAAGCGCTGAGAATCAGAAAAAAGGTTCTCGGTGGTAATAGTGCTGAAGTTGTTCACACATTATATACGCTTGGGATAACCTTCAGAGCGATGGGGAAATACGATGACGGAGAGACAGTTATCAATGATGCGCTGGCGATAAGCGAGAGCAACAATAGTAAAAACGATATTGCCAGTAATCTGATTGCGCTTGCAAATATCTGCTCAGATAAAGGTAATTATGGGGATGCTATTCGCCTCTTGACCAATGCGATGAACATATTCATAGAGCTTGGACAAGATAAAAGTGACATAGCAGGTACTTGTTACTTTTGCCTTGCAAGAGACTTTCTAAAAAGGGATCAACTTGTGAGAGCAACGTCATTCCTGGCAAAATCGATGTCCATTGATACGGCGCTTTTCGGCGAAAATCATCCAGCCGTCTCAGCTTGTTATGCAATGCTTGGTGACATTTATTCCTTAAAAGGAGACTATGACCAAGCCATCATGTTTTACACCAAAGCATCCGAGATCATGATAAAGGTAAACGGAGAACGTCATTCCGGCCTCGCTGAGCTCTATACCTTACTAAGTGACCTATACGCAAAAAAGCACAAATTTGAAGAGTCGCTCGATTTCGCGCAAAGGTCGCTATCAATACAAAAACATAATTATGGAGACGTTCATCTTTCAACGGCCAACAGCTTGGAACACCTTGCGAACGTTTATGATGAAGAGAAAAATTATAGTGAGGCTCTAAAACATCTTAGAAATTCGTTAAAAATAAAAACCGAGATCGTCGGAGACAAAAATATCATCGTGGCAAAGTTGTATCTTTCAATGGGCAAGGTTTTTACAAAAGCCAATGTTCTCGACAGCGCGGAATACTATCTGGAGAGATCCTATGTGTCCTATGAACAATCTGATCCAGAGGATAGCCTGTTCTCCGTCCTATACCATCAGGCTTACGGTGACTTGTACTATAAAAAGGGGGACATTTTGATGTCCCTCGAAAGTTACGGAAAAGCAATCGACTTTTTGTCGGGTAGTTCGACAGATAGCCTGATGGGAGAGAGCCCGGACATATCGCATCTCGGCTCAGAATCGATTATGGTGGAATGCTTGGTTGCCGAATCCAAATCGTTTGAGGCACTGTATATCCATTCTCATGATTTGAAGAAACTTGATGATGCTTCCTCGTGCTTTGACCGGGCAATAAGAATGATCTCGGCGATCAGAAGAAGCTACAAAGCGGAGGAATCAAGATTATTTTTAGGCGAAGAATCTTACGGGGTCTATAAGAACGCAGTCAGGATTGCTCTGGAACTTTATAGCATAACTTCCAATCCCTTGTATAAAGAAAAAGCTTTTGCCAGCGCTGAGCGGGCAAAAGGACAGCTTCTCTTCGACAGGGTGCGGGAAACGGAAGCCATTCATTTTTCTGACGCGCCGGACAGTCTTCTTGAAAAAGATATTTCACTAAAGACTAGCTTAATTTATTTTGCAACTCAAATCCAAATAGCTGAGAAGAACAAACAGGTTGAGCGCGCTAATGAATTCAGAGATAAGTATTTCGCCAAATCCATGGATTACAATAGACTGCTCGATACTCTCGGGAATTCATATCCAAAATACTATGAATTGAAATATAAAGACAAACCAATTGATATTACCGAGATCCAGCACGCCCTTGACCGGAAAACTACTGTGGTTGATTATTTTTTCATCGAAAATAGACTTTGCATTTTTACGATTTCGAAGCAATCCTTTGACGTAACGGTGGAAGGGAATATTTCAAAAATCAATGAAACAGCATCATTGTTACGCCGGTCCCTAAGAACCGTTGATGAAAAGCTTTATCTTACAACGAGTGCTTCTTTATTCAAAATGATTGTCTCTCCGATCACGCCCAGGATACAAGGGAACCATCTCGTAATTATTCCTGATGGTGATCTCTATTACATTCCCTTCGAAGCGCTGTTGAGCAAGGACCAAATCATGAACTCCGGTGCGGATTATTCGACATTACCGTATCTGATAAGGAACTATGCTGTATCGTATTGCTATTCGACAACACTCTTCATGAGTCAGAAAGAAAAGCATCCACAGAAGATAAAGCACAGCTTTATAGGTTTCGCTCCGGTGTTCAAAGATTCTGCACAAAATCATTACCCATATTCAATGAATGCTTCGGACCCGGATATTCATAATGAATCCAAAGGATTGAGGGTAACATCATACGGCTCGACAACGTACAACGGACTCGAATATAGCGCATCGGAGATTACCCAGATCAGCGAACTTTTCCGCGAGAAACATTATGAGCATGCCTCATTCCTATTCAATGAAGCGAATAAAGATAATTTCAAAAGGCTCATCCCTAATTATGATTATGTTCATATCGCGAGTCATGGTTATGCCGATGACGAACATCCTGCCCTTTCTGCGCTCATGTTCGCCCGACCCAACGGCACTCTTTCTGAAGATGATGGCGTTCTATATGCAAGCGAGACCTATGATTTGAACTTAAATGCCGATCTTGTGGTACTTAGCTCTTGCGAAAGCGGCCTAGGAAGGCTAGTGAAGGGAGAAGGACTGATGGGGATGACTCGGGGATTTTTCTATTCTGGCGCTCGAAACATCATCTTTTCTTTATGGAAAGTACCAGATCTCCACACAAATAGACTCATGGTGGAGTTTTACAAATACCTACTTTCTGGCGAGGACATCCCCCACGCATTGCAGAAGGCAAAACTGAGAATGATATACAATGATCCTACCGCCTTTCCATCAAAATGGACGGGTTTTGTGCTCCTGTCTACGAACTGAATTCAAAATTACTTCACCCTAAACTTTCCGACAAAAAGCATCTCTTCCCTGTATTCCAGCTTCCAGTAATAAAGACCAGGATTCAGTGTTTCTTTGAACACATACTCGTTCTTTTCCGCTTCCGCAGAATAGACCTCTGTGCCTTTGTTATTGAGAATCTTCAGGACTAGTTTTTTCCGCACCTCGTACGTCCATCTGAAAGTAATGTTTTTTTCAACTTCCTCATTGATAGCCGGTGACTTGATCTCAATGACACTTGAACGAAACTGCGAATTTACCAAGTCATCAAGGTATGGCAACACCTTATAATTTTCAGTCAGAAGTTGATTGTCTTTCGGGGACATTAGGGTATCGCCCATTTTTAGGATGTTTGTAGTATCCTGTGTAAAAAACTTTTCGGTATGTTCATCACGTCTATCCCGAGATAGATAAAATGCAGTCGCTATGCCGATAACGACTAAAACTGTGGCAGCGATCTTGTACAAGAATGCCGTTCTTTTCCCTACCGAATTAAGGCGAGATCGAAAAAATGGGTGTCTCTCTTCCGACTCGTATTCCTCATCTTCAAGCAGTGCAAATACCTGATCCACGCTTATTTGACATTCGGTGCATTCTGAAATATGTTCCCGGATTTCATCCGGAACCTGCCGCACTTTCCCTAACTTTAAAGCATCTACGTACAATGCGATCGCTTCTTCTGAAAGATGCGAATTTTCATTAAAGAATTTCGTATTCATATGGATTTTCTCTGCTGTATATATGTATCCGATATCTATAGCTGGATGGAAGAATATTTTTCCATCAGTATCTTTAAGCTCTCCTTAGTGTAATTTGAGCGGTTTGGGCTTGCATTCAGCACTTTCAACAGTTCAAAAATTCTGATTTCAGTCCATCGGCGCATCGCATCTTCTGTGTTATTTTTGTTCTCATATTTATTTAGGATCGGTGTAAATATCTGATAAACTTCATTTGAAGATTTTTTCTTAATATTGAACTCGAAACGATCTAACAAAAAAACCACGTCATTCTCTTTGCAATTTGCGAAACAACCAAAAATATCTTCTCTGTCGATTGGAATCTGGAAGTAGAGCTTACAACATAGAAGAATCCTTCCACGTTTCTTATGAGAATATTGCAATATTCTGTCGAGCCTTTTTATATCATGCGCAATCTCTAAATCGTTTGTTACCTTTTCCTCTTCAACCGGATGTGCCTCTTCCAGCGATATTGTCCTCATTTCTTTACGCATCTTTTCATGGATCTTCAGGCAGGAGTTTCTCACAATCGTGGAAAAATAAGTTTTCAGGAGGGCCAAACCGTTGTATTGCTTCTGGATGATTCCGATTTTCTTCAAGATGTCTTCATTGACTGCTTGGACAACATCATCAAAATCATCGGGGCGAAACATTTGGGATGCAATGAATTTCTTAACGATAATCCTGATGATACCCTGATATTTAATAATAAGTTTGTCCGGCTGCTCTTTTAGCAGTCTTTCATCGGCCTCATTCTCACTTTGAAGTATCTCTTTCAATTTGACTGCTCCTCCCTTGTTGAAGGCAAAGATACGGTAATTACCGCCCCCTATCAAGAGAGGAATGCCCAGGATTGACGTGAACTTCAGAACTGTTTTTTCCAAATTCCCCCAATAGCTGGATATAAATATTTAGGGATGAATCTTAATTTTCAACGATTTTCCCGAACAGTCTTGCTTTCTTTATGTGCGCCATTAACTGAATCTGTGAACTATACTTGAACTAACATACACTATTTTAGCTCGAAACAATTTCGGGATATCATTATTAATTAGCGCTTTTTCATCACTTAGTTCAGGCCAGAGATGGTGACGGCAACATCTGGCATCGCCATCTAGGTCGAAAGGAGAGGATAATATGCAGATTTCAGCATTGGATGAGAGCGGCAAACCGGTGGACTGGTGGTTCATTTACAAGGTACCCCAACTTATTGCCGGAACCAATAGCGACAGCGCCACTGGATATGAGTACGTTTACTATGACTCAACCATCGATAAGAAGAATGGCAAAGTGGAAAAGTCTCCATATCTTCTCAACGGAGACAAAGGAGCACTCAATCTCACCTTGGACTCGGTGTTTAAGAAACCCGCGGATTCAACTGGATGGATGCTTTATAATGATGAAATGCCAACCAGCGCCCACGGTAAGGATGACGGTAATCTTGGCCATACCAAGGGTGTTATCACTTTCGACACAACAACCAAGACTGCTTACTGGCTACTTCGCTCATGGCCAAAATTTGCGGATCCCAAGTCGTCCAACGATCCGACGCCGAAATATGGGCAAACGTACCTATGTCTTTCCCTCGACATCGCTACGGCCTCCAAGATAGCCACACAGATGTCGAACCATCAAGAACCTCAAAGGTATCTCTGCAGGGCGGCGAAACTCGCCAAAATCGATCCACTCTTCCTGTTGATACAGTCTTTACAACCGCATCCTAAAGGCGACTCCAATGTGATCAATCTAATGACGAGAGACCATCTACCGTTCAAAGTGATTGCAAAAAACCGTGAATGGAATAAGGATTTCTGGAATGATCTTGTTGGTCCCACTCTCAATGAAAATATGGACGTAGAAACCTGGATTCGCGGATTCGGACGGCATTCACAAAACCTTCGACATCAAGTACATCAATCTCGGCCCACTTGGTGCACATTGGGCCTGGCCGGAGACTCACGATCATGCGAAATGGGGAATCACATTACGTTCCGACTGGGTTTGCATCGGGGATATCAATCGCATGATTTCTCAAAGAAAGCGTGGTGGCGGGACCGTAGCATTTCAAAACGAAACCCTGTGGAAAGCTCTGTCAAAGACGAGTTTGGTTTTGGCGCCTCCCGGCCACAGCAGAACGGAAGCTCACAAAATTATCGAAGCAACTCACTCGGATCCAGAAACTCCAAAGAGAGCGTAGAAAGCAAAAGCCAAGGTAAAAGAAAGTTGCAGGTCACTAAGCGACGTGAGAAGCACAACTTCATACAATGGGAAATCGGTACAGACCTTCGGCTATACCACTCCGTCACTTAATAAATAGACAGACGACGGGACAGAAGATCGTCGCGTACCGGTACGTTCGGGGAATGAGGTAACGGGCATGGGCCCCCGAACTGAAAGTCGATCCGGGAACGCTGGGGAGGTGGGAAAGAGATGAAAGTTCTCCGACAGGAGAACTCAAATTAAGGCTGGAGCCGTTTTTCAAGGAGTGTCTTTCACCAACAACGTTTTTATTCCCCACTGTTAGGTTGGTGGAAGGAAGACCAACCTGACGATTAAACTTGTTTGAGTCTAATTTTTGTTTGGGCTACAATAACTCGAAACAACTTAAAGCGAAAATCCATGCGCCAACGTGGCAATTGCGGATGCTCCAAATGCTCGCTAAGCATAATTAAGGTAACAGCGATCATGGCGATATTGTGACTCTTTGGTAGCATCATGGGCAACAGCATTAATGCCCAACCGGATCCAACGCACCAAACCCCATGCATCACTCCAAATAGTAACGCATCACGATTCGCAGCCCATCCAAATGCCGCCAATGTTTGATGACCATGTCCCTTGTTCAAGCATCGTTGCTTTACAGGCGAAAATTGCCAAACGATGGCTATAGTGCCCAACCCAATTGCAGGAAAATATGAATTCGGCATCAGGAGGTGCAATCCAAGTATTGCGGCAATCAAGAAAATACCAACCAGCATCCATACCCCTATATAGCCAAACACGAAAAGCAGAGAGGACAAGAACCGACAGCGTTTGAAACTGCGCGCATAAATTTGCTGAATCGGTATAATCAACTTGGGAAGCATCATAGCAACCACCATCAATCCCCAACCTGATAAAAGAGAATAAATTGGGTTCATCTCCAGCAACATGTGAAGTGATGTTACTGATGGCCCTGAATCTGAAACGTGGCAACGCTCTACTGTCATGATATGGCCGGGATTAATCAGAAGCAATACCCAGACAAGAATGCTTATACCGAGAATTACAAGACTGATTAACGTACGAACGCTTTCTGACAGTCTCATAGTTCTACATTTGGCCTTTACGGTAAACGCTCACCCGGTCTATAGTCAATTCATTGCCTTCGGAGATTGTGTTTACAGGCTGAATAAGCACATCAAGTGAATTTGATTCGATAGCATTGGTAATATGCAAGCTATCGATGATCTTGGTGATGTCAAGGTTGATGGTAAGCCCGGCACCTCCATGTGGACTATTTTCCATGGATGCATTGCGAAGCCCAAAAAGAGAAATATGCCCGGCATATTGATGATTCACAGAGACTGAGCAAACGATTGAATCCTCATTTCCTTTTACACCCTCAAGTTGTAGATACACTTCGTCAGGTAATCTTTCTTCATCAAGTCTTTTGATCATAGAATCCATCTCAAGACTCTTAGTTACCGTTTTCCATCCTGAGGAATCAAGTTTAACGTTTGTGCGAGCACCGGAAGCACTTAACTTGAGAAGGGCACTGTTAGCGCCAATCAGTTCTGAATTAGCATGGAGGTTCATATCGCTGAGGGATTTAATATCATGAAGTATCAAACCAAAATTACGCATTCTTAGAGCATTTTTGCTCATCAGTGCAGGCGCCATTCCTAATGAAAGATTATCATAGGTATAATTAAGCTGACTAATGGTTTTTACCATGTCAGGAGTATATTGCCATGGTGTCTTGTCAGGCTTCGGCATATAAAACTTTCTGTCTCCTGTAGCCGTAGGTCCATTAAGCCAATTGGAATCGGTTGGATTACTGTTTCCAGCCGCATTCCAAGCTGCCCACATACGATCAATATTGCTATGATGCAGATAAAAAACAGGGTCTAGTGCGGCTGTAATTGGACTGGCCATCAAACCACCATCGCCAACAGGATTTTGTCCACCTATGGCTCCGTGAACAAAGTTATGAGGATTCCATTCAAGGGCTCCGGCAAGATTATCAGAATGCTCGAAACCTGTTATATCCCCTCCATAAAAATTGGGTTGAACTCCAGTATAAACCTTGTTTTGTTGGCATTTCTGGTTAATTCCCCATGATGTCAAAGGAATAAAGATATTCCCATTGTTATTTGGACCATATCTGGCAATAACGTAAAGAGGATTCGGTGTACCATCCGGAAAATTTTGTTGAGTAAACGCAGGAGGTATTTGGTATTCATTCCCCTGGCCAAAGTAGTTCCAGTACGGCAAAGTCCAATCACCGGGACCTCCAAGATTTTGTATTATTTGCCTGAGTATATTCTCAATTGCATACAGGTATCCACGATGCCAAGGTGGGAAAAACCAGGTGCCGTGCTGACACTGATCCCAATACTGATCTATTAAAACCTGGGATGGCAGTGGTGTTGTGGGCACATTTGGCGGGCCCGGGATATTTGCCCAATTAGGATAGCCCGGAGGTGCATCTATTAGATATTGACCATGCATTGCAGCGAAGAACCACCAACTGGTTTGATCGTCAAAGGAGCGGGATTGCATAACTCCTACCCCTTTCGCATACCATAAAAGGTCAAGATTGTAGAATGTCCCGTTGTTATTCCAGGCATTCTTTCTTGTGAGTGTAGCCATATATTTATGTTGTTATTTAAAATGATTTTAAATTAATTAATTTCAATATTTTATTAAGAATAGTTTACTCATGGCGACCAAAAAAATTGGGTATAACTTTCTGCTAAACGAATCATGGCGTGTATCCAGCCAGTGTTATACGCCATATGGCGTTTATTTCATTTTGATCTGCCCCAGTTTATGTGCCAATGTTCAGTTAGCTTTTCTTTGGCCAAGGACTCGTCTTCCAAAAAGCGAGCGAAACTTTTCTATTCGAATCGCGGATAACCATTAGTTATCCTAATTTGGCAGGATTTTTTTTCACGATTAACATAATTCGAATGCCCACAGCGGCGTTATATCGTGGAATATATATTTGCCTTCAGCTTGATCGTCCGATCTAAGCGACATGATCGCGATAGCCACGATGTCAGGGAAGAAAATACCAAGAGCCATGCTGGCATTGATTCCAGAAAGTTTCCTGTTCTGTATCGGACGGCAATGCAGCTCCATGTGTGTAGTAACCATTTTCTAGCCATTCCTGCAAGTCAATTCCATGAATAGCAGCAATAAATCCCCAACTTGTTCTGTCTGAAATGGGTCTTTTCTTTAAAGCACCAACCCCTTTGGCATACCACAATAAAATTGGATCGGTGAAATCACCGTCTTTAGCCCATACACTTTGTCTAACAAATGTCATAGCTCCCTCCTATGCTAAAAGATATACCAGAAAATAGTCGTACATGGCAGACCAATCATCTACGATATGTTACCCAATCGAATATATTGGGAGGCACAAAGCGATCATTCTTCCTCTGAATATCTAAAACGGCTTGGTGTGTCTCATAAATCGACATCTGAGTCGTTATTGTACTTTAACAACGTGTCTACCCGTTGCGTCGTAGACTGTTACAGATTTAACAGGATTTTTTGAGCGAAATTTAGTCGAATCACTAAAAGAAGTTGGAACTTGTATGACAATTTTTTCTGGTTTGATGTGCCAAAAAGAGAACTCTGGGGGAAAAATGTCTTTTTTAGATTGTTTAAAAAACGTTCTGTATCCAGGCGTACCATGTTCACCTGAGGCGAAAATAAACACGTACCCTGTGTCCTGTTTTGCTTGATATGTTGCTTTGCAAAGTTCAGTATTAGATTTTAGTTTGTGCTGTGATCCGTTAGCTGTATTTTTTGTTTCTTGCGATAATAAACTAAATGTTAGAGATAAAACCAACAGAAGCGAAATGAAAAACCTTTGCATATAACCTCCTAAATAGTTTAGTAAAATGCGGAAGGAACGTTTTTATAATTCACGAATATCTTTGACTATCACGACACAAGGAATTATCAAAAACGCCAATTGATTTGAGCATGTTCAGAATTTTGCTCCAAAGTTGAGATACGTATGACCCTCATCATCGTCGCACTGACTCGTTTTCCTTAGTAAATAATTTTGGACAAGCCAACTTGTCCTTATTGTATTTTCAATGGCTCCTTGATTCAAATATGAATAATATAGAGTTTTACAATTGTAATCTGGGTTGGCAAAGAGACACTCGTCCGCGAGAACGTCACGAAATTCTTATAAATACCAAAGGCTATGGTGACGAACAATCATTGGAAAAAGTGTTTTGAAAATTTCTAGTGACTGTTATCTACAAATATCCGATACAATAGAATGGGGGGTGAGCTAATGTAAAATGATTTCTACGAATACGCAATACCAAAAATCAGGTATTTTTAAATTCCTGACCTTACACAACTGACAAGAATACAGGGAATTTTTCCAATAAAATAAAGATAAAGAAAAATAACCATTCAGGAGAAGAGAAAAACTCATCAAGGAGCATTCGAAATAGCTAAAAATATGCTCCATTCGCTTTGGTGGAAGAGTTGATTAAACATAGATGCGTTGCCATTCGGGATGGCCTCGAAATCGTTCTTAAAGGCCAAAAACCATCGAAGATCCCTAAAGCTCTTAACACATGGGGAGACCATATCAAGAAGCGGCGGCTGGAGCTGGGGCTTCTCCAACGGGAGGTCGCAGAGCGGATTGGGGTCAATGAAACCTCAATTTACGATTGGGAGAAGCACCGGACGGGTCCCATGGTGCATTTGATACCCAAGATAACGCAGTTCCTCGGCTACACTCCTCCATTATTCAATAGAGAAACAACCGGACAGAAGATCGTCGCGTACCGGCACGTCCGGGGAATGAGCCAACGGGCATTGGCCCTCACCTTGAATGTCGATCCGACAACACTGGGGAGGTGGGAAAGAGATGAAAGTCTTCCAACAGGAAAACTCAAATTAAGGCTTGAGCCTTTCTTTGAAGAGATTCTTTAAGGCGGTGGAAAGACTGAAGGATAACTGGTAACTTCACTGGGAAATACCCACTTGAGGTACAGACAATAATAAGATCAATTGATAGAAAACAAAGAGTAATCTTACTTTACATCTCATCCATGTATCGCAACGCAAATTTCAACGGAAGCTGGGACAACATCCCGCTACAATCAAATGATCTTACGAAAAAAACTTAGAATCGATCTTTTCTCATTATTTTTAGTTTGGCTTTGTATTATGCTGGAAACAACTTTTTGTAAAGTCTTGATAAAATTAACAAGAAATCCCACGAATGCTATCGCGTACTCGGGTTGCCTTACAAGTCTTTTAATCGTCAACATTTTTTCTACTGGAGTAACAGCACGTAAAATATTCTTATCCAGAATTGTATGCAAGGTACTCATCTCTCCTTTCCAGTTAGTCAAGTCATGAAGCACCCGATTTACATTATCGCTTGGCCCCATTTGCAGCCTTTCGTTCACCTGATTCTTAAATTCTAAGAGTGATTTGATTTTTGTTTCTTCTATATCAAGTTTTGATCGCTTTGCTTCTTGATTTAACAATAAAACGAAACCTGCCTGCATAAGTTGTAGCTGTTTAATTTCTTCTGGGTAATTAAAAACATCTTGTATCGTCTGTATATTATTCCCAAGGGCATATAGAGCAAGAATATAATGAGAACCATTGACAAGAAGTAATTTCCTGCGCTCTATAAACTTAAATTTTTCTTCTGATGAAACGAGAGCAATCGACGATGGAAGGAATTGCGTCAGCTCCTCTATCACGTTGGGTCTATCTTTCGGCCCTAGCACGTACCAGTTACTAAACTTTTCGACTCCAGAGACAACCACCTTCCCATCTTTTACTTGTGGCTCGACACAACATATTCTATCAACAACAGTGTTCAAAAAAATTACTCGTTCTAATTGTTCTAGCATTAATTTTTTACGTTTGGAATTATTTCTCCAACGTTTTCTTATTTCATCAATTAAAAATCTTTTGATCTCATCCGATGAGAAGGGAGGGTTTTCACAAGCGACTATGTAAACATTATTCAAAATATTATTTGTCCATCGACGTTCTAATCCATAGAGTAATTGAGGCAATACGTCATATATTCCTCTTGCAACTGCGGTTGTGATGAGAATACATTTAGGTTGGGTGAAATAATTGTAAAGTTCTTGTCGATCTTTTCTCCGGTCAGAATATAAAAGATGGATATTATCAATTACTCGAACGGATTCTTCGTCTTTGTGAGAGATACGAAGATCATACTTCCGAGTTTGCCTAATCGGTTTGTATTGATTGTTCTTTCGAGCTACAACAATCGTCTGATCAGTAGCATTTAGTTCCCCATTTATTCCTCTAAAAGTTGGAACAACTAAACCTAAACCGAGTTTTCCGGGGCCAAAATGAATATGGTAAATTTGTTTATCGTCCATTTTCTTGAGAAAAAAAAACAAGGCAGACCTAGCTGCCTTGTTGCGCAAACTATATAACGATAGAAAGTTGGATTTAAATAGCGAAAGAATTTTTGATGTTACCGCGAAGTCTTAAGATTGCCCCAATTGTGATTCAGATCTTCCCACACTTCATCAAGAGCTTCTTGTTCAAATTCATTATCGCGTTGTCGAACAATATCCAAGTATTTCTTAATTTCATCCAAAGTCAGTTCACTATAGTCACGCTTCAGACTGTTCGTATAATCTACCACTCTGCTCAGGTCTGACGAATCAACTACAAGAAACTTTTTTGTGTCCGAATTATAAAGATTCTCTGGCTTCGCATATAAGAAAAATTCATTCAATGCAGATTTAAACTCTTCAGATGAGTTTTTGGAGAAAGCCCTACGATGTTCTTCCCGATGATGCAAAGGTAACAGCGGTGCATGCGACGGCTGGATTTCAAGCAATTTATCATCAATTATTCGGAAATGAGAATGTGTGCCTCGAGTAGGGCGAAAATACAGTTTTATAATCCCATTCTTAGCAAGATCAAGAATTTGGGGTGAATTCAAATTATCCCCCTTCATCACCACTGGGCCAACAACAACTTGAATTGAGATTTTCTTCTTATGACAATACCTTATTGCTTCAATAAATTCAGAGTTATCGAAAACAGCATCATGGGCTTCGCCACTATACATTTTTAAATCATGTTTGACACCTTTAACTGTCCTTGCTAAATTAGCTATAAATTCGGAAATAAAAACTGGGTTTTCATATAGCTCGTACATAATTACCTCCTTTGATTGGAATTAATGGTTAGTAAATTGCTAATTCCAATCCTACTACAAACGCTAAAGTAGTACAAGTGAATGTTAAATGGAGTTTAAAAAAAGACAGGAATAACCATTTACCGCTTTGGCGACGGCGATCAAAAGAGTAAAAATTATTGCTCTTGTTTAAGAAGATAGAGGGGTAAATAAAAGTAAATTTTTTAATATCAGCTATTAACGCTTACTTCTGTTACTAATTTCACCAAACAGGCATATAGAGTCAATAGTAGAGAAATGATTAATTTGTTTTAATTATATAACCAAACTGTTGCAATGATTTTAAGCAAAAATTGTGCCACTTAGTGCTTTATTACTACAACAAAAAGGAAGAAACTGCCTGAAGAAAAATGTAAAGTGTATAACGAATAACCCATCACTGGTCCAATTTATTACCCTATTATACGTAAAATGATTACAAAGTATATTGACATTTATAACCGCCAAAATTTATTTTTGAATGTTTATACTTCGAAATAGTTTTTGCATTATTTCAGTATTTGTAGAGGTAATTTACTAAGGGGGAAACCAAACAGCAATACCTAAAATCAGGTATTTTTCAAGCGCTCCCTTTTATCGAAATTGATAAGTAAGGAAAATTTTATACAAAAAACCCAAGAAAAGCATAAAAAAATGGTCTCTGGAGCAGAAATAGTCTATTCCAAAGCATCCCAGTTACCAGAAGTACAAGCAATATTCATCCTGATAAAGGGGCTGACTCTCCAGGGTTGCGTTGCCAAAGTACGGGTCGCGTGATTTTGACCGCAAGGCGGCCAAAATCATCAAAATTCCCAAAATCGTTCGTCACGATTGGCGACCATATCAGAAAGCGGCGGCTTGAACTCAAGATTCTCCAGAAAGAAGTTGCCCACCTTCTCGGGGTCACTGAAGCCTCGGTTTACGATTGGGAGAAGCACCGGACGGACCCTATGGTGCATCTGATACCCCGGATAACGCAATTCCTCGGATACACTCCTCCGTTCTTCCACGGACAGACGACCGGACAGAAGATCGTCGCGTACCGGTACGTCCGGGGAATGAGCCAACGGGCATTGGCTCTCACTTTGAAGGTCGATCCGGGAACGCTGGGGAGGTGGGAACGTGATGAAAGTTTTCCGACAGGAGAACTCAAATTGAGGCTTGAGCCTTTCTTCAGGGAGATTCTTTCAGGCGACGGAAAATGAGATAAGACTCTCGGACCTCTTTGAGCCAGAAACGCACAATCCCCTTTCTTTTACCCTTTCGATTTTGCATATAACCGCACGATGAACGCAATCTCGTTTTCTGAAATTCCCTTCCGCGTAAATCTCCGTTTTGCGAAGTACCTCCACCCAAGAAATTCCAGGGGGTATGCTGAAAGGAATCTGCCACCCTTCGCCAAAGTGAATACGCCAATTGGATAGACATCAACCCTCCACGACCACGTTCCATCAAGATGTAAAACAAACGTTGCACCTAATTTGTCAATCTTGACGCGATTCAGTCGACATTGAATCACGTACTCCCTTATAAACGGAAGCAACTTTAGAAAAACAAGATAGAATGACTGTTCATGGTCTTCGTTTGAAAGTCCGTGATGGGTGCTTGCAAAGATCGAGTTGTTGACCGATAAGCAATCTTCGTCGATGGGAATGTCAAGAGTCAAATAAACGCGAGTGTACCCTCCTTTGGCATTATCCTCCATGACACGGTGGTTCAGTCCCTTCCAAAGTGAACCAAGCACTTCGACGAGTTTTGCCCCTGCAATTTCTCCACTTTTTTTTATTGCCGATAGAAAAAACTCTCCTACATAGTTAGTGGCTTTGTAGGTGCCGAGAAGCAAAGCCGTGTACTCAAATATCTGTTTGAGCGTTTCTGGATCGACGACGATATGAACTACACTTTCATATCCTCCAGCCGCTTGTAATGCTGCAGGCCGAGGAATTTCAACTTCGACTGGATCACCAATATCCCGCACAGACTTTATGAACTGATCCACTTCTGGATAAGATACGTTTGACATTATGACCTTCATTGAGTTGTCCTTTTATTATGGATTGTTCATTTTTTTATCCTCTTCATCGACTGCACGATAACCTGGGCGACCGCATCCCGCTCATTCTTCTTCTCGGACTCGGAGGCTGCTTTGTAATGAACCTTGACGCAGTGGCCCTTAACTACTCCTTCCACGTGCCTCCTTCTCCGCCCGTTGTCGAGAGAGAAGAACAATTGTCCCGGTTTAAGTTGGAGTGGCATTTATTCTTCAGATTTTTACTAAACATTCTGAATTAGTCATTTTCTTTCCAAATAATCTCAAAATTAACCATTTGGCTAAAGTTAGACAGACTTTAAGGTCTTAACCTGCCATTTTTAACCGTTTTCTGTTGGAACGAAATTTGCCTAATAGCATCTGAGAATTGAAGACGATGTCGAATAACTGTAGAAAGATATTAGGACCTCTGATCTCCTTAATCTTTGGGCTATCAAAATTAGATATATATGTTACAATCTCAAAATATGGAAGGAACTTTTTTCGGAAAAAAAGAGGGCCAACATTATACAGAATTTGATCGCATGGCAAATAAAACAAAAGATATGCTTGGTACATACTATGATGAAACATGGTTTAATGGAGCTGCAGCATTTCAAACAGAGGCGTCATGGGATGAGGCCCTTCGATTATTATCAGATGCTCTGGCGGATGCGAAAGACGATGATGAGTTGAGAACAATTCGTATCCACGATTGGATGCGTTTATATAGTTTGGAAAATCAATTAGATCATCCTAACTAAACACAACACTTTGATTGCTAACAGAGCTTTCTACATTACGTGGTATGTTCCATTTTTAAAAATGGTTGGCATTGAATCTTGAAAAAGAATTACCAACTATCTATGGCCTCTTTATATTTTTTTAATTCTAATTTCATCGTTTTCTGAACTTCTAAATTAATCTCTGTTAAATGTATTTTCCCAAATATTTCTTCACTTTCCCTTATTATCTGCTCAATGAGGTTCCTTTGTTTTTGATTTATCTTCTTGAGATCTGAGTATTCTTGATATAGCCTATTCACAATATTTAACAGCCTGCTGAAATTTTCTTCCCGATTATCGGCTCTTTTAAAAAATTTCTTGACGTACTCAAAAGTGAACTTAATATCTGGGATGTTATTTATCCTTATGTTTGACAGTTTCCAAATATGGTCGTGTACCTGGCACAGCAATTCCTTGAGAGGGAATTTTTCAAAATGAGTTGTTTGATTAATAGCAGAATAGAGATCAGATGCCGCATTTTCCATTTCATCCAAAGAAGCATCATAGCTTAGTGCATTTTCGTGTGCTTTGGAAAGTTTAATATAAGCATCAGCCCTCCTTTTGCACCACTCCGCTTTAGGATAAATAATGTTTTCTATAGCCATACTTGATACCTCGATACACCCATTGGGATGATTAGCCTCCAATTCACTCTCATACCACAAACTGAACAACGGCTCCTTTTTTGCACCTTTAGTATGGGCTAGCTGGAAGGCTCTTCTTGATCCTTCCAGGTGTAATGCTTCTTTTGTAAATTTATACCGACTAAAAAGGCATCGAGCTCGCATCAAAAGTAAGTCAGGATTATTCTTTGCTTCTTGAATTGCGGAATCGATTGTTGCAAGAGCATCATCAAATTTATTCTCCCGAATTAATACCAACGCCTGATTTATCGCTGAGCCCACGCGAGGAATGCCTCTGCTAATATTATTTCCCGATCTCACTTGCACTACGGCTTTTTGCAGGGCCATTGGGTCTTTTACGAAAGTGTCGGCATTCTCTAAAACTAATAGCGCTGTGTTATTTGATACTCTAAATCGTTGTTCTTTTTTTATAAAGGCCGGGGCCGACAATAAAAAAAGAGATTTTAACTCAGTTATGCATATTTGCATTCTTTCATCGTTATAACCAGTTATTTGTTTTAGCTCTGTGAATGATGATTCTCTCATATATGAAGTAGCCAACAATATCCGTCTACTTTCAAGAGATAATTTATCGATTTCCCTCTTAAGGGCCGCCTTCCGGACCTCGCTCCCAAGTTTACCACTCCACTGCTTCATCGCTGATTCTATCGGGACGCCCGTTATATATAAACGTAAAAGTGATTCGGTGAAGAGTGGCGAACCATCTGTAACATTCCGCATCCGATCTATCAAACTACCCTTTAAAACAGGGGCACTAATTTCTTCAGTCAATGATTTTACGAACTCCCTGTATTCATCTTTTTCTAAGCCCCCAATAAATAAACAAGCCGCCGTGGAGTAAGAGAAGTTCATTCTTGTGGTCAATAAAAATCTGCTTTGAGAATTGGAAATCTGCATAGCAGTTTCAAGAATCATCTTTTGTTGATCAGAATCGGTAGAATCTACATCGTCAATTATTATCAAGCAAGGGAGTTTTGACAGAGCCTCCTTCAATATTTTTTTTAACATGGGAATTGATGCACCTTGTATTTCTTCGTCCAAAATTGCTACTTCGCTGCATAAAGCTTGCAGGAGCGATTCAGTATCGCGGTAATGAATTTCTGGGACAGGAATAAATTCATCATATATCCCGCTATATTGATATTGTTTAGCAGTAAGCCAAATTACTTTCTCAAAATCATAGGGTTTAACTCTACAAACCTCTTCGGCAAATTCATATGCGATAGAAGTTTTTCCCTTCCCACCGTCACCAGCTAGTACTTTTGCATGTACTAAATCATCTCCCAGCCATCTCCACAATTCTTGAATGATTTTATCTCTTCCAATGAACTTAGAGCAAATGAAATTCCTATCAGGGAGATTATGATCTAGTATTTGAACCCGCTTAACTAGATTATTTACGGATGAGGTTGTGTCCCAGAGAAAGGAATTTCTCCTTTCACTGAAAAGCAATTGAAATTCGTCTTTTGATCTGGCTTTAACACAATTATCCTGTATTCTAAGATACGCTTCATCTTTGTACCACAAACATTCTCCTTTGTTTTTTTCTGGGCCATTTTTGCCAAAAAAGACTGGTTCTTTCGAGCGGGGTCTTTTGGGAATGTGCAATATCCCAAAAACATATTTTTCTCGTCCAACAACTAGATCGATTTCATTATAGGAAATATCTATCAGTTCGCCCGTATTTATCCTCAAAACTTGTTTTATTTTCTGTAAATCAAAGGTTCCCCTTTGGATACCAACGGGAAGAAATTGTACATCATTTGTTATTTCATCAACTCCATAAATGATATATCCTCCATATGTATTATAAAAACTTGTGGTTTGTAAAATGACTTTTCCAACGGCGAGCGCATCACCATTCCACACTCTTTTATAGTCCCATAATTCACACTCCTTGGGGATAAAACCCTCGTTATAACGTAATTCAGTGATTACGCGTGCGTCCAGGGTCCCTTTTTCAATGAATTGTGTAATCTCTCTTTTAACTTTGTAAACATCGATCTGTTCCATATAATTTTCTTCCTAAAATGTAATTCATGTTATGTCTTGGACACCTCACCAGCACTTACTTCCGAAACTTCTCATTCCCTCGACAGTCACCCCTTTCCATTTATCCTTTTTCCGCGTCTGAAATAACTTGATATTGTGCCTTCACGTGAGATTCATTCAGCCTTTCTTCAGGGAGATTCAAATGTTGCAACTCTAGACGGTCACTTGGAGCCCTTCTTCATCCGATTTAACGTCTGGTTGATGACCTCGGCAACCGTTTCACGCTTGCTCCTGTTTTCAGCATCGGAAACGGCCTGATAATGCACTTTCACGCGATATCCTTTGATCCGCTGTTCGCCGCTTGCTTCCTGAGCCACCTGTTCATTAAGAAATGAATATAATTCCTCGGGCTCGAAGAAAAGCACTTTGCTCTGGCCAGAAGGTGGCAGCTTCTGCATTACCAGCTTTCTGATGGCCTCGAGGTTCTTCTTCTCCGGCGAACAGGCAATGACTGGATCGTATCCCGCCTTGAGGCACTTCTCTATATTGTGGAGTTCCTGAGCATCCCCCGTCGTCACGGAGATTTCAACGGCGATCCGCTTCTCGTCGCGCTTCAATCCCACATCCACCCGCCCGCCATCGCCGGTCGGCTCTTCGATAACGGCGCGGTAACCACGCTGCTCGGCCATCTTCTTGATCAATGTCTGGAAATACCGGTGCTGCGAAATATCCTTGCGAGATGTAAGATCGTCGGATGGAACCGAGACCTTTTGAGGCGGCGGACTCGGCCTCGGTTTCGGAGTGTTCTCCTCTTTCGGTTTGACTGGGGGTTGCGGCGCTCGTTTTATTTCGACCGGAGTACTTTGCGGTTGCGCTGATTCGGTTTGAGGTTTCTCGCTTTCCACGGGCTGCACTTTCCGTCCGTATCGCTCTCTCGTAAAAGCGATTATTTTCTCCCGCCTCATTGAAGCCGTCTCAGCCGCTATCGGAGGAACTTCGTAGGTCTTGAGATTGAAATCATAATCGCTCCGTTCCACCCGGACGATTGCTTCTCCGGTGCCGAGATTCATCAAATCCGTCACGTCGAAGTGGGTAAAGCCCGATTGTAACTTTTGGGCATCGTTATCCCCTAACGCAAAACAGATGCGGGTTGACGGATTCGTGATCACCGAGTTTGCTAAAGCTGCGTCCGCGATCTGATGGAGGTCCTGATGTGCAAGAACCAATCCAAAGCCGTATTTGCGCGAACCTGAGAGCATCGAAACCATGGAGGGAGTCGCAAAATTCTGAAACTCATCGATGTAGAGGAAGAAGGGCGTGCGGTCGCTCGTATTCACAGACTGCCTGCCCATGACTGCCTGGTGCAGCTTTGAACAGATGAGCGAACCAAGGAGATGGGAATTCTCCTCGCCGATGATTCCCTGCGGAAGCTTTGCCAAGAATATCTTGCCGCTCTCGATGATCTTCCTGAAATCGAGTCCTTCCCTCTGCGCCACGATATTGCGAACTATCTTGGACCGCAGAATCGAGTCGAGCCGTGTAATGATCGATATCTGCGAGCCGCCCCTTAAAAGCGGAAACTCTTTCTCCCAGAAATAAACGACGGCAGGATCGGCTCCCGCCCGGAGGATTGAACGGCGGAAATCATTTTCCAACAGAAATCGCTTCAACTCTATCAGCGTCCCCCCTTCCTTGTTTCCGAGTATCGCTTCAATTGCGTTGGATAACACGGTCGTCATCTGGTCTCCCCAGCTCGTCGAGAAGCGCCGGAAGAGTTCCGTAAGATCGGATGAGAGAACGGTCTGCTCTATATCTGACCGGGCCTCAAGGATATTGAACCCGACAGGATATTCGGTATCGCCTGGGTCAAAAAGGATTACATCATCCAGTCTTCTTTCGGGAACAAGCTCTTCGATTCTCTCCACAAGATCGCCGTGCGGATCGAGCACGGCGACTCCTCTTCCGGCCTCGATGTCCTGTTTGATCATATTGAGAAGAAGCGTCGATTTACCCGTCCCTGTTTTGCCTATCACATGGATATGCCGGATTCGCTGTTCGATACTGAGAGAGACTTTTGTTTTCGCATCACGATTGAAGTTCTCGCCTAAAACGAAATCGCCTCCTCGTGCGATAACAGGAACAGCCTGCGTCTTCTCGGAATCCCGCTTGAGCTTGGAGGAATGGATCGAAGGCGAGGGAAGATGAACGAGACCGAGCAATTCGTCGCTGTTTAAAAGCATGCCGCTGCGGTGGGATGTACGGTTCTTCACATCGAAGAGATGCAGCTCATCGTCATAGTCATCATTCGTGAGGGGAATCAGTTCGTTGGAGAGCGGATCGGTGAACGGATGCAATCCAATGTAAAGATCTCTAACGATATCCCAGGCGCGTTCGCTTGAAGGGCTCTGCCCGACTAAACGGAGAATCACGGAGAAGAGCGGCCGATCCACTTTTCGTTCGGCAAGGCGAACCATCTCCGGCGCATCAATAAAAAATGAGCTTCCGTCGTCGTTTCTTACCGAGCGGAGAATGCTCGATACCCAGGGAGCTTCGGCCGCTTTGAAAAGCACCTGCACGAGGCCGACCTCTCCTTGTCCCAGATTCTCCAGAGCACCGAAGATCGTAGTGAGAGTGTCTGGACTGAAATTCTTGTGCATACGAAGGGGCCGCATGAACTCTTCGCTCAAACCGCAATCGGCGATCACGGTATGTCCCCCGCCAAGGATCGCGGCAATGGACTTTCCCTCTTGGACGTTTGCTTCAGGAAAAAATGATCGCAGTTGTTGCTTGACGTACGGAGCGTCCCGCTCGTGGCAAGCGAACTGGACGATGATCTCATCGTTCGTTCCGAGAATCTCAAAGCTGATCGGCGAAGAGGAAGAACTAAGACTGAGGAGAAAATGCTCGGCGTATTCGTGCAACAATTCACTATTGGAAGGGAGGGTGACGGCGAATTCTTTCAGTTCGCTCTCATCGGAATCGACGGTCGGCATGACTTCGGCCGCCGGTTCCGGTGACGGTTCCATTGCGGGCTTATTTCCGAAAGCCTGTTTAAGATCGTCGGCCAGGTTACTGAGGAAGGTCGGTTTGCGGCCATCGTC
>Ga0182027_10002942_pt1 | contig 27338 bp, 15 predicted proteins | sample 712E1DmetaG_FD_121300 | JGI IMG/M metagenome (GOLD analysis project Ga0182027, IMG submission 121300) | Permafrost microbial communities from Stordalen Mire, Sweden - 712E1D metaG (Illumina Assembly) | ecosystem: Environmental > Terrestrial > Soil > Wetlands > Permafrost | place: Sweden...
AAAGGCCTTTGCCCGCAGATAACGGGGCCGATGCACGCAGATGGTGAGAAGGAGAATTCCGGATTCTTTATCTGCGTGCATCTGCGTCATCTGCGGGCAACTCTGGATTCGGTTGCGGCTGGCCGCGCTGCGCCATCCGTGATTCAATTCCCTGCCTGGGGCGGGCCGCGCCGCCCCGCTATGGGGCGAACAGGCTGCGCAAGTGGCTAATTATGAGGGCCTTGCAATTATGCGCGGTTTTTTGCATTTTTTCCTTGACCTCCTGAACTTATATGCTAAAATGGCGAACCTATGATAACGGGTATGATAAGGAATGGATGGTTGGATGGCGGGGCTGGAGAAACCGAAGTTGAGAGGGCCGAAGGCAGAAATCCGGATTTCCGCCTTTGCGGCGGATGGCAGCCATTCCATCACTACAGTACTCCATTACTCCACCACTCCGGGGTGCAGGACAGAATTCTTCGCGTTCCCGGCAGGGCAGAGCTGCCGCTCTGCCCTGAATTCTTGGGCGGCGCGGCAGCGCCGCCCTACCGAAGAGACTCCCCGCGGCGCGCGCGGTTCAAGGCCGCTCTCCATTTCCAGTTGCGTTCCACTTAATTCCACTTAATTCCACTTAATTCCACTTAATTCCACTTCCCGCCCCCCCCCGGGGGGGCCATGAACCTAATGCATTTCCCGTCCGCAGTTGCTGCGTCAGTCATGGATGGCAGGGCGAGATTCTGTCGAGCGGTGTTGCATGGCGGATATTTTCTTGTCGGATATTTTCTTTGGAAATCAGCGGAACCGGGTATAATGCCATCGTGACTTTTCTCACCAAACAGGAACAAACGGCGCTCTGCCTCATTATCGTTCTCCTGCTCACCGGGTGGGGGGTGAAAACCTGGCGCACCGCGCATCCCGCCGCCGCCGTCCCGCTCGCTCAAAAAGGCTGATATGCAACCCCTCATTCACGGGCCATGGGACGCTGAGAACCCGCGGGACTAAATGAAGAAACGCCCGCAATCCTTGTCCGCGGCCGGGCGGCGCAACCCGGAGCGCCGGTCCGCATTCCGTCCCGATTCATCGGGACAATCCGCCATTCCCCCGAGTCCTCCGGGCGTGCGTCTGCACACGTTGCCCAACGGCCTTGTGGTCATTATCGGCGAGGACCACAGCGCGCCGGTTGTCTCCGCCCAGGCCTGGTGCCAGACCGGCAGCATGATGGAAGGCAAATGGCTGGGCGCCGGGCTATCCCACGTTTTGGAACACATGCTGTTCAAAGGCACCACCACCCGGCCCGGCTGCCGCATTGACCAGGAGGTCCAGGACGCCGGCGGCTCCATGAACGCCTACACCTCCTTCGACCGCACCGTCTATCATGTCAATGTCCCCAACACCGGCGCCAAAGTCGCCATTGATATCCTCTGCGACATCATGCAAAACGCCAGCCTGCCCGATGCCGAGCTGGCCACGGAACTGGATGTCATCCGCCGGGAAATGGACATGAACCGCGACGATCCCGGCCGCCGCTCCAGCCAGCGGCTGTTTGAATCCGCCTACACCCGCAACCCCTGCCGTTTCACCATTATCGGCTACCTGGAAATCTTCAACGAACTCAAGCCCGCCGACATCCGCGCCTATTACCGCGAACGCTACGTTCCCAACAACCTGTTCCTGGTCGTCGTCGGCGACATTCAGCCCGCTGCGGTCCTGGAACAAATCCAGCAAGCCTTCGCCAACACCAAAGCCAGGGCCATGGCCCCCATAGTCCTGCCCTCCGAACCCCGCCAAACCGCCCCGCGCGAAATCATCGAGGAGGCCCCCGTCGAACTGGCCCATTTTCACTTCGCCTGGCACATTCCCGATGTCCGCCATCCCGACCTGCCCGCCCTGGACATCCTGGCCGCGCTCCTGGGACACGGCCGCAGCTCGCGCCTCTTCCGCGAAGTGCGCGAGAAAAAAGGCCTCGTCACCGCCGCCGACGCCTGGACTTACACTCCCGGCGACCAGGGTTTGTTCGGCTTGAGCGCGGTGGTGGACGCCGCCAAATTCATCCCCGCCCGCGACGCGCTTTTGGCCGAAGTCCAGCGGGTGCAGAACCAGCTCGTTCCCGCCGCCGAACTGGCCAAAGTTGTCAAGCAGTTCATCGCCGGCGCCCTTTCGACCCGCAAGACAATGCAGGGCCAGGCCCAGGATTTGGGCGCAAGCTGGATGGCCGCCAGCGACCTGAATTTTTCCGAACGCTGCCTCGCCGCCGTCAAGCGCGTCACTCCCGCCGATTTGCGGCGCGTCGCGCGCGAATACTTGACGCCGGCCGGCCGCACCCTTTACGCCCTGCTGCCCACCGGCGCCGCGCCCAAGTCCGCGACCGATATGGCCGCCATTTCCGAGCATCCCATTGAAAAGATCGTGCTCCCCAACGGCCTGCGCCTCCTGCTCAAGGAAGATCACCGGCTGCCCTTCGTGGAAGTCCGCGCCGTTTTCCTGGGCGGCGTGCTGGCCGAGACGCTCGAAAACCACGGGCTGACGCAGTTGATGACCAAGATGTGGCTCCAGGGCACGGCCCGGCGGTCCGCCGAACAAATTGCCCTCGAAGTCGAGTCCATCGGGGGCAGCATTGATTCCTTTGGCGGCAACAACAGCTTTGGGCTGAGCATGGAAGTCCTGAGCGGCGATTTGAAAACCGGGCTGGATGTCTTCGCCGATGTCTTGTTGCATCCCTCTTTTCCCGCCGAACCGTTCGAGCGCGAGCGCCGCATCCAGTTGGAATTCATCCGCGCGCAACGCGATCATCTCTTGCAATCGTGCGGCCAGGCCATGCGCCGCGCCCTCTTTGGCCCCGCCGGCTACGGCCTGGATTGCTCCGGCACCCAGGAAAGCGTGCAAGCCGCCACGCTGCCCCGCCTGGCCGCGTTCCACAACAGGCTGGTCGTCCCCAACAACTGCGTCCTCGCTGTCTTCGGCGACATCCGCGCCGCGCAGGCCAGGGCCGCCATCCAAAAATTCCTGGGCCGCTGGGAAAAGACGGCCCCCGTCATCGCGGCGCCGCCCACAATAATAGGTTTGACAGAAATCAAGCGCGTCACCGGCACCCGCGACAAAGCCCAGGCCGTCCTGGTCATCGGCTTCCCCGGCACGACCCTCCTGGGGGACGACCGCTACCCGCTGGAACTGTTGCAGGAAGGATGCAGCGACCTCGGTTCGCGGCTCTTCCTGCGCATCCGCGAAAAACTCGGCCTCGCCTACTACGTCGGCGCGCAGAACTTCCTCGGACTGGTCCCCGGCTACTTCGCCTTCTACGTTGGAACCGCCCCGGAGAAGCTGGGCGAAGTGGAAAAAGAATTGATGGCCGAAGCCGAACTGCTTCGCGCCGGAGGCCTGACGGATGAAGAACTTCGCCGTGCCAAGTCCAAAGTCATCGGCCAGCGAAAAATCTCGCGCCAGGACTTGGGAGGCTACGCCATGAGCGTCGCGCTGAACGAGCTTTACGGCCTGGGCTATCAGCATCTTGACGCCGAAGACGCCGCCTACGAAGCGGTGACCGCCGTCCAAGTCCGCGACGCCGCCTGCCAGTACCTCACCCCCGCCGCCCTCGTCGTCTCCGTGATCAAACCCGGCTGACGCTTCATGATTCCGGGGAGAATAATCGTTCCCTTTCCGCTACTGGATTCGGAAGATGATGTAGAAGCGGGCGGGCTGTTGGAGGTCCGGGTCGGTGTAGGAGCCGGTCGAGCCGCCGGTCGTGACGGCGGCGGCTTTGGTCCACTGGGTCAGATTGGAGGACATATCCACTTCATATTGGGCGCCGGGCACGGCCGTCCATTGCAGGGTGAATCCGTTGGCGCCCACGCTCATCCCCGCCAGAGCCACGGCTGGGAAGGTGTACCCGGCGTTGGTGAGGGTGGCGGCGGCGATGGTAAAGCTGACGGGCGCCGCGGTATTGTTCGGCACTCCGAGATACCAGGTGGTGCCGTCCAAAGAGGGCAGCAGGACGTTGGTATAGATGGTGATCAGTTCCGGGTTGGTCCCCGGGTTGAAGCTCCCGTCGGTCATTTGCTGCGGCGTGGGCAGGTCCCCGTCGCGTGCGATCAAATCCACGTTGCCGGTCATGTTGCTGACCACAAACCGCACGCCGGTGGCGGGGGTGTTGTTGGCGACGTAGAAGGAATAAAAATGGGTCAGGTCAGGGCCGGGTCCGATCGTGCCGTTGGTGGCCTTGCCGTCAGTCAGCGGGGTGATGGTGATGCCGCCGCTGGTGATGTAGGTGGCGACCACCTGGTAGGTGGTGGCGATGCCGGGGAAGGGGTTATAGACGGCCAGATACCATGTGCCGGGCGTGAGCGGAACGGGGTCGGAGTTGGTGCTGATCTGGGCGCCGAGAATGGAGTAATTGGTAGCGACAACAATGGCTTCGTCGTTGGTTCCCTGAGAAGAGGTTCGGTAATCGAATGTGGTGACACTGGGCAGGGGCAGGGCGTGCCGGGCGTAGAGGTCCACTTCGTTCGCCGGGTTGATGATTTCGAAGGAGGCGAGGATGGCGTTGGTCGGCACGAAGAAGGAATAGTATTGGGGCGCGGTGGTGATGGTGCTGGCGCGGGCGATGGCGTTGGCCAGGGGAATGATGAGGTTGGTGTTGGCCAAAACCCGGGTGTCAACCTCGATGGCAAAGGTTGCCGCCACGTTGTTGGTGTTTTGCACGCCCAAAAAGTAGCGCGCTCCGGGCAGCAACGACGGCGGCGGGGTGTTGGCGGCCAGCACATTGGTGCCGCTGAGGACGTTGGTCAACAAAGTGTAGTCGCCCAATTGGTTGCCGGTGGGCAGGGCGGTTTGGCTGAAGAGCAGGTTTAAATTGGTGCTGCCGTTCAGCAAACGGTTGGTGTCAATATTGACGCCGGCGGGAACATCGAAGGCGAAATAGGCGATGCCGCCGGCCGCGACCAGGCCGTTGGTGTAAGGGACGTGGTTGGTCAGCACGATGAGGTTGACATTGGTGGAGGAGACGGTCATCTGCAGGTTCCAACTGAGCAAAGTGCCGTTGGTCAGGAAGGAGGAATCGGTGCGCGTGTCCCAGACATCCAGCGTCCAGCAGCCAAAGGGATTTTCGCCGGTGAAGGGGGCCAGCGGTTCTTCGGGCTGGACGTAATTGAGATCGGCCGGGGTTTGCAGGACGAAATCATCGAGCAACATGCCCAGAGGATTGCCCTGGAGGGTGATGGTGGTGTTGGAGTTGAAGGCGGTGAAATAAAGGGTGTTGGTCAGCCAGTTGGCGCCGCTGGCGTTGGTGGCGATCAGGGTGTTGGTGATGGAGTTGGTGCCGCTGTTGACCAGGATTTCGCAGTTGGGGAAAATGGAAGTGGGGGTGGCCTTGCCGATGTGGTTGGCGCCCGCTTGGTAGATGGCGGCAATCTCCACATCAGTGAGCGCGCGGTTCCACAAATCAAATTCATCCACCGCGCCGGTGTACACCTGGATGCCGGGCGCGCAACTATTGGTGCCCATGATCAATGGCTGGCCGTTCGACAGATCATAATTCGTTCCGGCGTTCATATTGTTATTCAACTGGCCGTCCACGTAGAGAAAATAATTGCTGCCATTTCTAGTCCAGGCCAGGTGATGCCAGAGGCCGTCCCGAAGCGGGCGCGAGCAAATCAAAGTCATGGGACCCTGGCCGCTGGAAGTGTCAAACACAGACAGGCTGGGGACGCCGTTGGTCGTGACAATGTCCCAGAAGTTGGTGTTGCCGCCACAGGCCGAGCCTTGTTGCAGGAAGGCTTCGGCGGCATTGGTCGAGGTGGTGTTCATCCAGTAATCAATCGTGAAATCGTTGGTGCCGAAATTGGCGGCGTTGGTGCCGAAGTTGATGCTGGCGGGCTGAGGCGGAACCTCGCGCATATAGACAGTGACACCTTGCACGTAGGTGGCGCCAAAAATCGAAGGAACCGCAGCCAATTGAAACGTGGCCAGGGTGGGATTCAGGCCATTGCCATCGAGGATGGCGCATTCGGGACCCGCTGCTCCGCTGCTCCCGCCTACTCCAAACGCCTCATGCACGGCGCTGGGCGTGACATTAAAACTCCCCACGCCGGAGTTGCTCGAATAATAGTAAGTGCCGTCAAGGTCCGTCCCCTGGCTCCAATTCCAGACATCATAATTTATCGGCGACCGATACCAAAGCCCGCTATTGGGGGCGGTTTGGAGGTAAAGGTATTCGCGGGCTTGATTAGGGTTCGTATTGAGCGAACTGTTGGCGACTGCCGTCCATAATTCCGTCCAACCACCGCCCGAAGCAGTCATGTTGCACTGGACGTAAATCACCCCCGTGCCGTCCGGGTCAATAGGATACGTTCCGTTGGTTTTGTGGCCCAAGTTATACCATTCCAAAGCCGACCTGGGATAAGCATATACCGCCGGCGGCGAGTTGCTGGGGAACTGGAGGCCCTGGTTCACTTCGCCGGTTACAGTGGCCATCGGGCCGCCTGCCAGCTTTCCGTTGTTGGTGCCGATGATGTCGTTAATGTTGGTGGAATTGTCGAACGGCCACCAATCCACCAGCCCCGGCCCGCGATAGAAGTTGGTCAGCGTATAGACCTGGCCGACTACGGTCGGGATCGTGGTGGTCATCAGGGCGTCGGCCAGCGCCAGGTAATTCGTCCCCTCATAAGCCGGATAAAGGCCGCTGCCGGTCACCACGGCCACATCGTTGGTTGCCACCGTCCAGCCTTCCAAAGCCGCGCCCAGCGTCGGGAAGAAGGCACTGGGCTGGCCGTAATCGCCCGAGTTGGTTTCAAAACCGCTGTCAATAACATCCACATTGGCGGGCAACTGGCCGAAGGGCGGCGGGAAAAACTTGACCAACTGCTGCGCCAGGTCGGCGTTGTCGGTGAATGTGAAATAAACCATGCCGTCGGATGTGGTCAGGCCCAGGTTGGTGGCCAGCGGCCCGCCCCGGCTGTCATAGAGCTGGGCGCTGGTCCCTTGCGGGCCGGTCAGCGTCAACACCAGGTTGTCCGCGCCCGGATCGTCAATGCGCACCCCCACCTGCAACGCCGCCAGCATTTGGTTGCTGGAAAAAAACCCGTTGGTGACGCAAATCTGGGAGAGCGTGTGGTCGTCGGTCCCCAGCGGCGTCGGGGTGGTGGTGCTGGACACCGTCACGTTCAAGTTCGGCGTCGCGCTCACCTCAATGTCAATCACCACGGGGAGGTTGGTCAGGGCCGTGGTGCTGTTCTCGTTCGTGATTTCGTAATACCACCGGCCCCCGCTCAAGGGCGGCGCGTTCGACACGGCGGGATCGGCGGCCAGATTTAAAGCACGGTCGGTGCTCAGGTTCAACACGCCGCCGGGCGGATTCATCGCGTTGGTCCCGTAATCACTGGAGTTAGGCGTCTCCTGGTTGGTCAAGAAGATGCCCAGCGGCCCGGCGCTCTGGAGGCTGATGGAAATGCTCAGGTTGGTCGCGTCATTCGGCACATCCACGTATCCATAATAAGCGCCGTTGGTCGTGATATCCACGAAGTTGGTGTAATAGAGCGGGTTCTGCTCCGGCGGCTGCGGCCATATCGTCAAGGTGAGCATGGTCACTATCCCGGTCTGGCTCAGGACGTTGTCTCTTTCGTTCAAAATCCACTGTCCGGAGCCTGTCTGGCCCACGAAGTTCAGCAAGGTCTCCGGCCCGTCCGACGTGATGGTGGGATAATCAGTGCTGAACACCGATCCGTCCTGCAGGTCGTCGTAAAAGTTCGTGAACCCGCCCGGCGCTCCGGTGAAGTGGTTCGGCGTCGCCGTCTGCCCGGCGTGCGTGAGCGTTCCGTAGAGATCGGCCGGGTTGGCGTGGAGCACTCCGACCAGCGCCGCCACTTTGCGCACCATGATCGGGCTGGCCACAAACGCAATCGCGTTGGCCCCCTCCAGTCCCTCCGCGTCGTCGGTGTCTGGAATCGCCACCGGCAGCGCGAAGGCCGAAACGGTAATCGGGTTGTCGCCATCCAAACTGTCGAAGTTGGTCGTCAGCGCCGCGAAAAACGCAAAGTCGCCCCCCTGCTGGCTCTCTGACTTGACACCCGCATAGAAAACCGGCACCGAGGCGATGTTGGTGAACAGGACCGTCTCGCTCCCGCCCTGCCCCAGCGATTTGCTGGCTCCGGCCACCGCGCCCGGGTCCAGGCTGAACAGCGCCGGGTTGGTCGAGACATACAATTCCAGGTCCGCGTTGTTGGCCGCCGGATAGGATCCGTTGACCGGCGAGGAAATGGGAATGGTCAGCGTCGGCGGCAGGAAAGTGGCGAAAACGGCGTTGGTGTAGGCCGCGGCGATGTTGGCGCCGGCGCTGTTGGTAAAGACGGTGGCGGTGTTCGTGATTTGGTTGGTTTGGTAGTTGATGTTGGTGAACTTGAAGAAGTGCCACTGCACCAGGCTCCCGTTAGTGCTGCCCGGCGCGGGATACAGGCCCCCCGGCTGCTCGTCCCCGTTCGGCTCGTTGGCGCCCACCCGCTGATGCAGCAGCGCCACCCCGTTGTTGACCACCGTGACCAGCGCCGTGTTGGTCGCCGCGTTGGTCGTCCCGCCGTCGGTCACCGTCAGGATGCTGGTGGGGTCGTCGTCCGAGATGACCAGCGCGTAGTCCTGTCCGATGACGTTGGTCTGCATGGTGGCGGCGTTGACATTGACGCGCGTGCCGCGCACCGACACCGTGTAACTCCCCGCCAGCCCGCCGAATGGGTCCAGATAAACATTCTCCACGTTGTTGACAGTGTCGCTCGGGTCCGGGTTGGCCGGATCGGCGCTCGCCTCGGTGTAAATGTCGCCCGCGTTGAAATCGTTCCCCACATACACATTGCTTCCTGTTGAGTCCGTTACCACCAAATCCAGATCGTTGACCAGCGCCAGCCCCGCCGCCGGATTGCCCGGCGGATCGGTCCAGACCAGCGTGACGCGCAACGGCGAGTTGGTCGCGGCGGCGTTCAGGGTGACGGTGTATTGGTGCCACTGGCCGGTCTGCAACGCGTTGCTGGGACTCTGGTCATAAACCACCATGGAACCCGTGGACGCCGTGGCGGCATTGCCGTTGCTCATGTTGGTCGGAATGCAGTTGGTCAGATTGGGCTGGCCATATCCCTCCAGGTTGAGACCTGGCGCCGGGTTCAAATCCGACTGCCGGTTCAACGGCCGCGAGCCGTTGATCGCCAGCGCCTTGAGCAGCGCCGGGCTGGGGGTCAGGCTCAACTTGCTGTTCAAATACTCCTGCGCCAGCGCCAGCATCCCCGACACCGCCCCCGCCGCCATGCTCGTTCCCGACTCATACCGGTACCACGGCAGCAAATTGGCGTTCAGCTGGTTGCTCAACACCTGATAGTAATTGTCGTAATCATTGTTGGTCTGGATGCCATAGACCCGCAATTCGTATGCCACCGGCCACGGCTGGCTGGCCGGACTGAAAACCTCGACGTAACCATCGCCCGCCGCCGGGTTGGCCGCCACCGGCAGCCCCGCCCCGTTGGTCGCCGTGATCAGCGTCCGCGGCGGATCGTTGTTGTCAAAATATATTTGCAAATTCGTGGGAAACGGAACCGGCGAAAAGGCGTCGGGCAGCACCTGGAGGATCAGGTTGGTCGTCCCGCCCGAAATGTTGACCTGATACACATTGGACTGCCCCGGCAACACGCTTTGCCCGGGAAAATCGTTGTAGATGACCGCCTGCTGCTCCGCCGGGTCCTGGTAATTGGCCGCCCGCGTCGTGATGATGAAAGCCCCCGGCGCCACCACGTCCGGCTTGAAACGCCCGCCCGGGCTTTCCAGGCCCTGCCCCACGTTCCCGCCGCTGGAAAAATTGACCACATGATTGCTGTCAAAGGTCGTGCTCTGGAAGATCGGGTCGCCTGTGATGCCCTCGTTGGTGAAATCCACGGTGTTGGTGATGAAACGCGGACTGTTCATCGCCCCCACCGTGATCCCATTCTTCATCGTGCCCGGCGAGGTGATCGAGCCAGCCGCCCCGCCCCCGTTGCCCGCCGCCACCACAAACAGCATCGCATGCTCCCCCGGCGCGCCTGGCTGGGCGTTGCGCGTCGCCAGGTCGTAGCCGGCCGCCGACAGGTCATAGAACGTGCTCTGATAGCCCCAGCTTATGTTGTTGATAAAGCCGTTGGTCAACCTCAGCGCCGCGTTGGTCGCCGCCATCGCTGTCAAGACATACGACGCGTTGGACTGCAACCAGGAATCGGAGACCAGCGGCCCGCTGAACAGGTCCACCCCCTGCACATACAAACTGGCCTGCGGCGCCATCCCGCGAAACAGGTTCGTCCCCGGCGTCGTTGAACCGGGAATGAAATTGGTCACGGTGAGGGATTTATTGCCCCCGCCAATCATCACCCCTGCCACAGCCGTGCCGTGCCCGTCCGTGTCCGTCGTCAGGCCCGCCAGCCGGCTGGCCGGCCCAAAATCCGGGTGCGTTCCATCCACCCCAGTGTCATCCAGCACCAGCCAGATGTTGCTTCCCATCAGTCCTTGATAGTTGGTCAGCGCGGAGGTGTCCGCCGCGACTCCCAGGGTCACCCGGCCCAAATCATCGAGCTTGTGGCGGGGCGAATAAGATTCAATCTCCTGCGCCTGCGGCAACTGCGCCACCGCCGCCAACTGGTTTGCCGCCGCCATCACCAGGAACGTGGTCGCGCCAAACGGCGCCGGCTCCTGGCCCGTCACATTGGCCCCCAGCGCCGCCAGCCCCCGCGCCGCCGCGGCGTCCTGGCCGGGAAAGACCGTCACGCGCAGCTCATTATTGGCTGCCGCCCCGCCGTTGACCGCCGCCGGCAACAACGAACCGTCCAGCTTGTAATACGGCTCGTAAGGCAGCACCGCCTGGAACACCCGGTCCGCGACCATCGTCCGCGCCGCCTCCGGCGTGGCGCGCACCAGCGCCGTGTTGTTGGGAATATAGGAAACAAACTCCGCCCCGTCCCGCGTCAACGCCGCATAGAACTCCTGGTTCAGCGGGCGATCCGACTGCACCAGGTAACTGCCCGGCGGGCCGTGCGCGCGCAGCGGTTCCGGAATGGCCAGTTGCACCGGGCGGGCGGTGTCAATGGTCGCGTTGCGCAGGAGAATGGCGCGGGGGTTGCGCTGCAACTGCGCCGCGCTTTCCGGCGTGTTGCTCAGGCGATAAGACCGCGCCGCCGCCGCCGGAGCAGGGACCGAAGGGGCGGCCGGCGAGGCTGATGGGACTGATCGGTCTGATCCGACTGATCGGACCGATGGCACAGCCTGCGCACCGCGGGAAGAGGCGCGGCGGTCTCCGGCCTGCCAGAGGCAGAGGGCCGCCGCAAAAAACAGCAGGCTCAACCACATCCAGATTCCAGGTTTTAGACGCATGGCACACCTCTTAAAGACAATGTAATGTTAAATGTAAAAATGTAAAATGCAAAACGGTTCATGATTCAATCCGCCGGGACGATGTTAAAGCTGTCAACCTGGATCTTGACGTTGGCGGCGGCGGGGTCGCCGCCGACGTGGCAAACGGCGCGGGTGACAAACTCGCCGGTGATCTGGTAATTGGTGCAGAGGTTGAAATTGCGGTCGGAGCCGAAATAAATGTCCTTGGGCTTGAGGGCCTGGCCGAAGCAGTAGATGACAAATTGCGGCTGGCCCAGCTTGAGCAGCCCCGCCACTTGTCGCGGAATGGCCTCCACCTCATCTTCCGTTGGATGCCCGGCTGTCGCGGCAGGCAGGAAAGGCGAATTAATCGTCAGCATGGGCGACTTGAAAACGCTGCCCAGGTTGCGGAAGTTCCCGTCGGGTTCGGCGGCGCGGGTGGCGTTGATGCCGGGAACAATTACAGGAACAGCCACGCCGTTGGCGTTGTAGTTAGTGATTACAATGCCATTAAGCAGCGGGGCGATGCTGGTTGGGTCCACGGCGGTCGGGATGCCATTGCTACTCACAATAATTCCGGCGAACAGGGCATACCAGGGGGCGTCATTGGTCTGGTTGACCGAAAGCAGGCCGCGGGAGGCGTTGTCGTTGGGCGCGGCGGTGAACAGGTCCAGCAGGCCGTAATCATTGGTCGGGTAAGTATCGGCCGTGCTGACCCAATTGCCAGTCCACTGCAGCAGATTCTGATTCACCCCGGTTGCGCTGGTTTGGCCCGAGTCGGCCTTTAGGAAAATCGTTTGCCAGGGAGTGCCGCGATGGACGCGGCCCAGCCAGCCGATGCTGGGGAACTCGTTGGTTGGAAAATTCCAGGAATCTGACCAGATAATCTGCGGGTCTTTGAACGTCATGTTCGCTTTGATGGTCTGTTGCTGCGCCGCTGCATTGTCATAGGGCCAGGCTTCATACCGGTCGTTGTGGGTGAGGACTTGGCTGCCATCGCCATTGGGGGGACTCAGATCGCCCAGCGTATAGTGAACCAGCGGATCATTCACCAGCAAAGTCCGGGCGTTCACCGTGCTGGCCGGCGTCGGAGGAAAAGTGGGGGTCATGTAATTGGAACAGCTAAAATAGAGGTTGGAGTTGACGGTGGCCAGATTCATGTTGCTGGCGCCTGGGTGAAGTTCCGCCGCGAAGTATGGATCGTGGATCACGCCATTGGAAATCTGGTTGAGCACTCCCATGGAGGGAAGGCCAATGCCGGCCGGGGCGGGATTCCAATAGCTGCTGAATGGGGTGCTGGACCCCATGTTTGCAATCGGGATGTTGTTTGTCAGTTGTTGCATGTACATCAGATTGGTGAGGACGTAGGTTGTGCCAAAAGGCCCCAGATTCACAAAATCCACCGCCCGGCCGCTCTGGTCCACCAAGGCATAGAGGACGCGGTTGGTAACGGTGAGAGACCAGTTATAGAGCGGCCAGGGGTACTGTTGTTGCAGGTCGCCGGGGAGGAAGCTGCCGATATTGTATCCCAACCCGGAAGAATTTGAAGCGCCATACACCGGGAAAAATGCCCTCGCGGAATCCGAGAAATAGGCCGGCTGCATGGAGGCCACATTGGTTTGCAAAAAGGCCAGCATTCCATTTGCAGTCTGTGTCGGATCGGCACTGCCAAGACCCCTCCAGGAGTTGAGGTAAGCATTGGTTGTGACGACGAAATTTGTCGCAAACCCGCCGGGGTTTTGGGCTGAGTTGTTGGTCAGCGCGATGGACACGACCGTGGTGGCGAAGACTTGGCACGGCTGAGTGATAGTTGCCTTGTAGGCGTTCCACGCATCCATGCCGAACGTATTGGTAATGGACATGATGAGAAATTGATTGGTGTATTGCGGAGGCTTGGTTGGATCGCCGGCCCAAGCTATTATGTTGCCCGCCCGATTTCTTACGGGGGTGGGATTTTGACGCACAAACAGGAGTTTGCGCGTCACCACCCAGGAGGTGTCGGCCACGAAGCGGTCGAAGGCCGGCAGCCCCTTCACGGCTCCCACCACCCAGGGGATGCCCCAAACATTGTCATTTGCTGTGATGGTGGGATCTGATGGGAGCTTGGGGGCTTGGTTGGCGGTTTGAGGGTAAACCATGGACTGGATTCGACTGAGGGCGTCCGTGGTCACATTCGTATAGCCAATAATGAAGAGAGCTTGGTTGGTCCCGCCGTAGTTGGTCGCGGCGAAAAGCGGGCGGAATACCGACGGGTTGGGAAGCGAGCCGGACGGCACGACGGTGTCGGTTCTGGTGGCGTCGTAGATGTTGGCGGCGAGCTGGAGCATTCGATGAATTTGCTCGCTGTAACGGATGCTCGGATTGGCGGAGTTGTAAATGGGGATGTTGGTCACGCCAAAATGGTTATAGACCTGGCTGACCGGGTTGCCGTTGATGTCGTAGTTGATGATCCGAAAATTCTGCGAGCGGAGCAGGCTCTCGGCGGCGTTGGTGAAAAAGCCCAGGGCGCCATTCATGCCGTTGTTGGTCTCTTTTGTCCAGGGGACCAAGACCGCCGGCGAGGTGTTCAGGCCATTGGCGATCTGATAGCTGTTGTCGTAATTGATGTTGACCCTGGTGCGCGGAAGGGTTGGAGGCTGCACGGCGGGATTGGTGGTGATGCCGTCGGCATAGACCCAGGTTTGCAGTTCCGGGGCGGAGCCGACGCCGATGCCGGAGATCAGGCGCTGGAACATGTAGCGGTCGTAGGAATTGTTTTGGTACCCGGCCGTGAGCAGGCGGTTGGTAAAACCCGGCGAGGTCTTGTTGGGGTCGAACAGGTCCTGGATGTCGTAGAAATGATTGATGGTATCGCCGCCTGGCCAGGGAGCGGCGGCAGATGGGGAGAGTGTCGGGAACAAACCAGCGGTGCCAAATTCATCAATGACGTCCTGTCTGTAAGGAGCAGGTAACAGATAACTGAGACTGTATGGGTAGGGAGTCCCATAGTTGGTGCCATACCGAAAACGGAGGAACGAATAGGCGTCGTCAAAAGCAGGGCCCGTGTTCGCAGGAATCGCCAAGTTTGCACTGTAAGCGTATTGGTTTGGGGACGCATAAAAGTCTGTATCCAAACCGCACAAGAAGCCCGCGAGGTTCAACTCCCACGATCCAACGCCCTGGTCGCGCGCAAATCCATCCTCCCCGGATGGAATTGTGCCCGCCAGAGGCATCGCCTGCGGAAGAAGCGGAAGACCCGAGTTCGCCACATCACTCCTGGAATAGTTGTGAATGAAGTTCACATCGAGCGTCTTGCCGATGGGCTGGGCGTAGAAGGAGTAGCGCCCTATAAAACGGTTGGTGGCGGAATGGGGCGACTCCGGGTATTGCAGCACGCCAATCCACTCCGGCTCGCCATTGAAATAGCCCATGACGGGGACGCCGTTGATGAGCAGCGGCTGGCCGTTATTCTGGAGGTATGGGAGCAGGCCGTTGGTTTCAAATCGCCCATTGCGATTGAGGTCAACCCAGAAACGGAAGTCGGTGTTCGTCCCGAGGGTGATATAGACAGGCGCGCGCGGGTCGTACCAGAGATTGGCGATGTTTTGCGCCACGTCCTGCGGGGGGGCATTAGAGACGTAAAAGACATTGGTAGGGCTTGCCACTCCGGATTGGAAGCCGTTGGGATTGATATAGTTGTGCGAAGCCATGTAGTCAAAGTTCAGGGTGTTGGTGTGCGCCTTCATCCGCACAATGATTACCGATTCGGCGCGGGCGAGGGCTGCTTTGCTCATGTCCTGGGCCGTGTCCGTGTCCACCGAGGCGTTGACCTGCTCGCGGTGGGTGCGGGTCAGGACAAGGAACGACACGGCCATGAACGTGATGACCGAGAGCATGAGTAAAGTGATGACCAGGGCGATGCCCGATAAAATCTGGTTGTTGGCGCGCGTTTTCATCGAGTGGCCCCGGCAATGGGTATGTTCTGGCGATAGATTTGAATCATGCCGCCGGCTTTGCCTAAAAACGTCCCGGCGCTGATCGCGGGCAAGGCCCGCAATTGTTGAAAAGCATCCGGCTCCAGGACGCCGACTTCCAATTGGATGGTGTTGGGTAATCCGGCCGGCGGCGCCGCCATGAGCAGGTTGTTGGTGTAGGCTTGCACGGGATAGGAAAAGCTTCCGTTCGTGGCGAAATCCTCGCCCTGCGAGAACGCGCTCTCGTTTCCGAACTGGTCAAAGGCGCGAATTTTCAAATGCACCACGCCGTCGGCAACGGGATGAAAATAGGCGGGGTCAAAGGTCGCAACGCCCGGGACGGCGCTTTGGAAGTGGTTGAAAATAGTGAGAAAAGCGTTGGTGGTCAGCGGGGCGGGGGTGTTGGTCAGAAAGCGGTACAAGGTCCCCGCGCCCGATGCGTAATTGCTGACGGCGTAACCCACCGCCACCCACTGGGTGTTGGTATAGACGAGGGCGAAAATCTCCTGCAACTGGTTGGTGCGATATTTATTGAACACGTTGTCCTGGAACTGGCTGCTGGTATTGGCCGCCGCCCAGGCCCAATACAAATTGTAGATGTTCGTGTTCTGCGCGTCGGATGCTTGCGACAGGTCGGCCCCCACCATGTCAATGATGGTATGGCCGGCGTCGGTCATGGCGGTTTGTTTGACGCCTGATTTGAAGGCGCGCTGGGTCTGGATAAACATGGCGGTCAGGCCGACGACGATGAAGACGAGCAAGGTGACGGAAACGAGCATTTCCAGGACGGTCAGCCCGCGGCAATAACGGATTGCGGATTTGGTTTTCACAGGTTGGTGTAGATGTTGGGCTGGAAAAACCAAAGGGTTGGCGCGCCGTTGGTGTATGGCCGCAGGGAACCGGAAACCAAACTGCGAAAGGCCTGGCGGCCCGGCCCCACCCTGCCCGTGACGGTGTTGAGGACGGGCCAGCTAAACTTGAGGCGCAATTCGTAGAGATTCCTGGCAAGATAGTTGGACTCGCTGTTGAAGTATTGTGTATTGCCTTCAACCGAGGCGGGCGAAGGGGTGGCAAATGGAATGATCTCCACGTCCATCTTATAGCGGAAGGCGGTCACGGTATTGGAGCCGTTTTGTTCGGTGGCCGCGCCGGTCAGGCCGCGGATTCGTGCGGTGTTGAAATTTCCAGGAGCGGTCGGCGTGCTCAACAAGCCGAGGATCATCTGGCCGCTGTTTGGATTGTTGTAAGGGACCCCGCCAACCGTGATGGATTCCACGTAATTGGTCAGGAAATCCAGGCTGGTGCTGGTGCCGGGGCCCAGGGCGGGGCCGCCGTTGCGGATGGCTTCCAGGAAAAACGTGCCGTCCTGGCTGATGGTCATGTCCTGGTGCGTCTCCCGCTGCACGTTCATGCCGGCTGGCAAAATCCCGATGATGGCCACCAAGGCAAAACCAATGACGCCCAGGGCGAGGGCGATTTCGATCATCGTGAAGGCGGCTTGGCAGGGCAAGGCAGGGCGGGCAGTCCCCTGCCCATCGCGGCCTGCGCGCAGCGCGCGCCCTGCCGCACAAGACGGCGCAGCGGCGATGGCGCTTTGGAAATGGGCGCGGGTGGTTTTCATCGCTGTTGGTTGCGTTCGAGTCTGGCGCGGGCGGTCAGCCAGTCCAGGTGAATGAGGTTGCAGTTGTTGACAGCGTTGCCGGGCGGGTTTTCATAGACCGCCGCCGCCGCGGCGCCAGCACCCGCGGAGCAGAGGACGCGCCCGCGGTCCAGGGGGATGAATTGGTCCTTGAATTGGTACTGGCCGGAGGTGATCAACTGGCCGAGGGGGCTGAAGCCAATGTAAGGCAATGACAGAGTGCAGGCCGTCCCCGATGATCCGACGGCATCCACGGCCGGAAACCGGAAAAGGAGGTTGTTCTGGAACGGTTGGATGAGGAACGTGTTGTACGTCCCCGACAGGGTGTTGGTGGAGGACACGGTGACGGGGCTGGCCCCAAACATCCACGGGGCGACAAAGACGCCGTCGGGCAGCGGCTTCCATTCTGTCAAGTATTGCGGATTGGCCTGGCCCGGCTGGTCCCCCACGCTGCGCAGGCTGACCAGGGCGTAGGCGCCGTATTGATGGGCCAGCACGTTGTTGAAATTGCCCTGCTCGTTGACCGGCGGGCCGCCGGGATACGCGGCGGCGGAATACGGGGGCACAAAGACCATATAGACGGGGCTGCGGTGGGACATGGCCAGTTGGCGGGCCAGGGCGCAGTCGGTCAGCAGTTGCTGGCCGGCGACGGTCATGGAATTGGCCCGCGTCATGCCGGGCAGATGCGGCAGGGCGATGGCGGCCATAAAGCCGATGATGGTGACGACCACCAGCATTTCCAAAACCGTGAAAGCGCGCCGAAATCTGTGAATCTTGAACTGGGAATTGGAAAAACTGAAGCTGGAGCGGACGTGACACGCCACTCTTGACTGGTAGGGCGGGCAGTCCTCTGCCCGCCGCACGACGGCAGTGTAACGTTGATTCCTCTGACCATGCCCGACGGCGGGCAGCGGACTGCCCGCCCTACCCTCGCATCCGGGCCTGGCGCATTGCGGGCGCACGGCGGCCGGGGTCCAGGAGCGGTCGCGCCAGAGGACGCGCAAGTGTCTTGGGCCGGGCTGGGAATTGATGGGCGGGTTGGTCATTGGAGATTCCAGTTGCCGTTGGTGATGATGATGGGGTTGCCCGACTTGTCCGTTCCAGCGGAGTATTCGGCCCAAATATCGAAGCCGGAGGAATTGTGGCGGTTAGGATTCGAGCAGTCGTAATGCCACAAATTGACGGGAACGCCGGTGAGAGGGACCGGCACGGCCAGTTGTTTCAAGTTCAAGCCATTGACCGTGACCGTTACGTAGTCGTTTGAGCCGGGGAGCGGCTGGTAAAAAACGTGGATTTCGTCCGGCAGCGAGTTGGCGATGCCGCCGCGCCCGCAGTAATTGCTGAAAACTGAACCGAGAATCGGGGGCGATCCATCGAAAGGCACAAAACTACTGCCATTGGTCATGGGCGCGCCGGTGAGTTCGTAGAGCAAGGAGCTCATGCCGGTGGATTGCTCGTAGTTGGTTGAGCCAACGAGGTTGTTGAAGTTGGCGGCGTTGTCCGGCGGGAAGAAGCCCATTTTGGAATGGTAGCTAGAAATGAAGAGGACGAGCCTGTTTTTCATCGCCGTGACCACGGCGTCATGCTTCTTGCGGGCGGCCAGGCCGCTCAGGCCGACGATCATGGAGGCGATGATGCCGATGATGGCGATGACCACCAGCAATTCGATCAGGGTGAAGGCTTGGCCTTCCCTCCCTCCATCCCGCGGTTCTGTTTTCCTCGTTTTCATGACATTCCGCTTTCGGAGCGGGCATCAGCCCTGTGCTCCCGCATTTCCTGTTCCATCCTCTCGCTGAGCCACTGTTTCATCATGCTTTGATAATTGAGAAAGCGGGAGCGGGCGATGCGCTTGATGCGGGTCAACATGCGGGGGTCCATGCGCAAGGTGATGGTGACCGAATCGGCCATCTCGCCGGGATCCATCACGGAGCGTTCCATGAGCCTGACCTCGATGCGGTTGTGGGCCCAAAAGGCCGCCTCGGCTTCCTCGCGGTCGAAGATGGGGACATCATCCCAATTGGCGATGGCATTCATGGTTTATTGGGCCAGGGCGCGGGACAGCCTGCGCTGGTAAAGAAATTTTTCCTCCGGCTCGAAGAGGCGGGCGAAGATGACGCGGGCCTGCTTTCCATTGGTGCGAAAGACGGTGAAAATCCCCTGGCCGGTGGCCGCGACGCCAAGATTGAAGAACCGCGCCTGAACCTCGAATCTGGGGGAATCGGGAAGCAGGCGGACGGCAAAGGGGTCTTCAAAAGACTCCTCGATGAGTCCCAGGGACAACGAGGGATCCAAATTGAACGGCGGATTGTTCCAATCAAACTCCATAAATGTAAATCAAATGGCCATGCAATGTAACTACATTGTATTTACAATGTGTCTTGAAAAAAGTCAAGGGATTTTTCGATATATCCGTATTCTCGCGATAAAGCGTGAAAAATGCTATTACTTCGGCTCGTCCGCGACTTTTGACGCTCCGCTGGCTTCATCGCCGCTGCCGACGCTGTTCATCAGGTCAATGAGAGGCAGGAACATGGCGATGACGATGCTGCCGACGATGACGGCGAGGAAGATGATCATGATGGGTTCCAGGAGGGAAGTCATGGAGGCGACGGCGTTATCCACCTCTTCATCGTAGTTGTCGGCAATTTTCATCAACATTTCGGGCAGGGCGCCGGTTTGTTCGCCGACGTCCACCATGCTGATGACCATGGGGGGGAAAACGCGGGAAGCTTCCAGCGGGGCGGTGATGGTTTCCCCTTCCTTGACGCTTTCATGCACATCGGAAACGGCCTTGGCGACGATGACATTGCCGGAAGTTTCCTTGACGATGGTCAGGGCTTGAAGAATGGGCACGCCACTGCTGACCAAGGTGCCCAGGGTGCGGGTGAAGCGGGAGATGGCGACTTTGCTGATGACGGGTCCAAAGACCGGTATTTTCAGCTTTATGAGATCGAAAACGCGGCGGCCGGGTTTGGTGTGGACGATGAGCCGAAATATGATGAAAGCAATCACAGCAATGAGCGCGGTCCAGCCAATGTGCAGCCGGACGGCATCGCTGATACTCATGACCAACTCGGTGAAAGGCGGCAGTGACTTTCCCTGAGTCAGTCCGCCGGAGAAGACCTCCTTGAATTTGGGAATGACCACCACTAGGAGAACACCCATGATGGTGGTGGCGACAAACAGAACGGCGCACGGATAAAACATGGCGGCGATGACTTTGCCTTTGATCTTCTGCGCCTTTTCCATGAATTCAGAGAGCCGGCGGAGAACGACTTCCAGGACGCCGCCGATTTCACCGGCTTTGACCATGTTGACAAAGAGGCGGTTGAAAACCTTGGGGTGCTGGGCCAGGGCTTCGGAGAAGGTGCTGCCCCCTTCGATGGCGGTTCCCAGCTCGCTCAGGATGCCCTTGAGGTTGGCGCTTTTTTCCTGCTTCTCCAGCACACGCAATCCGCGCAGGAGCGGCAAGCCCGCTTGCACCAGAGTGGCCAATTGCCGCGTGAAAGTGGTCAGCACCTTGGACTTGACCCGTCCGCTCAGGCCGGGAATGTTGATCTGGAAACTGAGGGCGCCTTTCTTAGCGCCTTTTTTGGCGGGTTTCTTGGCCGCGGCGTCCGCCGCCTTGCCGCCGCCCTTGTCCTCGACAACATTGGTGGGGAACAAGCCCATGTCGCGGATGCGCCCGATGGCCTCATTCTGGCTGCCGACTTCCAGCGTGCCTTTGCTCTTCTTGCCCCGCGCGTCCATGGCGTCATAATTATACTTTGGCATAGGTCAGGTGTATTTGACGACTTCCTCAATGGTTGTATCCCCGTCGAAAATATCGCGCAAGCCATCTTCGCGCAACGTCACCATCCCCTGTTCGACGGCCTTCTGACGGATGACGACGGTAGGGGCCCGCTCGTTGATGAGCAACCGGATGGGTTCGGACACCACGAGCAATTCAAAGATTCCGCGGCGGCCTCTGTAGCCGGTGTCGTTGCAGGCGGGGCAGCCGCGCCCGTAGTAAAACACCTTGTCGCCAACGTCATGGGGCGAAAGGTTCAGGAGGGAAAGCTGGGTTTCGGTCGGCTCGAAAGGCGTGCGGCATTTCTTGCAGATGGTGCGCACCAGCCGCTGGGCCAGCACGGACACCAAAGTGGATGAGATCAGGAACGGCTCCACTCCCATGTCTATCAAGCGGGTCACCGCGCCGGGGGCGTCATTGGTGTGGAGGGTGGTCAAGACCAGGTGGCCGGTGAGGGACGCCTGGATGGCGATTTGGGAAGTCTCCAAGTCGCGCATTTCCCCCAGCATGATGATATCGGGGTCCTGCCGTAGGAAGGCGCGCAGGGCGCGGCTGAAAGTCATGCCCACAGCCTCATTGACCGGCACTTGCATGATGCCTTCCATGTCATATTCCACCGGGTCCTCCACGGTGAGCAGCTTGGAGTCCATGGCATTGATCTGGTTGAGGCAGGAATAGAGGGTGGTGGTTTTGCCGCAACCAGTCGGCCCCGTCACGACGATGATGCCATTGGGCCTGGAGAGGGACTCCAGCAGATAATCATAAATGGTCTTCGGCAGGCCCAGGGCTTTGATGTCCAGATTGACCGCCGCGCGATCCAGCACGCGCAAGACGACCGATTCGCCAAACTGCGTGGGCAGGGTGGATACGCGCAAATCAATTTTCCGGCCATTGACGGTGATGGCGATGCGTCCGTCCTGGGGCAGGCGGCGCTCGGAAATATCCAGGTTGGACATGACCTTCAAGCGGGAGATGACCGGCAGCGCGAGGTTTTTGGGCGGGGGCGCCATTTCGTAGAGCGCCCCATCCACGCGGTAGCGGATCTTGAATTCGCTCTCAAACGGCTCGAAATGAATGTCGCTTGCCCGGTCAGCCACCGCTTGGGAGAGCACCAGGCTGACGAACTTGATGATGGGCGTTTCGCTGGCCAGATTGGCCAGTTCCTCCGCGGTGCCGGCGGCTTCGGCGGCGGCCACTTCGCGGGCGATCTCCTCACTGCCGCCCAGTTCCTTGAGGGCTTCGGCGGCGTTGCTTTGCGCCGCGCCGTAATACCGGGTGATGGCCGCCTCGATCTCCTTGGGATCGGCCACCACGGGAATGATCTCCTTGTGGACCAAGTACCCCAATTCATCCAGCATCGGTTGGTTGAGCGGATCCGCCAGGGCCAGTTGGATGGTGGAATCATAAACCGCGATTGGCAGGCACTTGTAGTTCCGCGCCGTGTCGGCCGGGATGGTGGAGAGGATTTCCGCGGTCAGCTCCTTGTCGCCGATTTGAACCACTTCTGCGCCCAGGTGGTTGGCAATGGCCTGAAGTTGTGTTGGCACGTCCATCAGGCCGAAATCACTCAGAATCTCCCCGATGGCCTTGCCGGTGCGGTTGTGCTCTTCGATGACTTCATCCAATTGCATGTCGTCCAGAAGATGGTTGTTCCGGATCAGATTCAGGAGCGGGCTGGAAATGGGCTCGGACTTGGTGCTCATGGTTAGGATGACTGGCGCTGGGCGGCCGCTTCCGCCTGGGCGGCTTCCCACTCGGCCAGCTTTTGAACGACGGTGGCTGGGTCCTGGGATTTGGTGACGACCTCGTCGCGGGAAATCAGGCCCTTCATGTGCAGTTCCATCAGGTACCCGTCCAGGGTCACCATGCCATACTTGCCTCCGGTCTGAATGTCCGACTGGATGCGGAATGTCTTGTTGTCCCGGATCAGCGCCGAGATGGCGGGAGTGTTGACCATGATTTCGTAGGCGGCAACGCGCCCCGGCTTGTCGCAGCGCGGCAGGAGCAATTGCGAGATGACGGCCTGCAACACGGTGGAAAGCTGGATGCGGATGGTCTCCTGTTGCTGCATGGGGAACGCGTTGACAATACGGTCAATCGTCTTGGCCGCGCCGGTGGTGTGCAGGGTGCCGAAAACCAGGTGGCCCGTCTCCGCCGCCGTGATGGCCGCCCCGATGGTTTCCAAATCGCGCAACTCGCCCACCAGAATCACGTCGGGGTCCTGCCGCAGGGCCAGGCGCAACGCATCGTAAAAGCCGGGAACATCCGTGTGAACCTCACGCTGGGTGACGAGGGCCTTCTTGTGTTTGTGGTAATACTCAATGGGGTCCTCCACCGTGATGATGTGGACATCGTCGCGCTCCTCGTTGATGATGTTGATCATCGAAGCCAGCGTGGTGGTCTTGCCCGAACCGGTCGGGCCGGTGACCAGGATCAGTCCCCGCGGCTTGCGCAACAGGCCCCGGATGGTGTGCGGCGGAAGGCCGATTTGCTCCAACGTCAGCAGCAAGGTGGGAATCTGGCGCAGGACAATCCCCAAATCCCCCTTGGCCTTGAAAACGCTCACGCGAAAGCGGGCCACTTCGCCGAAGGCGAATCCGAAATCGGTCGTCCCCTTCTCCCGCACCACCTGCATGTGGTCGTCGGAAGTGATGCTGCGCGTCAATTCCTCCGTGTCTTCAGGCCGCAGCGGCGGCCCGTCCACACGGTGGAGGGTCCCATGAATCCGGATGACCGGGGGTACGTGGGTGCGGATGTGCAAATCGGAGGCGCCCTCCTGCACAACCAACTGCAATAAATCAGCCATCGTATACATACCGTGTCCAGCTCTTGACTATTTCTACATCATTCCCTTTGGTTTCTAATCGGCATCCCCCGTGGTCGCGCGGACCACCTCATCGGCGGTGGTCAGCCCGGCCAGCACCTTGCGGGCGCCGTCTTCGCGCAACGTGCGCATGCCCATCTCCCGCGCGCGGGCGCGCAGGATGGACGAGGACACCCGTTCATAGATCAATTTGCGGGCCTCGTCATCCAGGACGAAAATCTCAAAAATCCCAAACCGCCCGCGATAACTCGTGTTGTTGCAATCGTTGCATCCCTTGCCCTGCATGCAGTTGGCCCCGGCCAGTTGGCCCGCCTCCAGGTTCAGCGACCGCAACTCCGTGTCGGTGGGTGTGTAGGGAGCCGCGCAACGCTTGCAGACTTTTCGCACCAGCCGCTGCGCCATCAACGCGCGGACGGAGGAGGCGACCAGGAAGGGCTTGACGCCGATGTCAATCAAGCGCGTCACCGCGCTGGGCGCGTCGTTGGTATGGAGGGTCGAGAACACCAAGTGGCCGGTCAGGGAGGCATTGATGGCGATGGTGGCGGTCTCCACGTCGCGAATTTCCCCCAGCATGATGACGTTGGGCGCCTGGCGCAACATGGCGCGCAGGGCCATGGCAAAGGTCAGCCCCACCGTTTCGTTGACCTGCACCTGGTTGATCCCGGAGAGCAAATACTCCACCGGGTCCTCCACCGTGATGATCTTGCGGTCCGGGCGGTTAATGAAATTCAAACAGGAATAGAGCGTGGTCGTCTTCCCTGAACCGGTGGGGCCGGTCACCAGCAGGATGCCGTCGGGCAGGCCGATCAACCGCTCGAAGGTTTGCTGGTCATCGGTGAAGAACCCCAGCTCCGGCAACCCCAGCCTCAATCCCTCCTTGTCCAAAATTCGCATGACGATGCTCTCCCCGTGGTTGGTCGGTATGCACGAGACGCGCAGGTCAATGAGCTTGCCCCCCACCGAGGTCTGTATGCGCCCGTCCTGCGGGATGCGCCGTTCGGCGATGGACATGGCCGACTGAATTTTCACCCGGCTGATCACGGCCGCCTGCAACCGCTTGGGCGGGCTTTTCATCTCGTGCAGCATGCCGTCAATTCGGTAACGGACCCGGAATGTCTTGGAAAGCGGTTCCAAATGAATGTCCGAGGCCCGGGCACGGAACGCTTCCACGATGAGCGTGTTGACCAGCTTGATGATCGGCGCGTCGGCTTCCATGACCGCCCCGTCTTCGGAGGCCTGCTTGGTGATGGCCGCGACATCCACTTCCCCTTCCGTGATCTCCTGCAGCATGTTGGACACCGTGTCGTCCGCCGCCCCGTAGTACTTGTTCAGCGCGGCATCTATGTCTTCATCGGTCGCCACGCGCAACTCCACCTCCGCGTTGATCATCCTCTGCAGGCTGTCTATCGCATCCAAATCGGACGGATCGGCCAGCGCCACCGCCACCGTGTTGTCGTGCTTGGATACCGGCACCACCCGATACCTCTTGGCCACATGCCGCGGCACCGCCGCTATCACGTCGTCCGACAGCCGCAGGCTGCTCAAATTGACGAATTCGTAGCCGAAATGGGAGGACTTGGCTTGCGCGACATCGGCGGTGGAGACGATCTTGCGCGAAACCAGCAGGTCCACAAGTCCTTCGGACTTGGCTGCCGCTTCTTCGCGCAACGGGTCTAATTGCTCGGCGCTCACCAGCCCCATGTCCACCAATAAATCAACTAAATAGTCGTCTTTCGCGGCCACAATTCACCTTTGGTTCGGTCCTTCTTCGACCTGAAAAGATCATCCTACAGGCGCGCCCCCGCCCGTGTCCATCAAAGAATAGCGCGGGTGGAATGGTCAATGGACATGCAGTCTCTTCGGTAAGGCGGCGCTGCTGCGCCGCCCAAGAATTCAGGGCGGAGCGGCAACTCTGCCCTGCCGGAAAGGCGAAAAATTCTGTCCTGCATCCCAGCCCGCCTGCGCTCGTCTTCATAAAAAAAGAGAGGCTGTCTGGCGGAAGAGCGGTCTGTTCGGCCTCTAAAATTGGGTCCCCACCCCTTTCCTGGCCTACTCAATGCTGTCTCATCTCTCCTCGGCGTTTTTGGCTCTTCCGTTCCAAACAACCTCTCTGTCAGTTCATTCTGCCAGCCTAATCCGTGCCATCATGCAAAAACGCCCGGCAATCCAAGCCGGGATCTTGGTTTATGCGCAAAGAAATGCAACGGGCAATGGAACGGCCTCCTTTTCCGGGCCTCCGCGCCGCGCTTTTCACGCATTGTGCGTTTTCTTCACGCATTCAAACCGGCGCAACCGGCGGCTTTTGGCGCTGATTTTCTCCCTTCACTTTGCGGACTGCGGCGAGGCGGGGAACATAAAAGGCTGCCCAGGGAGAAACGTCGCACGGGACGCACTTCTCAGAACCGGTTCCCCAAAGCCACCTCCTCATAGCTTTAACCGGTTCTAAGAAACTCCCCCCAGGCAGCCCGTGCCCCGACCAAAAGCGTATTTCGTGCCATCCGACCTCTAACTTCATCCCAACCCGGTAGGGACTCTGTCGAGCCGTGACCTCATCCCAACCCGGTAGGGCGAGACTCTGTCGAGCCGTGTCTTCAACAGGTAATTGCAAAAATAAATGGATTCGGGTTGACTTCAAAGGAATTGTCTGTATTATGTTGTTCATGACGCAAACAAAGATTTCCAAGGCATTTCAAACGACGATCTCGGCGGAAGCGATTCGGATGCTGGGATTCCGGCCTGGCCGGCGGGTGAACCAGATTGTGGACGGCAACAGGCTGATCCTGGAACTCGTTGAAGACGCGGACGCCCTCGCCGGGTCGCTGGGGAAAGGCAAGAGGACGCGCTCTGCGGAGGAATTGCGGGCGGCGGGAAGAAAAGGCATCACCAAAGCCGGGGCGGCCAGATTGGAGGAGAACACATAAATGGCCGCTTCCATCGCGATTGACGCCAGTGTGGTGGTCCGCTATCTGACCGCTGATGACCAAGTTCAGTCCGCCGCCGCCGCCGATCTTTTCCGCGCGGCCCAATCCGGCAAGGTCAAGCTCGTGATCCCAACCTCAACGATTCAGGAAACGGTTTATGTGCTGGAACGCCTTTACCATCTTGACGCCGCCGCCATCGCCCCCAAGCTGATTTCGCTGTTGACGCTTCCAAATGTGGACACGCCGGATGCGCGGTGGGTTGTGGCGGCCTTGCAGTTTTATCGCGCCAAAAACAGCGATTTTGGCGACGCCCTGCTTTGCGCCTTCGCGCTTTCGCAAGGCTGCGACGTGGCGACTTTCGACAAGGGAATCGCCAAGAAATTCCCCGAAGTCGCAGTCCTTGCGCCGTCCGAATGCCTTGCGGCCAAAACGCCAGCGCGCAGCAGGGGCGAACTGAATTAGGATCGGGAACTCTGTCCATTATACCTAATTTTACGCGATTACGAGGACTGCTCCTTCCACGAGTTTGTGACGTTCAACTACGACCTCGGCAATTGCAACGCCTACAGACGATAAGGAGGGATGCCGAATCATTTGCCAGGCGCTATCTTCTTAAGTGCGTCCAAAGCAGCTTGTATCCGCCCTCTGCGCGTCACATCTGTTTCCTTTTCTAATAGCATCTGGAGACGGAACCGAGAAACTTCCGGACCTTCGACTGAGGAACACACCCACATGCACCTCCAAGGTATCCGTGTAGGTAACCCCGTCTAGGCGTAGCGGTCGGGACGCGCTAAACTGCCAAGGATGTCATGATTTTTTCTGCGCGGCTTTCCAGGCGGCGGGGGTCAACTCGGCCACCCGGCTCACC
>Ga0182027_10002943_pt1 | contig 27337 bp, 18 predicted proteins | sample 712E1DmetaG_FD_121300 | JGI IMG/M metagenome (GOLD analysis project Ga0182027, IMG submission 121300) | Permafrost microbial communities from Stordalen Mire, Sweden - 712E1D metaG (Illumina Assembly) | ecosystem: Environmental > Terrestrial > Soil > Wetlands > Permafrost | place: Sweden...
CGGAAAGATGGTTTTGACCGTCTCTGGGTATTGATCCGGATCCTGATACATATGGATAAATACCCTTCCTGGAATGAGGAAATCGAGGTGAAGACCTGGCACCGGGGCGCCGAAGGACTCGTGGCCATGCGTGATTTCGAAATCCTTGATGCGAAGGGAAAGCAGCTGGGTGCAGTTTCCTCTCATTGGTTCCTGCTCGATCCTGAAACCCGCCGGCCGGTAGTTCCTGAGATCAACTATGCCGCTGTCTCATCCATATGGCCGGTGGCGGTGATGGACGAACAGCCCGGGCACATCAACATTCCCGATGACCTCCCGCTGATCCGCAGTGTAACCGCAGGTTATACCGATCTCGACATGTACTTTCATGTGAACAACGCCCGTTACATCGACTGGGTACTGAACCTATTTCCCGAAGATATGCACCGCCGATACAGTATTTCTTCTTTTCTCATCGAATTTCTCTCTGAAGTGAAATACGCCGAGGAGATCCGGATTTTTGCCTCCGTCAATACGAAAGAATCACTAGTCAAGGGAATCCGTGCAGGCGACGGGAAGACGATCTTCAGGGCAAAGGTCGGGTGGATGGCAAGGTAACCTGAACGGTGGCGCGTTCGTGAGCCTATCAGCTCATCAACTCTTTCAACTGCTTGTCCGTTAAACCTTCCGGTTCGTAACCCGCACTTTTCACCATAAAGTATATCCTGGCCGATTTCGTAAGAAGGTCGATCAGGTCGAAAGCATCTGTCACCGTCGTTCCGGTGGCCAGTATCCCATGTTTTTCCCACAAAGAAACCGGGAAATTTTCCAGTGCTTTTGCAGATGCATCAGCGATGCCTGAGGTTCCGGGGATTTCATAGGGAATGAATCCAAGTCCCTCAGGAATGAAGAGAATGGTTTCGGGGTGCATGCTCCATAGCAACCGGTTCAGCTCTTCTGTAGAACAAAATTTCCGGATTTGCGTCAGGGCAATTAGTTCTGTGGCATGGGTGTGCACCAGTGCTTTTGCAGGGGATTTTGTCCGGATCAGCATGTCGTGCACAGCCAGGTGGGTAGGAAGTTCAGATGTGGGTTCCCGGTTTTTTTCCGGCCACTGTTTGAAATGGCTTCCCGATGCATCAATTTTCAGGATACAAAGATGATCCCATGGATTCTTTGCCAGATCGCGCATCCTGCTGCCTGCAGAGGTAACACTAATGATTTGATCCGCCAAAGAAGAATAGCCAACCTGTAAAGGGCGAATTGTACTGCTATTGAATAGTAGTTCCAATTCCTTTTTTGAAAGCAAACCGGTAACATTCACCGATATGTTCCCGGCATTACGCTCAGCCCAGCCTCTTTCCCAAAGATAGTGGGCAGTATCGGTAATCTCAGAAACTGTTTTCTTTAGGGATTGGATTTCCATTGGGTTTGTTTTTATAGATTTTCCTCTGTGAAATTCTGTGTCTTCTCTGTATGACAACTTTTTTTATCCGGTTTCACAGAGGTACCTGAGAAGGCACAGAGGACACTGGAGTTTATCAGGTTCTCTTGGACTGAAAAAAGGAGGTCATTAATTCGCCACATTCCAAAGCAAGGATCCCGGAGACAACTTTCGTTTTTGGATGCAGGACTTGATGTTCCACCAGATGATATCCTCTCTTGGGGTCTTCCGTCCCGTAAACCAGTGTCCCCAGTTGTGTCCAGAAAGCTGCCCCGGCGCACATCACACAGGGTTCGACAGTCACATAAAGGGTACATTCGTCCAGGTATTTCCCGCCAAGATAGCCGGAAGCAGACGTGAAGGCCTGCATTTCAGCATGCGCGGTCACATCATTAAGGGTTTCCGTCAGGTTATGCGCCCGCGCGATGATACGATCTTCACACACCACAACTGCCCCGATGGGCACTTCGTTTTTCTCAAAAGCTTTATCCGCCTCCTTAAGTGCTTCATTCATGAAGTATTCTGTCGAGTAAAGTGGGTAGGATCTGATTGGAATCATAGTACCGGGTGCTGGGTCCTGGATATTAGATGTCAGGTATTAGAAATTCATTTTTCATCCTTCATCCTATTAATACTTTATAAACTTCTCCATCCTGATTTTCTTTCCATTTCCATAAATACCGATAAAATATATTCCGGTGGAAAGTCCGGAAACATTCATCCGTTCTTCGATGTGACCACTGATGTTTCCCTTGTTTTCTTCCTTCAGGGATTTTCCTGATGGATCAAAAACCCTGAAGAGAATATCCTGTCTCCTGTTGGTTTCAAAAGAAAGATTCAGCAAGTCCCTCACCGGGTTTGGATAAATAATGAAAGCTTGAAGCTTCAGGTTATCAATATCATCTACAACATCCCATGTTGTGGTAAAAAGTCCTCTTCCGTGAGAAGCGGCAATCACGGTGTTGTCGCTTGTGCGGATATTAAGTTGGTCCACCCGTACGTTGGCCATCCCGGTTGCAGCCGGTGTCCAGGTGACCGGTGAATCAGTTATATTATCGGTAGTCCATATGCCTGTTTCGGTAGCAAGCATGACCTGTTTGAAATTCTGCGGGTGGAAAATTCCCCACCTTACCGGCATGTCTGGAAGATTACCCTCGCAGTTAACCCAGTTCTGCCCTCCATCGTAAGTTGTGAATACAGAAGCCATTCCATAATTTGAAAAGGTCACCAGCAAGGTATCTTCCGAGTTCCCGATATTGATAGAGGAGATGTTTCCAACCGGGAAATTGGAACCTGTGATCTCGGTTTTAGTGGGAAGAAGTGCAGCATTCGTAACCTTGAACAGCCGCCCTGATTGTGTGCCAAGGAAAATGGTTGCATTTCCGGAAGGCGAGAAAGGCGACCATTTAACGGCAGAGAAATAGGTCTGCGTGGTTGTGCCCACTTTTTTGAATTCCCCATATCCACTGCCGGTCACATCCGAAATCTGCAAGTAATAATCCAGGTAATCACCGATAAAATCACAGGCATTGCAATAAAGTACTTTATTTCTATAATCGTAATCGGCCGGGTTGACGAATACCCCGCTAGACCAGTTAGTCAGGGAACCTGTGTTAACGCCGTTGGTCTGGACATAATAGGAATTGTAATATGTGGATGTTATGGAATAGAAAACGTCCTCCTTGTCAAAGAAACAAAAGGCGCCATCGCCTCCGCTGACCATATCGTTGATGGTAACTGGTAAATTGTAGTAATAAAGACATCCGTTATCTTGTAATCCTCCTACAAGCTCCGTTGATCCGGCTTCGTTTCTCAGGTCAGCTGTATAGAATTGGAGGGTATTGTAATCGAGGTTTCGTTGCTCAAAGGTCGGCATCGAGTTATTGGCCGATGCCGTATAGAATATACCTCCGTCGCATCCCAGCAATAACTCGGTAGAGGAACCCGGTTTGAAAACCATGATGTGCTGGTCGGCATGAACATATCCGGTTCCCCCGCCATAATACATCAGTGACCAATCGCTGACACGGGTCCAGTAATTTCCTCCGTTATTGGTTTTATGCACATCGAGTCCGCCGATAAATACCGTGTTAGGATCATTCGGATCAATGGCAATATCTAATGCATGCCAGGCAATGTAGGCGAAATTTATTTGTCCATTCAGGTCGTTGGGAAGGGTTTTTTCTGTCCAGGTAACTCCTTTATCCGCTGACCGGAGAATGTTATAGCAATAGAAATACTTAAAATTGTTAACCGTACTGATCAACCCTGAAGCCACAAGCGCATAAACAACATTCGCGTCTGAAGGAGCACAGGCCAAGACCACGCGGCCGGGGATACTGTCCTCGGGACCGGCAAGGATCTGATCCCGGTAAGTAGTATTTACATTCCACGATCCGGGCAAGCCGGTATCGGAGTAAAGCAGCACTGCCGCTCCGTTTCCATCCAGGTTGGGCATGGTACCTACAAAGATCCTTCCGTCTGCTCCAAGGGCCACATCCGATGGGGAATAGGGAACACTGAAACCTGCAATGTTCGGTAAAACCTGGAACCAGGTAGTTCCGCCATCGGTCGACCGGAAGAGCCCGTCGGTTGGCAGACTGCTATGGGTTCCATGGTATAAACCCGAAACTACGGCAGCATAGACCACGCTATTGCCACTCTCATTCCGTACAACGATCTTAGGGACATAAGCAAAGCCAATGGTTGAGTTTAGCCGGTTCCAGGTGACTCCACCGTCGGTGGATTTCCAGATGCCATCACCAAGACCGGAAGACTCACGGTAGGTTTGGATGGCAGTTTCAGCTTCCCCTGTTCCGATGTAAAAAATGGAAGGATTATTCGGGTCATAGGTGATGCATCGGATGGCCAGAGTTGGCCAGAAGTCACCCACCGGCACCCATGACTGATTTGGATTCGTTATGTTTGTATTATACCAGAGTCCGCCCGTTACACCTCCTGCCCATACTTTATGTTTTGTAGGGTCATTGGGGTCATACATGATCGCACGGGTGCGACCGCCCATATTTGAAGAATAACTGTTCCAGGAGATGGGCGCTCCGGAGCTCTTATGTTTCATGATATTCCGCGTTTCAAGGTATGCCCGATAAAGACGCTCACGCGGAACCGTACCAGTGGCAGGGTCAATGGTCATGAAATAATCCTGCAACGCCGCCATATCGGGTTGATCAGCTGTGGTTTCTTTTTCTTCTTTAGAGGCAGGATGAGGCAGATTGCGGTATTCTTTTTTCAGGACGGATTCAAACCGTTCACGTTGGAAAGTCTTTGAATGCTTATATTCCACAACAAAGATGGAAGCGATCATGAAAACCAGTAATGATGAAAAGAGAAGCTTTTTCATTGAGAAGAAATTAAAACGAATATTTGGTTTTTTTCTATAACAAAGATAGAAAGATTCTGGATGCCGGATGCTTGATTTTAAGTTCCAATATATCACCCTAAGAATTCACTTTGTTCGGATTTCAGTGCTGATTTCAGATCCTCGATATCATAGGCATCGCGCAAATGATACGGGCCGATACGTGTGCGGCAAAGAGCACTGAGATGGGCGCCTGTGTTGAGTGCTAACCCCAGATCCCGCGCAAGTGAACGGATATATGTTCCTTTGCTGCAGGAAACCCGGAAATGGACCTGCGGCAGGTTTATCTCCTGAATTTCAAAGGCCGAAATGTTGATCTTTCTGGGTTGCATGATCACTTCCTGATCCATTCGGGCATAATCATAGGCCCTTTTCCCTTTGATCTTCTTTGCGGAATAAACCGGTGGAACCTGGTCATAGCTTCCGGTGAGCTTCGCCATGGCAACAAGGATCTCTTCTTTGGTGATATGTTCCCATGGATAATGGCAATCGATCTCTTTTTCCAGGTCGAAGGAGGCCGTGGTAGCACCCAGGACAAACGTTCCGGTATATTCTTTGTCGAACTCCTTAAATTCCTCAATCCGTTTGGTCATCCTGCCGGTGCAAAGGATCAGCAGCCCGCTGGCTAAGGGGTCGAGTGTACCGGCATGACCGATTTTAATTTTTTTTATTCCCAGCTGTTTCCGGATATAGTTCCGGGTAAGGTTGACAACGTCGAACGACGTCCATTTGTAAGGTTTGTTCACCAGGAGGATCTCGCCTTGTTCAAAATTAAAATTCATTTTCCTGGTTATTTGAAGGTGAAAATTAACATTATGGACTTCTTTATGATACTTTGTGTTATCCTTAGTGCGCTTTCATGGTTAAATGATTTAAGCACAAAGTCATACGAAGGTTTTCACTATGGCGCACAAAGAAAAATATTTATTGATAAGCGAGAACTCCTTTAACCGTTATAAAGTAAATCCCTTCCAGAAAACAAAAAGCAGGATGATGACAAGTCCTACAAGGATCCGGTAATATCCGAAAACCTTGAACCCGTGTTTTGTCAGGTAAGCAATGAATGCTTTGATGGCAACGATTGCAACAATGAATGCAATGACATTCCCTGTTACCAGCATCAGGATGTTGTGGTGGTTCAGGATTTCCGGAGTTTCTTTGTATGCATCCCAGAGACTTTTGGCAAATGCGCCGGCAAGGGTAGGCACCGCCAGGAAGAAGGAGAACTCGGCAGCAAGCTTCCGGGTTAACTTTTGCTGCATTCCTCCGATGATGGTCGCAGCACTTCGGCTGAAGCCCGGAAAAACAATGGCCAGAAGCTGAAAACATCCGATCACGAAGGACTTTTTATAGGTGATCTGTTCTTCCTTTTCCAGGGTTGATCCCTTAAACCACCGGTCAACGAAGATCAGGAGAATCCCGCCAAGGAACATTACAATGGCGATGAAAAGAGGGACTCCAAGAATATGATCGATGTACTTTTTAATAAGCAATCCAACGATGACAGAAGGAATAAAGGCAATCAGGAGCTTCAGATAAAAACGGTAGGATTTAAAATCAATGAACTTCCGCCAGTAGATCACGAGCACGGATATGATTGCCCCAAACTGGATATTCTCAATGAACAGCTTTGTAAATGAATCTTTTTCAATGTTCATGAACGAAGCAACCAGCGCCATATGCCCGGTGGAAGAAATTGGCAGGAATTCGGTTATCCCTTCAACAATGGCAAGGATGATGGCCTGTATGAGGGACATATCAATCCTTCGGTTTCTTCATGATGGCAAAGATCTCGATCACATAACCGGTGAGGACAAGGATCGGAGCCAGTGTGATGTGCTGGAAATTGAAGATCGCCGGGTTAAACACTTTTGGATCTTTCGACCCCCCGCCAATCATGAGGATAAAACCCAGTACGATGAATGCAAGGCCTATAAAAAGCAAACGGTAATTCTCTTTTCCGAAGGCAAATTCACCGGTTTTCACAGGGGTTGCAGGCGCTTTTGATATGGGAGCTGCCTGGGGTTTTGCAACTTGGGCAAAAGGCCTGTTCGGTGTTTTTTTTATTTTCTTTTCCATGATATGATTCAAATTCAGGTCAAAATTACGGGATTTTTTTCAATCAGGTATACAATTCATCGGTTTTCATCCGCAGGTATTTCCTCACCGACAGCCAGGTGCAGAACCACGAAATGAGGATCCCCAGCAAAAGAACAGTGATAATAAGGCCTATGTATAGTTTCAGATCAACAATCTGGATGAGTTCCGGGATCTCCTGGAAAAGAAAATAAATAACCACCATCAGTAGCCCGATCGCAAATATTGCGCTAATGAAACCGTCGATAATACCATTGCGGATGAAAGGCTTCCTGATAAAACTGCGGGTTGCGCCTACCAACTGCATGGTGCGGATGATAAAACGCCGCGAATAAACCGATAGCCGGATGGTATTGTTGATCAGCGCGATGGCTATGATCATCAGAACAGCGCTGAAACCGAGGATGATCAGGCTTATGCGTTCCATATTCTGGTTGACCATCTCCAGCAGGTCTTTTTGATAGAAAACCTCTTTCACCTCCGGGTTGGCAAGTAGTTTTCTTTCGATCCTGCTCACGGCCTCAAGGTTGGCATATCCGGCTTTTAAACGAAGGTCGATCGTAGGCAAGAGGGGGTTATAGCCCAGGAACCCGATGAAATCTTCTCCCAGTTCCTTTTTTAACTGAACAGCGGCTTTTTCTTTTGGGATGTATTCCGTTGATTTGACATATTCTTCCGTGTCGAGTTTTTTCAGGAAGGCCATGATCCCGGCTTCTTTTACCCCTTCCTTGATCATGATGGAAAACCCGATGTTCTCCTTGGCATAATCCGAAAGCTTTTTGGTGTGAAGCAGGAGCAGCCCCAATAAACCGAGCATGAAAAGCACAAGGGTAATGCTGATAACCGTTGAAAAATGCGATGTCCGGATCTTCCGGTTATAAAATTTTTCCTCCTGTCGGGACATGATGATCAAATGAAAAAGCGAATTTAATAGTTTTTTCGTTTGCCTTGGTCAAATTTTAGACCTGGTTGAAAAGTGATGACGCGTGTCCGCCCAGGGAGGATAAATCTGTGATGGGATACCTATTATGGCTTACCCGTGTTAAACTGGTGACCAGTGCGGGTGCAATAATCTGGAATTACAGGACTTAAGGTGCTATGAATTCTAAATATTCTTTTACAAAATAAACCCAATCATCCAGCCTGTTATAGAGTTGCTTTGTTTCAGGAAACGGGATCAGGACATCCGGGGCAATGCCGATATTGTCAATAGGATGTTCCGGTAATCTTCTTGATCGTGTCATCGGCCAATAAAATTCATACTTCCCCGATGGAAAATCTTCGTTTACACGATTAGAATAATCAAGAACCCCTGCAGTATTCCGGTTCCCAAACAGAACTACTTTTTTACTTTCTCTGGCTTCGAGGATAAATTGTTCAGCCGATGAACCATTTCCTTCATTGATAATGATCCCGATTCTTTTTGGATATGGATAGACTGTATCTTCTTTAACAATCACATCACTTCCCATCATTGGATGAACAACAAATCCACCGACATTTTTTTTCATGGCTGTAATCAGCTCATTTGTCCATTTGATTCCTTCTTCGCCATGTTTGAGTTCACCGGTCTTCAGTGCCTCCTCAAAATTGTGGATGTTTCCTTCGCTGGCATACCATTCCACCCCTTTACTTTCATACGGATTGGTGTAGATGAGTGCCGACAACAGCTGGTAATATTCATCCTGTCCCCCGCCATTGTTGCGGATATCAATGATCAGGTTCGGACGGGCCATGATTTCTTTCCAATGGATCTTGATAAGGGTCTCTGTCTCATTATCCATAAAACTGGGAATCCGCAAATAGTACGTGCTATCATCCAAATAGGTGGCTAAAGGATATGTATTTACCCCGTTAGGGAACTGCGCAAGATACGAGGAAAGTAGCGCATGGTCATAAACCGTGGAAGATGATTGGCGTATAAACCGGGTATCCTCATGTATTTCAAGGATTTTATCCTCTAAAAAGAGGGATGCCGTACCATTAACCGGTTTGAAATTGTTATATACTGAATAACTTCTCATCGAAAACTGATGTCCATCTTGAGAATTAAATTCGTAGATGACCTGGTTAGGTTCATATCCCTGATAGTGAATTACGATGCCGTAATATTTATTCTCCCCGGGCATCTTTTTAACAGCAATACTACCCCTGAATGAAACCCAGATGCCTTCGAGTGTTTTGTTCTTTTTACTTAATGCCGTAATGCTATCGTTAGTCAATGGTATAATTATTTGTACCGGTTTTTGCGTGCTGCCTGAACCAATATGTTTATTTGCCCTGATACCCCTTACAATTAAATGATCATCTTTAAACCAGGATGTATATTCATCTAAATACTTTCCGCAGGAATCAGGATTTTCGGCGATCTTTTTTTTCAGCTTCAGCTCTAATTCCGAAAGCTCCTTTTCCGTTTTTTTCGTGACCTTGTCATGATAGCCAGGATAATCATTTTTAATCTTATTGACTAAATAATTAAAATCCTTCTCACACTCTTCATTTTGTGTATGCCCCATGAAAAAAAGTCCGAATCCCAAAATGGTTAATATAAGTTTCCTGTTCATATTGCTTTTCTTATTATTAATTATAAAATGATGAAGAATTTACCTTAATCTCAGATGTGAACGATTTAAAGTTTTTTAATATTCTGCTTGACTTGATTTCCGTTAGGGGGACAGGGGTGTAAATAATCATCAACCTTAACAATTGGAGAAAGCACCTTTTTTAATGATTCTGTCGGCTTGAACCAGAACACCAGCGTATCTGTTCTTTTCATCATTTTCAGGTTGGCCATGTTAATTTGAATGGGTAATAGTTTCTGGTTGGGGTTATATTGCGAGGTATTGACCAGCGTCCAATTTCCATTAATCCAGGCTACGATCAATGGGTAAAAGTCAAACTTGGTCAATACCTGCTTTTTTAGTATCTGATCCTGAATTGTAAGACCGGTGATCCTTTCACCCCAATCGAGATTTCTACTGGCACTGTATATGCTATCCGTAAAATACAAACAAAGGGTCCTTTTATCAAGTCGGTCAGGACGCATGTTTTTATAAAATAATCCGGCTGGATTCACCTGAAATCCCAAATATTTTAATTGATCCAGCGTCAATTCCAGATATTTTCTGTGGAAATAATTATTCGGGGATGAACCGGTTTGTATGAGTTCCTTTTGGGCAAAAACCTGGATCATCAGTGCAATGAGGGGAAGAAATAACAATGCTTTAAAAATGGCCCGCGGCTTTGATTTTCGTTTGTTCATCATGGTTATCCGGGTCTTAATACTGCTTTGATTGAATTGATTTGCCAAATGATAACGGGTTGCTCCTGCAACTGTTCTTACCAGGAGCAACTGATAATCCGATTCATCAATTCCCTGACGGAGCACATTCCGGTCAGCTTCAAATTCGTGGTTCTGCTTCAGTTCGTGCCTGATCATCCAGGAAACGGGATTATACCATGTTACGATGAGGTACAATTCTGAAATGAGCAGGTCCAGGCCATGGCCTTCCCTCAGGTGGGTTTGTTCATGCAGGATTACTTCTTTGTTGTTTTCTGTAAAATCTTTTTCAGAGATGACGATCTGCCAGCCGAAACAGAAAGGAACTACATCAGAAGAAATCAGTGCTAGCCGGGTACTCTGGTATGTTATTTTTTTCGACTTGCGCAGAAGGAGAATGATCCTTGCCAAAGAATGAAAAATCAGGATCAGTTGGATAGCTGCTCCGGCCATGTAGATCAGCAGGAGAAAGTTAACAGGTTTTCTTTCCGGCTGCTGAGGCGGTAATTGTGCCGGTCGTTTGTCTGGAACAATGACGGGAGCCTCCCTGACCAGGGTTGATTCGAGTTTTTGTACCGGGATATTTATTATGGCTGATCCTGTACGCATTTTTATCACCGGGACAATAATAGAAATAAGGATAATCCCAAGGAGAACAAACCGGTTAAAACGGTGAAAGGTTTCCCGCCTGAGCAACAGGTAGTATAGGAAATAACCTGCCGAAAGGCAAAGTGATGATTTGAGGGTATAGAAAATGAAAGGTTCCATTACTGACTTGTTTTACGTTTTTTTTCAATTTCCCGGATTATTTCTTTGAGTTCTTCCGTTGATAACTTTTCTTCTTCTATCAGCGTCGATACCACCCGTTTATAGGAATTCCCAAAGTATTTTTTTACCATGTTCCGGAGATTCCCTTTGTTATATTCTTCCTTTGATATGAGAGGATAGTATTGATAAGTGTTTCCAAAGATTTTATAACCCAGGAACCCCTTTTCTTCCAATGTCCTTACCATGGTGGAAACCGTATTGTAGTGTGGTTTGGGTTCGGAATAAAATTCCAGGATCTGCTTCACGAAAAGCTCACCTTTCTTCCAGAAAAAATTCATGATTTCTTCTTCTTTGACCGTGATCTTTTTCATCAGGAAATTTTGTTACAAATATAACCATCCTTTTAAGTTTGTAAACTATTTTTTATAGTTAGTTAACTAAATTTTATAGTTTTTATAAAATAATGTCACCGCTATAGGTTTTTAAGGTATTTTGTTTCCATTCTAGAATAATATCACTGCGACGCGGTTTATTTTTATTTCTTTATCATCCATGAATTCATAACTCCTGCATTCAGCTTTCCAGCATTTCTAAAATCTGATTTCCTGCATTTTCCCTATTTGCCAGCTTTTTCCTAACTTCGCAGAAAATTGTTGTTGGCATGCTGAATTTAATAACACATCAGCCCTTCAGCTCATGAGCTCATCAACTTGATAAAAATGGAGTACAACTTCGGGCAAATAGAGAAAAAATGGCAGAAATACTGGATGAAGAATAAAACATTCAGGGCAGAGGCCGATTCCTCAAAACCGAAATATTATGTTCTCGACATGTTCCCTTACCCCTCCGGAGCAGGATTGCATGTGGGACATCCGTTGGGTTATATTGCTTCCGATATTTATTCACGATACAAACGGCTGAAAGGATTCAATGTCCTCCACCCTATGGGATATGATGCTTTCGGGCTGCCGGCCGAACAGTATGCCATTCAAACCGGCACCCATCCTGCAGTCACCATTGAAAAGAATGTTGCACGGTACCGTGAGCAGATGGATAAGATTGGTTTTTCGTACGACTGGGACAGGGAAGTCAAGACCTGCGACCCGGGATATTACAAATGGACGCAATGGACATTTATTCAGCTCTTCAACCATTGGTATAACCTGGAAACACAGAAAGCAGAACCTGTTGCTGAACTAATCGGGATTTTTGAATCCTCTGGAAATGCCATGGTTCATGCCGCAATGACTGCCGATTGGAACAAAACCTTCCGGAATAAATATCCTTCCCTTGGCGAAAACTGGGATGGTTTTTTTTCTGCTTCGGAATGGAAATCATTCCCGGAAAAAGAACAACGTGAGATCCTGATGAATTACCGGCTGGCTTACCAGAGCGATGCAATGGTTAACTGGTGTCCGGAATTGGGTACAGTGCTTGCCAATGATGAAGTCAAAGAGGGATTTTCCGTGCGCGGAGGGTATCCCGTTGAACGAAAACTCATGCGGCAGTGGTTCCTGCGCATTACGGCTTACGCACAACGCCTGCTTGACGGGCTCGGGCAGATCGACTTTTCGGAATCTTTAAAAGAGATCCAGAAGAACTGGATCGGGCGTTCGGAAGGAGCTGAGATTTCATTTCCCATTGAAAATACAACTTTCAAGCTGGATATTTTCACGACACGTCCCGATACCATCTTTGGGGCTACTTTCATGGTAATCGCACCTGAGCATGAGCTCGTCGAATCCATATCCACGCCCGGGCAACTTTCTGCCATAAGAAATTATCTTCAGTGGACGAAGAACCGTTCGGAACGTGAGCGGATGTCGGAAGTAAAAAAAATTACCGGGGAATTTACCGGCGCTTACTGTCTGAATCCACTGAATGGAAAAAAAATTCCGATTTGGGTTGCTGATTATGTGTTGGCAGGATATGGCACCGGCGCCATCATGGCTGTTCCGGCGCACGATAGCCGTGATTATGATTTTGCAAAGTATTTCAACCTGCCGATCGTGGAAGTGGTCTCGGGAGGGGATATTTCCGAAAGCTCCTATGATGCCAAGGACGGGATCCTGATCAATTCGGAATTCATCAATGGCATGAAGGTGAAAGAGGCTGTTTCAGCAGTTATTCGCAAGGTTGAAGAACTAAAGATCGGCAAGGGGACTGTGAATTTCCGTCTTCGTGATGCCATTTTCAGTCGTCAGCGTTACTGGGGCGAACCTTTCCCGGTTTATTACAAAGACGGGATCGTCTATGTACTGGATGAATCCGAACTTCCTTTGTTGCTCCCGGAAGTGGATAAATATCTTCCGACAGAAACCGGAGAGCCACCTTTGGCGCGTGCAAAGAACTGGAAAACGAAGGAAGGATATCCTTACGAAACCAGCACTATGCCTGGCTTTGCAGGATCGAGCGGGTATTATCTTCGTTACATGGATCCGCGTAATGACAAAGAATATTTTTCAAAGGAAGCCAATCATTACTGGCAGGATGTGGATCTTTATCTCGGCGGCGCCGAACATGCCACGGGTCACCTGGTTTATTCGCGTTTCTGGAATAAGTTCCTTTTCGATATCGGGCTCGTGTGTAAAGATGAACCGTATAAAAAACTTATCAACCAGGGGATGATTCAGGGCAGGTCGAACCTTGTTTACCGGATCAAAAACACCAACACGTTTGTTTCTTATAATTTGAAAAAGGATTACGATGTAACGGAAATGCATGTGGATGTGAATATCGTGGAAAATGATGTGCTCGACCTGGATGCGTTCAAAACCTGGCGCCCCGATCTTGCGGATGCAGAATTTATCTTTGAAGAAGGAAAGTATATCTGCGGTTGGGAGGTTGAAAAAATGTCCAAATCGTTTCACAATGTAGTCAACCCCGATGATCTGATCACCCATTATGGTGCAGATACCTTACGGCTATACGAGATGTTCCTCGGCCCGCTGGAACAGTCGAAACCCTGGGATACCAATGGCATTGAGGGTGTTTTCCGTTTTATCCGGAAGTTCTGGAGATTATACCACAACCGTGAGAATGAATTTTCGGTTACCGGTGAAGAACCGACAAAAGAAGAATTAAAGATCCTGCATAACACCATTAAAAAGATCCAGGATGATATTGAGAGGTTTTCGTTTAATACCGCAGTTTCTAATTTCATGATCTGTGTGAATGAACTTTCCGAACTGAAATGCAGCAAGCGGGCGATTCTTGAACCGCTGGTGATCCTGATCGCGCCATATGCCCCGCACATGGCAGAGGAGTTATGGGAGAATTTCGGACATACAGGCAGCATCACTTATTCTGCTTTCCCCGTATTTAATGAAGAATTTACTGTTGAGAATACTTTTCATTACCCTGTTTCGTTTAATGGTAAGATGCGGTTTCAGTTGGAACTTTCTCTGAACATGGCCGTTCCGGAGATCGAACAGGCTGTCCTGAGAGCCCCGGAAACTGAAAAATGGATGCAGGGAAAGACACTCAGAAAGATCATCGTGGTACCGAAAAAAATTATCAATATTGTGATTTAAAAAATGAAGTCTGTTTTCCGTTTTCTGATTTTTTTATTTTTTATTTTTCATCCTTCATTCTTCATTATCAATGCCCAATCATTGGTGCCGGTCCGGAATGTGTCATTCATCCGTGGAGAGAAGCTGAAATTCAAGGCTTATTATGATTCTTTTGTTACGGGGAAAGTTATGGCCGGCATAGCTACGCTTGAAGTTAAATTTGAGGATAAAAAAATCGACGGGCGGAGCACATTTCACATCGTAGGTGAAGGAAAATCGAAGGGTGCATTTAACTTCTTTTATAAGGTCAACGACCGGTTTGAATCCTATATGGATGAAGAATACCTTGTGCCGTGGTTTTTTATCCGCAATACACTTGAAGGGACTTATTCAGTGGATGACGAAGTACGATTCAACCAATACTCCGGGAACTTTTCCAGCCATAAGGCCAATAAAAAAATGAAACCCGGCACTCACGATATTTTTTCCGCCTTTTACTATTGCCGGACACTTGATTTCTCAAATCTCAAAGTGGGTGATCGTTTTCCTATTAACTTTCTGCTCGACGACTCCGTATATGTCTCACTTATTGAATTTGCCGGGCGTGAAGAAGTAAAAACCGAGTTGGGAACGTTCCACTGTCTGAAATTTAAACCCATGGTGGCAACAGGAAATGTTTTCAGCCAACCTTACCCGATGGATATCTGGGTCTCCGATGACCAGAACCGGATCCCGATCCTGGCAAAATCCGCAGTCGTCGTAGGTTCTGTGAAACTTGAACTGACCGATTACAAAGGACTCGCGAATCCGGTTACTTCATTGGTTGGTAGTCACAAGTGAATTTTATAAATTTCTCGCAGATTTTCGCGGATTATCTGAAGATTTCCGCAGATTAATAGGTGCTTAAAATTTGCAATGCAGCGTTATGCATGCAGATTATAAATTGGTAACAACTCTAATTATGGATTTATCAAGAGAAATAGAATTAAAGTTGATTAATAAGCCTAATTTTTTATCCATAAGCTTTAGGTATGTCAAAAGTTGTTTGTGATGGATATCAATTAACATGTCAACTGATTTAATTTCAACAATCACTTTATTTTCAATTAATAGATCCAACCTGTAACCAACATTAAAATGAATTGAATCATAATACATCGGTATTCCAACCTGAGATTTTACTTCCAGATTCAATTTTCTCAGTTCATATTCTAGTGAAGTTTCATAAACTGATTCCAACAACCCTGGGCCAAGTTTGCTATGCAGCTTGAACGCTGCTCCTCTAATTAAGTATGAAAGTTCGTTTTCAGTATACATCTTTCTGCGATAATTTATTTTAAATCTGCGAAATTCTGCGAGAGAAATTAAATGCTCGCTTTTTACCCCTTAATCGGATATTTTCAAAAAGGTAATACGAAAATCTTAATAAATTTAAATGGTATAATCTTTGTGCACCCCACCCGTTTCTCTTATTATTGCATATAAAATCCCCATTTTTATGAAAACAAGACCTGCTATCCTGGGATTTGTACTTTTTTTTATGGTTTTGTCCCTTGTTGCCCAAAATTCACATCCAGGCCCACCGACTCATCAAATCACCAGTTCACCAAATCACCAGTTCGCCGGTTTCAGTTATGATCGTCAATGGAAAAAAGTCGATTCCTTGTCGAACCTGGGTCTTCCGAAATCAGCCCTGCTGATCGTGAATAAGATATATGACCTGGCCAAAAAAGAAAAGAACGATGCACAGTACATCAAGACTGTTATATTCAAACTGAAGCTGAAAGCAGACTACAGGGAAGAGGCAGTTACTGAATCCATAAATGATCTCCGGAAAGAGATCAGGGAATCCCGGGAACCAGCTCGTCAGATCCTGAATTCCATCCTTGCAGAGATCTATCATACGTATTATCAGAATAACCGTTACCGTTTCCAGGACAGGACACAGATAATGAACAACACTTCCGACAGTATCCAGACCTGGGATCTGAAAACCCTCACAAATGCGATGGTAAGAACATACCTGATTTCCATTCAGGACCCCGTTCTCCTGCAATCGGTACCGATCGGCAAATTTGAGGAGATCATGATAAAACCTGAAGTAAAGGGAGGGGATACCACAAAAATAATAATGGCGGAAAAGAGTAAAACCGGCTACCGCCCTACGTTGTATGACTTTTTATGCTGGCGGGCATTGAGTCTTACCTATTCAGGAAACGAAAGTCCTGACAAAGTTTCTGCCGAACCCTTTTCGCTGAACCAGATCTCGTATTTTCAGCAGGCCCGTGAGTTTGCCGCCATGAAGCTGAATCTGCCTTTGGATTCATCATCCCTTTTGGCTTATTCGTTGAATATTTACCATGATCTTGCAGCTTTTCATGTCAATGACAAAGATCCCCGTGCCCTGATTGATGAAGAACTTCATCGTTTTGTATTCCTGAAAAATAATTCAATCCTTGATGGAAAAGACAGCCTTTACCTTGATGCATTGAAAAAACTGGAACAATCATACCTGACGTCTCCTTATTCAACCGATATCACTTATACCATTGCATTATTCCTCAAGGAACAAGGTTCACAATACCGCCCGGTTGAATCCCAGAAATACAAATGGGATCTGAAGGAGGCTTTTGAATATTGCAACCTGGCAATAAAACGGTTTCCTGAGAGCACCGGTGCCAATAATTGCAAGTTGCTTTCCGCCGAAATTGAAAAATCTGCATTACAGATCCAGACTGAATATGCTGTTGTTCCTCAAAAACCCTCCCTGGGGTTGATTGAATTTCGAAATGTCAAAACCCTCTATTTCAGGCTGGTAAAAACAGATCCTGACGTAAACAGGGAAAAAACCATGAACCGTTCCCGGGAAGAACTGGTTTCTTATTATAGCGGACTGGTATTTCAAAAAAACTGGTCACTGGACTTGCCCAACGACGGCGATTTTCAATCGCATCGGATAGAGGTCCGGATACCAGAATTGCCTGCGGGATATTATATCCTGATCGCGTCTTCTGATCCCGGTTTTAAAGAACCCGCCCAGGTGATCGCCTGGGCGCCTTTCTATTCAACGCAGATCAGCTATATCAGTCAGCGTAATGAGAAAAGCCAACTTGCTTTCTATATCAACGACCGGGAAACAGGGCTTCCCCTGAAAAACGTGGTCGCCAGTGTATTTCACAATAATTATAATTATAATACACGGAAATATGAAAATCAGAAGATCGGGGAGTATGTAACCGATGAAAGCGGGGCTATTATCCTACCTGCATTATCTCAAAATCAGACATACAACAATCTGTTCCTTCGCATGGTGATGAAAGACGATCTCTTTATAACAGGAGATTATTACCAATATTCCCGGAGTATACCGGATGAAAAAACAACACTGAAAACATTCTTTTTCACCGACCGCGGCATCTACAGGCCCGGGCAGACCATTTATTTCAAAGGAATCCTGCTTGAAAAGAACGGCGATAATTTTAGTATTAAAACGGGGCTTCAAACGACCACAGTATTTACAGATGTAAACAATCAGAAGATTGCTGATCAGAATTTAACAAGCAATGAATTTGGTTCGTTTAACGGATTTTTTGTGATCCCCCAGGGATTGTTACCCGGAACCATGACCATTTCGAATGGTTCGGGTTCGGTAACTATTTCCGTTGAGGAATATAAACGCCCGACTTTTGAAGTCGCTTTTGATCCTGTTGAAGGAAATTACCGTCTCAACGACAGTGTTTCGGTTACCGGAAAAGCATTGGCTTATGCCGGGAACAACATCGATGGAGCTTCAGTGAAATTCAGGGTAGTGCGTTCGGCCCGTTTTCCCTTCCGGGAAATGGCATTGTGGTATCCAATGCCTGCCAGCCCGGAAACGGAGATCCTGCAGGGTGTCGTGAAAACAGCCGGCGACGGTAGTTTTAAGGTTAAATTTAAAACCTTTCCGGATCTTACTATTGATAAATCTTCAAAACCTGTTTTTGATTATGGAATCTACGCCGATGTGACTGATATCAATGGGGAAACACAATCGGCCAATGAAAGTGTTTCTGTCGGTTATATTTCGCTTCTGGTTGGCCTGGATATTCCTGAAAAGGTGGATCCCGCCCGGGATACGCTGTTTCTCCTGACAGCGACCAACCTGAACGGAAGAAAAACACCCACAACCGTTACCGTGAGTATCCAGCGCCTGCGTCAACCCGACCGGTTTTATGTGTCGCGCCAGTGGGCCAAGCCGGACCTTATGGGGATGACAGAAAAGGAATTTCATGCCGCTTTCCCAAACAATGTTTATGCTGATGAGAATGTCATTGCCAAATGGCCGGTTGAACAGGATATCCTGAAGAAAGAGATCAATACGGGAACGGACTCCATATTTCGTTTTTCACAGGTTGCAGTAAAGTCGGCATTGTCACAAGGCACTTATCTTTTGATCCTGAAAGCAAAAGATCCTTATGGTGAGGTAGTTGAACAAAAGAGCACTTTTATTATCTATGATCCTTCATCCACCATGGTTCCGGTACCGGAAATCGATTGGTTTGTGCCGCTTAAGACAACCGGTGAGCCGGGTGAGAAGGCAAAATTCCTTGTAGGTTCAAAAGCGGAAAATGTAAATGTTCTTTATGAGATCAGGGTACATGATACGCTGTTTTCGAGGAAATGGTTAAAGCTCAGCAATAACCAGGTACTTGTCGAGATCCCGATCCGCGAAGAGTTCCGGGGAAATTTTTCCGTGAATTTTATCTTTATCCGTTACAACAGGTCTTTTCAGCACAGCGAGTTGGTGTTTGTTCCCTGGACAAACAAAAAACTCGACATCAAATTCGAAACATTCCGTAATAAATTATATCCCGGACAATTGGAAGAATGGAAGATCAGAATTACGGACGCGGCTAAGAAAGGCGTGAAAGCTGAATACCTTACAGCCATGTATGATGCATCTTTGGATGTGTTTGCGCCCAACACATGGTCGTTTTCTGTTTTGCATGATTATTATTCGTCCCTGCCCTGGGAGGTCAGCGGGGGATTCCGGACTTCATCGGGTTTATACTATCCGCTGATTTATAAAACCGGCGAATATTTCTTTCCATTTTATGAAGAGCTGAACTGGTTCGGTTTCGGGTTGGCTGGTGGCGGGCGTTTCCGTGGGTATGGAGGTGGCCGTATGCAAATGGATAAGTCCGTAGGGCTTCAATCGATGAACCTTCCCGATATAGAATCTGCCGATGTAACCAATGCACTTCCTCCTCCGCCAGTATCACTTGATGGAAAAAAAACACCAGCAATACCAGCACAAAAGGTTACAAATCAGGCAGACGTCCAAATTCGCAGAGATTTTCGTGAAACTGCTTTCTTCTATCCTTCAATTGTTACTGATTCGGCAGGAAATCTTGATATAAAATTCACACTGCCCGAATCGCTGACAAAATGGAAGATCCTCGGGCTTGCCTATACCAAGCAGTTGGAATCTGGATCGACTGAAAAAGAGTTAATAACTCACAAAGACCTGATGGTATTCCCTAATTCACCGCGGTTTGTCCGCCAGGGTGACACACTCGTATTCAGTACGAAGGTGGTCAATCTCAGTGAGCGGGCATTGAACGGGGAAGTGGTTCTGGAGCTGTCGGATGCATTGACACAAAAGACGGTCAACCTGGTGATCTCAGATAATCAAACCCAGGCATTCACCCTTCTCACCGGGCAAAGTTCGGCATTCCAGTGGAAGCTTGCCATTCCCAACGACCCATCCCTTTCCGTCCTTCAATATCGTATTACTGCGAAGGCAGGCAATTTCAGCGATGGGGAAGAAAAAGCCTTTCCGGTATTGTCAAACCGCATGCTGGTAACCGAGGCCTTGCCATTGCCGGTAAGGGGAAAGGGTTCGTTTGATTTTAAATTCGATAAGCTGCTGAATTCCTCTCCAGGTAAAACCCTTAAAAATTATAAGCTGACCCTTGAATTTGCATCAAATCCGGTATGGTATGCCGTCCAGGCATTGCCAACCATGGATGATCCAAAATACCCGAATGCGGATAATATTTTCCGTTCTTATTATACCAACAGCATTGCGTTTTTCATCGCAAATTCAAATCCTGCAATAAAACAAGTCTTTGAAAGCTGGAAAACCTTTTCAAATGATGCGCTCGTGTCGAACCTGATGAAGAATGAACAGTTGAAATCGGCATTGTTGCAGGAGACGCCATGGGCGATGGAGGCCCAGGATGAATCACAACGTAAACACCGGCTGGCTTTGTTTTTCGACCTGAACAATATGGAATCAAGACTGGATGGGAACCTGAAGAAACTGCAAAAGATGCAGGTATCTTCCGGTGGATGGCCCTGGTTTGACGGAATGCCCGAAAACCGTTATATCACGCAGGATATCGTTACCGGTCTCGGGCATCTTGATCATCTTGGAATAAAAAATATCCGCAAAGACAAAGACACCTGGAACATGCTGAACAAGGCTATCGCCTATCTTGATGGTGAACTTGTAAAGGATTACAATAATATCAAAAAATATTATCCTGGAAAGATGGATGAGAACCACCTCGGTACGACACAGATCCAATACCTGTATGCCCGGAGTTATTATCTCTCTGACATTCCTTTGAAAGATAATGGCGAGTTGAAAACTGCCTTTCAATACTTCCAGCACCAGGCAGAGAAATACTGGCTGCAGAATGATCTTTATTGCCAGGGAATGATCGGGCTTGCTTTAAACCGGTTGGGGAATAATACCGTTCCTGCTGCCATCCTGAAATCTCTTTCTGAAAAAGCGCTTCATTCCCCGGAAATGGGCATGTACTGGGCGACGCAAAGTGGTTATGAATGGTACCAGGCACCCGTGGAAACCCAGGCCCTCCTGATCGAGGCGTATGAAGAAATTACAGCCGATACGAAGCCGGTTGACGAAATGAAGATATGGTTGCTGAAACAAAAACAGACACAGGACTGGAAAACCGGACGTGCCACATCAGAGGCCTGCTATGCTTTGCTTCTTCGCGGCACGGATCTCCTGGCGGAAGATCCTGGCGTTAAAATCAGCCTTGGAACCGAGGTCATCGATCCGCAGAAACTAACTGATACAAAAGGAGAAGCCGGAACCGGGTACTTTCAGGTCTTCCGCGGCGGCAAGGAAATTCTGCCCGGGATGGGAAATGTTAAAATCACCAAATCCAATGAAGGGATTGCATGGGGTGCGGTATACTGGCAATATTTTGAAGATCTCGACAAGATAACACCTCATGTTACCCCGCTTAAGCTGGAAAAGAAGCTATTTATTGAAAGGGTGACGCCAGCAGGGAAGGTACTTGAACCAATTACGAATTACGAATTACGAATTCCAAATAGTCAAAACCTAAAAGTGGGTGACAAAATCATCGTCCGGATCATTCTTTCTGTTGACCGTAATCTTGAATTCGTTCACATGAAAGATATGCGGGCATCTTCTTTTGAACCCCTTACCTCTGAGCAGATGTCGGGTTACCGCTACCAGGATGGATTGGGTTATTATCAGTCTACAACAGATGTCTCCGTGAATTTCTTTTTCGATTATCTGCCAAAAGGAACCTGGGTTTTTGAATATCCGCTGGTGGTGAATGCCGCCGGTGAATACTCGAATGGAATCACAACGGTACAATGCATGTATGCTCCTGAATTTGGAGCACACTCTGAGGGTGTAAGGGTATCGGTTGGCAACTAGATGATAGAGAATGGAGGGTCGAATATCTAGAACCCAGTACCCAGAACCTAGTACCTAAAATGCATTACCTAAGACCTAATACCCGGAACTTCCTTACATTTGTATGCAATAAACAGTAACAAAACAATGCTTCGAACACATACCTGCGGGGAATTGAACATGCAGTTTGTCGGGCAGCCGGTGACACTTTGTGGCTGGATTCAACGGATCCGCGAAATGGGAGGAATGACGTTTATCGATCTTCGCGACCGTTATGGAATCACTCAACTCGTTTTCAATATCCAGGGTCAGACTGACTTGTTTGCAAAAGGAAAAGAATTGGGCCGGGAATTTGTGATCTCGGCATCGGGGAAAGTAGCCGAACGTTCCAGCAAGAATACCAAAATACCTACCGGCCATATCGAGATCCTGGTAGATTCATTGGAAATCCTGAATACATCCAAGATCCCTCCGTTCACCATCGAAGATAATACCGATGGCGGTGAAGAGCTTCGCATGAAATACCGTTACCTCGACCTCCGCCGGACCGTGGTGAGGAAAAACCTTGAACTGCGCCACCACATGGCTATCCTCACACGCAACTACATGAACGAACAGGGATTCATCGAGATCGAAACCCCGGTCCTCATTAAATCCACGCCGGAAGGAGCACGAGATTTTGTTGTTCCCTCAAGGATGAATCCGGGTCAGTTTTACGCACTTCCTCAATCTCCTCAAACATTTAAACAATTATTGATGGTTGCAGGTTTTGACCGGTACTTCCAGATTGTTAAATGCTTCCGCGATGAAGATCTCCGTGCCGACCGCCAACCGGAATTTTCTCAGATCGACTGCGAAATGTCTTTTGTGACCCAGGAAGACATTCTTAATACTTTCGAAGGGCTTGCAAAATACCTGTTCCTGCATGTGAAAGGTATTGACCCCGGCGAATTTCCGAGAATCGAATACGATTCAGCCATGCGCGATTATGGTAGCGACAAACCTGATATCCGGTTCGGGATGAAGTTCGTTGAACTGAACGAAACCATGAAAGGTAAAGGATTCAAGGTTTTTGATGATGCTGAACTGGTTGTTGGGATCAACGCCCCGGGCTGTGCTGAATATTCGCGCAAACAGATTGATGAATTGACCGAATGGGTGAAACGCCCGCAAGTTGGCGCTTCGGGTTTGGTTTATGTCCGTTATGGAACCGATGGTATCATAAAATCATCGATTGATAAATTTTATTCATCGGATGAGCTGAAGGTCCTTACCGGAAAGTTTTCTGCTATGCCTGGCGACCTGATGCTTATCATGGCCGGAAAAACAGAAAAAACCCGGATCGCCCTCGGAACGCTAAGGCTGGAGATGGGAAAACGTCTTGGTCTCATAGATCCCACGGTTTTTAAGCCCCTTTGGATTGTAAATTTCCCTTTGCTCGAATGGGATGAGGTGTCAAAGCGGTTCTATGCGAAACATCATCCATTTACATCACCTGTACCGCAGGACATTTCCCTACTCGACACCGACCCGGGAGCCGTAAGGGCAAATGCCTACGACCTTGTCATCAATGGCGTAGAGATCGGAGGTGGATCGATCCGTATCCATAACCGCGATCTGCAGAAAAAAATGTTCCAGGTGCTTGGCTTTACCGATGAACTCGCCCAGGAACAATTTGGGTTCCTGATGAATGCATTTGAATACGGCGCCCCTCCCCATGGCGGCATTGCTTTTGGTTTCGACCGGTGGTGTACTATCTTTGGCGGAGGCGAATCGATACGCGATTTCATGGCTTTCCCGAAAAACAATTCCGGAAGAGACGTAATGATTGATACTCCTTCTTCGATAAGCGAGGAACAGCTGAAAGAACTTAATATAAAGCTGACGAACTGATGAGTTGGCGAGCTGGTGAGTTTTTTACTTGGTGACTTTACAAACTTTATAAACTTTATAACTTTATGAACTTTAAAAACATTAAAAACTTTTTTCTTCCTGCTTTTATTGGTGTTGTGTTGCTTTTTTCCGGTTGTGGCAACCGTGAACTGAAAGAAGACGCTGCCAAGATCGGCGATGCGATGTGCCGGAACATTGAGATCATGAACAAGCTAAAGGCCGCCAATCCAACGGATTCTGTCACCATGCAGAAACTACGTTCACAGGCTCATCAGCTGCAGATTGAAATGACGATCGTGTACAAGGAATTTGGTGACAAATACGGCGATAAGACTAAGGATCCGAAATTCAATAAAAAATTCAACCGTGAGCTGCGTAAAGCTATGATTGATTGTCCTTCATTGTCGAAAAAAGACCGGGAGATGTTTGAGCAGGAGCTCAAGAAATAGCTGACGAGTTAATGAGTTCACGAGCTCACGAGTTAAAATAATTATTTATTTACTATTCTTTTTCTCATCAGCTCATCAATTCATCAGCTCATTAGCTCATTAGCTCATCAACTCATCAGCTATTATCCCTACCTTTCCATCCCGATGAAAACACCAAAATCAAAGATTGAAATAACGGCTCCCGTTGGTTCATGGGAATCCCTGGTTGCGGCCATTCATGCCGGGGCTGATTCAGTTTATTTCGGGATCGGGATTCTGAATATGCGCGCCCGTTCATCCATCAACTTTACACTCCGCGACCTGGTAAAGATCTCCGGGATCTGCCGTAAAAATAACGTACAAAGTTATCTCACGCTGAATACTGTTATTTATGACGGAGAGATGAAGGAGATGCGTAAAATAGTGGATTCAGCTAAGAAAAACAGGATCACTGCCATTATTGCTTCCGACCAGGCTGTGATACAATATGCGGTTTCGGTTGGGATGCCGATACATATGAGCACCCAGACCAACATCTCCAATCTTGCAGCAGTAAAATATTATTCACAGTTTGCCGATGTGATGGTGACTGCAAGGGAGCTGGAGTTGACACAGGTTTCCGCCATTACCCGGGCCATCAAACGGGAAAAGATTACGGGTCCGTCAGGGAAACTGCTTAGGATTGAAATTTTTGCTCACGGTGCTCTCTGCATGGCCATTTCGGGAAAATGTTATCTCAGTCTCGACAACTACAATGCTTCGGCCAACCGCGGCGCTTGTTACCAGCTTTGCCGCCGTCCCTATAGCGTCACAGACCTTGATGGGGAAGTTGAAATGGTGATCGACAATGAATACATCATGTCGCCAAAGGATCTTTGTACTATCGGGTTTCTTGATAAGATCCTCGCGGCGGGTGTCAGCATCCTGAAGATCGAAGGGCGGGGCCGAAGTCCGGAATATGTTAACACGGTTATTTCCTGTTACAGGGAGGCCGTGGATTCAGTTGAAGATGTAACTTATTCGTCCGATAAAGTGTCAGGATGGATGGACCGCCTGAAAACAGTTTATAACCGGAGTTTCTGGGATGGATACTACCTCGGGCAAACCTTGGGCGAATGGGCCGGTCAGCACGGTTCACTGGCCACACAACGCAAAGAATATGTGGGAAAGGTCACAAATTATTTCCGGAAGCTTATGGTTGCTGAGATCCAGATGGAATCAGGGTTCCTGAAGCCCGGTGATGCTATTTATATCCAGGGTCCGACAACCGGGTCCATCGATATGATCATTCCCGAGATCCGTGTCGACCTGAAACCGGTGAAAAAAACGGCCAAGGGTGATCAATGTTCCATCCCGGTTGACACTTTTCTCCGCCGTGCTGATAAAGTTTATAAAATCATCAAGAATTCAGCTGATTAGTTAATTCATACTTTGTAAATTGTACTTCGTACTTGACTTTTAATCTACATACGCATACCAACTACAGTGACGGCTCATCCGATCCTGAAGATTACATCAAAGAAGCCATTCGCCAGGGATTTGACACCCTTGGTTTTTCCGATCATTCCCCTTTCCCCTTTGAAAACAATTTCGCTATCCACGAAACGAAACTGGAAGAGTACGTGAATACGATACTCGGATTACGGGAACTATATTCTGTCCCCTCGATTCTTCTTGCACTCGAAATCGACTTTATTCCCGGCATTACCCTGCCAATCGAACATTACAGAAAATTATACACGTTTGATTATTTCATTGGGTCGGTTCACCTTGTAAAGAATGAAGAGTCCGGGAATCTGTGGTTCATAGATGGTCCGGATATTACAATCTATGATAATGGGTTGAAAGAGATCTTTTCGGGAGATGCCAGGAAAGCGGTAACTGCCTATTACCGGCAGATACAGGAAATGATCGTCACCCAGAAACCAGATATTGTGGGGCACCTAGATAAAATAAAAATGTACAATCGTAACCGGTTTTTCTTGGAAGAGGAATCCTGGTATGTGGAGCTGGTGGAAGAAATCCTGGACGCTGCATCCACTGCAGGATGCGTGATCGAAGTGAATACCCGCGGAATCTATAAAAACCGTTCGGAAACCTTGTTCCCGGGGCCGGAGGTTCTGAAAAAGATCCGTTTGCGCAATATTCCTGTGACCATCACCTCTGATGCACACAAGCCGCAGGAAATTTCCCTGGGATTTGAGGAGGCGAGGACATTATTAATTGAGCTGGGATTTAAGTCGACCTGGTTAAAAACGACAGAAAGCTGGAAGGAAGTTGCGTTTATCTAATTAGTAATTTAATAATGCGGGAAATGAGTAATCAGTAATTACAGAATTATATAATTAAAGAATTACTCGTTACTCATTTCCCGCAATAAATAATTATTGAACTACAAATTAAAAATCCCCAAAACTCTAGCTTTACCTAATCACTATAAACTTCCCGTGACCATCACCTCCGATGCACACAAGCCGCAGGAATTATCTCTGGGCTTTGAAGAGGCAAGGAAGTCACTGATAGATATTGGTTTTGAATCTACCTGGTTAAGAACGACAGGAAGCTGGAAGGAAGTTGCGTTTATCTAATTAGTAATTTAATAATGCGGAAAATGAGTAATGAGTAATTACAGAATTATATAATTAGAGAATTATTCATTACTCATTTCCCCCAATAAATAATTATTTAATTACAAATTAAAAAACCGCAGAGTGTCAGCCTTACCTAACTACCGTAAACTTCCCTGTAGCAATGAACTACCCCGCGGCAAGCAGCGGGGTATCTTAAAATAAAGCTAACTGTTTACTTTTATGCAAAACGGTGTATTCTTTCTCAAGCCCTTGGTCTCTGACGTAATTCGTTATACTCGTCTC
>Ga0182027_10002944_pt1 | contig 27337 bp, 17 predicted proteins | sample 712E1DmetaG_FD_121300 | JGI IMG/M metagenome (GOLD analysis project Ga0182027, IMG submission 121300) | Permafrost microbial communities from Stordalen Mire, Sweden - 712E1D metaG (Illumina Assembly) | ecosystem: Environmental > Terrestrial > Soil > Wetlands > Permafrost | place: Sweden...
GGTGGGATACGCGACAAAGGCGGAGTGCGCCCGTCCCCGGGCGCAGCAACGTAAAAGCGCAAACAAGCCCTGGAAAACTTGGTCGCCTCAGGACATACCAAGCTTACTGCGCCCAAGGACGGGCGCACTCCGCTGTAGTCTATCCTGCGGCCTTGGCAGTAAGCGGCGGCGGAAACTCATTCCTCTGTTCCATTCGCCATTGGGCGAACACAACAGGCCCACGACAAGCACACAACAAGCCTACGACAAGCCCATCGCCAAGGATTGGGGCTTTTCGCTTTTCGCGGCTTTTCGCCATTGCCAATGTTTTTTCTCGACACACCCGCCTGCTTCGTTAAAATGAACGCGTGGGCATTGAAGAGAGGCAATGCCCACGCGTTCATTTTCATGCCGCTTGAAAATCAGACGGCAGCCGTTGCTCAAGGCAGACGGACGGTTGAGCCGGGATTTTTGTCATGGAACCCCAATCCTCAGCAACTTTTCGGCGAGCGCGGCCAGCCCGCTCCGCGGGCCAGCCCATCGCTCATCATTCGGGCGCTGTCACCCAGTTTTCACTTTGCGCCAGCCCGGCAAGCCTTACTCTCAAGTCTGGTGCAAAATCTGTCAAAAATATGAATCTCTTTGCGCGATGCGCGGCCGGCCTTTTTCTCGCGTCCGGCGTGACCGGCGCGTTGGCCGTGGATTTGCCCGGCCAGCGGCCCGACGGCTCGGTTCTTCTTCCCAATCAATGGTCGTTGCGCCCGGCCGGACGACAGATCGAGCTGGGAGATTTCCCGGTCAACATCGCGGTCCATCCATTGGGCCGCTTCGCGGCGGTCTTGCATTCCGGCCATGGCCGCCACGAGATCATCGTGGTGGATTTGACCCGGTTTTCGGCGGCGCCCCTTTCCGGCCATGGCCGCCACGACTTCGCGCGGGTGGAGTTGCGGGAGGAGAAGGCCGTCGCGCGCGCGCCGGTGCGCGAGGCGTTCTACGGCCTGGCGTTTTCGCCCGACGGCGCCAGCCTCTATTGCAGCGGGGCCGGGGATGAGGTCGTCCATGTCTTCGGTTTTAAAGACGGCCTGCTCGCCCCGCGGCCCGACATCCCGTTGCGCGACCCGCGCGAGCGCGGCATTCCCTGCGGTCTGGCGGTCTCCCGGGATGGCCGCGAGCTTTTTGCGGCCAACGTGTGGGGCCAGTCCGTTTCGCGCGTGGATTTGGCGGCGGGCGCCAACCGCGGGGACATTTTTTTCGGGCCGCCGGCCGGCGCCCGGGAAAAACTAATTGACAACACCAGCCCCGCTGAATCGGAGGAGCGGAGGAGCGCCGCCAACCGCGCCCAAGCGCCGCCGGATCCCGCCGCGCCGGACGCGCCTTTCCCTTACGCCTGCCAGGTGGATTCCCAGCGTGGCCGCCTTTACGTCAGTCTCTGGGCCCAATCCTGCGTGGCGGTGGTGGATTTGCAGTCCCTCCAAGTCGTGGCCCGATGGGCGACCCAGGAGCATCCCAACGAAATGGCGCTGGCCAAATCCGGCCGCCACCTCTTCGTGGCCAACGCCAACCGCAACACCGTTACCATCCTGGACACCGCCACCGGCCGCGCCGTCGAAACCTTGGATGCCTCCCTCTGGCCCGCCGCCCTGCCCGGCTCCGCCCCCAACAGCCTCGCGCTCTCGCCCGACCAGACCAAACTCTTCGTGGCCAACGCCTGCAACAACAACATCGCCGTCTTCGACGTCGGCGCCATCGGCCATTCCCGCGCCCTGGGCTTCATCCCGGCGGGCTGGTATCCGACCTCCGTGCGCCTCACCCCGGATGGCCGCCGTTTGCTCGTGGCCAACGGCAGGGGTCTGCTTTCCAGGGCCAATCCCAAGGGGCCGCAGCCGGGCAAAAAATCCAACGCCGCCACCCAGTCAATCACAGAATTATTTCCCGGCGCCCTCAGCGTCATTGACCTGCCCGCCGGCGGAGACTGGCGCCGCAAGCTGGCCGCCTTCACCGCCCAATGCTTTCAATGCGCCCCCCGCTCCGGCCTCCCCCCCGCCGCCCCTGCCGCGGACAATCCGGTGCCCGCCGAACCGGGGCGGCCCAGCCCCGTCAACTATTGCATCTACATCATCAAGGAAAACCGCACCTATGACCAACTCCTGGGCGACCTTCCCCAGGGCAACGGCGACCCCGCCCTTTGTCTCTTTCCCGAAAAGACCACGCCCAATCATCACAAGCTGGCCCGCGACTTTGTGCTGCTGGACAATTTCTACGTGGACGCCGAGGTCAGCGCTGACGGCCACGAATGGTCCATGGGCGCCTATGCCAGTGATTTTGTGACCAAGACCTGGCCGCTGGAATACGGGCATAACAAAACAAAAAAATATCCCTACCCCGGCGAGGGGCTGTTTCCCATTGCCGCGCCCGCCGGCGGCTACCTCTGGGATCGCGCGCGCCAGGCGGGCGTGAGCTACCGCAGCTACGGCGAATTTGTCCAACCCGGCAAAAAGGCCGGCGATCCGGGGTCAACCAAGGTCGCCGCCTTGCAGGGGCATTTCGATCCGGAGTACCGGGGATTTGACCTGGCATATTCCGACCTGAAACGCGCCGAGCGGTTCATCGCGGAATTGAAGCGTTTTGAAACAGAAGGGGAAATGCCGCGCCTGCAAATCCTCCGGCTGCCCAACGACCATACCCAGGGCGCGACCCCCGGCGCGCTCACCCCGGCCGCCTTTGTGGCCGACAACGACCTGGCCCTGGGCCGGATCGTGGAAGCGGTGAGCCATTCCCAGTTCTGGCCGCGGACGGCCCTCTTCATTCTCGAAGACGACGCCCAGGACGGGCCGGACCACGTGGACGCCCATCGCAGCCCGGCCTTCCTCGTCAGCCCGTACACGCGCCGCGGCGCGGTGGATTCCACCATGTATTCCACCACCAGCATGCTGCGCACCATCGAATTGATCCTCGGCCTCAAACCGATGACCCAGTTCGACGCCGCCGCCATGCCGATGTTCCGCGCCTTCCAGGCCGCGCCCGACTTGCGGCCCTACGATGCCGCCCCCGCCGGCGCAAGTTTGCAGGAACGAAACACCGCCCTGAGCTGGGGCAGCGGCGCCTCGCTGAAAATGGATTTCAGCCGGGAGGACGCGACCGACGAGACCGCCCTCAACGAAATCATCTGGCGCTCCGTGCGCGGCGCCGGCCAGCCCATGCCCGCCCCCGTTCACGCCGCCTTTGTCTTCCAACAGGCCAAGGGGTTTGACGGCGATTGATCCGCGCGCCTCAGCCGCCAAATTGCAGCCGAGGCTCTTCCTTCAGCATGGCTTCCAGGTTGGGCCAGCGCACGTCGTTCATGGTGTAGAAGGCGTTCAAATAGACGCACACTTCCTCGGCCGGATATTTGGAGAGAAGCAGGTCCACGGCGGGTTTGAGTTTCCCGTCCTCCATGGCCGCCGGCAAATCGTCCACCGCGCCGCTCTTGTGCGCTACGCCCAGGTTGTCCAGGAAGTCCGTGAGCATCGGCAGCTCCTTTTTCATCAGCCAGTCCCGCAGGAGGCTGGCCGCCATCATTTCCAGCCGCGGGCGGGCCAGCATGGCGGCCATTTCCGCGTGGCGCGTGACGCGCGGGGTGCGCGCCAAAAAGGCCGGCCGCAGCTTGCGCGCCTCCGCCACGGCGGCGAGCGCGGCGCGGTAGAGTTCCCGGTTGTTGTCGTGGGCGTATTCCAGGATGCCCGCCGCCAGCGCGGGCGACATGAATCCAAAAAGTTCGTGCGAACTCAGCATATCAATCCCACCTGCTTAAGCCAAAACCCCGCAAACCGCAAGTTCCCGATTTTGTCGCGCACGCAAAAGGATTTCCATCGAGGCGGCTGCGTTCCACGCCGCGGTGGGCTGTCTTACAAACTGCTCCAGACCCAATCCCCGTTTCCCGCCGCATCCGGCGCCGCGCCGTTGTCGTCGGTTTCGTTCCACCCAATCGAATACAGAAAAAAGCGTCCCGTCCCGGCCCGCCGGTACTTCAACGGCCCGCCTTTGATCGGGTCCACCGGCAGAACGCGGAGGAACTCCGGGGCCAGCGCGTTGAGCGTTTCGGGGTATTCTCCGCGCGCCAGGCGGAAACGTTCCAAGGCGCAAACCACCGCCGCCTCATTGACCACCGCTTGCGCGTGGGCCGTGGCCATCAAGGCGGATTTGAAGGTCTGGGCCGTGGCCTTTGCCAGAAATGAATAAGGCGATGAGTGATGGAAGGTGGCGACCAGACCCTCCCAGGCTTCGTCCACCTGGCTGGGATGAACGACGTCCTGCAGGCGGTCCACTGAGTCAATCGCGTTCTGATCCAGCGCCGCCATGCGCGCCATGTTTTGATAAACCCATCCTCCGGGCATGAACCGCAACACCGTCCTCTTGGTCCGGCTGATTTTCATCCAGCCATAGGTGGTTTCCCCGCCCACCTCCAGCACCCGGGCCATTTCCGAACGCGGGGCGCTTTCAAAAAAGTGGCAGGCCCCAGCCCGCTCGGATTCCAACGCGTTCCAGCACAGCGCCACCAATTCCACCCGGCTGAGTTGATCTTGCAGCGCGGCCAGTTCCGGTTCGCGCCACGCCTGCAATTGCAGGCCGTACGCCATGATTTCCAAATACAGCCCGCTCATCCCCATGTTTCCCATCGCGGTGCTCAATCTCATCGGTTTGCCGGTCGGCCCGCATTCCAGGCGGCCGCGCAAGTCGTGCAGCAGGGTCAATTCACGCAGAGCCGCTTCCGGCTGGCCCAGCATCAGAAAACACTCCGCCCGATCCGCCAGCATCCGGGCCGCCGCGCCCGCCGCCGTGTAATTGACCCCCGGCACCCGGTAAAGCTGTTCATAGTCGCTCTCCAACCGCGCCGCCGGACGCTTCACCGCCTCGCCAATCCGGTCAAATTCCGCCGAAAATCCCCCGCTCCACTCCAGGTAATCCGCCGCCGCCACCGGCACAGGCCCCAGCACCACTCGCAGCGAATTGCTGACCGGTTCAACCCCCACCACGCTCGCGCCGGGAAATAGACGCGCCATCTGGTTCCTCGCCGGAATGCTGTCCGCCGCCACAGACAACCGCACCGCCGTGCTTGGCCGCGACGGGTTGGCCGAAAGCAGGAAACCTTCCGTGGCCATTTTGGTCTGCCGGTTGGCTTTCAGGATTAATCCCAGCACGTAGTCCCGGCCCACCGGCTCCGCCCCGGCAGGCGGGGCTGCCCCATCCGCCAACTGGATGAGCGCCACCCCGGTTTTGGGATTGTCAACCCAGCGAAGATTATTGTTGCACAGCAAAGCCAGCAGAACGGACGAGGCCGTCACATTGTTCCAATGCCCGGTCACCAACGATGACGCGACGGGCTTCCCATCCGGGCCGGCCCGTCCGGAACTGACTTGCGGATCAATTTGAACTTTCAAGTTCGCCTGTTGCGCAAGCTGCTGGAGGGCCTCGCTCAACGAAACCCCGTCCAGTGCAATGGCCGGCACAATGTCGGCTGGCGGCGGGGTGGCCCCTGCCGTCCCCGCGCCGTCCTCGGGCGTCCGGAGGATCAACTCCGCCAGCGCCATGACCCCGTTGCTGTTGGCCCGCTGCCGGGCCAGCGCCGGGAACGAAGCCAGGGAAAGCCGGGCGGTCAGTTCATTCGTCCCGCCGCCGACGAACCACTCCTGCATTTTGGGCGCTTTGAAAAAATTCGACTCCCCGGGCGCCGCCGGCGGGATGTAAGCGGCCCAATCCAGCGATTCCTGTTGGGCTTCCAACCCTTTTTTCCGCTCCGCCCAGGCCCTTTCTCCCCGCCAGTTCTCCACCACGTAAAAAGCCGCCGCCAGCGCCGCCACCATCCCCAGCGCCATCAACCCCCATCGCGCCAACCGGCCACAGAGCGGGCGCGGCGGGACGGGAGCGGCTTCTGCGGACGCGGGGGGAGATGTTCCTTCTGTGTTGTTCATAAATTCGTTCCTGGTTCTCTCTGGTTCAGATGGAGATCAAATGCTAATCCTCCAACGCCCTGATGTCGAGCCTGAAAAGGTCACCCCCCCTTCGCGGAAAAGGATTCTTGCTTGACCCCTGACTTTGCCATGATTCGGCGGCGGCCGCCGCTCTGGAGGCCCTTCCCAACGCCAGCCTCACATCACTGCTGGACTGCCCGGAAAAACTCCATTCGGTTGGTGGCGCGGCCGGGGTAAACAAACTGGACGGCGTTGGTCAATGTCAGGTTGGTCAAAGCAGTCCAGACCTCGGGGAATAGATTGGTCGTGTACTGGATTCCATAGTTGGTCCCCGGGTTGCCGTAGAGTGTCACCACCGTGGTGTGGTTGGTCCCGCGCGCCGCCTCCAGCAATGGCTGGCCCGCAATCAACGTCACCCGTCCTGCGTCCCCATAAACAGATCCCACCAGCGTATTGCTCGAGGTCGTCGCCGCAATACTGGCAACCGCCAACGTCGCAAACTCCGAACTCCCAACCGGCAGTGATCCCACACAAATCGAACCCACCGACGCCGCCCCCAACAGCCCCTGCCCGCTTTGCACGGCAAGGTTGAACTGCGGCTGCGAAGAATCCGGCGCTTGCACCGTGGCGGCGCCGATGACCCCGTTGGTGGCGGTGATCGCCCAATTGGTGAAGCGGCCCGCCTCCGTCAGAAGTGAAAAATTGAGGTTGGTCAGGCTCACGGTGGACAGCAGGCTGATCGGAACACAGGTGTTGCCTCCTATCAGCACCGCGCTGGAGCCGACGCTCACCCGCACACAGTCGCTCACCGTCACGGTAAAACTCACCGAGTTGCTCAACTGCGGGGTCCCGTTGTCCACCGCCCAGATGGTGACCACGTTGGTCGTGCTGCCCTGCTCGCAACTGGGCGCCCACTCGAAAACGCCGGCGCGGGTGATGATGGCTCCGGCCGGATCGCTGGCGTCCAGGCTGAAGCTCAGCGGCCGCGCCGGCACATTCGGGTCCGTGGCGGTGTTGGTGATGACGAGGACTGCGCCGACATTGACAAATTGATTGGCCACAGGGCTTGCCACCGGCGGCAATGCTGGCGTCGCCAACGTCATATCCACGCCGTAATTGGTTCCGGCGCTGTTCATGGCCACGGCCTGAAAATGGTTGGTGGTTCCCGGGATCAATCCCGTTATGCCCGCCGCCACCGCCTGCGCGCTGTCCACGCTCGCCGCCAACGTGTTGGTCGCGGAAAAGTGTCCGTAAGCGGTGGTCGGACCCCACTTAAAAAACACGGCCGTGGCGCCGCCATTGGGGTTGACCGAGGCGTTCAGCGTCGCGTTGGTGGGCGTGACCGCCGTGGCGGCCAGGGTCGTCACCGCCGGAGGAGTGGCCAGTAAATAAAATGTCAGGCTCCATCCGCCAATCGAGCCGTTGTCAAAATAGTCGGCATAAAACACGTACAAGCTCCACGTTCCCTCCAGCCCCGTTCCGATGAACCCCGACAGTCGGTTGGTCGTGGCCGCCGGATTAAAGCTGTCGTTCATGATCCCGCTCGGCTGGTAGGCCCCGGAGGTGATCTGCGTGCTGCCGTCGGTGGGAAAGAATTGCCCGGCGGTATCGTCCACCGTAATGGTCAGGTTGTTGACGGGAGAATTGTACGCGCCCGCGTTGTACATCAAATTCACCGCCGGGCCGGTGGCGCCGGGACCGGCCAGAAGAATATCAATCCCGCTGGGCGACGGATCGCTCAGCCCGTACAGCGTGACCGTCACCTTCTGCAACGTGCCCGCAATCCCCGTCACCAGGTTGGTCGAGGGATAATTCGGCGTGGCGTCGGAATAGTCCGTCACGATCGTGATCGCCCCGTCCGTATTGGTGAAACTGACGATGTTGGTCGTGCCGCCAGCCCGGGCCGGTTGCGGCAGCGCCGGCAGCAGCAGAAGCAGGCCTAAGCCGGTCGAAACGAACAAGCGGCCGAGCCGTCGGGCCGGACGAAAAACGTTGATTTGGTCAAGATTCATTGAAGGAAATGGTTGGGTTGGCGGTCTAATGGTTATGGACGGCAATCAGAATTTTAAATATGTATCTCCATGTTTCTTATGACTTAGCACATAACGGCCCGCCCGTCACGCAAAAAAAGTCCGGGGGCCGTGCCTGGATGCCGGATGCATTTGCAAATCGCGGGACACAGCCTTATATTTCATCTGGTCGAAACGGCAGCGATGCCTGACAATTGAGAGAGGTATTTTATGAGAACGCAACGTATGACTTTTGCAGCGGCCACAACGACAGCCCTCTTGGCGGCGTTAATGCTCAGTCCCCCCAACCGCGCCTCCGCGGTGGATGAAACCGCCCCGGCGGTCGCAACCCCCGCCCCAGCGGCGGCTTTGACCAGCGCGCCCGCTCCCGCCTTGCCTTCGGGCGTCAACGAAGTGATGAAGATGTACAAAGGCGGCATCCCGGCCGACATCATCGTCAGTTATGTCAACAACTCCGCCTTGTCCTTCTATCTCAGCGCCGACAACGTGATCCTTTTGCAGCAGCAAGGCGTTCCCAACCAGGTCATCACCGCCGTGATCCATCGCAATGGCGAAATGCAGCGGCAAACCGCCCTGGCCTGGCAGCAAAGCGCGGCCGCCCCAGCCCAGCAGGTCCAGGTTCCCGCCCAGGCCCCCGCCCCAACTTATTATGCGGCTCCGGCGCAGGCCCAGGCGGAGGCCTCTTATTCTTATCCGGTCGCGGCGCCAACCTACCCGGTTTATTATCCCTCCTACTACGATACTTATGGTTATTACCCATATTCGTATTCGTATGCTTACTGGCCGCCGGTCACCTTTGGTTTCGGCTTCGGTCATTTTGGAGGCGGGTTTCGCCATGCCGGCTTCGGCGGCGGACATTTCGGCGGCGGGTTTGGCGGCGGGCACAGTGGCGGCGGGCATGGCGGCGGCGGGCGCGGTGGCGGCCACCGTTAATAAAATCAGCTTCTTTCGACGTTTTCAGTGGATCTGGTCGAACGACGGCGATTCCGGGGAAGCGCGGGCGTCCCGCCCGCAGTGTTTGGCGTCCCGCTAAACACATCCCTGCCTCATTGCATCAAAGCAGGGTCCGGGTGTCGGCAATGTCCCGCAGGATTTGTTCGCGCAGGGCGGCCAGCGAGGGAAACTTTTGTTCCTCCCGCAACTTCTTGAGCAGCGCCAACTCCAGTTCCTCCTCGTAAATATCCTCCACAAAATCCAACAGGTGCGCCTCCACCTGGATTCGGCCCGCGCCCGGTTCCACTGTGGGCCGAACACCAATATTCACAGCCGCCCCGTGCGTCTTGCCCCGAACCAAGGCCCGCGCCCCATACACGCCCGGCGGCGGGACCAGCAGCCCGGCCACGTCCAGATTGGCGGTCGGCACCCCGATTTGCCGGCCCATCCCGCTCCCTTTGATCACTTGGCCGCAAAGGGTGTAAGGACGGCCCAGCATCTGGCCCGCCAGATCGAACTGGCCCGCCCGCACCGCCTCCCGCACCCGCGTGCTGCTCACCGGCTGCCCGTCCAGCGATACTTCCGCCAGCGCGTGAACGGCAAAGTTCAGTTCCTTTCCCAGCTCCTCCAGCAGGCCGACATTCCCCGACCGCCGCCAACCAAACGTGAACCCCCCGCCCACCCAGATGCTCTGGATTTGCCCGCAATCCCGCGCCAGGTCGCGGATGAATCCTCCGCCCGAAATCTCGCTGAACGCCTTGTCAAAATGAATCACACAAACCGTATCCGGCCCCAGCGACGCCAGCACGCTCATCTTTTTGGCCAGCGGATAAATCAGCGGCGGAACCCGCGCCGGAGCCACGACCGCGTTGGGATGGCGGTCAAAGGTGATCACCACCGCCAGCGCCTCCTGCCGCGCCGCCTCCCCAACGGCCTGGCGGATGACTTGCTGGTGCCCCAGATGGACGCCATCGAACACCCCGATGGCCAGGCACACCGGCCGCCCGCCGGTTTCCAATTCCGCCGTCGCATGGATCACGTTCATCATCCGTCAACCCGTGTCAACTGTAGAAAAGGCAGCACCCGCTTCTCCAGTTCCGCCGGCGAAATCCTCATCACGTCCTCAAACGGAATCGCGTCCTTCACGTCGAATTTCCCGGAAATCACCCGGCGCAACGACGCCAGATGCGCCCCGCAGCCGGCCTTGACGCCCAGTTCATGGACCAGCGCGCGCACGTAAGTTCCCTTGGTGCAGGCGGCGCGGAACCGGCCAATCGGCTCGGTGTAGCTGGTGAAACGAAAGCTATAGACGTGGATCAGCCGCGGCTTGCGCTCCACCTCCACCCCTTTGCGGGCCATTTTGTAAAGCGGCACCCCCTGCACCTTCACCGCCGATACCATTGGCGGCATTTGCATCTGGTCCCCCTGAAACGTCGCCGCCGCTTCGTTGATCTCCTCCAGCGTCATCGCCGGCACCGGCAGCGAGGCCACCAGCTCCCCGTCCGCGTCGTAGCTGTCGGTCGTTTCGCCGAACTTGGCCGCCCCTTCATACACCTTGTCGTCGCTCATCAATTTCTCCGAGAGCTTGGTGCCCCGGCCCAAAACCAGGATCAGCAGCCCGGTGGCGGCCGGATCCAGCGTGCCGCAATGCCCCACTTTTTTGATCCCAAAATTGCGCCGAACCGCCTCCACCACGTCATGCGAGGTGGGTCCGGCCGGTTTATCAATCAGCACCGCCCCGTCAAATCTGTCAAACTCATGCATCAAATTCCTTATTTCTCAACCTGATCAGTGGAGTGCCGCCTCCGCGGCCTGCCGTTATCCAACTCCATCCGTGAACTCCGTGAAATCCGTGGTCCCTCTTCCTGCCCCCGCTCGGGTCGCCCGCCCATCCCGCGCTGTATGCGCCACAAAACCAAAAAATGCAAATTCATTCCTTTTCATCCCGCGCGGGCCGGTGTGAGACAGAATTCTTCCAATTGGGCGACAACGCCAGTTTCAGGCCCAAAGCGGAACTCTCGTTCCGCACTCCACGACGCTTCGCGCGCAACACTCGGCGCCGAAAGGCCGGCAGGTCTTGGAGTGCGTGCGCGCCAGCGCCGCTTTCCCGTTCGCCCCCGGCCTTTTTGGACCCATGCGCCAACCTCACGCTCTTCCCCCCAGATGCAAACGGCTCGAATAAATTTGTCTCACATCCAGCGCCTACCGGACGGATTGACATTGTGCGGGAGCCGCTCAAGAGCTATGGTTGGAGCAGTTACCCGTGGTATTTGAACCGTGCGACCAAAGAACCGGGCTTGCGCCAGGAAGCCTTGGCGAACTGCCCAAGGGGGCGCCGGAGAGACGGCTATTGGCGTGCTGGCTGCGGGAGCGGACAACCGTTTCCCTTCGCTGGGTGGTCGGGCGATTGGGGATGGGGCATTACCCGCGCCTCACCCAGGCCGTCCGCCGGATGCAGCCCCGTCCGGCTCGGCGCCTCAAATAAATCCAGCAACGGCTCCTGCGGCTGGAAGCAAACCAAGACAAATAGACCATGTCACTTTTCTGACACTCTTCAACTTTCACGGCCTTGCTTGAGCCGTAAACGCTACGGTTGACACCGTACATGAATAATGTAAATTAATGCAAGTCTTATGGCTCACTCAAAAAATCCGATGAAAGAGGTCCACATTCATGAGTAAATTGTCACAAGAACTCGACGCAATTCGGCGCGACATTCGTTCGCATGATACGCAAATAGGGCAACTAACATCCGCTCTGGTTTCGGAAAAAGAAGCTCGTGCAAACGCAGAAGATGCACTGACCAAGGTGCTCCTTGAAGTCAAGAGGGCGCTATTAAGCTTGAGGGGTGCAAGTGGCTCGGACGCTTTGCAGCAGCAGCGCTCAAGTGAAGATCTCGTAGGTAATGACCTCGAAAGCTTTCGATATTCCAGCGACGGTGCGAAGCAACGCATCGCGCTCCAGGGCAAGTGTGTCGAGATGAGCATCCAAGTGACTTTAGGTCTTGCAGCCGCGGTTGCGGCTGCCACAGTCGCCTTGCTCCACACGGAGCAAAAGCCAAGTGCGCCCGTTGATCTTTTATCAATTGGTGAACATCCCATCGTGATAGTCTTCCTGCTCTACGTTTTCATCCAGTTGATGCTTTTGACCAACTACATTTACCATGTGGTTTGCTTATGGGCTCACGATGCCATCTACGGACGAAAAGTCACAGAGCCATCCGTAAGAAAGTTTATTACATTGGAGGAAGAGTCAACACATCAGAGTTGGATTATGAGAAAACGGTTAAGTTTGGTCACCATACTCCAGCCAGCCGTGGTTTATTTTTCAACCCTGGCTGGGTTAGCGGCACTTTATTGTTTTATCAGAAGCACAGAAGAAAAGTCCTCCTGGTGGAGTATAGTTTTGTTTGCCGCCGAGTCCGTGTGGTTTTTGGTGCTATTTTTCCTGCATAAACGAGCACCTCATATAGGGGCGAGTTTGGTGCTGCTTAGAACCGCTCCTCGCGACTTCTGGGGGCAAAGAATACCTCCCAAGTCATAGCACCAGGTCTTTCTTTTCGGCGTTCTGTGAAGAGCTTAGTCTTATATAAGTGACATAAGCGGTTCCCGCATAACCACTCATTCCATCGCCATCCCGCCTTCTCTGGCGCAGCGCACGGGGCGAACCGTGCTCTTCCTTACGGGCAGGCCGCCAGCGCTTTCTTGACTGCGGCAATGACCCGGCGCTGGACCGACAGCGGCCGCCCGGCGATGCGCGCCCCCGCCGCCGCGCGATGGCCCCCGCCGCCGAATTGCGCGGCGATGTCGTTGACGTTCACCGCGTCGGATTTTGAGCGCAGGCTGATCCGGGTCAGCTCCGGTTCGACCTCCTCAAAAATGCAGGCCACCACCACCGGTTCGATGTCGCGAATATGATCTATCAGGCCCTCCGTGTCGTTGCGGTCCGCCCCGGTCCGCGCAAAATCCGCCGCCTTGAGCCAGAGATAGGCGATGCGATTGTTGCAGGTCAGGTGAAAATGATTATAGACGTGTTTGAGCAGGCGGACGCGGGACAGCGAGTAGGATTGATAAACTTCGTTGCAAATGGTGTCCAGGTGGGCGCCCAGTTTGACCAGTTCGCCCGCGGTGTGATAGGTCACCGGCTTGGTCGTCGGGTATTGAAAGCTGCCGGTGTCGGTGGAAACCGCCGTGAACAGGCAATCGGCAATCGAGGCCGAGATGGGCCAGCCCGCCACTCGGATCATGCGGAAGACCAATTCGCCGGTGGACGCTTCCCGGCCGGCAATCCAGTTCAGATCGCCATAGCGTGTATTGCTCTGATGATGATCTATGTTGATGAGTTGCTTGCGGTGCTCCACCGCGGGGCCGATCGCCCCCAGCCGCTCAAAGCTCGCGCAATCCAGCGCGATCACCAGATCAAATTCCGGCGCGCCTTTGGGCTTTTGCACCACGTGGCCGGGGTCCAAAAAGGCGTACTTCTGCGGCAGCGGATCTTCGTTCCAGCACACCACCTCCTTGCCCTCCTTCAGCAGCGCCAGCGCCAGCCCCAGCTCGGAGCCGATGCAATCCCCGTCGGGCCGGATGTGGCCGGCGATGCAGATGGTCTGGCTTTCCCGGATTCTTTCCAGAATCCGGTCAATGATCTTGGGATGCGATTTCATTCCTCGGGCGGGGAGAGGTTCAGTTCCTCCAGGATTTTGAGGACGCGGTTGCCCCGTTCGACCGATTTGTCCAGAAGAAATCGTAGCCGGGGCGTGTATTTCAACACCACTCCCCGCGCCACCAAACCCTGGATGCGCTTGCGATGCAGTTCCAGCATCTCCATCCCTTTCTTCTTTTGCGCCTCCCCGCCCAGGATGCCGATGAACACGGTCGCGTTCTTCAAGTTCGCGGCCACCTGCAGATCATTCACGTTGATCAGCCCGGCTTCATTCACCGGCAATTCCCGGCGGATGACCTCGCCGATCTCGCGCTTCAACAGTTTGCGCACCCGTTCCAATCTCAGGGACATATCCGCCTCCTTCTATTACAGTTTTTGGGCCACTTTTTCCGTCGTGTAGCAATCAATCGTGTCGCCCACTTGCAAATCGTTAAAACCCTCGATGCGGATGCCGCATTCCATCCCCGCCCGCACTTCGTTCACTTCGTCCTGGAACCGGCGCAACGTCTGCAGGATGCCCTCGTAAATCAGGCCCTTGCGCCGCAACACCCGCGCTTTGCCCCGCACGATCCGGCCCATGCTCACCATGCAGCCCGCCACGTTGCCGCCCTTGGACAACTCAAAGATCTTCCGCACCTCCGCCGTGCCGATGACCACTTCCCGGACCAGCGGCTCCAGCAAGCCGGCCATCGAAGCTTTCACCTCGTCAATCAGCTCGTAAATGATCGAATACAGTTTGATCTGCACCCCTTCCCGCTTGGCCAAATCCGCCACCCCCACGTCTATCCGCGTGTGGAAACCCAGAATGATGGCCGAGGCCGCCGAGGCCAGCAGCACGTCCGATTCGGTGATCGTCCCCACCGCGCTGTGAATGACCTCCAGCAAAACGCTATCCCCCTCAATCTTCTTCAGCGCCTCCACGATGGCCTCCACCGATCCCTGCATATCCGCCTTGACCACCACCTTCAGTGATTTCGCCTGCGTGGCATCCAGCGTGGCAAACAAATTCTCCAACGTCACCTTCGTGCGCGCCTCGGTGGACAGATTCCGCAATTCCTGCGTCCGGTCGTCCGCCAGCGCCCGCGCCACTTTCTCGTCCTCAATCACGCTGAATTCCTGCCCCGCCACCGGCACGCCGTTCAGCCCCAAAATCTTCACCGCCACCGACGGTCCGGCCTGCTTCTGCCGTGTCCCTTCCTCGCTGATCAGCGCCCGCACCTTGCCCCAGTGCGCCCCGCAAATCATCACGTCCCCGATCCGCAGCGTCCCTTTGCGCACCAGCACCGTGGCCGTCGGGCCGCCGGGCTCCAGGCCCGATTCAATCACATTGCCTTTGGCGTGCCGGTTCGGGTTGGCCTTCAGTTCCAGCAAGTCGGCCTGCAACAGGATCATTTCCAGCAGCTTGTCCACTCCCTTGCCCGTCAGCCCGGAGACATCCACAAAAATCGTCTCCCCTCCCCACTCATCGGACACCAGCCCTTTTTCCTGGAGCTGCTGCCGCACCTTCATCGGGTTGGAGTTGGGATGGTCTGTTTTATTGACAGCAACCAGCATCGGCACCCCCGCGTCCTTCGCGTGGTTCAGCGCCTCCACCGTCTGCGGCATCACCCCGTCGTTGGCCGCCACCACCAGCACCACGATGTCCGTCACCGTCGCCCCGCGCGCCCGCATGGCGCTGAAGGCGGCGTGCCCCGGCGTGTCCAGAAAAGTGATCTGCTGCGTCTCCCCTTTGCGTTCCGGATGCGGAAACGAAATCGTGTAGGCGCCGATGTGCTGGGTGATCCCCCCGGCCTCCCCGGCCGCGACATTGGCCTTGCGGATCACGTCCAGCAACGTCGTCTTGCCGTGGTCCACGTGGCCCATGATCGTCACCACCGGCGGTCGCGGGCGCATCTGCTCCGGGGTGTCCTCCACGTCCAGTTCCACCGGCTTGTCCGTGGCGTGGACCGTGCCCCCGCCCCGGACCCGCTTCTCCACCTCAAAACGATAGCCAAACTTCGCGCAAACCTGCCGCGCGATCTCCTCCTCCACCGATTGGTTGACGCTGGCAAAAACCCCCAGTTCCATCAGCTTCTCGATGATCTGAAACGGCTTGCGTTTCAGATGCTCCGCCAGGTCCCGCACTATGATCGGCGGCTTCAGCGTGATCAGTTCCCCGGTCGCCGGCGCGACGATTCTTTCCGGCGTCTTGGCCGCGGACGGCGTCGCCGCGCCCGATTTGCCCGTCCCACGCTGCCCCGGCAATCTTTGCCCCGACAATGCCGGCGCCCCCGGCGCGGCTGCTCCTCCGCGCACCCCGCGAATATCGCCGCGCCCTCTAAAATCAGTTCGCGAAGGCTGCGCCGCGCGCGCGGGGGCCTTTTCCGGCGCGACACGGGCGGCGTGTTTGGGCGGCAATTGAATAAAGCCCACCTTCTCGCCCAGCTTCGGCGCGGGCGGCGCCGGGGGCGGCGGCGGCGGTTTGGGAGCTTCAACCGGAGCGATGGCCGGTTCAGGCGCGCTTGCCGCGACCTGGCCCGCGGCGGGCGGCGCCGCTTCCACCCCTTGCGCCTTGGCTTCGACTACCGGCGGCGCGGCGGTAACCACCTCCGCGTGCCCGTCTGGCGCGGCGGGCTGAGGCGCAATCTGCGGTTGGAGGACGGACGGAGGCTCCGCCGGTTTTGGCGCTTCTGGAACTACGGCGGGCGCGGCCGCGGGCGGCGGCGGTGGAACCACTTCAGGAACGGCTGCAATCGGGGGTGGGGGTGGGGGTGGCGGCGGTCGCGGCGGCAGGGTGGCGGCCAACTGTAGTTCAAGAAACTCCCCGGTGATCTTATCGAGCGAACTGGAGGGAACTCTGGCGGCAATGCCCAATTCCTTGGCCTTGGCAAGGACCACCTTGCTTTCCACGCCAAGCCTTTTTGCTATATCGTAAACACGAACGGGCATAGTTCTCTTCTTGCCGGATTGGCCACAACAGTTTCATGGCTTTAACATGCAAACAATTGTAACCGCTATTCTCACAAATTCACGCTATTTCTGTGGGACTCCGCCATTGTTGCGCCGCCCCACCTCCGCCTTGGCCGCCGTCACGATCGCTTCCCCATGGCCTTTCAACTGCTCGATCTGCTCCAAATCCGCCACTTCCACCTGGCACAAATCCTCCAACGTCAAAAATCCGCCGTGAACCAAAAAGTTCGCCTGCTCGGGGGTCAGCCCAGGTATCGCCGCCAGATTTTGCACCGCCTGCGCCACTTTCTCCTCAAATCCCAGCGTCACCACCGTCTCCGGCTCGATGTCTATCTGCCAGCCCGTCAGCTTGGAAGTCAGCCGCGCGTTCTGGCCCCGTTTGCCGATCGCCAGCGAAAGCTGGTCCTCCGCCACCACAATCTTCACCCGCCGCCGCGCTTCGTCCACCGTGAACGCCTTCAATTGGGCCGGCGCCAGCGCGTTGGCTATGTAATTCTTCACATTCGCGTCCCACTTGATGATGTCCACCTTCTCGTTGTTCAGTTCCCTCACGATATTCTTCACCCGCTGCCCCCGCAGCCCCACGCACGCCCCCACCGGGTCCACCTTCGAATCCCGCGTATGCACCGCCAGCTTGGTGCGGAATCCCGGCTCCCGCGCGATCCCCTTGATCTCAATCGTCCCGTCGTTGATCTCCGACACCTCCAACTGGAAAAGCTTGATCACAAATTGCGGATCGGCCCGCGACAATATGATCTCCGGGCCATGCGGGCCGCTTTCCACCGCCTTGACGTAGCACCGGATCCGCTCCCCAATCTGGTACTCCTCCGTCGGCACCCGTTCCCGGTTGGGCAGCAGCGCCTCGTACTTCCCCAAGTCTATCGTCACATCCGACCTCTCGAAACGCCTCACCACTCCGCTCATTATGTCCCCCACCCGGTCCTTGAATTCCGTGAATATCAACTGCTTCTCCGCCCGCCGGATATGCTGCATCAGCGCCTGCTTGGCGTATTGCGAGGCAATCCGCCCGAATCCCGCCGGCGTCACCTCCACCTCCACCTCATTCCCCAGTTGCGCCGTCGGCGTAATCCGCCGCGCGTCAAAAACTGAAATCTGGTCGTGTTTGTCTGTAACCTTCTCCGACACAACCAGTTTCGCAAATGCCTTGATGTCCCCATTCTTCGTGTCTATGGCGCATCTCAGTTCCCGGGCCGGGCCGACCGCCTTCTTCGCGGCCGAGGTCAGGGCCTCTTCGACCGCCGCCACCAACACATCCCGGCTGATCCCTTTTTCCCGTTCCCAAAATTCTAAAACTGCCAGAAAATCGGCATTCATAACCATCTCGGTCTGCAAATTCCCCTTGCGGGGAATAAAAAAGTCGGTAGAACCTGGCTCTCCGACTTGCGCGCTGGACTCCTCCAGCAATACATTTTGTACCAACTTCAACATCATAGCCGTCCCCCGAAAATCGTCAAGTCGCAAATCGCGCCCATAAACCGCGCGCATGCGTGGCCGCAAACCAACCTCAAATGGGTCGGGCGGGCGCAGCTCAATACTGCCACCAGGCGATTTGCCAATTCCCTCGCCCCGCGAAGGGGAAGGGTGCGGTAGGGCGAGACTCTGTCGAGCCGTGATATTTTGGTTCCATCCAAGGGTGGCAGTATCAAAATGCGCCAGTTCAGCCGGCGCCCCGCATTCTGAGCTTTCCAACGACCCCTTGCCGCCGCCCGCTACCGCGCGAAGATCTGCCGGATCACTTCCTCAATGGGCACTTCCTGGATGTCTATGTCATTGACAGGCAACTCGTCCAGCAACTGCTTGCAGACCGCGATCACCTGGTCGCGCTTGACTTTCAGTTGAATGCGATTGGAGGTCTGCTGCAACACCTCCCCGTATCGCCGCAAATCCACCGGCGGAAAATTCGCCCCCGTCAGCCACGAGATCGTGATGATCTTGAAATCGGCAAAGCGATCCAGCACCTCGGCCAGGCGCCCGTCGAAGAAAATCCGCCCGCGATCAATGATGATGACGCGCCGGCATAGTTCCTGGATGTCCGTCATGTAATGGCTGGTCAGAAGGATGGTCGTCTTCTGGCTGGCGTTGTAGTGGCGCAGGAATTCGCGCACGATCTTTTGCGAGATCACATCCAGCCCGATCGTCGGCTCATCCAGAAAAAGCACCTTCGGCTGGTGGAGCAGGGCGGCGATGAGTTCCATTTTCATCCGTTCGCCCAGCGAAAGTTCCCGCACCATCACGTCCAGCTTGTCCCTCACACTGAGCATTTCCGTCAGCTCCGCCACCGTGCGCTCGAACACCGCGGGCGCGATCCCGTATATCTTGCTGTTCAACTCCAGCGACTCCCGGGCCGGCAGGTCCCACCAAAGTTGGTTCTTCTGGCCCAGCAACAGCGCAAATTGCCGCCGATACCCGTCCTCCCGCTCCCACGGCACATAGCCCAGCACCCGCGCCGAACCCCGGCTCGGATAGAGCAGCCCCGACAACATCTTCAGCGTGGTCGTTTTGCCCGCCCCGTTCGGGCCAAGAAATCCGACCAATTCCCCCTCCTCAATCGAAAAGCTCACCTCGTTGACCGCCACCGTTTGTTCGTAGCGCCGATGAAACAGGCCCCGCACCGCCCCGCCAATTCCCGGCTCCTTTTTGTAAGTGCGGAACGCCTTGGTCAGGCCGGAGACCTCGATGACGGCGGATGGCGGACTGGATTTTTCCGATTGCATGATCGTGCCCCCCAAGTTCTCAAAAAATCCCCATTCCGCAACCCGCAATTATCATTTTGCTGGCCGCGCGGAGCATCTCGACACTGCCACCATGCGGTTTGCCCATCACCTCGCAAAATGGTAGGGCGATTTCCCAATTCCCTCGCAAAATGGTAGGGCGAGACTCTGTCGAGCCGTGATATTCTGGTTCCATCCAAGGGTGGCGTCAGGGCGTCAACGCCTGTTTCAACGCCAAAGCCGAACTGGCGTTCCGCACTCCACGACGCTTCGCGCGCGAGACTCGCCCCCGGAAGTCCGCCAGGTTTTGGAGTGCGTGCGCGCCAGCGCCGCTTTCCCACTCGCGCCCTCCATCTTGTCCGCCCCGGTTTTAACCACCGAGGAACTTTTCGTCCCAGGCGCCTCCGCCCCCGTGGATATTTACGAAATAACTTCCAGTGCCAAATCGCCCGTGCCGCGCCCAACCACCCCTCGCCCCACACCCGCCATGCCTGCGATTACGCGAAAGTCTTGCGCGGCGAATTGCGGAATCAATTCCGGCCTTTGCAACGGAGACTCGCTCGGCTACGCTCTTCGCTTAATTCATTGATGAATCTTCACGACCTGATTGAGCAAGCAGCTTTCGCGTGGATAGCGCAGGAGAAGGCGAACGCCCAATCATTGCCAGGCCAAATCGCCCGCCACATTGAAAAAACGGAAAAGCTCCGCTTGCCGCAACGCCAGGCAATCGAAATTTACCTCTGGCTCAAATTTGTCGGGCAGAATCGCCCGTTGGCGGAAATCATTCGCGCAGGCGCTCTGCGAGACCAGACCGACCGCCATCCGGCGCTTTGCGGAAACGCGACCGCGGAATTCCTCTTCCGCTTCGCCAAGTCAAACGAACTCAATAAACTCGGGGAGATGGTCAAAGACGATCCGCTTGGCACAAAGGAGAATTGGAACACCTTTCTCGACGCGCTGCTTCACAATTTCAACTATTCAAACTACCTTTTCAGCCTTCCGATGGGCGCGGGCAAGACATATCTCATGGCCGCTTTCATCTATCTCGACTTGCATTTCGCGCGGCTGCAACCAAACGATCCGCGCTTTGCCCGCAACTTCGTCGTGTTCGCGCCGCAGGCTTCCAAAACCGCCATCCTGCCATCGCTGCAAACCATCCGAAATTTTGACCCCTCCTGGGTGCTGCCAGCGAATGACGCCGCCGAACTTCGCCGCATCGTTCACTTCGAGATTCTGGACAGCTTGAGTTCCAAGCGCCGCGACAAACTCCACGGCAACAATCCCAATCTCGAAAAGGTCAACCGCCTCACCCAAACCCGCGAATTCGGCCTTGTCTTCATCACCAACGCCGAGAAAGTCGTCATGGAAAAACTTTCGCCGGAAGACCAGCAGATTGCGGACCCGGCGAGCCTCTTTTACGACGAGAAGAAAGCAACGGAAGTCGTCAAGATGAACGCTCTTCGCGAGAGGCTTTCTCAGATTCCCGGCATCTCTGTCATTCTGGACGAGGCGCATCACTTTTTCAGCAGTTCTGGTGACGACGAGAAAAAGTTGAAGCTCGCCGTGGACGTGCTCAACCAGCATGGCCATGTCTGCGCCGTCCTCGGCTTTTCCGGCACGCCGTATCTCCGCCACCACGTCCCGCTGGCCGGATCGAAGGTGAAACTCTCCCAAATTCAACTGATCACCTACCACTACTCGCTCGCCGACGGCATCGGACGCTTCCTCAAGGTCCCGCGCGTCACTGGCATGAATGTCGCCGCCGGCGAATTCGTCAGCGACGCGCTGACAAATTTCTTCAAGGATTACAACCGCACCTATCCTACCGGAACGGAAAGCAAAATCGCCTTTTACTGTCCGAACATTGAAAAGTTGAACACGGAAATTCTTCCCGCCGTCCGCGCCTGGTATGCCGCGAATCGTGCCGGGCGGGAGGACGCCGAAATCTTCCGGTTCTATCGCGGTGTGAAAAAGTCGCAGAAGGCCTGGGCGCTCCCGAAGGATTGCGACGCCATTTTCAATAATCTCGACCAGCCGCACATTCAGAAGCGAGTCATCCTGCTTGTCGCCATCGGCACGGAAGGCTGGGACTGCAAGAGCCTCACTGCCGTCGCTCTGCCACGCCGCGAGACCACCAAGAATTTCGTCCTGCAAACCACTTGCCGCTGTTTGCGCGAAGTCGTCTCCGCCAGGGACGAAACAGCCCTCATCGCGCTGGGCGAAGGCAACTACGAAACGCTCGACAAGGAATTGAAAGAAAACTACGCGCTCTCCATCGCCGACCTGCGCGTTCACGCCGAGCAGACCATCAACGTGCTTGTCCGCAAACCCAAGCTCGGCAAGCTCCGTTTCAAAAACGTCCGCCGCCGCTATTCCATCATCCGCGAGGAACGCGACCGCGACGTGGCCGCGCAACTCGCCAGCTTTGACTTCGGGCTTTTCAAAACGAAGCACCCTTTCACCCCCACCGCGACGGAAGCCACCGTGGGCAAGCGCGGCCTGGCCAATGCGGTTACGCACATCCTCGCCGTTGAATCCGCCCGCCACCGTCTAGCCTACGCCCGTTTTCTTTCGGCTCTCGCCCGCGCGACCTGGGGAGGATTCTCGGAAGCAGACTTGGTGGGCGCGCACGACGAGGCGCTCCGCGGCATCCACGCGCAGATTCAGGCACAAATCGGCTGGCTTGCCCTGCATCCGACGCTTTCGCTCGACGATGTGGTTGCCTTTGCCGCCGCGCTGCTGATGGAAAATATCCGCGTCACGCACGACGAAATTGAGGAGGACGTGGAAATTGATTTGCTGGATTGGCGGATGAACCCGCCCACGATTCCGCACTTGGCCGGAACCTTCCTGCCGCAATTCCATGCGGGCGACATTCGGAGATTCAACCAGTTTCCCAACCGCTGGGATGAGGAAATCAAGTTCAACCATCTCGACGACCACGACGTTACCTTCAACTACGCCCCTTACGCCTTTGACTCCGGCTACGAAGTGGACGCCCTACAGGAACTCTCCCGGCTCGCGGAAATGCACAAACTGGAGTTTTACTACAACGGCTACCGCAACGGCGCCCTCCAAGCCCTCGTTATCCGCACGCCCTATGGCAACTACACGCCGGACTTTCTCGTCCTCAAACGAAAACCGGCGCACACGCCTTACCGCCGCCAAGAGGACTACGCGCCCGACACCATCGCCGGCCCGATTGACCGCGTGCTCATCCTCGAAACCAAAGGCAAAAAATTTTACGACGCCGACTTTCAGGCGAAGGAGAAATTCGTCAAAGACGTGTTCCTCAAACACAACCCGCATTTCCGCTACAAGTGTTTGGTGGACGAGGACGACAACGACTTCTCCCGCCACCTTGAAACCGTGAAGCAGGAAATCCAAGGCTTATGATTCCCCAACCGTACAAACCTCTTCCATACACAATTTCGCCCGCGCGCGGGCAGGCGCTCCTGAATTTTGAAGGCCGCCGGATGCCGGAAGACATGCCGCTTTTCGAGGTCACAAAAGTGGAGGAAGTCCGCGCCGCACAGGTTTCCACCGCGCCCGCCGCCGCGCCGAACCTGCTGCTTCACGGCGACTGCCTTTCCGCCTGCGCCTACCTCAAGGCCAACAACATCAAGGTGGACTTGGTTTACATTGACCCGCCTTTCGCCAGCGGCGCGAACTACGCGAAGAGCATTTATCTGCGTAATGGCGGCAAAACTTCCATAGAAGGCGGCTCGCCAGCTATCGGCGAGGAAATCATGTATGGTGACATCTGGCAAAAAGAGGACTATCTCAACTGGCTTTATGAGAGGCTGCTCGCCATCCGCGACGTGATGAGTGAAACAGGTTCAATCTATGTTCATCTCGATTGGCACATTGGGCATTATGCCAAAGTGCTCCTCGATGAAGTATTTGGAGAAAATTGTTTTCTCAACGAAATCATCTGGAAACGCACAACAGCTCACAGCGATGCCCGCAGCTTTGGGATGAACCATGACACAGTCTTTCTCTACTCCTTTTCGGATGACTTTACCTTCAACAACATCCTCCTTCAGTATGACGACGTCTATCTTGAGCGCTTCAACCGCGAAGACCCAGACGGACGAAAGTGGGCAGACGGAAATCTCACCGCCAAAGGATTGAAAGGCAGTGGTTACGATTACGAATACAAAGGCTTCACGTCCCTCTGGCGTTGCCCGCGCGAAACGATGGAACGACTCGACCGCGAAGGCCGACTTCATTTTACCAAGACTGGTGGCATCCGGCTCAAAGTTTATTTGGATGAACTCAAAGGGATGCCGTGCCAGTCGGTCTGGGATGACATCAATCCAGTCAACTCACAGGCAGAAGATCGAGAGGACTATGCAACGCAGAAACCGGCGGAGTTGCTTGAACGAATCATCAATGCGTCCTCGAATGCTGGGATGACCGTCGCCGATTTTTTCAGCGGCAGCGGGACGACGGCGAACGTTGCACACAAACTTGGCCGCCGTTTTATCGCCAGCGACATTGGCTTGAATGCGATCCAAACCACGCGCGACCGACTCGCCACCGCTGGCGCATCGTTTGATGTTCTGAAAATTCAGGACGGCATCCGCCTGTTCCGCAATCCGGCACAGACGATGGCGAAAATCTTCAGCCTCGTGGAGGGCTTCAAGAAACGCGACGAACTGGAACTCGGTGAATTCTGGGATGGCGGACTGCCCGGTCCGTCGGGGCGTTACATCCCGCTCAAATTTGTCGGCCTCCACGAACGCCTCACGCCCGCGTTGCTGGACGTTTATCTGGAGGAAATCTACCAGCTCGAAAGCGACGACCGCGCCGAAGGCGTCCGCATCCTCTACGCCCACCGCGATCTGGCAGTGGATCAGGCGTACGTCAACAAACGACTGCGCGCGAGCGGCAAGACCCAACTTAAAGTGGAGTTGGTGAGCCTCAATGAACTTCTCGACCGCAAAGCCCCAGCCCTCTTCACCCCAGATAGTGCCGTGCTGGACGTGCAAGCCGCCGACAAAGGCTACTGGGAAGTGACCGTCAAGCAATACTTCAGCCCTTATCTGAAAGCGAAGATTGACGAATTCAACGCCAAGCGCGGCAAGAAAAACGGCGGCGAACTGATCGAAACCAACGGCAACGGGAACGGAGAAGAAAACGGAAATGGAGAAACAAACGGAAACGGCGGAGAAGCCGCGAAGCCATCCGTCCCGTTCAAGCCCGTGACCATCAGCGACACCGGCCTCGAACTTATCGAAGCCATCCAGTTCGACACCACACTCCGCCAAGACGGCGTGTGGGTAAGCAACGCCGCGCTCGAAGACAAAGCAGGCCCGAAGGAAAAAATCAAGGGCCGCTACACCGTCAGGGCAAAAACCTTCAAAGTGAAATTTCGCAACATTGCCGGCGACGAAATCATCTTGGATTACCCGCCCGCCAAAGCCTGAGTTTGCGCTCGCGTGGTTGCGGCGGAAATGGGATGTGCCGGCGGGCGGACAGGGATTCCCGCAATGAAAATGAAGCCGAAAAAATGACCACCCCGGCTACTCTTTCGAGAGAGCCCAATGGGCTCTTGTCACCGGGGTGGGACCTTTAAAATTTCAAACACACCGAACGACTCTTTCCAGTCCGCGGTCGGGACAAGCAAGCCCAACTTCCGGTGCAAAACCACAATACACCAGCGGCTTGGGCAACGCCAACATGGATATTATCGGGTACAGGAGTTTCGGCATCGTGTGCGTGCCTGACCTGTACAAGCCGCGAAAATGAAAAAGGAGACAATGCTTTTGAGTCCCCCCCATTCCAAAAGAACAAGGGTTACTCGCAGCCGAGTCTCCGCCACAAACAAACAACATCCGCAGCTTGCCGGCAAGCTCTTATTTTCCCAAATTCAGCCCCACAACCTCACCGACGACAAAGACAGGGGGCATCCTGATCCCATGCCAACTCACCCCATCCCCACAAACCGCCCGGCAAACGCCATTATCGCAGAAGTTGCTTTTCCAGGTAAGTCACCACTTGCCGCACGTGCGCGTCCACTTCCATCCGGTCCTTCACCAGACGGCAGGCGTGCAAAACCGTGCCGTGGTCGCGGCCGCCAAAGGCTTCGCCGATGGTGTTCAGCGAGCTTTCCGTCATCTGCCGCGAGAGGAACATCGCGATCTGGCGCGGAAAGGCGATGTTCTCCGGCCGCCGCTTGCTCGTCATGTCCGCCAGCCGGATGTCAAAATGTTCCGCCACTTTCTTCTGGATGCAATCAATGTTGACCGTGTAACGGCCCTCCTCATGCAGCACCTCGCGCAGCAGCCCTTCCACCACCTGCAACGTCAGTTTCTTGCCCGTCAGCGAGGCAAACGAGGCCACCCGGATCAACGCCCCTTCCAGCCGCCGGATGTTGGTGCGGATGCGGTTGGCCAGGAAATTGATGATGTCCTCCGGCAGTTCCACGCCCATCGCCTTTTCCTTCTTGCGCAATATGGCCAGCCGCGTTTCCACGTCCGGCGGCTGCAGCTCCGTCACCAGGCCCCACTCAAAGCGCGACACCAGCCGCTGCTCCAGGTTCTGGATTTCCGCCGCCGGCCGGTCGCATGTCAACACGATTTGTTTCCGCGCCTCGTGCAACGCGTTGAAAGTGTGGAAGAATTCCTCCTGAATCCGTTCCTTCCCCGCCAGAAATTGGATGTCGTCAATCAACAGCAATTCCGCCTGCCGATACTTCCGCCGGAACCTCACCAATTGGTTGTTCTGGATGGCGTCAATATATTCGTTGGTGAATTTTTCCGACGACAGATAGGTCACGCGCGCTCCCTTCTTGTGCGTCGCCACGTGCTGCCCGATGGCGTGGAGCAGGTGCGTCTTGCCCAGCCCCACCCCGCCGTATAGAAAAAGAGGATTATACGATTTGCCCGGCGCCTGCGACACCGCCATCGCGGCGGCGTGCGCGTGGTTGTTGTTCTCCCCCACCACGAACGTCTCGAACGTGTTCTTCGGATTGAAAGCCGCCGCTTCCCGCCCCGCCGTCCCGCCCCGTTCCGTCGGTTCGACGATGGCTTTGGGCTTGCCTTTGCCGTCCGGGCCGGCGGCGGATGGCGTGGCCTCGCCGACGCGGAATTTGATGTTCAATATCTGCCCGGAAGCCTGCGCCAGAACGTCGCGGATCAGCCCCAGGTAGTTGTCTTTGAGCCAGACTTCGCAGAAATCGTTGGCCACTTCCAGCACGATCGTGTCTCCCTCCAACCCCACGGCCTTGACCGGCAGAAACCAGAGATTATAGATGTCCGGGTTCAGCATCGCGCGCAACGATTGCTGCGCAGACGCCCAGATTTGTTCGATGGATGCTTGCATTTGGGTTCAGGACTGAAACCTCAAAAATTGCCATTTATTCACCATCATTTGTATTTATCCCCGGATTTCCCTCTTGCACGCGCATCGAAAGGTTTTCCTCAGATCGCCGTTGTGCCAAGAGTGGCGTTTTTCCGCCACTTCTCTGTCACACGGTCTGTGATCTGGTCTTAAGTTACTGATAATAAACATGTTATATCTTGTCTATTTTGGCGCGCGCGTGAAACCCGCGGAGACTTTTCCCGCCATGGTTCTTCTTATTGGTTCAGCGATACTTGTTCTATGCAAAAACCGGTTGCCTGACTAGGACAACATATTAAACCTTATTAACGACTTATTCACATCAAGAAAACCCTTTAAAATCAGCCTCTTCAGGGCAGTCGTGCCGGGAGAGAAGCATCGCCACGCATCGTCCGTGCGTGGCGACAAGTTGAAAACGCTATTAGACGTCGTAATAGAGGTGGAATTCGTAGGGATGGGGGCGCAGGCGCAAGGCGTCGGCTTCTTTGCGCTTGTTCTCCACCCACATCTCCAGGAAGTCCGCCGTAAACACGTCCCCCTTCAGTAAAAACGCCTGGTCCTTCTCCAAATGGTCCAGCGCCTCCCCCAGGCTGGCGGGCACTTGCGGCACTTTCTTCAACTCCTCCGGCGGCAACTCATACATGTTCTTGTCCAGCGGCTCCCCCGGATCAATCTTGTTCAACACCCCGTCCATCCCCGCCAGCAGCATCGCCGTGAAACACAAATACGGATTGGCCGCCGGATCGGGCGGACGATA
>Ga0182027_10002946_pt1 | contig 27332 bp, 24 predicted proteins | sample 712E1DmetaG_FD_121300 | JGI IMG/M metagenome (GOLD analysis project Ga0182027, IMG submission 121300) | Permafrost microbial communities from Stordalen Mire, Sweden - 712E1D metaG (Illumina Assembly) | ecosystem: Environmental > Terrestrial > Soil > Wetlands > Permafrost | place: Sweden...
CCATCTTTCTTCCCTTCATTTAATTTAAAAGGGAGAAATATAAGGCTATATGTGTTGAGGTGGTACAGTTTGAACTCTAATAAGTGCACTTTAGGTGGTACATTTTAGGTGCCCGGCGACACTGGGATGTCCTTTTGAACAAAAAGTGCCTGGCAAAAGCAAATTTCAACCAATAGATGGCCAGATATTCAATAACGGAAAACGAATAATTAGTTTGGGTACGCTGAGCAATGTTTCAAACGATAGTATGTTATTTTATCAGTTCGGCGAATTCCGGAATGGCGAGTGGATAAAGCTCAAGCAATCCGCAGCAGGACAACTGTGTCCGTTCAAAATTTCTGAGGGCAAAGAAGGATGGTTGTGGGTTTTGCTTAGCAAATACAGGTTCCTTGAACAATTGCCGTTAGGTGTTGCACCAAGCGACACAAACAACATTGAAACTCCAAAGTAGATGATAGCCAAAAGAAAAAGGGATAGAGTTCACTTGACAAGTGCGTTTTTCGACAATGTACGCTGCCATAGTTAAACGCTTACTGCCCCGTTCTAAAGAAAAACCCGCTTTCGCGGGTTTTTCTTTAGAACGCGCTGCTTTGCGTTCAATTCCATCGGTTAATTACCAACTGCGCCGGCCGCCGCCGCCACCCATGCCGCCTCCGCCGGACCCGCCGCGTCCGCCCCTGAAACCGCCTCCGCCCATGCCGCCTCCGCCGCGATGCTCGGTGCGAGGACGAGCTTCATTGACCGTCAGCGGACGTCCCTTGAGGTCTTTTCCGTTGAGCGCGGCGATGGCCGCCTGCGCTTCGGAGTCTTGGGCCATTTCAACGAATGCAAAGCCGCGGGGTCTTCCCGTGAATTTATCTTCAATGATTGAAACCGACGTTACCTGACCGTGCGCTTCGAAAAGCTGCCGGACATCGCTCTCGCCGGCGTCGAAAGATAAATTACCAACATAGATATTCATTATCATTCACCTTTTTTAATGTTAAACCTGATTCGACAGGGCAGTTTTCGCCCTTATTACAGACCTTGCCATGTTTCAATACGACAACTTCGCACGAGACGCTCCAACTAACTGCTTCCACTCGACCGTCAAAGTCATTTACCGATGAGAATGGCGGATTCTTTCCGGATACTGAAGCTCATGGCCTACTTTTTATATGTGTTGAACTTAGTAGCGACGCCTTACCCGACCCTCCTCCCTTGAAACACGGATGACATTCTCTTGTCGTATAATATAAGTCCGGACTGCATAGGGAGCAAATTTCGGCGGCTTCACGCCCGTCCCTCTCCCGAAACCTCTAGGGCGATGATGGTAAGATCGTCGTGATATGGCGCGCCTTTCGTGAACGCTTTCACGTCGCGCATGATGCCGTCGAGCATGGCTTCGGGCGTCGTGCCGATACCGTTTGAAAGCAGGTCGAGCAGCCGTTTGGTGCCGAAGGCCTCTTTTTCGTTATTGACCGCCTCAGTCAAGCCGTCGGTATAAATCAGGTAGCGGTCGCCGGTATTGAGCGGAATGGTGATTTCCTCGACAAAACCGGCAAAAGCGCTCATCTCGGAAATAAAGCCCAAAGCGATGCCCCCGGATTCGATGGTCTCGACCAGGTCTGTTTGAGCGTTCACGCGGATGAGCTTGGGATGACCGGCGCGGGCATACGACATGCTGGTCCCGTCGCCGTTTATGATAAGGCAAATGGCGGTGACGAACGAGCGGTCGTCGAGGTTGACGCGCATGGAGTCGTTGACGGAGCACAAAAGACGCTTCGAGGAGGACTCGTTGCGGGCCTCGACGCGAAAGGCGCTGCGCAAAATGGTCATGAGCAGCGCAGCGGGAATGCCCTTGCCGCAAACGTCGGCGATGACGATAACCCAATTGCCGTCCTCGGTCTTGAAATAATCGAGGTAGTCGCCCCCCACTTCAAAGGCCGGATAATATACGCCCTTAAGGTTGACGCGCGGGATCGAAGGCTTTTGGCTTGGCGTCAGGCGCTGCTGGATGCTGCGCGCCGCGTCGAGTTCGCCCTGTAAACGGGCCTTTTCGCCGAGCTCGCGGTAATGCAAGGCGTTACTGAGGCTCACGGCCGACTGTATGGCGAGCGTTGCCACGACTTTTTCTTCTTCTTTGTAAATTAATCGGCCGGCGTCGGAAATGAAAACCTGTACGATGGCGATGAGCTGGTTGTCGGCCAGGAGCGGAACGGCCAGGTAAAAGGGGAAGCCCGCGATATGCGGCCAGGAAAACTGGCTGACGTAATCGTCGGAAGGCCAGTTGTCGACGATAAAGGGCCGCTGCAAGGGCGAATGGTGGAAGACCGTGAGCGCTTTTTCCGAGGCGGCTTTTCCGATATCGCAATTGAGAATTCCGGTGGCCCCCAGACAGGAAAATCCTTTCGGCGTTCGGATGCACAGGCTGGCGATGGCCTGCGAAAACCGGGTGACGAACGACCGGAGTATGACCGGCGTCAGGTCTTCGATATTGATGCACTGCGCCATGTCGTAGGACACCGAGGTCAGAAAATCCAATTGTTCGATACGGGCTTCGAGGTTTTTATTGGCTTTTTGAAGGTCAACGGTACGCTGTTCCACACGGAGTTCGAGCTCGGCTTTCGCCTTATGCAAGGCTTTCTCGAACATTTTCACTTCGGTTATATCGCGGGAAATTCCAAAGGTGCCCACCGCGGCGCCATTCTTATCGTAAATCGGCATTTTCGTCGTAAACACCCAATGTTCCGGCTCGCCGGGGGCGGTTTCGCATTCGATTTTGCCGACGATGGGCTTGCCGGATTTGATAATATTTTGTTCATCGTCGAACGCGTCTTGAGCGTGTTCGATGGGGAAAAAGTCAAAATCGGATTTTCCAATGGCCTCTTGGGGAAAACCGAGGCCGAACTTGGCCCCTTGAGCTTTACTGATGCGTATAAATCGGCTGTCCTTGTCCTTGAAATAAATGGCGTCCGGCGAATTGTCGAGCAGCAAATGGAGCATGTCGCGTTCGCTTTGGAGTTCTTCCTCCATTTTTGTGGTGCGCGAAACGTCGTGGCTGATGCCGCAGGTCCCGATAATGGTCTTGGTCTTTTTATCGATGATCGGGATCTTGGTGATGGAGATCCATCGGGGTTCCATGCCCGGCAATTGGATTTTCTCCATTTTCGCCACGAGCGGTTTACCCGAGCGGATTATTTCCTGTTCGTCGTCATAAAATGATTGGGCCAAATCCTTGGGAAAAAAGTCGAAGTCCGTCTTGTTCAGCACTTCTTCGGGGCTCGAAAGCCACCGGCGATTGGCCCAGGCTTTGTTGACGCGAATAAAATGGGACTGGGCGTTTTTAAAGTAAATCGAATCGGGAATATGCTCCATTAAAGTATTGAAGAGCTGTTCTTCGAAGAGCAGGGTCGACTCCCGCTTTTTAAGCGCTTCAATTTCAGCCGCAAGCAAGCGGTTTTTTTCAATCAGGTCTTCCGGCCCGCCCAGGCCCGCCGCCGATAGGTCTTTTTTAAGAAGATCGATGTCCTTCTGTAAAGATTCAACAATGCCGATCAGTTCTGTTTGGGACTTTGTTTCATAATTCATGGATTAAGCATTCCCTTTTCATCAATTAGCGGTCCGCGCACCCAGAAGTTTATTGTCGGAACCGTAGGCGCAGCACGGCAATTTCGATTCGACCGTGAAATCGAATTTTGCGCGCGGCGAGGTGAATTTAGGGTCGAACGCGACATTGCCCGAAGACAATTTACCTGACTCCGTAAGGTTCCCGAAAACATTGTTTCTGTTGATCGGGGATTTTTCCGAATTGGCCGACAATTTAATTCCAAACCGTTCGTTAAACGCGATCATATTGTTTTCGATAATAACGTCCGACACTCCGCCGAGCGCGATCCCGTTGTTCGCGTTAAAGGCGATGGTATTATGATTGATGGAGCCCGTGGTGGCCCGAACATCCCATCCCTGTATCCCCGACGCCCTATTGAAGGCGATAATATTGTCTTCGATTTTGGGCAAATGGCGCACGCACACGATTCCGGTCATCCAGTTTTTAACGATCCTGCAATTTATTATAGCATTGTCGGCGTCTTTTGAAAAGACCCCAATGGTCCCGTTTTTGATTTCGAACCCGCGAATTTCCGAATTAATGCTCAAGGTCACCACGGTCCCTTTTCCGCCTCCGTCAATAATCGCCTTGAAGGAATTCCGGGCCTTGAGGGCAATGCCCGATTTAATGAAAATATGCTCATGATATGTTCCGTCCGAAACCCAGATCGTATCGCCGTTTTTAGCGCTCAGCATTGCCTGGCTGATGGTTTGTATCCCAACCGAAGGCACGGAAATCACTTCGCCAAAAGCGTAAAACCCCATGCACACAAGGCCTAACCAGCCGAAAGCAACGGCCCTTTTCAATACGGTCATGCTCTACCTCCTTCTTCTGTATGGTTATTTATATCGGGCGCCAAGGTCCTCGCCGTCCAGACCTTTGTTCTTGCAGGGTGAATCCGGTTGCAAGGCAAAATCCATCTTCCGAGGTCCGACGAATTTCGGATCGCAAGCGACGTTATCCTCTAATTTAATATAGGACATGCCCGTGTTTTCAAAAAAATCATTTTTGCCCGCTTGGACCAAAATGGAGCCTTCCGATAATTTAAGCCCCGATCGTTCATTGAAGGCCACAATATTATTCTCAACCACGATGTGCGACGAACCCCCAAGGGCGATGCCGTTGTTTCCGTTAAAAGCGACGGTATTGTGCGTTATTGAGTCCGAAGGGCCTTCAAGGTCCCACCCTTGAATACCCGACCCTTTATTAAAAACAATGACGTTGTCTTCGATTTTCGGCAGCCGTCCCACGCAAACGATGCCGCTTTCTCGCATGCCGGTAATCCGGCAACCGATAATCGAATTTTCCGAATTTTGCGAGGAAACGCCGACGGTGGCATGGCGGACCTCGAACCCGATAATGGCGGCGCCGCCCCCAAGGGTAACGGCCGGGCCTTTGCCTTTTCCGTCGATGATCGACTTTAAGCCGGTGCGCGCCTTGAGCGTAATGTTTGACTTTACCAAGACCTGTTCCCGATATACGCCTTCGACGACGATCACGGTATCGCCCGCTTTTGCCGCGACCATGGCCTGGGAAATTGAAGCCGCGGCAGCGCCGGGAATTTCAAGGACCGCGCCGAAGCTCGGCGCCGCCAGTATGACGGCTGCCGTAAGGGCGCCGAGAATGCTTCGAAATGACGCGCGAAAGGTTTTCATGGAGATCCTCCTTGTCCGGCAAAGCCGGCGGTGAAGAGTGCGGACAATCATCCCTTTACCCCGATAAGAATTCGGGCCGACTCCGAACGTACGGCGCCCGACGCCGCATCGCCTTCGTCAAGCGTGACGCGGGCCAAATACGTGCCGAGGCCGACGAGCGTTCCGAAGCGGTTTTTACCGTCCCAAATCCAGTACAACGATTTTCCGATATAGTCTTTTTTCATGACGATTTTATTGGTCACGGCATTTCCCACGGCGTCGAAAATGATGAGCGTGCCGGAAACCAGCCGGGTAAGGCTGATCAATTGGACCTCTATTTTGGTCCCGAAACGAGGGTCGGAACCGCCGGTTAGTTGACTTTCAGGAATCGCGGACGCGCCGGGCTTAAAGGGGTTCGCGCAGGCCCGTACGGCGGAAATCAGGGAAACGCCCGGACAATAGGCTATCGGCACGATTTGCGACGCGCGCACCAGGGCATTGTCGGTGAGGGGGCTTATGCTTCCATGCGTCAATAAATACGTGCAGACGCCCGCGGGGGACTCCACGGTTTTAAGGGGCGAGAGTTGGCTTATGGGAAGAATTTGGCCGGCGCGCTGGATCCCAAACGAGGCGCTCGGGTCAAACGAAGTCGCGACCCAATCGATGGGACCGCTGAAAACGACGGTGAGCGAGTCGATTCGCGGCGAGGGCGTCAGGCACAGGCTCGCCACCACGGGCGCCGCCGAATCGACGACGCGCGTAATGACGAGCGCCCTGTTATCGATAGTCAAGGGAGTATTTTTAAGCGTCATGCGCTGGAGCGTTTTAAGGGAGTCCCACGCGGTTTCGTATACCGCCCCTTTGTTTTCATCCAACACCACCTGGAGGACGTTTCCCTTTGCCTTGACCATGACGATAGGATGCAGTTCAACGAATTGGCTGCCAAGCGTTACAATCCCCATTTTTTCGACAAGCTGATCGACCGAGGGAAGGTTTGCGGCCAGTTTGATCGAATCAGGCCAGGAGATGTCGATTCTGTCAAGGTGTCCTTCCTTGTTGGTATCGAGGAGCGTCGCCGTGGCCGCGACGGCGTTTGCGGGGACGGGAGGAACGTTTCCTTCCACGCTCACGCGCAGGGTCCCGGAAATCAGTCCGGGTTCCGAGGCCGCCACTTCAGTCTGGCCGGGAGATGCTTTGACTATTAATGCTTGTTGGTTTTTACCCGAAACGGGAAAAACCGATGCCGCGCTCGGGTCGGAAACTTGCCAGGAGGCATAGCTTGAGAACCGGGCGAAATTTCCATACCGGTCGCGGACCACCGCATAGACGGTAAATGATGGACTGTTGTCGTTAAGAAGGATTGCGCCGGCGGGATTGTCGACGCGGGTGGTTGAACAGGCCGAATCGTCCTCGATCACGATATGATGGGCGATTCCCGCGGAAATTAAAAGGTTGACGACCGATATCGGCGGGCTACTAAGGCCGTCTGAAAAGGTCGCGGTAAGCATGGCCGCGGCGAAGGCCCGAGTGGGGGCGAAACTGGTTGAATCGCCCGACACGGCGGACAGCGACGGATTGCCGATGGTGTCGACCAAGGACCACGTAATGAATTTATCGAGCGCCGGTTTCCACTGTTTCAGGCTGTCGAAAACGTGCGCGTAGAACGAGGAAACCGTTCCGACGGAAACCCCGGCGCGAATTCCCAGGGGCTTATTGTTGGGGGTCCCCGGCGTATCGGGTTTTACGTAAATCAGGACCGACCGGGCGTCGTAGGCTTTCTGGGCCCCTGCGTAGAGCGGCATGAGCGCGACAAGGGCCAACATGCCGCGCAGGGCGAAAGCAAAGGGAAACCGACCGATTTTCATGTACGCGCGTTTCATCGAAAATAATCCCGCGTCAATATACTTCCCGGGCCGCAAGCCGGGGCAAGGGCCGCTTATAAAGTACGTATTTTGTAAATGCATAGCGCGCCTTGGCCCGCGTGCTTTGAATGAACAGGCCGCTTATGCTCCGTTGGTACGACGGGTCGAAATAACAGTTGATGTGGCATCCCTCGCACATCGGATAGCGTCCTTGCATTGCCAGGGCTTCGCGTCGATCTGGTCCCGATAGCGCGCCTATAAGCCCTCCGTTTATGGGAAGGCGTACCGCGGCCCCGTGGAAGCAAGGCAGGGCGAGGCGATTGTCGGGAAGCAGCACGATGGTCGACGCTACTGCTTTGCAAACGGGATTTCGCGCTTTATTGCCCCCGCGTTTTCTGAGCGCCAGATGGGCCTTGTTCAAGTATACGCCGGGCAGTTTTGCGAGGGCCATGGCTTTTTCATGCGTGAACGGCGAAACAAGGTCGGGCCCTTCAACATTAAAGACCGGATCAAGAATGGCCATAAGCTTGTTTTTTCTCGCAAGTTCATGGACGCCTTTAAAGGCGTTTATGGTGTTATCGGTGTAGGTGAAAAGCAGGTCGGGGACCAACCCGTTTGCCAGGGCCAGGGGAACGCTTTCCAAAACGTGGGCGAAGCTTTTCGCCCCCCGGATTTCGTCGTGGAGCGCGGGCGTGTCGGCGTCAAGGCTGAAATGAAGCAGGTCTATGAGGCCCGCAAGCGAGGCCGCCCGGTCTTTAAACAGAATGCAGTTCGTGGTCATTGACGTGATAAAGCCCAGGGCCTTGGCTTCCGAGAGAAAACGGGGAAGCTCCGGATGCAACAGCGGCTCGCCGCCGGTAAAATCGACGAACCGGCAGCCCGCTTTTTTAGCGTCGCGCAAGTTCGCGAGAACATCGCCTGTCCGGGCGTCTGATTTTGGGGTCTCCCGCCATATTTCACAAAACGAGCAACGGCTGTTGCACCGATTGGTGATATAATAATGGAGAAGAAGGGGCCTCACAAATCGTGGCCTTTCCAAGAGAGGCCGGGCGCCAGGATGCGGGCCCCTAAAAAACCGAGCGTTTCGGCCAAAAGAAACGCGTAGTAGAGCGGCAGCAGAAAGAGGGTTTCGGCTGAACGGATTTTTCGAAATGCGACAAAGGCGAAGACGATGGTCGTCAAAGTATTTACAAATGAAAATAATTGGACCGGTCCGGGCGGAATGCCGAAAAGCGAAAGCAGGAAAACGGCGTTTTGAAAACAAAAGAGCGCCCAGGGAGGCAAAAGCCCTGATTTCAGGCGCAAGCCGCCCCGCGCCCACCGAAGCGCTTGGCTTAAAAAACCGCGGGCGGTTTTGCACGGATACGTGAAAGCCGCCGCTAAGAAAGGCTCGGCGGCGGCAATGGAAAAGCCGCGGCGTTTAAAAGCGCGCAGCAAATCGAAATCTTCGACGATGCTTAGGCCCAGGCCTCTTTGGCCGCCGACCGACCGGTAGGCTTCTTTTTTGACAAGGAGATTATTTCCCATGCTGGATCCCGCCAGTTTCGACGCATAAAACGCATAGGCCACCGCGAAGAGGAATTCGAGCTGAAACGATTGCAGTGCGCCGAACCAATCGCCGGTCTTTTTCCTGAGTGCGGTATGTCCGAAAACCAGATCATGACCGCACGGAGTCATCCGGGCCATGGAGGTAATCCAGTTTTTATCGAATTCCATGTCCGCATCCGTAAAAAGCAGCCATTCATGCATTGCATTCGCGACCCCCGTATCCAAGGCCTGCTGCTTGCTGGTCAAAGCAAGGGTTTCGTCAAAGCATGAAGCGATGACGGTAATTGGACGCGGCGCCCGCGCGAGAAACGGCGAAAGGACCCCTTCAAAATCGTCGGTCGAATTGTCGTTGACGAGCAGTATCTCGAATTCGCCCCGATAGTCCTGGCCCAAGAGTGAGTCTATAAGTCTTTGTAGATTGTGCGCTTCGTTTTTAAAAGGAATGACCACGGAAATAGGCGGGGCCTCGGATGACGATCGGACTCCGGTTGGTTTGGACTTGCGAAGCATATTGAGAATAAGATACGCTAAAAAAAGAAAATAAAACGACAGGAGGGCCAGGGAAACGATTAAAAAAAATCCGTACAAACCAAACCGCCTTCGAAGAGCTTCGCAAAACCATTTTAATCCGATTGGTCCGGGGCCACTAACGTATTTTATAATATACTCTGATTTTATGATATTTCATGGAAAAATTATAGTTGTGGCCATTTTAACGGGAAGCGAAACCGATGGTTATAGGGATAGGCGCGGACATTGTTGAAATTAAGAGAATTACGGCAATGGTCGAAAAATACGGTGACCAATTTTTGCGTAAAGTATTTACCGATCGCGAAATACTCTATTGTAACGCGAAGGCCGTTCCTTCCGTCCACTTTGCGGGCAGATGGGCGGCAAAGGAGGCTTTTTATAAGGCGCTGCCCGGTTGCTGTCAGCCAATGTCCGGCTGGAAAAGCATGGAAGTTCTCGGCGGGGAGCGCGACGCCGGAAAACCTCGTCTTTCCCTTTGCGACGGAAAGCTTGGGGCCGCCCTTAAAGAAAACGGCGTCAACTCCATGATGGCGTCCATCAGCCATGAAAAAACCATGTGCGTTGCGTTTGTGATTTTAACCGATTGATAATTGTGTTGACGGCCGTTTGCTCGTCAGGGTATTTTTAAATGGATTTTTATCGTGAAAAAAGTGTATTATATTATATGAAGGCGGAAGATCTTATTTTATTCATAAGGGGAATTGCGATCAATGAAAAATTTTTTTAATGCTGACATGTTCAAGGAATTTTTTAGGCGCTTCGGCGTTATTTTATTTTGCTTGTATTTCATGTTCCCGCTCTTTGCGCAGGAACCCACGGGGATCGTCCAAAACGCGGTCTTGGAAGGCGTGCAATTTTCAAGCGAACCCGGTAAGGAACCCGGCGAAAAAATAGTGACCTGTTATTTTATTTTCAGGGACAAGCCGTCGAGCTATTTCTACGAAATCCGCAAGAAAACGAAAAAACTCGTTTTTGAATTCAACGACACGCAAAAAGGAACGTCTCCGGTCGCTTCCCAGCAGGAATACCCGATCCAGGGTTTTTCCGTGGACCAGAAAAAAATCGACGTCAATAAAGAGGTGCATGGGCTTAATCAGGAATGGCACGATCTTATCAGCATAACCTTCGATCTCGACATGATCCCCATTGTCCATGTGAGCGACGAATACAATGTCATTTCTTTTTCCTACAAATGGACGACCGACCCCGCGAAAATAAAGAATTACGTCATTAAGGAAGACGATACCAAAACCAAAGTCGTTTGGGGGTCGGTCGGGCTTTTCGCCTTAGGCAGCGCGGGGTTTTTGTATTATAGGTTCGGCGTCAATCATGGGACCACGCAACCTCCCGGGCCCCTCGATATTACCGATTTGCCCGTGCATCAGCAGTAGTTGTGTTGGGTCCCGGCGCCTTTCTTCCCACCACGAAGCGCGATCTTGAAGATCGCGGAATCGACCAACTCGACGTTATTATCGTAACGGGCGACGCCTATGTCGACCACCCCGCTTTCGGCGCGGCGCTCGTTGGAAGGTATATGGAATCGCTCGGCTTGACCGTCGGGATTATCGCGATGCCCGACGTCAAGGACCCTCGGGCGTTTACAAAACTCGATGCGCCACGCCGTTTTTTCGCCGTCACCGCCGGAAACGTCGACTCAATGCTCTCGCTTTTCACGGCGCAAAAAAAAATCCGCGGCGACGACCCTTACGCGCCCGGCGGAATGGCGGGAAAAAGGCCGCAGCGGGCGACCATTGCCTATTGTAACGCGATCCGCCGCGACTTCAAGGACGTTCCCATAATTATCGGCGGTATCGAAGCGTCGCTTCGAAGGACCGTCCACTACGATTATTGGTCCGACACCCTTCGGCAACCCATTATCTTGGACGCCAAGGCCGACATGCTTATTTACGGCATGGCCGAAAAACCGCTGGAATCGATCGTGAGGGAGCTTGGGCGAGGCAAGGAAATTCATGAACTGACCGACATTCCCGGAACGGTTGTCCCGCTTGGTAAACGTAAGCGCGAGGAGGTCATTGGAAGCTCGGCAAAAATCGTACGACTGCCGTCCTTTGAAGAGACGAAACAATCAAAACGCGCTTTTTCCGAAATGACCAGGATTTTTTATGAAAACCTGTCCGGGACCATGATCCAGGATTCAGGCACCCTGGCGATCAAAATCAACCCGCCTCCTCCGGCGCTCACGCAAAAGGAATTCGACCGCGTTTATGCGCTGCCCTTTTCCTATAAACCGCACCCTGTTTACAAAGAGCAAATCCCCGCGTTCGAGCAAATCAAGGATTCCATAACCATCGTTCGGGGGTGTTTGGGAGGATGCAATTTTTGCGGTTTGGGGGTGCACCAGGGAAAAACGATCCAAAGCCGCTCGCATGAATCCATCGAAAATGAAATAACACGCCGCGCAATGGACCCTTCGTGGAAAGGCGTCGTGTCCGACCTTGGCGGGCCTACGGCGAACATGTATGGTCTTTATTGTAAACGGGGCGCTACGCACAAGGAGTGCGCGCGGAGGAGTTGCCTGGCCCCGAAACCGTGTGAATTTCTCTTTACCGCCCAGTCCGATTTCGCGGAAATTATACGCTGGGTGGGGTCCATGAAAAAGGTGAAACATGTGAGCGTTAATTCTGGCGTTCGCATGGACCTTGCGCTTTTATGGCCGGAAGTAATTGAAGCGCTTGCGAAACATGCCGTGGGCGGACTTTTGTCGGTGGCCCCCGAGCATATTTCCCCCAAGGTATTGAAGCTCATGAATAAGCCTGAAAAAACCGGGTGGGAGGAATTCGAGGAGGTTTTCAACTTTGCGAGCAAACGGGCCGGAAAGCAGCAGTTTCTGTCGCCCTATCTCATCGCCGGGCATCCCGGCAGTAGCGACGCTGAGGCGCGTAAGCTTGCCGGGTATTTAAAACAAAAACACTTGCGCGTTAGGCAAGTCCAGGAGTTCATTCCGTTTCCAATGACCGTTTCGGCTTCTATGTATTATACCGGAGAAGACCCGTTTACCGGAGAAAAAGTTGAGGTTTCGTATAAACTGAGCGACAAAAGGCGGGAAAAGGAAACGATCATGTGGTGGAAGAAAGCTTGACTAGGAAATCGCGGACGAACTCAATAACTCAGTGACAATAGGCGACTTTTTACCGTCGCCGGAAAGCATAGCGGAATCATTGAAAAAACAAGATACCGTTCCGGTTACCATGGGTGATCACCGTGGCAGCATATCCGAAGGCCCAGATTTCGGCGGGATATTTGTCTTAGGCGTCTCCCGCGATTCGTGCACATGGCGCGAAAATGTTTTACCCCAGGAAAGTTTGCAGGCAAGTAAGCGCCCTCCTAATCTATTCAAAATACATGTTTTTTAGTTTTGTTCAAGTTTCACGATGTTGCTTGTAACTTAATTGTATATCAATGCGTTACAAGCAAGTGTTCGCACACAGAAAACGGTATTTTGTGTAACGCCTTGATTATTTGAATTTTTAAACGTACATTATTAAGTACCATGCAAATGTGCTGAAGGTCCGGGGTTTCCCGAAGGTTTTCTTTTTCTGCATTTAAGATGTTCTCAACTTATAGGAGGTCGATTATGAGAATAGAAAAAAGAAATAGTTTGCTATCAAATTTTCTCGGCATATTGCTTCTATGTGTAAGCGGGGTTTTTGCAGATTACATAGAAGGAATTGACACTACGGACGTGAACGGCTATGGTCTTGATTCGGCGTTTCAAATGGTGACTAATGGTTATGTAACCGGACAAAATATCGTTATTTATCACATGGATGGTTATCTGAGTGGCTATTTCAATTATTCGTTCAATGATATTAAAATTGCTGCAGAGTCAATAAATTGTATCACTTCAAGTGATCAAAGTGGCGAATGTACTTTCTGTGCTCAATATTTTTCAAATCGATATTTAATTAATAATTATTGTTTTGTTATAAAAAAGTTCAAGGACAGCACTTATTCCAAGGTTCAAATATTAAACCATCTTACCAATAATCGGTATGTTTTTAAATTTGGCACAAATACTTCACCAAATAATCCAGGACTCGAAGACGCCTCATACGATAGAACTGTTCGATATAAACCAAACAATTTTAGCAATATTCATTCATATTATAATTGCGGCTCAGAATTTCCCGGAATTTCATTTTGTTCTTGGGAGCTACCGTTGCCGAACAATAATCATCTTCTAGGCTATATTTTTTATAAGCCTAAAATCGGCGTTGTTATCGATACGACCAAACCTGTTAATTTAGCGCAATGGGATTCTGTGTATTTTACGGTCAGCCCTCAGGGCGGTTGGTATGGTAATGGATATTTGGGTATTCATGACCAACCTTATTTAGGTTTAGTTGCGGATTATGAGGAAGGTAAATCTGATTTTCTGGATAATTGGTGGACACCAAGACAAACACTCTTTCCGGATGCTACAAAACAGGGTTCATCTCCAATAAATAAAATTCAGCCTAACCTTGAAATCAAGAAATCTTCATCTGGGTATAGCATTTCTTTTTTATTTTTACCGCATAATTCAAATTCAGTATCTCTTTCCATTTTTAATATGACCGGAATCAAGGTGGCTGAATTTACCGGAATCAAATCAAATCAAGTCTTTTGGAAAACATCGGGCCGGAATCTCGCCCAAGGACAATACATTGTCCAATTGGAATTACCCGACAAACGAGTTTTCAGCAGTAGACTGGTTTATTCGAGGTGATGATTTGCAAAGGAATTATTTTAAATTGATTAACAATAAAGGTTGATATTCAAGAATCAATTTCCTCGAATGGATTCTTTTAAGGAGATTTTTATGCGGTTTTCGCTTTTAATCATAGTATAGGAGGATAGAATGCCATCAACTTACAAACAGCAGCTGTTTTTTGACTTGAAAAGTTCCTTTATTATATTGATATCGCTTGTTGGCATCAGTTTGGGTCAATCAAATTGGCAATGGGAAAACCCCCTTCCTCAAGGTAACAACCTCAATTCCGTAACTTACGGAAATGGGATGTATGTGGCAGTAGGTGGTGGTGGAACTATTCTTGCGTCTTCGAATGCTAAGACTTGGACATTAAAAAATTCCGGGACAACAAACAATCTTGGTGCTGTAACCTATAACTCCGGGAAATTTGTGGCTGTTGGTGATTCTGGAACGATAGTAACATCTTCTGATGGAAGTATTTGGACTTTAATAAAAATAGGAGTAAATCACAACCTCTCTTCTATTGCCTATGGCAATGCTCATTTTGTAGCAGTGGGTTCTAATAGCATACCATTTGGAACTGGAACCGGAACGATTATTACTTCCGCTGACGGTATAACATGGACAATTACCGATGGTGGTGCATATGCCGGGCTTTCTTCTGTGACTTTTGGAAATGGCCGGTTTGTTGCCGTAGGAGGTGGTATGTGGGGCATGCTCAATTTTTATTTTAGCATCTTGACTTCTCTCGATGGCATTGTCTGGACAAACCAGTCAGTTCCTTATTATGGTTTGGACAATGGTTCTATTTCCTTTGCCAATATCCCAATTAACAACCAGGCAGGTCTATTTATCTTGGTAGGTGGAAATGGCATGATTTTTACTTCATCTGATGGCGTGACATGGAAAAGAAATAGTTCCGGAACAACTGAAGCTATCTATTCAGTGATTTCTAACAATGGCCAGTTTGTTGCTATTGGAAACATGGATACTATTTTAACCTCCTCTGATGGTGTTGCCTGGAAACCAAAAAGTTCAGGGGTAAAGTGCAAACTTAATTCCATATCATATGGTAATGGGCAATTGGTGGCTGTGGGCAATAATGGTATAATTTTAACGTCTTCGGATGCTGTTACATGGACAACAAACAGCCCGATTGTAACCTTTCATTCACTTTATTGCGCGACCTACGGTAAGGGAGAATTCGTGACTGTTGGTGATAGCGGCACTATTGTAACCTCCTCTGACGGATCGAACTGGAAAGCGATAAACTCCGGAACAATAAATAAACTTTACTCAGTAACTTCCGACAATAGCCAGTTCATTGCTGTGGGTTCCAACGGAACGATTTTGAGCTCAACCGACGGAGCCACTTGGAAACAAATAAAATCCGGAATAACCACTAATCTTTGGTCAATAACATACGGCAACGGGAAATTTGTTGCAATGGGTGATACGGGGATTATTTTGTACTCCGGCGACGGCACTACATGGAATTTAGTTACCGCCACGTCAATTGGGGGCTTTTCTACGGAATGGCTTACAATGGGGGACCGGTTTTCCGTAACCTACGGTAATGGTCAGTTCTGGGCTGTGGGCTCTTTTGGTCCAACTTTGACTTCTCCAGACGGGGTAACATGGACATTTATCTCCGGGACTTTAATGAATAATAGTGTGAATGTGGAATTCCAATCCGTTGCTTATGGAGATGGAATACTCATGGCTGTTGGTCCGAGCACCGTTTCAAGATTAACTCCGGATACTATTGAATATTATTATGGTTTAAGCTGGAAAACAAAAAATACTGGAGTATGGATGAAATCCGCAGTTTTTAACAATGGTAAGTTCGTTACGGTCGGTTCAAATGGCGGAATTTGGACCTCTTCTGACGACACAACATGGACAAAAATAAATTCCGGTACAACGAACAATCTCAGTTCCATCGCCTATGGCAATGGGCAATTCGTAGCTGTGGGGGATAACGGAACGATTTTAACATCAATAGCTGATCCAACTGGAACTGTGTTTCAACCCAATTTTAAAGCAAACATCAATGGTTTTAAAATCGCTGTTGTAAACAATTGGTTATTCACTAAATTACCCAATTCTCTTTCGAACAACCAAATAAAAATAGTGCTTTTCAATGTTTCCGGGAGACGAATTTATTCGTCTACGGTTAGGTCGCAAAATGGAATTCTGAATGTTCCGGCTAATGGATTTCCTGCTGGTAAGTATTTTATATCAATTACAGATGGGAACAATAAGACATTAAATTCGTCTTTTATTTTAACAAGATAGTTTACTAAAAAGCTCTGGATGAGTCAGTGCAAACCGAAGAAACTCAAAGCTGCTTAATTTCTGTGAATGAAGGCCGGTTGCATGAAAGTTGCCCCTTAGGTCTCCGATACCTTCTGGAGTAAAGCTCGCGCGTTCACCCCTGCGCTTGCACGGCCGTGATCGTTATCACGTCCGCGATGTCCTGCACGGAACAACCCCGCGAAAGATCGTTGACGGGTTTTGCCAGGCCCTGAAGGATGGGGCCCAACGCCTGTGCTCCGCCGATGCGCTCGACCAGCTTATAGGCTATGTTGCCCGCGTCGAGATCGGGGAAAATGAGGACATTGGCTTTTCCGCCCACGGGAGAGCCCGGCGCTTTCTTGTCCGCGACTTTGGGGACGATGGCCGCATCGGCCTGGAGTTCGGCGTCAACGATAAAATCGGCGGATTTCTGGACGATTTTAAAAGCGCTCGTCACTTTGTCGACGTCGGGGTGCGAGGCAGAGCCCTTCGTGGAAAAAGAGAGCATGGCGACCCGCGGTTCGCACCCTAAAAGCGTTCTGCAGCTTTTTGCCGTGGAAAGCGTAATGTCGGCCAAGGCCTCGGCGCTGGGACTCGGGTTGACGCCGCAATCCGCGAATAAATAAATGCCGTTTTGGCCAAGCGCCGGATTCTGGGTTATTTCAACGAAAAACGACGAAACGGTTTTTATCCCGGCCGTAGGCCCTACCACTTGAAAAGCGGCCCGCAAAAGGTCGGGAGTCGAGCTTGTAGCGCCCGCCACCATGCCGTCAACATCGCCGTTTCTGACCATCATGGCGCCGAAAAATAAATAGTCTTTCGCCAAAAGCGTTTGCCGCGCCTGCTCGGAGGTCATGTTTTTTTTCCGGCGAAGCTCGACTAAAATATTGACGTATGCGCTTATCTTAGGGTAATCGGGCGGGGAAACGATATTCATGTTTTTAAGGTCAAGGCCAAACCCCGCCGCCTTTTCCCGAACGGCTTTTTCATCGCCGAGCATGACGATGTCGGCGATATTTTCCTTTAAAATAAAGTCGGCCGCGTAATACATCCGGTCCTCGTAGTATTCGGGAAGGACGATGGTTTTTTTAACGCTTTTTGCTTTTGACCGTACTTGCTCGATGAACGTCATAAAATAATCCCCCGTTAAAAATGTTATTCGTGCTCCGCGAAAAGGATTTCGCGGTCGGCCTCGCGGTTGTTTTTAAGCGTCCTGAGGACGATTTTTGCCCGTTTGGTAAGCGGCCCGTCTTCTTGTTCCGCGAGCCTGGTCACCGCGGGTTCCATGGTAAGGTCCCTGAGAAGGCCGATAAGGTTAAGACAATTGAATTTGACGTAATATTCTTCCCGCAAAGCGAATGCGTCCCTGACATAGCGCAAAACATGCTCGCCGAGAGCGTAAAGGGAATTGACGCACGCGGTGCGCACTTCAACCGACTCGTCGGCAAGGTGGTTGATGAGGAGCCCCGTGGTCTCGTCCTCTTGGTCAAGAAACCGCAGCGCCCGCGCCGCCTGCTGGCGGACAAGCTGGGATTTATCGGCCATGGCCGCGACAATAACGGGTTTTGTCAGTGCGTTTATCTGGCCAACGTCGCCCAAACAGGCGATGAGTTCGCTGCGGATCGGGGCGTCTTTTTCCACCTTAAAGGCCTGGACAATGGCCTCGGGCGACGGCACGGTACGCAGTTTCCTGAGCGCACCCACGGCCTCCGAACGCACTTCGATGCTCCAATCGGTCAGCGCTTTCAAAAGCGCCCCGACGCAATTCGGGTTGCCGATCTCCCCTAAAATATGGGCGCAGTTGGCCCGCTCCCAATTCGATTTGAAAATATTTTCCATGGCTTCGTCGGCGGCCGCCACGATTTCCTTCGACGGGTCGGCAAGGAGCTCTTCGAGCACCTTGATGCAATAGGGGTCTTTGGATTTCCCCAAAAGCTCTATGCCCTGGAGCCTGACCTGCACGTGTCCCGCGTCCTTGCACATCTTCAAAAACGGGGCGATGGAAATCTGCGCGGGCGTCATGACGTCGAGGACCCGTTCGTAAACCATGTCCTTATAGTTGACCAGCGCGCGCGTTGCGGCCTGGCGGATGAAGTAATAGGGCGAGCCGATATTGACAAAAAGGAGCGGAATCACCCGCGTGCCGCCGGTGCGGCCCATCACCTGGAGGATGTTTTGGCGGATATTGACGTTTTGGATGAAATTGAGCCGGTCGATGAGGATGTCGGCGAAATGAGGTTCGTTTTTAAGTTGGACCAGCGCGTCTTTCGCGGCGCTTACCACGCGCACTTCGCCGTCGCCGAGCCGGGAAATCAGGATGTTGATGGCCTCCGGTCCCCCGATCAAACTCACGTTCTTGACCACTTCAAGCCGCACGGGCACCGATACCGAGGCCGCGTGTTTTGCCAGATAGGAAACCGTGTCCTGGCGCCCCAGGAGGCCCAGCACGTTGATGACCCCGGTTTTAATGAGCACGTTTTCGCTGGTCAGAGCCTCGAATAGCGGATCGATCGACAAATCTTGGAAGGCCGAAACGAGGATGGGATAGATCTTTTTTCGCACGCTTTTTTGCCGGATTTGCAGCATGCGGATGAGCAAATGAACGTCTTCGCTTACCGAGTCCGGGTCGGCGGTGACGGTGTCGAGCTCTTCCATGAGGCCCGTTAAAATCCGGTCGAAGGCCGAAAACACTTCGTCGCGAACCGACCAATCGGAATCGAGGCTCATCCGCAGGAGAAATTCAAAATGGCTTTTGTTCCCGAACTTGCTGAGCGCGTGGGCCACCGTCCATCTGAGCACGGAATTCTTCGAAAGCAAAAACCGGTGTTTAGTGATGGTGCGCGTGACCTCGGCATTGTTGAGGTAAATCAGGGACATGATAGCGGTTTGCGCCACTTCGTCGTCAAAATCGTCCACGGCCTCCATAAGGCCCTGGATCGCAGCGTCGGACGGCGCCTTGCGAAGCAGCCGCGCGGCCCGGCGCCGCTCGCGCCAGCTTTTGTCGGTTTTAAGCACCGAGAGGATTTTAACCATGGGCATGGGGCCGCCTACGCTTTCATGACCGCGCCGGAACAACCGCCGTCCAGCTTGACTTGGTGTACTTCATAGATGCTGTCTATTTTGGCGAGGATGTTCGCGGCGGCGGCGAAACAGCCGATCCGGGGGCAGGTAATGTTGGCGATGGGCACGCCCTCGTTGATTAAATGCGCGCAGGAATCGATATAGGGGCATTTGTAAACGGTCACCTCGACCCTTGAGGGCGTGTAGGAAACGACGGCGAAATCGCTTTTGTCGGCGAAAATTCCCCCATGCACGCCGAGGTCGATGTACGAATCGATGGCGGCCTTGATCGAATCGGCCGGTTCGGCCTTGATCCCGTAATCTTTTTCCAGGATGCGTATCAGCCCTTCGGCGGCGTGCTCGTAGGCGCGCCGGGCGAATATGCGCGGCCGGTTCCCGAAAAAATCGCGGGCCGTGTCCTCTAATGCGTCAAGCCACACGCGGGCCAGCGCCCAACCAGCTTCCTCACGCGTCAAATCTCCCATAATGGTTCTCCGTGCCGATGCATAAATGATTTAAGTGCAAGTGATGCCCATTTCAATCAAAAGCGCCCCGAATATTTCTTCGGTGATGTCGATGGTAACGGCGCTTTTGACTTTCTTGAACAATTGTTCCCGCGAGACGTTCTGGTCCTGCGACCAGAGCAGGATGATTTTCGTCCGGTCGGGTCCCGAGATGTTCGCGAGCTTGGCCAACAGCTCCCGCCGCTCGCGCTCTTTTTTCGTGTCGCTCCACTTTTGTTGGAGCACCTTTTTCGTTTCGTGGGCTATGGCCAGCTCTTCGTTTGTTTTGATGACCATGACCGTGGTCGGACCTTTACTGATAATAGTCTCGTGTTTCGCGTTTTTCTCGAGGTCGTTCTCAATGCCTAAAAAGTCCATACCTTCCAGGACTTGTCGCCGCATTTCAGCGTCGTTTTCGCCGATCCCCGCCGTGAAAACGACGGCGTCGGCCCCGTTGAGCACCGCCATGTAGGAACCGATGTATTTCTTTACCCGATAGCAAAAGAGATCGATTGCCAGTTGGTGCAGTTCGCTTCCTTCGTTGGCCTCTTCGCGGATTTCGCGCATGTCGTTGGTCGTGCGGGCGATTCCCTTAAGTCCGCTTTGCTTGTTTAAGATCGTGTCGACCTCAGAGGGGCTCAGGTCTTCTTTTTGGATGAGGTAGGTGACGATCGCGGGGTCGATGTCGCCGCAGCGCGTCCCCATCACCAGGCCTTCCAGGGGAGTAAAGCCCATGGAGGTGTCGAGGGACACACCGTTTTTAATGGCCGCCACGCTCGCGCCGTTTCCCAAATGACAAACAATGACCTTGAAATCCTTGCCGCTTTCAACATTCAGGAGTTCGGCGGCCTTTTGCGAAACATACGAATGCGACGTGCCGTGAAACCCGTAGCGGCGAATGCCGTGTTTCGAATACATCGAATAGGGCAGGGCGTAGAGAAAGGCCATTTTAGGCATTTTCTGGTGGAAGGCCGTGTCGAAAACCGCCACTTGATTTACTCCCGGCAAGACCTTGGAACATGCCCTGATGCCCACCAGGTTCGGCGGATTATGCAAGGGCGCGAAAACGATGCACGCCTCGATCTGGGCAATGACTTCGTCGTCGATAATGACGGACTGCGAATAGGTTTCCCCGCCGTGTACGACGCGGTGGCCCACGGCGTCGATTTCGGCGATGTTTTTAATGACGCCGCTCACGGCGTCGGTCAGCATCCGTAGTACGATCGAAAGGGCCGTGTCGTGGTCCTTGGCTTCAAGCGTGTCCCTGAATTCCTTGCGGCCCGCCGGACAATAGGTAAAGAGCGCTTTGCTCGTGCCGATTTTTTCAACCACGCCCTTGACCATGACCTTATCGTTATCGGTTTCAATCAATTGATATTTTAGCGAAGAGCTTCCGCAATTAAGGACCAGAGTTTTCATAGTTTCCCTTTTACCGCTGTAATCGTCCGTGCATGAAAGACGCTGATTATTGAAGTGTTACATGGAAAAAATACAACGTGCGGAACACGTTTTTGGAAAATAATTCACTCCGGATTATACCATGAATCCGAAGTTTTTGCATGATGTATTTTGCAAGGGTAAGCGGGCTTTTTTTTGCAGGGGTAGGCAATTCAATGACGTCATTCTGGCTTTGTTTCGTGCCGCTTTTTATTGCCGTCGACGCTATCGGCGTGCTTCCGATGTTCATGAATTTGACCGAGGGTCTTGACGGAAAAACGCTCAAAAAAATGGTGGCCCAGTCCATTCTGACCGCTCTGATCGTGGCGCTTGCGTTTTGCGCCATAGGAGAGCTGCTGCTTCGGTTTTTGGGAATAAGCGTCGGGGATTTCATGATCGCGGGCGGGGCGCTGCTCTTTGCCATTTCCCTGTCCGATTTATTGACGCTTGAAAAACCCCATCGGCAAATCGACCCTGAGGCCATCGGGGCGGTGCCTATCGGCGTTCCCCTGATCGTTGGTCCGGCGGTGCTTACCACTACGCTGCTTCTTTTGCGCGAGTATGGTTACAAACCTACGGTTTTCGGTCTCGTCCTTAATATCGGGATCGCGGGGATCGTTCTCTGGTTTTCCAGGGAAATCAATAAAGTTTTGGGAAAGACAGGGGCGAAAACCGTTTCAAAACTTGCCGGACTTCTCCTTGCCGCCATCGGCGTGATGATGGTGCGTAAAGGCATAACCGTTCTCCTTTTAAAATAACCGCCCGGAGGCTTTTGATGACATTTGGTTGCATTTTCGATTGGGACGGCGTTATTTCCGATTCCTCTTCCCACCACATCGAGGCCTGGAAAATGCTCGCGACCGAAGAGCGCCTCGTTTTCCCGGAGCATTTATTCAAGCAGAGCTTTGGAATGAAGAACGAGCAGATCATTCCGCAGCTTTTCAAGTGGACGGATGATATGGACGAAATCATGCGTCTTGATAAAAAAAAGGAAAAATTGTATCGCGAAATCGTCATAAAAAACGGCGCGCTTACCTTCCCCGGCGTGGAGCCGTTCCTGACCTTGCTCAAGGAGTTCGAAATTCCTTGCGTCATCGGCTCTTCGGCGCCGCGCGCCAATATCACCACCGCGCTCGATAGGCTGCAATTTAACGATTTTTTCCAATCCATCGTATGCGGCGAGGACGTTATTTATGGTAAACCCGATCCGCAGATATTCTTGACGGCCGCCCGAAACCTTGGGCTTGGTCCGTCGCAGTGCGTGGTGTTCGAAGACGCCCATGTGGGGATCGCCGCGGCCCGCGCGGGCGGCATGCGGGTGGTGGCCGTGACCACCACGTATCCGCGCGCAAGCCTCTCGCAGGCCGATTGCGTGGTGGATAGGCTTGACGAACTTACCTTGACCCGGCTTAAGCAGTTGTTCGAGCAGGCCGAAACCCTTCGCCGATCGTAGACATAGGAATGCAAACCGCCGCCGACATTACGAGCGCCCTTTTCGGCCGCACTTCGCATGGCATCAAGTTCGGCCTGGAGCGGATGGTCGCCGCGGCGGCCGAACTCGGCAATCCCCAAACCGCCTATCATAGCATCCACATCGCCGGGACCAACGGCAAAGGGTCAACCAGCGCATTTATCGATTCCGTCGTGCGCGAAAACGGGTTTAAAACCGGGCTTTTCACGTCTCCCCATATTGTCAATTTCGAAGAGCGCTTTATTATAAATGGCAAACCGATACGAAGCCCCCGGTGGATGGAGGTTTACCGCGACCTGGCCCCGATCATCGAAAAACGCGGGCTTACGTTTTTCGAGGCCGTCACGCTCATCGCCTATGAACTTTTCAAAAGGGAAAAAGTCGAATGGGGGGTTTTTGAAACGGGCATGGGCGGAAGGCTCGATTCGACCAATATTATCACGCCCGAGGCCGCCGCCATCACGACCATCGCCATGGACCACATGAACTATTTAGGAAACGACCTTATTACGATTGCGGGGGAAAAACTGGGCATTGTCAAGCATGGGGTCCCGCTTGTCATGGCCTTGCCGCCGCGGCCGGAAATCGCCGAATGCGCAAGAGCAAAATGCAATGACATTGGTTCGCCCCTTGAATTCGTTTCGATGAATGATGCACATGATATTCGCATGCTGGAAACCGGCACGGAATTTTCATTCAATGGCCGCCGATATTTTACGCAACTTCCCGGCGATTATCAGGTGCAAAATTGCTTGGTTGCCCTTAAAACATTGGAAGCCGCGGGACTAACAGACTTTGACGCTGCCGTTCGGGGAATTGAAAAAACTTTCTTGCCGGGTCGGTTTCAGGTGGTGCGCATTCAAAGCCGGACCGTTATTTTCGACGTCGGCCACAATCCCAATGCGGCCGAGCAGCTTGTTAAAACGATAGAAACGCGATTTGCCGGGCAATCGGTGTGCGTTGTCGCCGGTATCATGAAAGACAAAGATAGTGCCTCGATCCTTGCCGTGTATTGTAAATGCGCGGCGCGGTTGGTCCTCACGCACCCTAACATCGACCGCGCCGCCGATGCGGCGGTTTTGACCCAAAACGTTCCCGCCGATTATGCTCGTCCCGTCCAAGTTGTATCTAATGTAAAGGATGCGGTTTTCGCTGCGTTTAAAAATCCCGAAAACGTCATCTGCATCACCGGTTCTTTTTACACGGTGGGCGAGGCAATGAGGGCGCTTGGCGTGAGGCCCTTCGGGGATTAGCGGCTGCACCGCATTTGCTCTTCACTTGTCAAATATATATATTGCTATGCGGCATAATTATTGCCGATCTGCAGATTTTTAGAATTTATAATAATCCTGGCGTTTATGCCCGATATAGCCCTTATATTTATTCACCAGTTGCTCTATAGAAATTTGAAAACATGAAAACTATCGTATTATTATTAATTTTAATGATGGCATTTCCTGGATGTACTTCTTTGAATAACTTTATTAATCGAATCATTTTTACTCAGCCAGAAAGTATTGCACGGTATAATGTTGATTTAACGAAGATTAATTCTTTTAATCAAAAAATTGATTTTAAAACAAATGATTTTTCTCGAGATAAATTGCGAGAAAAGGGAATTGGCCCATATTATGTAGTAGTAGTGAGTAAATCAATTCAAGAGAAATCTCCTAAATTTAAAGAAAACTGGGAAATCTTAAATTATCGAAATTCCCATTCTAAGGGAGGTTTTTGGAGAGGTGAAATTGATTTGGAATGGACTGGAGCGGATGGAGATAAAAAAAGCTATTTATGTAAAAAACCAATTGGTGATGCAGCATTTGAATGTGGTATTCTAACTGGAACGTTTTTTTTGCCAGTATCTAAGGAACCATACATCGCAGACGTTAAGATATCTATAACTCAAGTAGATAAATTATTAAGTGAGATGTTGGAATCACCTCAAATTTGGATTTATCGTGGTGGTGGAAGCAAATAGAACCAATTTGCTTCGACTTTCTTTAGAGGAAAATAGGCGATTCCCAAAACGCCGGAGTTCATCCCGGCGGCCAGCGCATGTCGCGCCCGCTGAGCACGTGAACATGGATATGGTCGACCGACTGCCCCGCCTTTGCGCCGAAATTCACCACCAAACGATACCCTCCTTCAAGCAACCCCTTTTCAGCGACGATCTTTTGTATCGCTTCAAAAAGTTTTTTTAGAATATCGGTTTTTTGGGGCGGTATTTCATGGATGCCGGCATAGTGCTCCTTGGGCAAAACCAGAATATGCACTGGCGCCTGCGGATTAATGTCGTTGAAAGCGAAGACGGTTTCGTCTTCATATACTTTGGCACAGGGAATTTTATTGGCGATTATTTTGCAGAACAGGCAATCGGCCATGGAATCTCTTTTCTAACCTGCCTAAGGGCAGATAAAACATTAGGGCAATGCCATTTGATGTGGTACCCGGTTGGATAATCGGAATATCAAAGACTTTTTTCAGCTCCAATAATTTTTTATCGCCGGTCACTATGCAATCGACTTTTGCATTTAAACCCGCGGCGATTATGTGGTCGTCATTGTGGTCTTTGCATATTTGATGTGAAAGCGGGGCTTCTGAAGTAAAAGTGGTATGAGTGCGAAGGTGATCGCAAGCCCAGAGAACTTTTGTTTCGGTAAGATGAAATTTATTTAACAATTTATCAACGAATTCGTCAAGTACAAAATTGCTTGTAAAAACAGTATGTTTTTCTAAACAATAATCAAAAAGCTCACAGCACACTCCATGAGAAATAAATGCGGCAATAAGAACATTAGTATCAAAAAAGACTTTCATGAGACGAGTTTAAATACGTCTTCATCAGTATAGATACCTTTTTTTTGAGCTTCCGGCACAAGAGCTTCCCGTATTGCCCAAAACTCCTGACGAGCAATATATCGGCCGAGTGCGTTGCGAACGATATCTGCCTTTTTCAAGTGTTCCCTTTTTGCAATTTTATCGAGTTGCGCTTGCATTTTTTTGGGGATGCTAACGGATATTGTTGAGTTCATAATCCACCTTATTAATTTTCCCGCGCTATTAATCCATCGATCATTTTAAAAAGCATTCTTTAGTTTCCATGTATAAAAATATATCATATGGAACAGTTGCTTTCGAGGATATTTTGTTTTATTCCGACAATGAACCCCGCACTTATAATCCTTCATTCGGTGGTTGCCTTTACTTCCACATAAAAGTATTTTTTACCCATGAAAATTGTAGCCCGCAACAAAAAGGCGCTCCATGATTACGAAATCGTGGACAAAGTCGTTGCGGGGATAGCGTTAAGCGGTTCGGAGGTAAAATCAGCCCGCGCCGGCAAAGTGACCCTTGCCGACAGCTATGCCTCGTGCAGTAACGGCGAAATGTTCATTAATCACATGCATATCGCCCCCTACGAGCAAGCCGTTGCCTATGCGCATGACCCGTATCGGAAAAGGAAGCTGCTGCTCCATAAAAAGCAAATCCTTCAATTCTCCGCCGAGATGGACCAAAAACATCTCACCATGATTCCGCTTATGGTGTATTTTGAGAAGCAGTGGGTCAAAGTCGAGCTGGGGCTTGGCAAGGGCCTTAAAAAATGGGACAAACGGGAAAAAATAGCCAAGGAAGAATCGAAGAAGCACCTTGCGCAACTCATGAAAATCAAGGGGAAGTAAGTCATCGACGCATGATCACGCGAAAAAAAACGACCTTATTTTTTAACGCCGCCCTTATCGCGGTAATCGCCCTCATCGGCGCGGGTAGCGCGCAAATCAAGCTTAAGCGCTTACCCGGCGGGGAAGAAACCGTTCTGGCCGGTTTTCAAAAGAACGATATTTCCTTTATTTCCTTGTCCGCTTTTTGCGACGCCGAAGGTTTTGCAATGAAATGGAATGAAAAGACCCGCAAAATGACCTGTGTCGGCGGCTCGGGCAAAGTTACCTTTTCGCCTGATAATCCCTTTTATATGGTCAATGATTCGGTTTTTCAATCCCCGTGCGCGCCGCTTATGAGTAACGATTCCCTGTTTTTACCGGCCGCGGTTCTGCCGATGTGCTTTAAATCCTTGGAAAAAGAAAGCATCGACTGGTCTTCGCAAGACTCTTCGGTCCTGATTATGGCCGACGCAGCGGAAAAAAAAGCCCAAGCGAAAGCGGGTAAAACCCTTCGCAAATCCAAGGCAGCGACCGACGACAGCGCCGGGAAACAGGCGGGGGCCGAACAAATCATTAAAACCATCGTTATCGATCCGGGGCACGGCGGCAAAGACCCGGGCGCCATAAGCCCAAACGGGACCAATGAAAAAGACATCGTGCTGAGCATCGGGCTCAAAGTGCGCGACATGCTTAAAAAAAAAAGTCCCTTTCGGTTTTCATGACGCGTGAAACCGACGAATTCATTCCGCTCAGGGACCGGACAAAATTTGCAAATGAGAAAAAAGCCGATGTGTTCGTCAGTATCCACGCCAATAGCATCGAGGGCAATAAAAAGAAAGACGCCACCAGGGGGTACAAAGTATACTTTTTGTCCGAAGCCAAAAACGAGGAAGACAAGCTTGCGGCCATGCGCGAAAACGCCGTCATTCAGTTGGAAGAACATGCCCAGCAGCATTACGGCAATGTGCAAAACATTCTCATCGACATGGTGGGCAACGAATACTTGCGGGAAAGCCAGGACCTCTC
>Ga0182027_10002947_pt1 | contig 27323 bp, 14 predicted proteins | sample 712E1DmetaG_FD_121300 | JGI IMG/M metagenome (GOLD analysis project Ga0182027, IMG submission 121300) | Permafrost microbial communities from Stordalen Mire, Sweden - 712E1D metaG (Illumina Assembly) | ecosystem: Environmental > Terrestrial > Soil > Wetlands > Permafrost | place: Sweden...
CCGGAAACTCAACAGGAGCTTGAACCCGATTATCTGCTCTACCCGAGCGAGGAGGAAAAGGAGGCTGTTCTCAATAAAGACGTCAGCCATCGCTACCGCGCGGCCATCGCCATACTTGAGGCGAAGAAATTTGGACACCCGCTTTCGCAGATCAGCAAGAGCCAGCAGCGCTATCCGCATCAACAAATCCGCGACTATCTCAACGAGGCGCAAGTGCTCAGCTGGGGCGTCCTCACCAATGGCGACGAATGGCGGCTCTATTGTCGAGACACGAAGCCCAGCCACTACTTTGCGATCAACTTCGAGTTGGCGATCCGCTCGCTCGACGAGTTCAAGTTTTTCCTCGCGCTCTTCAGTCCCGCCGCGTTTGTGCGAGACGTTCAAGGCAAATGCCGGCTTGACCAGGTCCGCGAAAAGGCTCTGGCCACGCAAGCCGAATTGGAGGCCGACTTGCGTGAGCGAATCTTCACCGTCGTCGAGATTCTGGCCAATGGATTTGCCGAGCGCCCGGAAAACAAGATCACCGATGCTGAGCTGCCGCGCCTTTACGAAAACTGCCTCATTTTTCTCTATCGTTTGCTTTTCATTCTCTACGCCGAGGGGCGCTCGTTGCTGCCGGTTGAACCCAAGTCGCGCAAGTATTACAAACAACTTTCCCTCGCGCGTTTGCTCACGCCGTTGAAAAACTGCACCGAGTACGACAGCCAGAGCCAGACGCGATTTTACCGTGACATTCATGCGCTTTGCCTCGTCATCAATGGGGCGGACAAAAAGGCAAACGATGAGTTCGGTGTCCCGCGTTACAACGGCGGCCTTTTTGATCCAGACCGCTATCCACTTTTGAAAGAATGGGCTGTGGCTGATGCAATGCTGGCGGAAGTGTTGCGCCAGCTCATGTTCACGCCGGAAAGGAGCGGACAGCAATTTGTGCCGTTTGAATCGGTGGATTACGCTGATTTAAGCGTCCAACAGCTCGGCTCGATTTATGAAGGGCTGCTGGAACACCATTTCGTGCGCGAGAACGGCAAACTTAAACTCACGACGGACAAAGCAGAGCGAAAAGCCACCGGCACTTACTACACGCCGGATTACATCGTCAAATACATTTTCGAAAATACTCTTGGGCCGCTTCTGGCTGACATGGAGCAATGCGGCGACGTCAAAGCTGGCAAAGAGAATTCTTTCGCCAGGGAAATCCTCAAACTGAACATCTGCGATCCTGCAATGGGCAGCGGCCATTTCCTTGTCGAAGTCACAATTTATCTCGCCGATTACATCGTCTATCACCCGACAACACAATTTCAGGCGCAGTTTAGCAAAGGCGTGTCGCAGGAAGAAACGGAGATGGCGTATTGGCGGCGGCGCGTGGTTGAATCCTGCATCTACGGTGTTGATCTGAATCCGTTGGCCGTGGAACTGGCCAAGCTCTCACTTTGGCTTACGACCATTTCCAATGATCAACCGCTCAATTTTCTCGACCATCATCTGCGCTGCGGCAACTCGCTCATCGGCGCGCGGCTCGGCCAGCTTGGCAGCCTGCCGCAGAAACAAGGCCGGCCCGAGCAACGTCAAATCCATTTCACTTTCGGCCCGGATTTCAAACGCGTCGTTGCCGAGACGATTGGCCAGATTCAGCAAATTGAAGCACAGGCCAGTGGCGACGTGGCGGCGGTGAAGGCGAAGGAAAACCGCTGGGAAGCGGAAGTTCTGCCGCGCCTGGCGCCATACAAAAAAGTGGCCGACCTTTGGACGAATGCTTTTTTTGACGGACCGTTGAGCGAGGAGGAGTATCTGGCTGCGGCAAAACAAATTCTCGTTGTGGCTCAAGAAGGCGCCGATCGGTTGCGGGAGACGGCGGCGTACTACCACATCAAGGAATTGGACAAGCCTTACTTTTATTGGGAACTTGAATTCCCTGAAGTCTTTTTTAACGACGATGGCACGTTCAAGACCAGGCCTGGCTTCGACGCCGTCGTAGGAAATCCTCCCTATGACGTGATTTCCGAGAAGGAACAGCAGCGAGCAGTCGAAGCGGAAAAGAATTTCTTTCTCAACGCCCCGGATTTCGCGACGGCTGTCGGAAACAAGCTTAACTTCTACCGCCTTTTCATAGCCCGTGCCGTCCATCTGCTCCGCGCCGAAGGCCAACACGGTTTTATCGTTCCAATGGCGTTGTTGGGCGATGCGCAAGCCAAGGGATTGCGGGAAGACCTCGTTAATAATTGCCGACTTCGGCTCATCGAGGCTTTCCCACAGAAGGACGATCCTCAAAATAGAATCTTCTTCGGGGCGAAGCTCTCGACCTGCCTTTACATCTTGCAGAAGGCGCGTCCGACAAAACTGGTCATCCGTGTTCATTCGGGCAAAGACATCCTTGAGTCATCTCCGCGCCTTGAGATAACGCGAGAGGACTTGGAGAGCTTCGACCCGGATAACCTGAATATCCCGTGTTATCCAAATGCCACGGATGCAGACTTCCGGCTCGCCATCAAACTGGTCGCCCGCTGTGGCGGCAAGAAACTGAGGGAATGGGCAACTTCCCAGCAAGGCGAGGTGAATCTCACAACGCATCGGCAATTCTTGAGCGATGAGCCAGTCGGCCCAGTTGTCTTGCGCGGTGCGAATGTCGGGCGCTACTTCCAGAACGACGAGCCGAAACAAGGGGAGCCGAAATATCTTTACGTTGACCAATTCCTCAAAGCCCACGGCCCGGACACCAAAGCAAACGACCACAAGTTCATCCGGATCGGGTATCAGCGCGGCGCGGCGATTGACAACTGGCGGCGTATCATCGCCACCATCATCGAGGCGGGAAACTATTGTTCCGACACGATCAACTACATCTTGAAGCCGAAGGAGGTTGACCTGTTTGCGGTGCTCGCGCTTCTCAGCTCTTCGCTTTGGGAATGGCGTTTCCGACTGACCAGCACGAACAACCATGTCAACGCTTACGAAATTGACGGAATGCCATTTCCGCAATTTCGTTTCACGACTCCGAAGACCAAACGTGTTAGTCACCTCGCCAAAGCCAAACAGCTTTGCCAACATGGCCTGAACGACGGAAAACCCGACGCCGTACTGGACTTCGTCGGCGAGCAGCTTGCCGCCAAACCCGTGCGCGCGGATGTCGTCCACGACGTGATCGCCTTCCTGGCCGAACGCATGACGGCCCTCAATCGGGAGAAACGCGCCGTCGCCAAACAATTCCTGACCAACCTCAAGGATTTCCACAACATTGAAAGTCACGCCTTGACTCCCAAAACCAAACTGGACGAGTTTTGGAAACTGGAAACAGCCGGGTTGTTCGCTCACTTACATGCCAATAAAATCCGGCTCAAAGATTCCGACGGAGAACAAATCCGCGCCCGTTTCCAGAAAGCCAAAGACCAACTGCTTCCACTTGAAATCCAAATCGCTTTCACCGACGAGTTGATTGACCAGACGGTCTATCGCCTCTATGGACTGACGCCGGAGGAAATCAAAATCGTCGAGGAGGCAATTAAATGAAACTCACGCTTATCTGCGTCAATCCTCTCGCACCTCTGGTGCGCTTCCCTATGTTGTTCCGTCTTGATCTGCGGGCAATTCCTCAAAGCTCCTCTGCGCCCTCCGTGTCCTCCCGTTTCATTCTGCCCGCCCCTATATGCAATCAAGCCATCCACAGGACTCGATCAGCCATGGAAATCGGCCGCCGGTTCGCCGATGGGGGCAGCGAATTAAAACTGTCTCAGCCGCTGGACCGGTTAGGAGGCGTTAATTTATTAACGCCTCCTTACCTGCTTGCGGCTCCATGAGCCGCCAGATGGCTGTTATGCGCCTCTTGCGCATGCGAGACTTGCGCCGGCGTCGGGCCTTGATGCGGCGCCCGGCCGGCCTCCACTTCGCCTCTCGAGGGTTGTGCCTTGATTCCGCCTTTGCCGCTGAACGCGTGATTCGGACCCTTGATTTCCCGAACCACCGAGCGGTCCTCGTAAGTATTATGCACGTTGTTGCGGTTCACGTTCGCGATGACCGTGTTATGCCGGAACACGCTCCCCTCCCAACGTCCGCCGTTGAACCCGGAGCCGAAATAGCCGTTGCCGTAATTGATGCCGCCGTAAAACCCCACTTGCGCGCCCCAATACCCTTCGTGCCAGAGGTACTTGCCTCTAGCCAAGCCCCAATAACCGGGCGTCCAGAGGAGTCCCACGCCGGGGGGGAGAACCCAGGCGCCTGGCACCCAGTAGTAGCCATAGTCACCGTATTGATAGTAGCCAGGCGTCCAAATATACCCGTCGCCAGGACAGGCGGCCTGATCGAAGACCGCGATAGGTGGCGGCGCCACGTTCACCGAAACCAGGACTCCGGCGAAGGCAGGCGCTCCGAAGAGAGCGGCCAGCGCCAGAATCAGAAACATTGTGAGTTTGTTTTTCATCTTTCGTATTTTCCTTTCCAGTCTGTTGGTGATGAGACCGGACAGCCGACGGATAGGAATTTGCTTTTTGACGCTGCGCGGTTCAGGGAGAATTGTGCCGTGTTCATTCCAGGCGCAGTATCCGCCTCCGAAGCCGCAGCGCAAGGTTTTTCTTTTCTAGCCACGCTGGATCGGCCGATCCCCCATCTTCCCCGCCGTCAAAGGCGTTATCATTTCTCCGAGATAATCGCCACATACGAACCTCTCTTCCGGCCTTGCGGCGGCCTGGGGAGCGCGCGCGCCCTCGCGTGCGGTGTTCGGCGCCCTCGCCGAACACACCTTCTTTCTACAAGCCTCGAATGTTCCCATTATCTATGCGAACTGGTATTAAACCATAGTTTGGGCCGTTTTTGCGGAGTCTTCATGGGCGTTTCTCCAACCGTGCGGCTGAACGTATCCGTCTGAGCTGGCACAGGGCGTGAAACAAACGACCTTCCGGGAAGCGCATGATGCGCTCCACAATTGCCGCCCGGGGTCGAGCGGGAAAGCGGCGCGGCGGTTTGCTCCAGCCATCCTGTGAACCGGGATTATTGCTTGCGTCCGGCAGTTACTTCAATCTCGATGAACTCGGACGGAAACCGGTTCGTCGCAGGAACAAAGTCAGAAAAAGGCATAATGATGTTGTCCTCTTCACCGAACAGGCCAGGGTTCCTCGAGGGAATCGGTTGCCCAATTTCCAACCCCGCCCCGCTGAATTGCACCACATACTTGCCCGGCTTGGGAATCGCGTAATTTTGGTTGAGGTCCATCTTGTCGGCAAGAACCACCGATGCACCCGGCGCCACTTCGCCCGTTCCCACCCCAATCTGACTGGGATTCTCAGTATAAGGCAGCGGTTGCCCCTTGTCGTCCAGGACGGTCAGGGGCGCATAGGCCACGCCCGAGTTCCTGTAATCAGCCGTGGTCTTGCCGAGGTTCATGAGTTCAACCCGAAACAACATTGGCGAACCGATCATGAACTCCCTGCTCACCGGGATCAGATGGGTTTTGATGCCATGGACCTTGAGTTCGAGGCTCTGGCGAATCTGTTTTATTTTCTCTTCGCCCTGTTGAATTGCTGCCTTCTTCCTGGCAACATAATCCTCCAGCTTGACCGGCGGATAGTCAACCACCCACGTCTGATTCGTGGCATATATGCCCCAGAACCACTGGACAACCGGTTTGGATTCCGGTTCAGTCAGCGTGACCACGAGCGCATAGAAGTTGGCCTTGTCCGTCCAGTCGAAACCGCCCGGCTGGTCGGACCGCAGTGTCCAGAATCCGAAGTCTTGCGCGAGCAAAAGCCCAACTGGGATTGTTTCGTTGAAAAAGGCTTCGGGAGATGGCCATTCCGCGGCTTTGGCTCGAACACGATCCGAGCAAAGAGCAAGCGCTTCTGGCCATTGCTTCGCCGCGAGTGCGTCCTGGAAGCGCAAAAAATGCATGTTGGCCTGGCGGTACTCGGCGGAATGCATGCGTGGTGGCCAGATGGGGTGTCCTCCGAAAACCTGGAGCATGCTCGCAAATACAACCGCCACCGCAACCAGGAAACCCAAGCGGACATTCACGTTAGTTTTCATAGGCTTAACAATCATTGAACTAACTAGCTGTTCGAAGCCGGTGTCAAGCCTCACTTTTGACACTTTTTCGGAATGGGGCCTCTGAAAGCCATGAATCTGCACTCCTCACTCCCCACTCCGCACTTATTCCGCCCCCCGCCGTCGTTGGAATCAAGGCAAAGCTCCTCTGCGCCCTGTGTCCTCCCGTTTAATTCTGCCCGCCCGTCTATGCAATCAAGCCATTCAGCCTTCCGCCTTCCCCCTTCCCCCTTCCCCCTACTGGGTCCGGATCACGCGATAGAATCGGGCGGTTTGCGTGCCGATGGGGGTCGGGTCGGTGTAGGTGCCGGCGCCGTTGCTGCTCGTGATATTGGTCACGGCGATCCACGTCGTCAGATTGGTCGTCAGGTCTATTTCGTATTGCGCCCCGGCCGTGGCATACCAATTCATGGTGAACCCGCTCGCCAGGGTGGTCGCGCTCATCCCCGAAAAGGTCACCGCCGGGAAGGTGTATGTGCCCGGAACGTTGGTCGTGGCGGAAATCCAATACGTGACGCTGCTCGTGGCGTTATTGGGCACTCCCAGATACCAGATTCCATTGAGCGATGGCAGAGAAGCGTTGGTCACAATCGTCACGACTTCTGGTTGGTTGCCCGGATTGAAACTTCCGTCCGTCATGTCCTCCGGCGTGGGCAGGTCCCCCAGGCGCGCGATCAAATCCACGTTGCCGGTCATGTTCGTCACCAAAAACCGCACCGAGCGCGTGCTGTTGGTGATGCTGAACGAATAAAAATTCGTCAGGGCCGGCCCCGGCGCGGCTGTGTTGGTGTAGAACACCGCGTTGGTCAACGGAATGACGGTGATGGCGCTGTTGGTCACGCCGCTGATGACCGCGTTGGTGAGATACGTCGCTACAATCCGGTAAGTGATGAGGTTGGTCGTGTTGGTGGGGCTGTTATCGTACACGGCCAGGTACCAGGTGCCCGGCGTGAGCGGCACCGGCATGGAGTTGGTGGTCAATGGCGTGTTAGTATCTACAACGCCGTTGGTGATGGCAAACGAGTTGGTGCTCACCACGATGGATTCATCGTTCGTGCCGGCGTACGAGGTTGCGTAATCGTAGCTCGTGCTGCCCGGCAGCGGCAGGGTGTGCCGGATGTAAAGATCAATTTCATTGGTCGGATTGATGATTTCAAAAGAAGCCAGAATGGCGTTGGCCGGCACCACGAAGGAATAGTATTGAGGCGCATTGGTGGCATACCGGTTGGTAGTGAAGGGCACGGCGTTGGACGTGACCAGGATCAGGTTGGTGTAGGGAATGGCGTTGGTCAGCGCAATGACCGAGCCGGTGAACAGCTCGTCGGTATCCACCACGATGGTGAAATTGGTCGGCGTTGCATTGGTGTTTTGCACGCCCAAAAAGTAGCGCCAGCCGGGCAGCAGGCATGGCGGCGGCGCATTATTGGTCAGCACATAGATGCTGTTGTTCGTGTTGGCGTTGGTGATCAGCGTCCAGTCGCCCAGCCCCGTCCCGGTCGGCAGCGCGATCTGGTTGAACAGCAGGCTCAAATTGGTGCTGCCGTTATTGGTCGGGGTCGTCAATGTATTCGTCGCAAAACTCGCGTCGAAAGGAACATCAAAAGCGAAATAGGCAATGCCGCCATTGCCCGCCACCATCCCGTTGGTATAGGGGATGTGATTGGTCAGCACGATGAGGTTTACGTTGGTCGAGGAGATCGTCATCTGCATGTTCCAACTCAGCAGCACCCCGTTGGTCGGCACGATGGAATCATTACGCGTGTCCCACACGTCCAGCGTCCAGCAGCCCAGCGGATTTTGGTTGGTCAGCGGCGCGAGCGATTCCTCGGGCTGGACGAAATTGAGATTCGCCGGCCCGGTCAGGACAAAATCATCGAACAACATTCCCATGGGATTGCCCCGGATCGCCACCGTCGTGTTATTGCTGAGCGCGGTGAAATAGACCGTATTGGTGAGCCAATTCGCGCTGCTGGCCGGTGCGATCAAGGTGGCGTTGGTCACCCCGTTGACCAGGATCTGGCAATTGGGCAGAATGGACGTGGTGGTGGCCTTGCCCACGCCGTTGAGGCCCGCTTCGTAGAGCGCGGCAATCTCGGCATCGCTCAGCGCGCGGTTCCAGATGCCCAACTCGTCCGCCGCGCCGCTGTACGCCCACTCGCCGTTAACGCCTACGCAGACGTTCGAGCCTAGTATCAGATGGGTCGAATTGGTCACGTATGTGATCGGCTGATTGTTGCTGCTGTTATTGAACTGTCCGTCCACATAGACCAGCACATTGGCCGTGCTTCTCCCCGGGTTGGCTCGTCTGACCCACGCCACGTGGTGCCATTGGCCGTCATTGAGCGCGCTGGAGGTGAAACACGCGCAGGACCCCACCCCGCCGGCTATGAAATCATCCCGCAGTCCAAACGCCAGGACTCCTAACACGCTCGTACCGTTGAATGGGTAGCCGACCATAATATCCAGGGAGCTGCCCACTGCGCAAACAGCCCGCTTTGCCAGGAAGGCCTCGGGACGAGTGCTGGTCGTATTCATCCAGTAATCAATCGTGAAATCATTCGAGCCGACATTCCCCGCCGTCGGCCCGAAGTCAATCTGGCCGTTTTTGCCGTTGAACTGGAGGGCCTGGCCGACCACCCCATACACATTGGTCAGCGAACCGCTGATCACTCCGTTGTTGGTGCCAATCAGGTCGTCCGCGTTGCCTTCCAGCGGCCACCAATCCACCAGCCCCGGCCCCCGATAGGCGAACCTCATCGCGTAAGGCTCGCCGACGAAGGTGGTGATCTGGTTGGTCATCTCGCCGTTGGCCAGGGCTAGAAAATTCGTCCCCGTATTGCCGCGGTAAAGGTCGTTGCTGCCCACCACCGAGACATTGTTGCTCACCACCATCCAGCCTGCCAGATTGGTGCCCAGGGTCGTGGGGAAAATCGTGTTGGTCGGGCCGTAATCCCCCTCGCTCACCCCCTCAAAACCAGTGTTAATAAAGGTCGCGGTGCTGACGGGCTGGGCGAAGGGCGGCGGGAGAAACTTCATCAACTGCGGCGCCAGGTTGGTGTTCTCGGTGAAGGTCGTGTAGGTGTAGCCGCTCGCCGCGTTGCCCGACCCCAGGTCCGTCGCGTTGGTTCCCCCGCGCTCTTCAAACAGCAGCACGCTCGTTCCCTGCGGACTGGTCAGGTGCAGCACCAGATCGTCCAGGTTCGTGTCCGTCAGCCGCACCCCCACTTCCAGCGACAACAATTGCTGGTTGCTCGACAAAAGTCCCCCATTGATGCAAATCTGCGAAACCGTGTGCCCGTCCGTCAGCAACGGCGTCGCCGTGTTGTTGGCCGTCAGCAGCGTCAAGTTCGGCGTCCCGCTTTCCTTGAAGGTGATCAGCACGTGGTTGGTCACCACCGCGCTCAGCTCGTTGGTGATGCCGAAATACCAACGGCCTCCCGTCAGCGGCGGATTGTTGGTCACGTTCAGATTCAACGAGCCGCCGTTGGTGATCGGGTCCGCGTGGTAGTCGCCCAGGGTGACCGGTTGCTGGTTGGTGATGTAGATGCCCTCCTGCAATGCGCCGTTGCTGTTGGTCACTTGAATGTTCATGTTCGTCGCGTCATTCGGCACGTCCACGAACCCGTAATACCACCCCTTCGCCGGTTTGATCGCGATGAAATTCGTCTGGTTCGGCGGCTGCGGCCAGACGGTGACGCTCATGACGTCCATCTCGCCCACCTGGGTCAGCGCCTTGTCTATCGCGTTCAGCCGCCACAAGCCCGAGCCGCCCAGCCCGACATAGTCTTGCAAACTGCCCGGCCCCTCGGACGGGACGGCGCCAGGCGTCCAGCCTTCCGGCAGGTCATCATAAAAATTGGTGAACCCCGCCGGGTTGCCGGCCAGACTGCTGTAATGGTCCAGCACCACCGGCTGCCCGTAGTAGTTGATCGTGCCATACAAATCAGCCGGATTGGAGTGACTGGCGCCTACGCTCACCGCCACTTTCCGCACCGTAATGCCCTGCCCTATGTACGCCAGCACATCCACCCCTGTAACCCCCGTGTCCGGGATCAGCGAAGGCAGCGGCAGGCCCCAGGCCGTGATGCTGCCGTCTGAATTCTCCGTGCTGAGATTGGTTGTCACCACCGCCAGAAAGTCAAAGTCCGACCCCTGCTGGCTCTCCGATTTCACCCCCGCATAATAGGTCACCGAACCCAGCGATGTGTTGGTGAATATGACCACCTCATCCCCGCCCCTCCCCAGCGATTTGCTCGCGTTGGCCATGGCGTTCGCGTCCAAAACCAGCAGGTTGGAATCCGTCGAAACATACAAATCTATGTCCGCGTCGTTGTTCGCCGGCACCGATAGGTTGGGCGGCGTCGAATTGGGATAGGTCAACGTCCGCGACAAAAAGGTGGCGAAGAGGACATTGGTAAAGGCGGAGTTGGTCTTCCTTTGCGTCGCACCGTCGGTGAAAACAAAAAAGTGCCACTGCAACTCATTCCCGTTCGTCCCGCCAAACACCCCGGCCCTATAGAGGTTCGGATCGTTCGCTCCCACCCGCTGGTCGAGCATGGGAACGGCGTTGGTGGGATGGCTGAACGTCGGCGTCGGCGTCGTATTGCTCGTATTGTTCACGAGGTAGTTGGTGTACACCGCGAGCTGCGGGGGTGGCGCATTGGTGGTAATCACCGGCCCCGTGACCTGCAAGGCCGACGCCATCGTCTGGTCGTCGCTAGAAATCACCAGCGCGTAGTCCTGCCCAATCCAGTTGCTCTGCGTCGTCGCGGCGTTGACGTTCACCCGCTTCCCCCGCACGCACACGTAGTAAGGCGGCGACAACGGCGTAAAACTGGTGTCAATATAAACGTTCTCCACGTTGTTGATCACGTCCGGCAGATCCAGGTTGGTGGGATTGCTCGGCACGCTGAAAATATAACCCGCCGGAAAATCGTTCCCCACATAGATGTTGCTCGCGCTGTCCGCCACAATCAGGTCCAGGTCGTTCACCAGCGCCACCCCCGCCGCCGGATTCCCCGGCGGATCGGTCCACACCAGCGTCACCCGCAACGGCGAGTTCGTCGCGCTCAGATCGCTCAGGTTGACGGTGTAAGTGCTCCACTCCCCCGTCTGCAGCGCGTTGGTGGGACTTTGCTCGAAGAAGACCAGCGACGCCGGGCCGTTGCTCAACAGATTCGCCGGAATGCTGTTGGGCAGGCTCGGCAGGCCCCACCCCTGCGCGTTCGGCCCTTGCGGCTGCGTGTCAAAATCATACCCGTTGCCCAGCGGCCGCGCCCCGTTGATCAGCAGCGCCTTCAGCAGCGCCGGGCTGGGTGTGCTGCCGTTGAGATTCGTTTTGAAGTTGGTGATTAAAAACTCCTCCATGTCCGCCAGCAAACCCGACACCGCCGCCGCCGACATGCTCGTGCCCGACTCATACCGGTAAGAGGGCATCAGGTTGGTGTTCAAATTGCTCAACACCGTGAAGTAAGTCCCATACCCGTTGGTCTCGATGACGTAAGTGTTCAGATCATAAGCCACCGGATGCGGCTCCGTCTTCGGGCTGTAGATGGCGATATACCCGTTGAAAAACGCGTTCGTTGACTCCCAAACCGCCAGATTGGTCACCTCCGGCACTCCCGCGTCATTGGTCAGCGTCACGATCATCGCCGCCCGCGGCGGATAATTGGTGTCAAACCAAATTTGCAGGTCCGTCGGGAACGGCGCCGGCGACAGCGCGTTGGGCGCGAGCTGGATGATCAGGTTGGTCGTGTCGGAATTGATCCTGATCGGATAGATGTTGGTCCGGCCCGGTTGCACGGTCTGCGCCGGAAAGTTCTTCTCGGTCGAGGTGCTGACGTTGGTCGGATCAATGTAATTGGTCGAGCGCGCCGATACGATAAATATGCCCGGCGCCACCACGTCCGGCTTGAACCTCCCGTTCACCCCCTCAATCCCTATATCCACATTCCCGCAACTCGAAAAACCCGCCACCAGATTGCTGTTGTCCGTCGTGCTCCAAAATACCGTGATGTTGCTCTCGCTGAACTCCGGAAAATCCACCGGCGCGTCAATGTAGCGCGCATGGTCTATCGCGCCCACCGTGATCACATTCTTGGCCGTGCCCGGCGAACTGATCGTGCCCTCCGTCCCGTCGAACCCGCTGCCCGAACCCCCGCCCAGGTCGCCCGCCGCAAAGACAAATGTCATCATCTGTTCCCCGGCGGCGTTGGGCTGCGAGTTCCGCACCGCCGCGTCGTAACTCGCCGCCGCCGTGTCGTACGACGTGCTGCTGTAGCCCCAGCTATTGTTGCAAATAAATCCGTTGGTCAGCATCGCCCCGTTGGTGCGGCTGACGGCCCCCAGCGTCCTCGAAGCATTGGTCTGCAAGTAGGAATCCGAAACAAACGGCCCGGTCGTCAGGTCCACCTGCTGCGAATACAAGCTCGCCGCCGGCGCCATCCCCCGGAAATCCGCCCCGGACGCCGAGCCGGGAATCACGTTGGTCACATTGGTCGAGGCCGACCCGCTCCCCGCAATAATGCCGGCCACGTGCGTGCCGTGTCCGTTGGTGTCGCTCAGCGAAACCGGGTTGTCTCCGAACAGCCGGTTGGTCCCAAAATCCGGGTGCGTCACATCCACCCCGGTATCGTTCACCACCACCCACACATTGCTCCCGTCCAGATTCAGATAGTTGGTCGTGGCCGGCATCGGGTCCGTCGTCACGCCCAACTGGACCCGCGTCAAATCATTCAGCGTGTGCCGCCGCGAAAAAGTTTCGATCTCCTGCGTCTGCGGCATCCGCGCCACCGCCGCCAGTTGGTCCGGCGGCACCGTCACGATCAGCGTCGTCCCGAACGGCGTCTGCTCCTCCCCCATCACATTGGCCCCCAGCGCCGTCAAACTTTGCAGCGCCGCCTCCCGCTGGCCGGGGAAGGTCGTCACCCGCAATTCATTATTCGTCAGCAGCGTCTGCTCCACCGCCGCCGCCAGCAACGAACTGTCCAGCTTGTAATACGGCTCATAAGGCATCACCGTCGCGAACCTCCCGTCCGCCGCCATCCCCTGGGCCGCCTCCGGCGTCGCCTGCACCAGCGCCGCGTTATTCGGAATGTAGGAAACAAAAACCGCCCCCGCCTTCCGCAACTCCGCGTAAAAACCGGCGTCCAGCGCCCGCCTCGACTGCACGATATAAGCCCCCGGCGCTCCCTGGGCGCGCAGATGCTCCGGCACCTCCAATTTCACCCCGCGCGCTGTGTCTATCAGCGCGTTGCGCAGGATGATCCCGCGCTCATTGCGCCCCAACTGCGCCGCCGTTTGCGCCGTGTTGCTCAGGCGATAACTGGGGCGATGTGCCGCCGCTGCGCCGCCGCCGGCCATGGAGCCGCCCTTGCTCCCATTCGCAACCACCGCCGCCGCGACGGCTGGCGTCTTCACCGTCAATGCGGCGGGCGGGGTTGCGCTGCGGTGGCGGGCGGCGGACACGCGATCCCCCACCTGCCACATCCAGGCGGCGGCGGCAAACAGCATCAAACTGATCAACATCCAGGTTCTGGGTTTCAAGCGCATGATTCACCTCCTGTTTTCACCTTCATAAATCGTAACTAGCCAGGTCGTAAACGGTCGGCGGCCCGGACTTGCCGGAAAAAATCTAAACCGGTAGGGCGAGACTCCGTCGAGCCGTGACTGGATTTGCGTGCAAGCGTTAGTCAGGGTTCGACGGAGTCTCACCCTACCGTCGAGGATGGTGTCACTCCCACTATTTGGAACTGCCGCTCTGGACTGAATAGTTATCATAAATCAGTTGCCGGGTAAAATGTTAAAGCTATCCACCTGCATCTTCGCGCTCGCGGCGGTCGGGTCGCCCACCACGTGGCAAACCGTCCGGGTGACAAACTCGCCCGTGATCTGGTAATTGGTGCAGACATTGAAGTTGGGCGGACCGCCGAAATAAAGGTCCTTGGGTTTGAGCGCCTGCCCGAACCCGTAGATGACAAACTGCGGCTGGCCGACCTTGAGCAGCCCCAATGCCGCCTGCGGTATGCACTCCACCACCTCGTCGCTATAATTGGTCGCCGCCCCTGCCAGGAAGGGCGAGGCAGTCGTCAGCGTTGGCGCCTTCAAGATCTTGCCCAGTTTGTGGAACAGTTGGTTGGGTTCTGTGCTGCGCCCCGCGCTGATGCCGGCAACATAATTAGTCGTGCCCGGCACCAACCAGCCATCCAGCAGAAGCTCCACGTTGGTCGGATCAATCACATTCAGCGCCCCATTGGCCGGCATGACGTTCAGGCCGCCAAAGACCGCACTCCAGGGAGCGGAGTTGAACTGATTGACCGAGAGCAGGCCGCGCGCGGCGTTGTCGTTGGGCGTGGCGGTGAATAGGTCGGGCAGAACGTAATCGTTGGTCGGATAAGTCTCCGCCGTACTGACCCACGAACTAGTCCATTGGTTCCAATTATTGGAGGCATCTTTCTGTAAAACCCCGTCCGCCTTCAAAAATATGGTTTGCCACGGAGTGCCGCGATGAACCCGGCCCAACCAGCCGATGCTCGGGAACTTGTTGGTCGGGAAGTGCCAATTCGCCGGTTTCATTATGTACGGGTCTTTGAAGGTCATGTTCGCCCCCACCGTCTGGTTCTCGGCGAGGATGGGTACTCCCGGCCACGGTTCAAGCCTTGTATTGGGGATTCCAAGATCAGTTGAGATGTCCGCGGAGGCGTATGAGATATCCGACGGCCCAGCCATGCCACCGGTATGGCCCGGCCACGTCAGATCGCCCACGGTGTAATGGACTAGTGGATCATTGACCACCCAACTCTCAATCGTCCGGTTCACCACGCTTGGGTTGTTCGAACAACTAAAGTAGTTCGTCGGATTCGCAACATTCGTTCGGAACAGGTTCGTTGCGAATGTTCCATCACTCAGCGCGTCGCTAATTTGATAAATCACGCCCGCCGAATACGGAGAGGTCGGGCTGTCGTTCGCCCCGGCGGTGCTCCAGTAATTCTTTCCGGTGGGACCCTTCCCCTGTCCACTATTGGCTTTAGTGGCATCCATGTTCTGATTGGACACTTCGTTCGTCAGATACATCATCGTGCCAAACGGGCCGAGGTTGACAAAATCCAGCACCTGTCCCGTGCCCACGTCCAAAAGCGCGTACATCAGTGTGTTGCTGACACTGAGCGACCAATTGTGGACTGGCCCATACTGTTGCGTCAGGTCAGTCGGCAGGAACGAACCAAGACTGTATCCTAAATTGGGAACAATCACAGGATCCGAGGCATTCGTGGGCAACACGGACTTAAAGCCTCCCAGGGTCTCCGAGAAATAGGCATCAGGCAGCTCGATTTGGCTGTTCAGAAGGAACGTCATACAGCCGGCAGAGTTCGTCCAGCCAAGCCAGTTAGTGATGGACGAGCCAGAATCAAACACGAACACGAAGTTCGTGACGAAACCGTACGGGTTGTTGTAGGGGGAATTGTTCGTCAGGGTGGTCGTGACATTATTTTGGGCAATGACCCGGACCGGGCGCGTGAAGTTGGACGGGTAGTAATTCCAGGCGTCCATCCCAACGGCGTTGGAAACCGACATGATATAAAACTGATTGGTATAGAGCCCCGTGGTGCTGCCGGGCTGTGGAACAAACAGCAGCTTGCGCGTCACCATCCACGAATCATCGTAACTGTAGCGCGTGAACTCAGGCAGGCCCTTGACTGCTCCCACCACCCACGGTATGCCCCAGATGTTCACGTTCGGGTCTAAATTGGCCGTCCTGACCACATTTGTCAAGTAGAGGAATGCCTTCCCCAACTGGTTCGCCGCGTCCGAGGCCGTCACGTTCGTGTAGCCGCAAATCAATACGTTCGTCACGGGCACGTTGAAATTGGTGTCAAAATAATTGGTGACCGAGAAAAGCGGACGGAACACGTGGGGCACCTGGATCTGCGGCGCGCCGTTGGAAGTGTAAGCCGGCGCGGTCGCGTCATAAATGTTGGCCGCCACCTGCAGCATGCGATGGAGGTTCTCGCTGTAGTGGATGTTCGCGTTGGTGATGGTGCTGTAAACCGGGATATTGGTCAGCCCAAAATGATTGTAACGCACCTGGATGTTGGTCAGATGGCCCGTGTTGCGGTCGTAATTGGAAACATACAGTAGATACTCCTGCGAGCGGACCAGGCTTTCGGCCGCGTTGGTGAAAAAGCCCAGCGGCGTCCAGTTGGTCAGGCGGGTTGGCGTGGCGTTCAGCCCGTTGGCGATCTGGAACGAGTTGTCGTAATTGACGTTGACCTTGCCGCGCAGATGGGTCGGAAACTGGTTGGGCCGGTTCGTCAGGCCGTCATCATAGACGTAAGTTTGCAGTTCGGGGCCGGAGCCGGTCCCGATGGCGCCCAGCAGCCGCTGAAAGGTGTAACGGTCGTAGGAATCAAGGTTCGTCCCGGCGCTCAGCAGCCGGTTGACAAAGTTGGTCGAGGTTTTGGTCGGGTCGAACAACTCTTGGATGTCGTAGAAATTATTCGAGGTATGGCCTCCGGGCCACGCGTAGGTCGTGATGTTGGTGACTCCGGGATAGGTGCCGTATTCATCAATCCCGCTGTTTGCGTAGGTCGGCGCGTTGACTCCAAAAAAATAGCTCAGATTCGTCGGAAAGGGCTGGCCGTAGTCCGCCCCATAGCGAAACCGCGCGAACGAATACGCATCGTCAAAAGCATAGCCGGTGTTTGGCGACGACGCGCTTGGGCTGGTGGCCCACCCGGGAATGTAGTAGTAAGGGTTGCCTATGTAATGAGGGGTGCCGGGCGAAGGATACATGGTGTTGGTGTTCAATCCCACCAGCAGGCCGGCCAGGTTCAGTTCCCACGACCCTACTCCCTGGTCGCGCAAAAACCCATCCAGCGCCGGACTCGCCGGCGCAGTTCCCGGCGGGATCGCCGGCATCACGTAGGGCGGAGCACCCGTCAGCAGCCTCTTGGAATAGTTATGAATGTAATTCCAATCCAGTGTCTTGCCGATCGGCAACACCAGGTAGGCATACCGCCCGATAAACCGGTTGGTCGCCGAATGCGGAAATTCAGGATATTGCAACTCGCCGATCCACTCCGGCTCCCCGTCGAAATAATTGGTTTGAATAGCGGCACCCGCCCCCGCCCCCACCAGGATCGGCAGGCCGTTGTTATCCAGCACCGGCAGGTAGCCGTTGGTCTCGAATTTCCCGTTCCGGTTCACGTCCACCCAGAATCGAAAGTCCGTGTTGGGCGAACTGGGATTGGTTTGAACGAAGACCGGCGCCCGCGCGTCAAAAAACAGATTGGCGATGTTTTGCGCCCAGTCCTTTGCTCCGGTCGGGCCGGAGCTCATCGCCGCGCCACTGGCATTGGTCTGGTAATTCACGTTGTTCGGATCGGCCACCCCGCTGACAAACCCGCCGGCGCTGACATAATTGTGCGAAGCCATGTAGTCGTAGCTCAGCATATCTTGTTGCCCCATCATCCGCGCGATGATTTCCGTCTGCGCTCGCGCCACCGCCGCTTCGCTCATCGTCCGCGCCGTGTTCTGGTCAATCGTCACCGTCACCGCGCTGCGATGGCCGCGCGTCAGCACCAGGAAGGCCACCGCCAAAAACGTGATGACCGAAAGCATCAGCAGCGTCACCACCAGCGCAATCCCCCTTGGCGACTGTTTGGGGAGTGCGACCGTCCCGGTCGCAGCAGGCGGCGTCTCGCCCACGGGATTCCTTCCTCCGTTCAATTCACCAATGGGTGAACAGAACAAGCATTTCGTTAAGGGTTGGGCGGCCTCCGCAGCCTTGGCGAAGGTGGCTCGACTCCTATTCCTGTTTGTTTTCATCGGGTAGCCCCCACGATGGGGATGTGTCGGCGGTAGAAGTGGACGTTGGCCGCCGTTTTGGCCAAATAGTTGGTCAGCGCCGTGGCGTTGCCCGAGCCGGACAACGACCGGGCTTGCGCGTAGGCGTCCGGCTCCAGCACCGCCACCTCCAGTTGGACCGAATTGGGCAAATCGTTGCTCGACACAAACAACACGGAACCGTTCGTGTTGAAGGGCACGGGATAGAAAAATGAATTCGCGCGGTCGTTGTCATGGCCATACTCGTAGGCGTTCTCGTTCCCGAACTGGTCGAAAGCGCGGATTTTCAGATGGATCACCCCGTCGGCCACCCGGTGGAAATTCGTCCCGGAAAAGTTCTGTTTGACAACGCTGGCGAAAAAGTCGTCGCAAAGACTGTTGCTGGTCAGCGGCGCGTTGGTCGTCGCCAGGTAACGATACAGCGTGCCCGCGCCCGCCCCGCCCGCCACCGTGTTGCTCACCGCGTAGCCGATGCCCAGCCACTGCGCGTTGGTCCGCACCAGCAGGAATATCTCCTGCGCCTGGTTGGTAAAGAGCGCGCCCGCCTGGTTCTGGATCGTCGTGTTGGTTTGCGTCCAGCCCCAAAAAAGGTTCGTGATATTGGGATTTTGCGCGTCCGACATCTGCGCCAGATCCGACGCCACCAGGTCCACCACCGTGCCGCCTGAGTCGGCGACGACGGTCTGCTTTACCCCCGTTCTAAACGCCCTTTGCGTCTGGACAAACATCGCCGTCAGCCCCACCACGATCATCACCAGCAGCGTGATGGAAACCAGCATCTCCAACACCGTCAAGCCACCCCGCCCGCGGAGGGCGCAAGGCGATGGGCGAAGAGTCGAACGCCGGGTTTTCATAAGCTGGTGTTGTTGGTGTACGAATTGGGCTGAAAAAACCAATAGGCCACCCGGCTATTGGTATAGGATTGCAATTGACCGGAAACAATGCAGCGAAAAGTCTGCCGGCCAGGTCCCGCCTGCCCGCCCACGCTGGACACGGGCCACATGAATTTCAGCCGGACTTCATAAAGATTATCAAAAATGTAGGGTTCTTGACGCGCGCGTGTCAGCCGGGTCAGATAGTCTATGCCAGTGGGGTTATTGGAGTAAGCGTTGAAATCATAGGAATCTACCGAAAAGTAATCATAAGGGTCAACCTCCACGAACATGTAATAGCGGAAGGCCACCATACTATTCGACCCATTTTGTTCCATCGCAGGCCCGGACAGTCCCCGGACCCGGGCGTACACAAAATTCGTCTGATAGCACTGGTGGGATGGAGTCGCGCTAAATGGCGTGTAATAATACTCCGGGGTGCTTAACAAGCCGAGTATCTGCTGGCCGTTCAATAGGCCGCCGTTGACTGTTGTTGAATAAGTAATCCCATTGGTCGTGCCATTCGTGGTGATGGTGATGTAGTCAATGTAATTGGTCAGAAAATCCAGGCTGGTCACTATTCGGTTCGTCCCAACGGCCAGTCCATATCGGTTGGTGTCATTGACCAGGCCGCCGTTGCGGATGGCCTCCAGGAAAAACGGGCCGTCCTGGCTGATGATGCTGTCCTGGTGCGCCTCCTTCTGCACGTTCAGCCCGGCCGGCAATATCCCGATGATCGCCACCAACGCAAATCCGATCACCCCCAGCGCTATGGCTATCTCGATCATCGTAAACCCCAGCCGCCCGCATGGCGCGCGATAGCGGCGGAGGACCGCCGCAGTCCAAAACGCTGGCGCGAATTCTGGCGACGCATCAAAAGCGCGAAGCGTCTTGGAGTGCGCCAGCCCTCTGGCGCTTTCGGTTGGCCCTCGATCTGGCAACGCCCATTCATTTGGGTCGCTGAAGGCAGCCGCGCCCCACACACCTCCGCAATTTGGACGGGGTATTTTCATCAGAATTGGTTGTGTTCGATCTTGGCCCGCGCCGTCAGCCAATCTATGTGAACCAGGTTGCAATTGTTGGTCGAGTTCCAGGCGGGCGATTCGTTGGCAAACACCACGCCCCCAGGCAGGTTGACCACCGTGCCCCGCGCCAGCGGAATGTAAAGGTCGTTATTCACCGTCAACTGGCCCAGCGGGCTGAACCCAATGCATGGCATACTAACCCCAAAGGGACTCCCCGCCAGATACGCCTCCACTCCCGGAAAGGGAACCTGATTGAGCGTGGCGAACGGGCTGACTGGGAAAAAGTTCCGCTGGTTGGAGAGCGTGTTGGTGGAGTACACCGCGATGGCGCTCTGGTTGGTGCTAAACATGAAAACAGGAAAAAACACGCCGTCCGGCAGCGTTTTCCAGCGCGTCAAGTATTGCGGTATCGAGCGGCCCGGCTGGTCTCCCACGCTCCGCGGGCTGAACAGGGCGTAGGCGCTAAACTGATGCGACATCAGGTTGGTGTAGGCGCTCAGGTCATTCGTCGGCGCGCCGTTCCCCGAAAATGCGTTCGTGGACACAAAAACCATATACACGGTCGTGCGGTGGGACATCGCCATTTGCCGGGCCAGCGCCACGTCACCGAGCATCTGCTGCGTCGCCGTCGTCATGACGTTGGCTTTGGACATCCCGGCCAGGTGCGGCAGCGCCATCGCCGCCAAAAACCCGATGATCGTGATCACCACCAGCATCTCCAGAACCGTGAAACCCAAAAGTCGCGGCTGTTTCCACCGCGCCCCCTTACTTAGGTAGGGACGGCGCGCTGCGCCGTCCGCGCCGCGTTCAGCGGCGCAATCGAACAACTTGGTAAGCTTTAGGTAGGGACGGCGCTCGCACCCGTGGTGCGCATCTCTATATTGTGCTGACTCTGCGCCGTCCGCGCCGCGTTCAGCGGCGCAATCAAACCATTCCGAGAGCCTTGGCCGAATCGTTCGGCCCTCTGCGCGCGGGTCCGCCCGCGCCGCCCTCATGGTCCAGGTTTGATCGAGCCATTGCACCTTCAAGCGCCTGGGTTCGTTCCTGGAATGTAATGGCCTGCTAATCATGGCTGTTTACCAATTCCCATTGGTGATGATGATCACGTTGTTCGAACTGTCCTTGCCGCCGTCGTATTCCGCCCATAAATCAAAGCCGCCGGGGTTGTGCCGGTAGGCCGAGGAAGAGTCATAATGCCAATAATTGATCAGGCTGGAATTTACGTCCCGGGCCGCCGGCACCACCAAACCCTTCAACGGTACGCTTGTGTTCAAATTCAGGTAAACGGCGTATTCCGCCGGCTTGGGCAGCGGAGTGAAAAAAACGTGCGGCTCGTCCGGATTCGAGTTCGCGATGCCCCCGCGCCCAAACGCGGTGTTCACGTCCGTGCCCGGGATTTTCGCGGAGAGGGACAGCATGTTCGTCGCGTCGAATGCCTGGAATTTTGTCGCATTGGTCCCGCTCAGCAGCGTCGCCCCGCACAGTTCATAGAGCAACTGATTCATCGCCGTGGACGACTCGTAGCCCGTGAAGCCCGACGGAGTGTTCAGGTCAAACGTCACGTTTAACGCGTTATCCGGCGGAAAGAAACCCATTTTGGACTGATAGTTTTCGATCATCACCACCAGCTTGTTCTTCATCGCACCCACCACCGCGTCCTTTTTCTTGCGCGAGGCCAGCGAGCCTAGCCCCAGCACCATCGCCGCAATGATCCCAATGATCGAGATCACCACCAGCATCTCGATCAGCGTGAACCCTCCTCCACCACCCCGGTTTGTCTGCGCCGTCTTCATGACATCCCGCCTTCCGAACGCGAGTTGACTCTTTGTTCCCGCATTTCTTGTTCCATTCTTTCGCTCAGCCACTGCTTGATCATGCTTTGATAATTCAGATACCGCGACCGGGCCACCCGCTTGATCCGCGTCAACATCCGCGGATCCATCCGTAAACTGATCGTCACCGAATCCGCCAGCTCGCTCGACGCCACCACCGACCTCTCCATCAACCGGACTTCCAGCCGGTTATCCGCCCAAAACGCCGCCTCCGCTTCCTCGCGGTCGAACAGCGGCACGTCTTCCCAATCGGCTATCGCATTCATCTCTCTATGTCCTTATTGCGCAAGAGCTTTCGATAGCTTGCGCTGATACATAAACTTCTCTTCCGGCTCGAACGGCCGCGCGAATATCACCCGCGCCTGTTTCCCGTTCGCCCGAAACACCGTGAATATCCCCGCGCCGTTGGCGGCAACCCCAAGATTGAAGAATCGCGCCTGCACGGCGAATCTGGGCGAATCCGGCAGCAGACGCACGGCAAACGGATCTTCGAATGACTCCTCAATGAGTTCCAAGGTCAATAAGGGATCCAAATTGAACGGCGGATTGTTCCAATCAAATTCCATACTATGTAAATGTATTGGCCATGCAATGTAACTACATTGTATTTACATCATCGGCAGGGGAATGTCAATAGCCAATTCGTGAAAAATCAAGAAATCTTCGACCCACTTCGACGCGCTTCGACCTCTTTCGACCTCTTTCGACCTTTTTCGAGCTATTTCGACTTATTTCAGCCCGTTTCGCCCGTCACTTCGCCTCTTCCGTTGTCACCCCCGCCGCCCCTCCCGCTGCGCCGGCGCTTTCGTCGCCGCCCACGCTGTCCATCAGCGCAATCAGAGGCAGAAACATGGCTATGACGATGCTGCCGACAATGACGGCGAGAAAAACGATCATGATCGGCTCCAGCAGGGAAGTCATCGCCGCCACCGCGTTGTCCACTTCTTCGTCGTAATTATCGGCTATTTTCATCAACATCTCCGGCAGCGCGCCGGTCTGCTCGCCCACATCCACCATGCTGACGACCATCGGCGGGAAGACGCGCGAGGCTTCCAAGGGCGCGGTGATGGTTTCCCCTTCCTTGACGCTTTCATGCACGTCACCAACGGCCTTGGCGATGATGACGTTGCCCGAGGTTTCCTTGACGATGGTCAGGGCCTGAAGGATGGGCACGCCGCTGCTGACCAACGTGCCCAATGTGCGCGTGAAACGGGAGATGGCCACTTTGCTGACCACCGGCCCCAACACCGGCACCTTGAGCTTGAACGCGTCGAAAATGCGGCGTCCGATCTTGGTGCGGATAAAGACGTTGAACACGATGACAACCGTCAGGATGGAGAGCAGGGTCCGTCCAATGTGGTTCTTGACCGCATCGCTGATCGCCATGACGAAGGAGGTAAACTCAGGCAGCGCTTTGTTGCCAGCCAGGCCGCCGGCAAAAATCTCCTTGAATTTGGGAATGACCACGACCATCAGAACGCCCATGATGGCGGTGGCGACGATCAGGACGGCGCAGGGATAAAACATGGCGGCAACCACCTTGCCTTTGATCTTCTGGGCCTTTTCCATGAATTCGGAGAGCCTGCGGAGAACGACTTCCAGCACGCCGCCAATTTCACCGGCTTTGACCATGTTGACAAACAGGCGGTTGAAAACCTTGGGATGCTGGGCCAGGGCTTCGGAGAAGGTGCTGCCCCCTTCGATGGCCGTGCCCAGTTCGCCCAGGATCTCCTTGAGGTTGGCGTTCTTCTCCTGCTTGGCCAGCACGCGCAGTCCCCGCAACAGCGGCAGTCCCGCCTGCACCAGGGTGGATAACTGCCGCGTGAAAGTAGTCAGAGACTTTGATTTGACCCGCCCGCTCAGGCCGGGAATTTTAATCTGGAAATTCAGAGCGCCGCCCGCGCCTTTTGCGCTGGCTTTTTTGCCCGTCTTGGCCGCGCCGGCCTCAGCGGTCTTGCCGCCGCCTTTGTCCTCGACCACCTTGGTGGGGAAGAACCCCATGTCCCGGATGCGGCCAATGGCCTCGTTTTGGCTGCTGACTTCCAGCGTGCCTTTGGTCTCCTTGCCCCGCGCATCCATGGCCACATAATTGAACTTTGGCATAAGATTCAGGTGTATTTGACGACTTCTTCAATCGTTGTTTCTCCGTCGAATATACCCCGCAAGCCATCCTCGCGCAATGTCACCATCCCCAGTTCGACGGCCTTCTGGCGGATGACCACCGTGGGCGATCGCTCGTTGATCAGCAACCGGATCGGTTCGGATGCCACCAGCAATTCAAAGATGCCGCGGCGTCCCCGGTAACCGGTGTCGTTGCAGGCGGCGCAACCCCGTCCGTAGTAAAAGACCTTGTCCCCAATGTCATGGGCCGACAGGTTGAGGAGCGAAAGCTGGCTTTCCGTCGGCTCAAAGGGTGTCCGGCACTTCTTGCAAACCGTCCGGACCAGCCGTTGCCCCAGCACGGCCATCAGCGTGGAGGAAATCAAAAACGGTTCCACCCCCATATCCACCAGCCGCGTGACCGCCCCGGGAGCGTCATTGGTGTGCAGGGTGGTCAAAACCAGGTGGCCGGTCAGCGACGCCTGGATGGCAATCTGGGAAGTCTCCAAATCGCGCATTTCCCCAAGCATGATGATATCCGGGTCCTGCCGGAGAAAGGCCCGCAAGGCCCGGCCGAAAGTCATGCCCACCGCTTCATTGACCGCCACTTGCATGATGCCTTCCATGTCGTATTCCACCGGGTCCTCCACCGTCAGAAGCTTGGAATCTATCATGTTGACTTCGCGCAGGCAGGAATAAAGTGTGGTCGTCTTGCCGCAGCCAGTCGGCCCGGTCACCACGATGATTCCATTGGGCTGGAAGATGGCTTTGGAGACGTAATCAAAAACCGCCTTGGGAAAGCCAAGGCCTTTGATGTCCAGATTGACGGCCGCTCTATCCAGCACGCGCAACACCACCGATTCGCCAAACTGGGTCGGCAGCGTGGAAACGCGCAAATCAATCTTTCGTCCACTGATGGTGATGGCGATGCGTCCGTCCTGGGGCAGGCGGCGCTCGGATATATCCAGGTTGGCCATGACCTTCAAGCGCGAGATCACAGGTAACGCCAGATGCTTGGGCGGCGGGGCCATCTCGTAGAGCGCGCCGTCCACGCGGTAGCGGATCTTGAATTCATCTTCAAAAGGTTCAAAATGGATGTCGCTTGCCCGGTCCTGCACCGCTTGGGAAAGAACTAGGCTGACGAAGCGGATAATGGGCGTTTCGTTGGCCAGAATGGCCAGATCCAGCGGCCCGCCGGCGGCGTCGGCCAAAGCCACTTCCCGCGCAATTGCCTCGTCGCTGCCCAACTCCTTCAGAAGATCGTTGACACTGCTTTGCGCCTCGCCGTAATAGCGGGCGATGGCCTGCTCAATTTCCTTCGGATCGGCCACCATCGGCACGATCTCCTTGTGCAGCAAATAGCCCAGCTCATCCACCATCGGCTGGTTGAGCGGTTCGGCCAGCGCCAGTTGGATGGACGACTCGAACACAGCCACCGGCAGGCACTTGTAATTCCGCGCCGTGTCCGCCGGGACCGAGGAAAGGATTTCCGGCGTCAGTTCCTTCTCCCCGATCTGGATGACTTCGGTGCCCAGGTGTCTGGCCTCGATCTGCATCTGCGTCTCATAATCAATCAGGCCGAAATCGTTCAAAACCTCGCTGACGGGCTTGCCGGTGCGGTTGTGCTCCTCCTTGACTTCATCCAGTTGCAGGTCGTCCAAAAGCTTGCTGTCCCGGATCAAATTCAGCAGCGGACTGGAGGTGGGTTCGGAGCCGGCACTCATTCTCTTGCCTCCTGGTTGGCGGCCGCTTCCGCCTGGGCGGCTTCCCATTCCGCCAGTTTCTGGACGACGGTCGTGACGTCCTGCGCTTTGGTGATCACCTCGTCCCGCGAGATGAGGCCTTCCATGTGTTTTTCCAGCAGGAACCCGTCCAGCGTGATCATGCCGTATTTGCCGCCGGTCTGAATGTCGGAATTGATGCGGAATGTCTTGTTGTCGCGGATCAGCGCCGCGACGGCCGGAGTGTTGACCATGATTTCAAAGACGGCGACGCGTCCCGGCTTGTCGCAGCGCGGCAGGAGCAACTGGGAGATGACCGCCTGCAACACCGTGGAAAGCTGGATGCGGATGGTTTCCTGTTGCTCCATGGGGAAGGCATTGGTAAGACGGTCAATCGTCTTGGCCGCCCCGGTCGTGTGCAAGGTGCCGAAAACCAAGTGCCCCGTTTCCGCCGCAGTGATGGCCGCCTCCATCGTTTCCAAATCCCGCAACTCGCCCACCAGCACCACGTCGGGGTCCTGCCGCAACGCCCGCCGCAGGGCCTCGGCAAAGCTGGGAACATCCACATGCACCTCGCGCTGGGTGACAATGGCCTTTTTATGTTTGTGGTAGTACTCGATCGGGTCCTCGATGGTGATAATATGCGCGTCGTCGCGCTCTTCGTTGATGATGTTGATCATCGAAGCCAGGGTGGTGGTCTTGCCCGAACCGGTCGGGCCGGTCACCAGCACCAGACCGCGCGGCTTGCGCAGCAGGTTTTCAATCGTGTGCCTGGGCAGGCCGATTTCTTCCAAAGTCAGAAGCTTGCTCGGAATCTGGCGCAAAACCACCCCAAACTCCCCTTTGGTCTTGAATACGCTGACGCGAAACCGCGCCAACTCCCCGAAGGCAAAGGCGAGATCAGCGCCCCCTTTTTCGCGCACCTGCTGGATGTGGTCTTCGGAGGCGATGCTCCGCATCAATTGTTCGGTGTCTTCCGGACGCAACGGCGGCCCGTCCACGCGGTGAAGTATCCCATGCACCCGGATGGTGGGGGGTATGCCCACCCGGATGTGCAAGTCGGAGGCGCCTTCCTGCACCACCAACTGCAAAAGATCGGCCATCGAATACATACATCAATCTCCATTCTAATCCGCGTCGCCGGTGGTCGCGCGGATGACCTCATCCGCGGTCGTCAGCCCGGCCAGCACCTTGCGGGCTCCGTCCTCGCGCAACGTGCGCATCCCCATTTCCCGGGCCCGGGCGCGCAAGACCGACGAGGGCACCCGGTCATAAATCAATTTGCGGGCCTCATCATCCAGAACGAAAATCTCAAATACCCCAAACCGGCCCCGGTAGGTGGTCTTGTTGCAGTCGGCGCATCCCTTGCCCTGCATGCAATTGGCGCCGGCCAGTTGGGAGGAGTCCAGGTTCAAACCCCGCAATTCTGTGTCGGTGGGCGTGTAGGAGACGGCGCAACGCTTGCAAACCTTTCGCACCAGCCGTTGCGCCATCAAGGCCCGGACGGAGGAGGCGACCAGGAACGGCTTGACGCCGATGTCAATCAACCGCGTCACCGCGCTGGGCGCGTCGTTGGTGTGCAGGGTTGAGAACACCAGATGCCCGGTCAGCGAGGCGTTGATGGCGATGGTCGCCGTTTCCACGTCGCGAATTTCCCCCAGCATGATGACGTTGGGCGCCTGCCGCAACATGGACCGCAAAGCCATGGCGAAGGTCAGCCCGACCGTTTCATTGACTTGCACCTGGTTGATGCCGGAGAGCAAATACTCCACCGGGTCCTCCACCGTGATGATCTTGCGGTCCGGCCGGTTGATGTAGTTCAAACAGGCATAGAGCGTGGTCGTCTTGCCTGAACCGGTCGGCCCCGTCACCAACAGGATGCCATCGGAGAGGGCGATC
>Ga0182027_10002948_pt1 | contig 27322 bp, 37 predicted proteins | sample 712E1DmetaG_FD_121300 | JGI IMG/M metagenome (GOLD analysis project Ga0182027, IMG submission 121300) | Permafrost microbial communities from Stordalen Mire, Sweden - 712E1D metaG (Illumina Assembly) | ecosystem: Environmental > Terrestrial > Soil > Wetlands > Permafrost | place: Sweden...
ACAGGTCGCGGCCGGCAGGTTGGGCCTGGTTTAACCCCCCCGTATTCGAGGTAGGCAGCGTAACGGTGTATACCCCTGGGGAGCCATGCGCGGTGATGACACCGCTGTTGGTTCCCGCGGAGGTGCCGTCGGCGAGTACTTCCACGTAAGCCACAATGGCCAGTGCGGCCGAGTCGAATAGAGCGTTCATTTTGATTTCTCCTGTTGATTGTTGGAAGAAGTGGTTGCCTCACTGAGAGGAGCGACCGTCAGGAAGCTCCTCTCAACGAAGCGACCTGGTGAACTACTCGACGGCCGGGCCGACGAGACCGCCCTGGAAGTTGCGGGCGGCCGGGTTCTGGTTCGTCACGGAGATCGTCACGAACATCGAGATCTGCGCGGTGTCCATCTTCAGACGGACGCCGAACGCGTTCTCGGTGAACATGACGGCCGGCAGGGCGCCGGTCGACACGAGCTGGCTGTTCTTGCCGACCTTGATGTCGGTGATCAAGAAGTCCACCGCGATGTTCGAGGGGACGACCAACCGTTCCGGACGGAAGATCACTTGGGGCTGGACGTTGATGTTCGCCGAGGCCGAGCCTCCGACGCTGGTCGAGCCCAAGCCGAGCGCGTACTCACGGCTCGAACGGGGCGAAACCGAGCGCAGAAGAGAGCCCGAGGCCACGCGTCGGCGGAGCAGATCGCGCGCCATCGCTTGCTTCTGGGCGTTGCCCTTGCGATGCTGAAGAACCGCACCGAGGATGTCGTCAGCCACCAAGCCGTCCGAGCTGTCGCCGACGAAGGCACCGGCCTCGTCGCCGAGCAGGTCGCCGAGGATTTCCGTGGTCTCGAAGCCCGAGGAGTCGTCGCCATCGAGCAGATCGCCGTACATGTCTTTTACCATTTGCGTTTTCCTTTTTTGAACCCGTTATTGGCGGGCGTTGTGTTCGTGTGTGTCGTTTGGTCCATATCTAAGCAAGGAATAGGTGTTTGCCGTTCGGGTCGAAGACCCTTCGGGTCGAAGACCCTTCGGGTCGAAGACCCTTCGGGTCGAAGACCCTTCGGGTCGAAGACCCCTACTCGGCACGCACCAAGGACGCGAGCTCTTTGTCCCCAATCGATCCGCCACCCGCCGGAGCCTTGGCATCGCCGAAGACACCGCCGTGAACGGCCGAGATGAGCCCTCCGCCTGCTGCCCACCGCTCGCCGACCCTGTAGCCGGTGGTGGTGAAGAACGACGCCAGGGCGCCGTCGCCGAAGGCGTGCAGGTGATGAGCGTAGGGACGCGCGAACCCGAAGAGGCCGAGGACATGGAATCCCGCACCGGCCAAGAGATCCACTGGCAGCCCGGCGGTCAATCCGCCCGACGCCTTGAACCTGCCTTGCAGCGCGCCGAAGGTGAAGGACGAGAGTGCGATTTCCACGGCCCGCACGCTCTTGAGCTCTCGCGAAAGCAGGCTGTCGGCATGCCGAAGCAGTCCGCGAGCCCCCTCCCGGTAGCCCCCAAATTGAGACATTACGCTTCCACTGGTCAATCGCAGCATGTTTGGATCTCCTCTGTTTTTCTGGTTTCCGAGGCCACGGCCTCGATTCTTGTTGGGTCGTTCGACCCGATTCGGCCCACTCGTGGACCACACTTAAATCCTAACCTTGGATCCAACAGTGAAGCCTCGATTTCCTAGTTGCCGTTTTCACAGAGGAAAATGTTAATTTTCCCGAGCATTTCATTGTCGCATATTCGCAATTCGCGAATAGAGCCCGAATGAAACGGGGCAAAAAACCAGTGTGTTGTGTCGTATAAGACACAATGCTTTTCAAACTTGCTAAATTCGCAAAATGCGAATACCTTCGCAGTCACGATGTGCAAGGCGCCCGCTCTCAAGCCGCAAGACGTGCTCGTTGTGTGCAAGCTATGGTGTCTGGGATCGTCCGAGTGGACCTACTCCAAACTGGCCGATTCCCTGGAGATCTCCGTCAGCGAGGTGCATGAAGCGATTAAGAGGTGTCGCTTGGCACAACTGGTGACGTCTGCGCGAGAGGTTCCGATGGTCTCGAAAAAGCATTTTTTCGACCTGCTCTCCGTGGCGGTACCCCGAATCTTCTTTGCAGCGCGCGGAGGAATCGAAAGCGGATCTCCGACTTCCGTTCATGCCCCGTCTCTCATGGCTACCTTCGACGGTATCAAGTCGATTCCCTTGAAGGACATCTTCCCAACCGTATGGCCTCACCCCGACGGGACGATGCGAGGCGAAACCTTGATGCCGATCTATCCGACGGCGGCCGAAGCGGCTCGCAAAGACGATGCCCTCTATGAATTGCTGGCTCTCGTCGACGTGATCAGGATCGGGGACGTTAAGTACAAGAAGAAGGCGACCGACCTACTTGAAAAGAAGATCTTCGGCAAGACAATGGATTGACCGCGAGCCGTCCGCACGACGGCCTTTTTAGAGAGGAACAAAGAGACCATGACTCCATCGCTCAAACACATCATCGGCATCATAGGCACTGGCCTCACCACCATCTTGGCCATCTGGTTCGGACCCGCGGTCCCAGCAAATCCAGATCTCGCTGCCCAAATAGCCCAGACGCTCATCGTCGCCCTGGCCCTCTTCCTCCCCGCCGCGAAGATGTCGGTCGTCGAGAAGTGCTTCACGGCTGTCGCCGGCACACTTGCAACCGTCTTGTTCTTCGTCGCGGCCAAGATCCCGTCGGGGTCGGCTTGGGCCACTGTCATACCGGTTATCGTCGCGGTCGTCACCGACCTCAAGACGGCTTGGAACGACGGCGATCTCGGCCGGGGTCTGCGACCCAACATCACGATCAATCCCCTGGGCGGCGGTAAGACGGCCTGCTTCGTCGCGCTCGCCCTCGGGAGCTTGTTCGTCGCTTCTCCGGCTCGCGCGCAGGCGCCGAACGACGTCGCTCCCCCGATCTCGTTCTGCATCGGTGCGACTGCCACCTGCGTGATGCCCGATTTCAACTTGCAGACCATCAACTACGACCTCGACGCGAAGAAGTGGTCGGGTGGAGTGACCGCCATCGCCGTCGGCTACGAGCTCCTCTTCTTCTCCGACCAGCCCTGGGCCTCGGGCGTGGCACTCCACGGCGCCGTGCAGTTCAGCCAGCAAGCGCCGAGCTTCCTCGCGCTCACCCCGACCCTCGTCATCTTGAAATACTTCGAGCTGGGAGCGACCATCTCCTTCCTCGACGGTAGCATCGGCAAGGCGGTCACGGCCGGGATCGGGATCCCGTTCGACGTCGTTACGGGCGAACCCATGTACGTCCGCATCGCCGCTCAGAGGGCGTCGGCCGCGCAGTCCCAGCAGTAACCCGTAGGGTCTACAAGAAAGGATCACCCGTCATGCAACGTCACCTCCTCTTCGTAGTCGTCTCGGCACTCTTCTCGTGCGCCCAGTGCCCTCCCACCCCAACGCCTCTTCCACCGGCGCAGCTGGACGCCGAGCCGACGTCGGACACAACTCCAGTACCCGCGGTCGACGTCCAGCCGGATCCGTTCGCGGGGAAAACGTTCGATTGCACGGGGTCGAACACCACCGTCGAGCAAGGCTACGCGGTCGTGTGTGTCGATAAAGGAGGCGATCTGACGAGCTGCCTCCTCGACCACGTGAGCGACGTTGTGGGAGTCGGCATTTTAGCGTGCGGGGCTCGCGACGCCGAGATGGCGGCCTTCGTGGCCGTCGACAACGGGACCGCGAGTACCACCGTCAAGAACCGAGCCGCCATACTGCGAGCCTGGTTCGCGAAAGAAAACCTTCTCTTGAGGAGCGCACCATGATCCCCGTACACGTTGGTCCAAACGGCAAGTCTCGCTATCTCGGCAAGCTGCCACACGTCCCCAAGGCTACCGATCTCCGGCTCGCGAAATATCTCGACGTCGCTACCTTGATAGACGTCGCGCTGGCCCCCCTGAACCTCGACTGGTCAGCGTTCCCAACTCCGAACGGAGATCTGCCGACCCCCGATACAGATCCCCTCGGCAACGACCGGGCCGGCAACTGCGCGTGGGCCGGGCCGGGCCACATGGTCAACCTCATCGGCAAGCAGGTCGGCCGATCCGATTTGGTCGTGACAGCCGACATGGCCATCGCCGCCTACTCCAAGTACACCGGCTACGATCCCGTCACCGGTGCGAACGACAACGGCACCGTCCTGCGCAACGTGCTCGCGGCTTGGCAGAAGGATGGCCTTTACGGCACGAAGTGTCTCGCGTACGCCCTCGTCGACCAGACGAACCGCGACGAGATCGCGCTCGCGGCCTGGCTCGGGCTGGGTCTCATCGGTGGGTACAACCTCCCCCTCGCCTCGCAGAATCAGAACGACAGCCAGGGACGTCCGGAGTGGTTCGTGCCACCGGGAGGCTTTCCCCCTGGGCAGGGCCCCGGATCTTGGGGCGGACACTGCGTCTATACACACGGCGACACCGGCAACACCTGGGGCGAGTCGGTCGTCATGAGCCAGGAGTGGGTTAAGGCGTGCTGCGACGAGCTCTGGATCGCCGTCGTCGACGCTACGAATTTGGCCAACGGGCGCGTGCCGGCGGGGTTCGCGTGGAACGACTTCTTGGCCGACGTGCAGGCTCGGCAGGCGGCATAGGAAAGACTGCTCGATAGAAGACGACGCTCCTGTCATCCAGGAGCGTCGTCGTGCGAAGAAAGAAGCCATGATCGGCGACCTCAAGATCTCCGTCACGACTGGATCCCTGAACCGATTGGAGTTTCTTCGGCGAACGCTGCCGACTTGGCTGGCGAGACCGGAAATCGACGAGATTGTCATAGTCGACTTCGGCAACGCGATTCCTTTATGGGACTCTCTTGCTTATGAACAAGATCCAAGGATCGTGTATGTGAGAGTCATCGATCATCGATTCTGGCACAACTCAAAATGTCACAACCTGGAATTTCGTGTGGCCACGGGAGATCTCTTACTCCGTCTCGACAATGACTACATCCTACACGATGACTTTTTTACGAAGCATCGGTGGCAACCGGGAATGTTCTTTGCGGGCAACTGGAGATCCGCGCCTAAATGTCTCGATGACAAACGAAATCTAGCTGGGACTCTTTTCATCCATCGGCAAGCTCTCTACGAAGTCAACGGTTACAACGAACGGCTGAATCACTACGGAACGGAAGACGATGACATCTACCATCGATTATCGACCGTGTGCGGACTGCAAAGGATCGACATCGACATCGATACCATGGACCATATTGCTCACTCAAGCATGCGACGTTACGAGAATCTGGAAATAGCATCCAAACTGCCCTCTCTTCTCGCCAACGAATACCACACGCCCATGTGGCGCGGGCGCCCCCCCGGAGAGCTTGAGAAGAGCTTTCTCATCCAGTTGTCCGAGCACATCGCGAAGGGGTTTCCATGGACCACTCTCGATGTCATGACCAAGTGGGAGATCCAAAAGCTCTCGAACGATAGATACGAATGTTGGGAAGCTAAGAAGCCGTCGCTCAGTACAGAGGAAGGTGTCGACGACCGTTCCCTAAAAAGTAGTTGTCCGTCGCCAACGACAACAGGACCATCTCACTCCACTTCACGGTGACGACGGTCGAAGGTTTCTGGTGTGTCTCGTGTCGAAGACACGTTGCATGAATTCTCGAATGTGTTCTGGGCGACAATCCTTGTTAGGAACGTTGTTGGGATACCAGGGCTCCGACATCGTGGCGAGGTAGGCATCGTCGTGGGTGTCGAGATGCTCGATTTCCCGAATTATCTTCTCGAAATGGCCGACGAGAGAGGCATCATCCGATCCTACTGGTTCGTTCGCGTTTACGAATGAGCGAGCGTTGAAGTCCAAACCGATGTCGCGACACCCCCAATAGATGGGTATGCTGTAAGAGATCATTGGCTCGACAATCTTCTCGGAAACATAACCCCAATCGCGGGAATTCTCGAAGGCGATAGTGAACTTGTAGTCCTCGATGAACTTCAACTTGTCGCCCACCTTGTGCCCTCCCATATTATTCAAGACTCCTCCTCCTGAGTCGACCTTCTTGTACTTCGAGAGCATTTCAAAGAAGAGAATTCGTTCCCTTGCCGAGGAGTTCGAGTAGATGAAGTTGCAGAAATGGGTTTTTCTGTCGAGGACCATCCTGGATCCAACAAGGTTGTCGAATGGTTTGATAATAGTCTTACCGGTATGGTCTTTAAGGTGTGTCAGGTATGAGTAATAAGGAGGAACTCTCAAGTGTCTCTCATCCGAAACCAATGAGCGTTCATAGGTGATAGCATAGTCGCAGTCGTGCCATGGCGTTTGTCTCCAAGGAATTCTGCGAACGTTCTCATCGCACACAAAAATCTTTACGCATTTGGCGTATCGATCCTGCAAATGAGGCGCATTGTTGGGCCAGGAGAACCACTGCCCCTTATGATCGAACACGGAGAAGAACAAGTAATCGGGAACCTCGCCCTTGGAGATGTCGGCCACTGCAATAGGAAAGTCGTCCTTCAAAGCCAGTGTAATGAAATTCCAAACAGGGTTGAAGGCGGGGATGCTAAATCCCACGAATCCTAGGACCAGGCACTTTTCGTTGCTCCCGAGAGAGCGTCCTATATGGAGCATGTTGTCTTTCCTTCTCGGGCGTGCGCAGCTTTGTTTAGTCGACTTTGAAAGCGCCGGCCAGACTAGCAGCGTAGGTTTTCGCCATGGAGCGCAAATCGACCGGTAGAAAGCGATCCACCAAACATTCAATCGTTTTCCAATTGGCCATCAGCGGTCTAGCGCTATGACAGTCAATCAAGGTAGAGAGATCTGTCGGCAAATGCCAATATCCACGATCTAGACGTAGGGGTACATACCCTCCAGGAGAATAACCCCTTGACAATAACTGGCAAGAGTCGAACGAAGACCACACTTTCATCTTCCCGGCCAAGATCGCCTCGTCGAGACACCAATTGTCCTTCCACCCTTTTAACAACCCGACAAGCTCGTCATCCAGACAACCGTCGCCTATGCCCATTAGGGACTTCCAGATCTTCCTTGTCCCCCCCAGATAGCACATCTGAAAATGTCGTTCGAGCGGCGATCCATAGACGTCTGCGCTGAACACGTGAAAGTCTTTCTTGAAGTCTTGTTGGTTGAAGTAACGAGTCGAAAGTGGAAACATATCCACATCGCCAGTCAATAGGTACGAGTCATCGTTGGATACTGCTGCCGCCGCCACAAGTCTCGACGTCTGAGCCATCGTGGAGGATTTGAAATCGGCGACGTTACTAACAGAGTGGATAATGACACCTGGTTGATTTCTCAGATGGTTGACGATGTATCCCAATACCCCTTTGTTGGATTGTTGCATGAGATCTGCCGTCAAGAGGCAAATCGTCCCGTAACCAATCGACCTCCAAAACAGAGTCGTTAGTGGCAAAAAAGGAGCATAGTCAAGGTTGGAGTTTGACGAGATAACGGCGTATCTGTTCATCACTGATGATCCAAGTTGAGCAGGTATTCGGGGTTTAGCCCCCATTGGTACCACATGTGCGCATCCGGCCAAGGAGTATTCAGTCGGTGTTTGGCTGCTATCAGCGACAACACGGATTGGTCGTGCCTGTGACCCAGACAACGGATATCCAACGACTCGGATCGACGGAGATTATCTCGCGCTCCCCTGAACAGGTCTTTGTGTCTAACGAGCTCGTCTAGGATGATCTTACCAGTCGAATGGCCTGGGGCTACGCCATAGCAAGCGGCATCGATCTGACATTGCTTGTCGGCTTCGTCGCGATTGAATCCGAAGGCTGCCAAGGAAGTATCGTTGCACCACATAGCGTTGGTGGATCCGTTGTTTTGTAGCCAGTAGCCCTCTCGCTTTATATGATCGAAAATCGGCGTCAGACACCCTTTCCCCGTAGCGAAAACCGAGGAGTCGGCCCACAACAAGATCTCGGCTTGTCGAGCGGCAGTTAAAAGAGCGTCGACCTTGAAGTAGTAGGGGAAATCGTCATGGCGGGCGAAGTCGTTATTGTCGCCATAGCAGACGATTGATTGTCCCAACTTTCGACACGATGATTCCAGCCGATTTCTACCGGTAACAAAGTGCCTATTTGCATAGGTAACGACGAGATACATGGTTATCGGTTTAACGTCGCACTTTCGCGCCTGACCGAATGGCTGATGCCGCACAGAGCACGACACGTCGGCATGCCAGCATACCCCTCTCCGTTCCTACCCTCCCAAAAACGAGTCAGATCCCCTGGCTCTCTCAGCTTAATACTTGGAAAAGCGTTGGAGAAGCACAGGGAGGCGTCGCCGGTGACATTCACCATGATGTTCCTCTCGTGGGTGTTACAGATTTGCTCTTCCGTCTTGGCTCCGGACAACCACCCCAAAGTGAGATTTTCATGAGAGTTGAGCCCTCGGAAATAAGATACGACCTGGGCGATCCATTTTGGATTGTAATTGAGGCTGAATTTCTCGCTGCACAGGTGGAGGTAGTTCTCAAGCGAGCCCGGATCGACTTGCGATTCCTTCTCAAAGAAAGTATCGCCTTTCCCTCCCGATTGACGGGCCTCGTGCTGGTTTAAGCGAATGTTAGCGAAGGTTGGTTGGAGGCAATTGAGCTTGAGTTTATCCGCCCCCAACTCGACGAGTACTAGGTGATAGAACTCTTCGAGATGGTGGTAGGTAGAAGCCGACAAGAGCCCCATGGCGTAGATCTTCGAGTTGCTCTTGAGGTGCTTCCTGGCATCGAGTAGCAGTTTCACGGCAGTGGTCGCCTGGTCAAAGGAGCCTCGCCGACCTCGCACGCGGTCATGGATGATGGAGTTTGGACCATCGAGCGATATGCTGATTTCGTTCGGTCCCTCTCGGATCAGGCGTTCGGCGTCGGATGATGTGGCAATCATAGTACCGTTCACGACGGAGATTGCCTGTAGACCATGAAGATGAGCGACCCGGCACACCTCGAAGTAGGTGTTGGGATCGAGCATCGGCTCGCCTCCGCAGATCACAACCTTTCCGCTGGGGGACAAGCGCGCGAACTCGGCCAAAATCTCTCTTTGTCGAAGCAAACTCAGGTATTCTAGAGATGGTTGTTTGGTCCTCCAATAGTCGCAGTGAAGGCAACGAAGGTTGCACATCTCGTTGATACTGAGAAATAGAAACTTGGGCTGTAGATCGTTTGGGATAAGCATTGGAATCTCCTCATCGATAGAGACGGCCCAAGATTCAGGTAGTGGATTTTTTATTGTAGTGTCCAGCGGCGATGGTGTGCATGGTCCGCAATGAAGATAGGGTGGAGAAAAAGTCTTCGGACAACTGAGCCATGTGAACTCGCTTATCGGCCAGGGTAGGGTTTTTCAAGACTTCTTTCAATTCGGAATGAGCTGGGTGCGATGGAAAGTGAACGGCACGTTCCAGGTATTCTTCTCTCGTAAACGATCCCCAGTTGTTGAGAGCATCGAACCTGACATACTCGGCTCCAAGGTCAAAACACATATCGACAAATCGAGGCATCTCGCGAAAGTTGTTGGACTGAACGACAAAGTTAAGTCGCAGAGGGATCCCACAAGCTACTATATTGGCGATGTTCGCCATAAGGGTGTGCCAGTCTCCACCTCGGCGATTGATGGAGTAGGTGGTTTCGCAAGCTGCATCGACAGAGATCTCTACATTGTGGATCTTCTTACCCGATGCTCGAATCTTGTCGAGGTTTCGCGAAGTGAGAAGTGTGCCATTCGTGGTAAGCGAGAGACATAGATCCGGGTGACATTCAATCGTCTTCAACCTGGCAATGAGATCCCAGAAAAAAGGTGAAAAGAGAGCTTCTCCGCTCCCCATGACCGAGATCATCTTGACATGTTTCAAGATCTGAGACTCCATCAGCCTTTGATGTATTGTGGAGGACAGAGGACTCGGCTTTTGGTTTGTCGTTCTACAGCTTGGACAGGAGAGATTGCACCTGTAGTCGTAGGACAGGACCAGACATCCAATACTATCGAGATCGAAATTGACTGGCGGATCTCGCAGTTCGATCATTTCGGGACACCGACAGTCGGTGCAATACCGAAAACTCCCATCGACAATAGATTGGCGGAATTCGGCAGCATCCTTCCCCCTCCAGATCTCCATGGGGTCGGTAGTCAGCACGTTGCCTACGCCCCGAGATGTCCACGTCTGGCCGTAACACAGGGTCGCTTCTCCGTTCACGTAAACGTGCAGCCGACTGAATGGCATATCGCAGTACATAGATCGCCTCGTGGTTGGATGGTCGTCGATAGCTTGCACAATTCGACTCTATCCTATAGCATCGATTGATGTTTTGTATAGCTCCATTTACCCATCTGGTGGTGTTGCCAGATGGAACGGCTCAAGGGTGTCTTTGTGGCTGGCCTACCTTGCCACTCGGTAACGTACTGGAGTCGAACCTGGTCGACCTATGGGATGGAGCCAACGCGGAAAAATTAAGAGCTTCCGTTTCGGATGGTAGCTTTCGCCATTGTGCTCCATGCCCGTTGCTACCGGGACCAGGCGGACTCGTAATGGAAGGGCAGCCCGGATCCATTTCGTGGAATAGGATCGAGGTTCTTAAGCTGGACTACGACCAAACGTGCAATCTAACGTGTCCGAGCTGCCGATCTCGACATTCAAGTACGTGGGTCGATGGTGCGAAGATAGCGAAGATTCACGAGGCTGTTGTGAAGTCTGGCATCCTCGAACGCTCCAACAAAGTCTATGTGACGGGAGCGGGAGATCCATTAACCTCGATGAGTATTTACTGGGAGTTTCTGCGAACGCTGCCAACGCTCGTGCCAGGCAATCCGCCTTCGGTGATACTTCACACCAACGGATTGTTGTTGGATTCCAAACGCTGGGATCTCCTGGGGGACACACGTCGGCTCGTTTGCCAGATCAACGTATCGCTGGATGCCGCAACCCCGGAGACCTACCAGACCAATCGAGGAGGATCTTGGACAAAGCTTATAGACAACCTTCGCTTCGCCTCGGATCTCAAGAGAGATCTTGTTCTCTTTTTCGTGGTTCAGGCCAACAACTACAGAGAATTTCCAGAGTTCGTCGCTCTCGCCAACGATCTTGGCGCCACCGGTGCCGAGCTGCTAGGCTTGCAGAACTGGGGAACTTATGAGAGCGAAGACTACAAATTCCGAGCCGTTCATGTAAAGACGCACCCTCAGTATCAAGACTTCCAGGCGACATTGAACAAGGCCGTCTTGTTCGATAGGCGGGGCATACTAAAACCGTTTCTCATGATCGGATAAGACAAGATGGCAAAAGGGCTCGCTCGCTACGCAACTTCGGCACATCTTACGATCTGTCCAAATCGAAGAAGCTCCCATTTGGTCCGGCAGTCCCGACTCGTCCATGGGAATTCAAGGCTGAGTTTTTGATTGCGGTTGTTGGTAACTTCAAGGCTCTCGGATTGAGTTCCAAGTCTCAAATTGGGACCATGATCGAGATGCTTTAGATGCTTGTATTGGATGAGTCCACGATCTATTCCCGAGGTTGCCATGCGGAGGAAGAGATCTTCGTCGTCCCAGCCGTACCCGACAAGGCGTTCATTGTAGGCGTTTACCCTCAAGATATCCTCTTTGAAAGCAAACATAACACCCCACAAACCAGGGGGATGCGGAAGGATCTTGAGATCATATCCACCTCGAAAGCTTCCCTTCTCGATAGGATTGTCTGCAAAAAAACCTACGGTCCAAGAGAACGTCGCTATCAAGTCTTAGTATGAGATCTCCCGTGGACACCAGAAGCCCGAGATTGCAACACTTGGTCAGATGCCATCGCGGCTGGTTCGATCCAACCGCTATGACAAGACGGGTGTCGTGTAGATAGGGCTTCAAGGCGTCTTCAAGTGGCGATATAGAACTCCAGTCTACTACAACTACTTCGTCTATCTCCGGGGAGGCGAGCCAAGTCGGCAACGATTGCAGAAGAAACGATTCGCGATCTCTACATCCCGATATTATCGATATTCTTTGGCCATTAAGCATCGTTGGTCCCTCACGCGGGCTGATTCCGTAACGATTCGATCCCTCCAATAGCTCATGAACAGGGCATCGAGTATGTAGTCGATCTGTCCCGCTCGAAACGATCTCCAGTAGTCCTCCAACCCGGCGCGGGTGAGATCGCCCCAGGAATCGAGGATGACCATCGGCAGGGACGCGAAGGCTTCCATCGTGGGAGATCGGGTGACGACCGGTATCCTGCCGAGGTACAGGGTCTCCCATAGTCGGTGGGTGTCCACCCCGTTACCGTTCGGACACAGCACGAACTTGTGTCTCAGGATCTCCATCAGGTACCTCTCGTAGGCGTCCTGGCAGACGGTGCCGGCGACCTGCATGGTCGCGAACGAGGAGGCGTTATCGGCACACGCCGCCCGCTCCGCACCGTTGGTGGACACGCTGAAATTGGCGAGACAGAGGGAGTCGGGCTCTCCCGGAGATCTCTTGGCGAAGTCGTGCAGGAGATCTCTCTTGCGGAGAGACGGAAACCACCTCGTCCTCTCAAGCCCGATGGGGATCGCGGTCAGTCGTGGGTGCCTGACTAGGACGTTCTGTCCGAACCAGGCGTGGATGCCAGAGCCCGGCCCGAACGCCAGGGAAATCAGTTCGGTTCCTATGCCGAGGTCGCTGTTGTGGGTGAGCAAGATCCCCCTCAGAGTCTTCGACCCAAAGGAGTGCGACTCCAGCGCGGCCCGCACATGATCCGTCTTGACGTAGGTGACCTCGCCAGGGATCTGGAGGTTCTCAAAGGCGTCACCGTCCACGTACTCACACGCCTCGATGTGGCTCGTGTCAAACATCTCGGTCACTCGCCGAGGAGAACGTCGAGATCGACAGTTTTGACGGGACCGAAACTATTCACAGTGCAGTTCAAGTTGACATCCGATGGGCGATCCTTAGACTGGTGAGCGATCATGGAAGACTTAGCTCCTTGTCCAGACTGCAAGTCGACCCCCCAGATTAAGAGGGAGAACGAATACTTTACGGTAGTGTGTCGGACATGGCATTGTGGATTCCATCCATTCACGAAGGACGACAGCGAAGCTGGAGCTAAGCAATGGTGGCATCGTGCGGTTCATGATTATCTAGCATGGTTACAAGCTAGGGCGAAACGAACTTAGTGACATCGCGAGTGCCTTTCGATAGCTTTCCGACTCTCGACTTCTTCACATATCAAGTCGAAGCCAGAGTGATTGGACAACTCAAAAGTCGTTCGGCCGGTCCCACCTCGATTATAGTCTCGCCTGAACGTGAGATCGCCTTTCGACTGGAGCTTCGTGAGGCCAGCGATCACACCCTTGGCGATCCGACGTCCTTCTTTTAGCGTCTGACAATGCGCTTTGACGAACGACGGACTAGAAGCCGTAAGCAGAGCAAGGATCTGCACGACAAATCTGGGAACCCGGTGCCCCGTGGGATTGCTCCACGCATGGAGGCCCAAATCGACCACATCTCGCGTAACTCGGTCAGGTACTTTCTTAGTGTCCTCCGACACATGATCGGGTACGGGGGCTATCGGTATCAGGTTCCAAGGTTCGGAAAGGATCTCCTTCGCGACAAGATCCGCGTCTGCTTGAATAGATGCCAGTCCTTCGCGCTGGAATCCATAGGCCCGAACTTCGATGGTGGTTGGTGTCCATCCTACCGTGTGCGCGATTACCAATGCTCCCGGAAACTTCTTGACGAGGGCGTCTCTCGTTTTTTCGATGAGCCGTTTCATTTCGTGGCGCTCGAACATGTCGACATAACAGATCTTGATTTTGTTCTGGTTGCTCTTCAATTCAAAAACCTCCCTCGCCAACTTCCAAACCGCTTGCTGTCCAATCTGAGCCGCTCTTGATGCTGTAATGCCTAGTTGCTCGGCTTGCTCCTTGTAGGTGGATTCATGGGATCCGTCCATGCCGAATTTGGCTCTGATGATTTGAACCTCCCGAGGCTTCAGTCGAGCCATGGCCGTCGTGGCCATATGTATCGTCGACTCTTCCGTATCGGCCTCAAGTAGATGCCGTTCATACCCCTCCGCCGAGGTCTGCGTATGGGAAGACAGAAGGAGGTGGATTTCGGCTCCATCCAGCTTTCTCGTGGAAACGGGAGCGACGATCTTCACGATGGAAGGCGGGAACAGATCTTCCGGTTCACAGTTGAAATACTCGGCCGTCTTCCGGGCGTCCTCCGACCACTCCCCGTCGCTAGCAAAAGGCGAGATCGACAGGCACTCGAATCCGCCGTAGATGCTCTTTCGGATCCCTATGACGTCGGCCATTTCCCGCTGGGTGCAGTCGAGTTTCTCCCTTCGCTCTTTCAGGAGGTTGTTCCGGATCCGGAGGGTGACTTCGAGTTCCTTCATTTGGGTCGCAGACCCTTCACTTGTCCGCTAAGAGGGTCTGCGACCCAATCGCGACGCCGACGTAGTCGGCGAGTTTGGTCATCAGGTAGACGAGGTGCTTGCGCTCGTGCTCCTGGATCTCCGGGGCGGCATACTTAATCGTCTTCACGGAACTACGAATGTTAGCGAGGAGATCGTCGAGATCGACAGTTTTGGTTGTATTTTGGCTTGGCATACTTGGCATTTGACCACATGGAAAACAAAGTGTCAAGCAGTGTTTTTTCGTCGCGCGCTGTAGATTGCTCTGGCGGTCGCTCGCAAGCCTTCGACGTCGGGCGAATATGCCCAAGCGACGAGCGCGAGGTGCCTCCTCGTCGGCAGCCCGTCGGCCTTGAACAGCGCCTCGTCGTTGCCTATGGCCTGGGCCATGTGCCTAGCGATGAATCCATCGCGCCTTTTGAGCCAGTACGGAGACAGGTTGCCTTGTCGACCGGCCTCCCGATAGGCGGTCAAGAACCCGTCGCGAGATCTCGCGACGTCGGAGACGCCTAGCCGACGCATCAGAGGCTCGAACTTGGCAATGGTCCTCAACGTCAAGAACTTGTGCATGTCTCCTCCGCGATCTTAATGCAAAAAAAGATGTTGAACCCTCCGCGTGACATGATATTCTCGATACATCCTCAATTGATGGAAGCTCGCATCGCAATGCCAGCCCAGAGGCAGAGATTCTGGGACGACGGCATCTAGGCCCAGAACCGGGTCTCGGTGACCCCGGGGACCATGACCATCTTCCTCCCTGCCGCCGCCCGCTGGGCAGCGATGTCGGCCGCGCTAAACCGGTGCTCGGGATATTTTTCGGGATCTCTCAAGAAGAGCAGGTGGTTCGCGTCCTGGAGCTTCGGGGCGTCCCACTGGACTGCTCCTTTCGTGATGTCCTCCACGCGCCCCTCGACGACGGCAGCCGCGAGCTGCAAGGTTCTGGAGGACGGTGGGCGCCGCGTGTCCGCGTAGCGTCCCGCCTGGGTACCGAAGTGGCCGTCGCCGTCCTTGCGCTTCGAGCGGAGGAGAAGCCTCGGGATCTTGCTCGGGTCGCGCTTGGCCATATTGAAGGCGGCCAAACCCACTGCCAAGCGTCCCTTGTCCGTTTTTTCCTCGGACTGCATGCAAGACGCGAGGGCGTAGACGGGTAGGGACACGCCGGCCGCGAAGGCAAGGCCGGCGGGGTCGGCCTCGACGACGCCGCGGGCGTTCACGACGTGGAGGCGGATCTCGACGGGCGGACCGAGCACTCGCCTGACGAGGGAATCAGACGACCGTCTGGAGATTGCCAGGGCGCCGAGGGCGGCGGCGGAGCCGAGGCCGAGGAGCCACCATCTTTGAGTCTGTCTTCCCATGGCGAGTAGAATACCACGACGTGATCGAACAACTTGGGGCTCTTTTGATACTTGACCGATCAAGAACGGCGATGGTATCGTAGATCGCATGAAAAACGCGGCAGCTGTTGCGCTCGGAAGGCTTGGAGGACTCAAAGGAGGACCAGCCAGATCTCAAGCTCTCTCGCCCGAGCGACGACGTGAAATAGCTCGTGCGGCTGTCATCGCCAGATGGAACCCCATGTCCCGACTTCGTTCGGATCGTATTTATCGTAGGAAGATCGCTGAAAAAGTAGCGAGTCTCGCGAGAGTCGACGCTGGAGATGTCGAACACTCTCTTTACAACTTGACTATCTCACCAACTGAAAGGATTCAACGATGTCTCGCAAATCGTTCCTAAAAGACACACCTCTCACCAATGTCGAGCATACCTTTCTAAGCGAACTAATAGCCAGCGGCTCGAAATTCATGATTGTTGGAATGTCGGCTGCCGATCTACAAGGCGCCAACATTGGAACCCAAGACTTAGATCTGTGGTTCGAGTCGACTTCTGACGGTGGCTTAGATCATGCGGCTAGATCGGTTGGCAGCACGTTCGCTTGGCGAGCTAATCCGCCATCCTTGATCGGTGAAGAATTAGAAAGAATGGATGTGGTAAACAGATGCCAGGGCCTTCGCTCATTTCAAGAGGAATACAAGGATGCCGTCGACATGGAAGTTGAAGGACTACCTCTCAAAATTCTCCCCCTTGACAGAGTGATCGCCAGCAAGAAGGCCGCCAACCGCCCGAAAGATCGTGCCCATCTTCCCACTCTACGCGCTGCCCTGGCAGCGAATCGCTACTACAACACCACTCGGCGAAAGTAGGACAAGTCTTCAGAAGGCTACGTCGTCTCAAGAACAAGGCCCCTGAGCAGGCGTTTCCACCAAGATCGATGATTCGCGCCATCCCCTTCGTCAACGCCTCGACCGTTCCAACGAGTTCGCTTATATACGCCGACTTCACGGGATGCACTCCATAGCTGCCTGGATGAATTCTTTGGCAACTACGAAGTTAAGGCAATTCCCATATCCGCGCAAACGTCCTATTCTGTTTTTCGTGCCTTTGATGAGCGGCGAGAGGACCGATCGATCTCCAACGCGCACATATCCCAAGAGGGCGGCAGTCCCTGCATCCATCTGCTCAGGCCGGGATTCAACTGGCCGCGCTTTTCCGTCGGTGCAGAGGAGCCAGTCGGCGTCTCGCCAGAAACCAACAAGCGGGTTTTGCGCGAGTTGCACGAATCTCCGGCCTCGTTGTAGTTCTCCGTCGCTGGACTGCCCGCCATCGGAGTTGGCCAGCCGGCCAAATCCTTGGCCTGCCCCAGTAGCGACAGAATCACGCTCCCGTCTCTCTGGTTGTGGTGAGTCCGACCGTTCCCGTCCTGCACCGTCGGGTCGAAGACCCTTCGGGTCGAAGACCCTTGGTGTCTGCCATCCGGTCGTCTGCACCTGCATCGACAGGCTGGTCAAAGACACCCCCAATTGTGCTCCGTTCGCTACCGCCTTCTCTTTGCGCGCTAGGAACTGTTCCGGCGTCCCGCCGGCCTCGTGATTCGCTGGTGTCGTCCATCCCGCAAGCTGGCATTGCCGAATCACCGACGTTCGGGTCGAAGACCCTGGCAGGTCGTCGTCGCACGCTGGACGCTCCTTGCCCGGAGTCCGCATGCTCGCTCCCTTGCCGTCGGTCGCGTTCGTTGTTGGCCAACCAGTACAGCCGTTGCCTGATATGCGGGGCGCCGACGCTCGCAGCGCACAAATCTGCCGCCCCGACGGCGTAACCCGCTCCTTCCATGTCATTGCATAAAGCGTCGTACCAGGCAAGGGCAGCCGGGCCCGCAACTTGCTCACCAACAACGATTGCAGGGCGGCACTCGCGGATGAGCCGGAAGAACTCGGGCCAGAGGTGGCGCTCGTCGGCGATTCCACGCTGAGAGCCGGCGCAGGAGAAAGGCTGGCAGGGGCATGATCCGGTCCAGATCTGTTGGGTCGCAGACCCTTGGGTCGCAGACCCTTGGGTCGCAGACCCTTGGGTCGCAGACCCTTGGGTCGCAGACCCTCGGGTCGCAGATCCCCGGGTCGCAGACCCTCGGGTCGCAGACCCTCTACTTCCCCAGCCTGCTTGATTGAGAGCATAGTCCCAGACTGCGATCCCGCAGAAGAAATGAACCCTGTCGTAGCCGGAAAGATCGCTTGCTTGGACATCCTGAATGGGCCTTTCGTCGACATCTCCCTGAGTAACGACCCCTGCCTTGATGAGATTCCTGACCCATGCACAGCAAAAAGGGTCCACGTCGTTGTAATAGGCTCTCATGGCGTCGACTTCCAGAACCCGTCGGATCGGCCCGACGACTTCAGAGCTGCGACCGTCATGGGTCCGGGGATACCATCGGGGTTAGCCATGCCAAGTATCGTCTGTCGGCTTTTCCAAACCGCTATGTCCGTATGGTTCTCGAAGTCGAACCTCTCGCAGCCCTGCGCTGCCAGTGCTTCCATGATCGTGTTGCCCGGATCGCCTTCTCCGCGCGTTGCCGTCAAGTCGCGATGACCGACGATACCCACGACGTCGGCCAGGGGGACGCCAGTCTGCTGCGAAGCCACGAATCTCCCAATCGGGTGTCCGAGATAAGGTGTCGGGATCTGCTTTTGGATCGGGGTCGGCATGGCCGCACAGATCGCCGTCGCCAGGTCGGCCGCCACCGCGAGCTGCTCGGTGTACATCTCGGCGGACTTGAGACCTTGTACGATTTCGATGCCGATCGAGCAGCCGTTTGCGAGTTGGGCATGATACGCGGCTTCGGTGACGAGGTCGGCGCAGCAGTAGATCTTCCCATCGAAGTCGACGATGAGGTGCGCGCCCGCAGGTCTCGACGGATCGGACGCCCACATCGCGACGGTTCGCTCGCCGGCATTCGTCGGCGGACCGAAACCTGGGAGGATCGTCTGACGTCGCAGGTCGGTCCCGCCAGGGATCCCGAGGGTCGAATGCATGACGACGAGATGAACGAAAGCACGCTCGTGGGGATTGCGCAGACGAAGATCTTTCGGCGACAGTCGCAGCTTCGGATCGTCGAGGAAGTTCGATATGTCGAGGCCGGCAAGGAGAGCGGCCTGGCCAGCGAGAACGATTCCTGTGCCCATGACGGAAGGATATCACATTTGGGTCGCCGATTAGGAAATCAGATACTCGACCACTGCGTCTCTTCCCTCCCACCGCGAGTTGATGTTCCGGCGTCCCGCCACCTCCTCCAACTTGAAGAACGGCTCCGGGTAGAGGTCGCGTACCTCCTTCGTCCCCGAGTTGGACAGGAGGATGTGAACTCCCTTCTCTTTGAGACGACGAGCGATCTTGGCCAGGTCGGCTTGATCGCCCGAGTCGAACCCTCCGGGGGTGAAGCTCGTGAAGTTCGATGTGTCGGATCGCGGGATGTAGGGAGGATCGAGGTAGACGAAGTCCCCGGCCCGTGGTCTTTCTAGGGCGAGCTTGAAGTCCATGGTGTCTAATTCGACAAGGCTCTCGCCCCCATAGTCGCTTCCCAGGACGGAAGAGCATGCTATGAGGTTGATTTCATCGCAGATAACGGGGGTCGTCTTGAATTTGCCCATGGGGACATTGAAGAGGCCCTTCCGGTTCACTCTATAGAGGCCATTGAAGCAGGTTTTGTTGAGGTAGATCATTCGAGCCGCTATGTAATGGCGAGTGAGCCCCGAGATATCGACGGCTCGTGTGTACTCGAAAGTCTTTCGGGGATCCGACGTATGGTCTCTTTCCATGGCGCGCAAATGCTGCACAACCGACGCTGGATCGTCTCTCAATCCTCTATAGGAAAGTATCAACTCCTCGTTGGCATCGGACAAGACCGCATGTTTCGGCCAAGTCGAAGACCCTTGGGTCGAAGACCCTTGGGTCGAAGACCCTTGGGTCGAAGACCCTTGGGTCGAAGACCCTCGGGTCGAAGGCCCATACAGACAAAAGAAGAGAGCCCCCGCCCCCAGGAAGGGCTCGTAGTACGTATTGAATTTGGCCGGCACTCTTTTGAGTAACTCCGGCAGGAGCTGGCGCTTGCCGCCCGCCCACTTGAGAAAAGGTCTCGGAGATGGGGACATACTCTCCAATTGCTTGGCGCTCATCGTTCCCCCTTGGGCAAATGTCCGCATGTAGGACAGGGCTTAGTAGGTTCAAGTGGCCATCGCCACGTCACCCCAACATCGCACAAACGAACGAATCTCTGAATGTCCCCCTGTGATGTGCCATGTCCGATGCAGTATCCATCACAAGCCATCATGACCACAAGAAGAAAGCAGGGATAGAACAGAAATGACACTTGTCAATTCCTATTGGATTAACGGTGGTTGTCAACCGGATAAGCATGCTCCGTTCGACTCGAAGGTGGCCTAGTTACATTCGTAGCGACACGGCTTTCGCCGTTATTGTTCCACAGCTTGAGTTTGAGCCTCGGCGACGACTGCGAGTTTTTCGGCGGCGGCAGTAGCACGGGCAATGTCCGCCAGACGGTTCCGATGCTCCTCGAAAGCAACGGTCTTCATGTCCGCTAGCTTCTTGAAAGCGGCAGATCTGGCCTCCTTCATTTTGGTATTGATAGGCGCCATATTTTTGCGATATCGATTCCAGATCGACTCCATCTCCGACGAGAGAATCGCCTCGGCCTTCTTCGTTGCGGCAGCCCTCTGGACTTCCGCTTCGGATACTTGCTTCTTGTAAGTCGCTCGTGCCTGGTGTTTCTCTTGGGTCGAGATTTCCGTGACATCCGTCACGGCAAGCATCAGTACGGCAGTCTCCGTATATAGCTCTGCTGCAACGTTTTCCTCTGCCTCCCGGACCGCAGTTTCATAGGCAACTTGCGCCTCCTCTGCCGTCATCGGCGCTTTCTCGTCCTTCGGGTCGAAGACCCTGGAGACCGAAGAGGCTCTTTGGCCCTTCGACCCCTGCATTGCCGCCATGGCGGCTTCGTCCTCGAACTCAACCACTTTTCCCTGGGCATTCTTCTTGATCATTGGAGCTTGTCTTCCTTTTGGGTCGGAGACCCTGCGGGTCGCAGACCCTGCGGGTCGCAGACCCTGCGGGTCGCAGACCCTGCGGGTCGCAGACCCTGCGGGTCGCAGACCCTTCGATTGTTTGTTGTGTCCTGACTACATCTTTGTTATCGCTGAAACCATGCCTATCCGCTTGACGACCATTACGTGGCTTTGTGCAACGACCGATGATCTTCGTTCGAGTTACAGACCACCTCGCCAACAGCTTCGCGCCAGCTTTCTCGTGCGAGAGCGAGAAAGTCATCCTCTTTTCCATCGGGATCGACAGCCAAAGATCTAGCGGCAGCAGTTTGAATCTCACGCTTGACCAACAGCAATACAGCCTCGGCGCTGCGTCTCTTGTAATACTTAGCTTCGCGGTCTCTCTTTACGTCGGTGGGGTGTTCCCCGTCATCGGGCGCCGGCATGTTGTTCTCCTCTCGATCCACTTGGGGTTGTCAACCGGATAAGCATGGCTGAAACCACACGATCTAGTTCATCGACCATGATTGACCGGATGAAGTGTCCATGTTGAATTGAATCTTCGATCCATCATGGCGTATGATTTGAAACCGATCGGCAGGCCAGCCAACGACAATGGGTTCCCCACAGCCAATTGGACAACCGTCAGTCCTAAGTTGTTGCACTACACCTTCGCTATTCCAGCGATAATACAAGACCGAAGCTCCAATCTCGACGCCCTCGATTGTTGCCTTGAAACGTCTAAAACCTGTGTCGTTTCTCATCGTCCCCCCGTTGATGGCTCGCAAGCTCTCCAAGCATCTGTTGGGCCTTGAGGACGTCCGCGCGGCGGATCAAGCACGAGGCCGCGACCTGACGTCGCCCCAGCACCTCGGGAAGCACCGCTCGGTATTGGGAGAATCCCATCTCATTGAGCGCGAACCCGAACTTCAATAGCCCCCTCAGATCGTCATGAGATCCCGACAGCTCGAAGTAGTTGAGGGCGTCTTCAAGACGTCCCAATCGGCGACAGCACTCGCCCTTGATGTAGTAGAACCACCCCAGCGCCCGCGGGTAGTCGACCTCCCTCTTCTCCAGCAGGAGCGACAGGGAGAACTCGGGATCGACTTCAATCCCCTCGTCGGCGAGGGTGAGCCTCACGTGCGGATCTACCGGCTCCCCAGCCGCCAAGCACCGCTCGTATTCGAGGAGCAGCACCTTGAAGTTGCGGTGGGGGACGCGCACTCCCGATCCGGCGTTGTCTCGCCAGTCGCGGAAGACGAGGCCGCGCTGAACGACGAGCCAGTTCGACCCATCGACTTTCCTCCCTGGGACGTGCTCGTGCAGAACGTACTTGAACCGGTGCTCCAGCTTGTTCCGCCAGAAGAAATGGTGAGAGGTCATGTAATCGACTTCGTTACCATCCATAACCTCGTAGGGACACATGAGAAAGTCGACCTTGGGACGACAGTCGAGCATGGCCAAGGCCGGCAAGATGTTCTCGGGTTGCATGACTTCGTCGTCGGCGTCGATGCGCAGAACATACTCGCCTTGGGCGAAATCGAGCGAGAGATTGCGAGCGCATGCCCAGTCGCGGATCTGAGGCAGTCCCGTGAAGGCAACGTGGCTCGGGAACTTGAACTCGAAGGTGGTCGGGTCGTCCATGAAGTAGAGATTCGAGCACGCGTTCGGAGACAGAAGGAAGAAGTTGTACTTCATCCCCAGCTCCTTGGCAAGGGAGACGATCTTGTCGGGAGTGCCATCGGCCGAGCCAGTGTCGGTGAAGACTACCTCGTCGACAATGCCGGCGAGGGGGCGCAAGGCACGGTCGATGGTAGCGGCAGCATTGAGCACCATCATATGCAGCGACAATTTCATCGGGTGTCCTGCGCGGAAACGCCTTCCTTTAGGGAGGAGTCGATGACATCCGTTTCGACGTCCCCGACCAGGGCAGCTTGGAAGTTGTGATGTAGATCGGACAGATTCGTGGTGGTGATGGTAATGAACTGACCGCGTGTAGCTGGTAACGTGAACCCCAGGGGGGTTACGTCACTCTCGGTGAAGGACATCCTCTCGGCGAGGATTTGGTCGGTGCCTTGGAGACCTGCTAACAGGGATGGACATGCCCCCTGGTAGGCTAAGCCATCCCCCACGACATAGGAGATGTTATCGATCCTGAAAAACTTTCTGATAGTCGACGGCACCACCAGTCTATCCGGCCTGAACGTCCATTGAGGTGCAACGCGGATGTTTACCGTACCATTCGCATCGACCAAGGTGCTACCACAACCGACGATCTGTCTTGCGACTTTCCGTTTCGCTCGCACCTTCTCTGCTTGTACCAAACATGAAAAGGCACGGCCAACTCTCGACTGGTTGGTCACCGAGACAATCATGAAGTCTCCCTTCTCGACGGGATTGAAGAAGAGCGTCTCGGGGAAAGCACGGGTGGAAAAGACCAAGGCGGGTACCGCCCCCGTAGCAATCATCTGGGAAAGCCCCCCACACTTGATGTCTGTAATAAGGAAATTCTCGGCTATGTCGTGAGGGATAACCAGCCGCAATGGATACGACTTGCGATGAGCTTTAATTGCTAGATTCATCGATGAGCACGCCGGAACCATGTCGGTGTCGTCGGCAATTTCGATGGTGTTCGATGAAACAGTTCGACAACGGTTTAAGAATCTATCGAAGATCATAAATTCCTCACTCCAGCAAGATGTTCAACCCGAGCTTTTCCACCATGAACAGAAGAGCCTCCGCGTTGCCCTTGGCATCGTCCACCGGGTGGTGCGTATGCTTGGTCTTTCGCAGATGCTTGAAGTTCTTGAAAGTGTCCTTGACCAGTCCCTTGTAAAGAGAGCCTAGATTGGTCGAGCTGTGTCCAAAAGGATTGCGACCCAGAAAGTGCCGGAAGTACCAGCACACAAACATGAAGTCGAAGCCATTGTTGTCCGAGATGAACATGGGCTTCTTGCCCACACTGTGATAAAAAAGCCAGGTCTCGAACTTCAACAGAACCCTCGTCGGATCGTCGTAACCCAGGGTTTCCTCTCTGCTATGGTTACTCACCTTGAGGGCCTCATCGTCCCACTTATCGGATATGGGGTGAAGCTCTCCGTAGAATGTATCCGCGAGGTCGGGGCGAACGATTACAGCCCCGAGAGAGATCATAGAGAAGTCGCCGGGGATATCCCCGTCGGTCTCTACGTCGACCATCACGTAGCTCATCTCGCAAAGCTCCTCATTTGATATATCCTACTACCCAAAAACGAAGAGTCAACCACCAAAAATAGTTGAGTAGAAATGAAATGGTCTCATCGAATCGGCCGGCACCCGCTTCATAGATCCCGGTGGGGAGTTGCCAGCATCGAACTCGCGCTTCATATCCGTGGGGAGCATGCGACGAAAAGCCTGAACGCCCTCCTTGGAATCTCGCGCCTCGGCGGCGGCCTGACCGGCGGACATGCCCAGGTCGCCGTAATACGCAACATGGGAGCAGATCTTGCGGACAGCATCCCGCCAGGCGGATCCCATGGGCCGATGCTCGTCATCCTCGGGCCAGTAAGCCGTACAGTTTCCATGCGATGCTATGGGAACCTCTCCCCGCCGGACGGAATCGTATTCGCACCAGGCCAGATAACGCAAGTTTCGCTCGCGGTCGCCATTGCGGTACGGGCTCTCAATGAGCACAATGGTCCCGCAGACGATCTCGGCGTCGACGACCTGCCCACGCTCGGACATGCTACCGACTCTCCCGCGACCGCTGTGTTCGCAACATCCACAATTCAGCTCCCAAACACTTCGCCTCTGCTTGGGAAATAACCACGTCTGGAATCCCTCTTGAAATCATTACGATTTTCATCTCGGCGGAAGCGAGAACCGCGACATGAGATTCAAGGGTGACAACTCCCCTACCTGCCGGAGACGGCGAGGTAGGGGCTTCTCGGTTCTTTGGACTCATTCAGCCCTCCCCGACGGCGCTGCCCGCGCCTTGCGATGTTGATTGCCGCGTTGGTGTCGCGGTCCAGAACGAGCCCGCACGCGCAGGTATGTACCCGCACGCCGAGCCCCTTCTTGACCACGGCACCGCAACCGCTGCACTCCTGACTTGTTCCGCGTGGATCCACGGCCACCACTTCGCGTCCAGCCTTTTCAGCTTTGGCCCGAATGATGTTCGTGAACTGTGCCCACCCGGCATCATGCACCTGCTTGGCCAGAGCCATTTGCGCGAGGCCCTTGACGTTGAGATTCTCGACGGCGATGACATCGAACCTGCGGACCAGGTCGAGCGCCGTCTTGTGGTGAAAGTCGAGCCGCACACGACTGACCTTGTCGTGCCGCTTGGCGAGCTTTCGCGTGGCCTTGCGCCGTCGATGAGAGCCGCGCTTACGCCGAGAGACCACTCGCTGCGCTTTGCCGAGCGCTTGCTGTGCGGTCTCGTAGGGGCGTGGGTTGGAAACCAGCTCGCCGTTGCTGAGCGCGGCGAAGGTCGTGATGCCAACATCCACCCCGATACTCGCGCCGGTAGCTGGCAGCGGATTGGGCTGCATACCGTCGCAAGCAAACGCCACGTACCAGTGGCCATCGCCGGACAACGTGACCGACGCCTGCTTGATTCTGCCCTCGACCGGGCGGTGCAGCTTGAGCTTGACGTTGCCGACACCAGCGAGCTTGACCCGCTTACCTCCGGCGGCAAGTCGCACGCCGTTGTTGTGGCTCGCGTCCTTGAACGTGAAAGTCCGGTATCGGTCGCGGCCTTTGAAGCGAGGATAGCCTGGCAGATCCCCAGCCTTACAGCGTCGGAAGAAAGCGCTGAAAGCCCGGTCGAGCCGTGTGATCGCATCCTGCAAGAGATGTGTGTGGATCGCCTGATATTCAGGCCGCACCTCTCGGATACCAGCGATCTCTCGCATCTGCGTGTACGCCGAGACCGTCTCGCCCGTCCGTCGGTACACGTCGCTGCGATGCTGGAGAGCGGCGTTGTACAGCTCGCGAAGCAGCCAGAGAATGCCGAGCATGACCACGTGCTGCGCCCGACTTGGATAGAGGCGATAGCGGTAGACGCGAACCATCCGAACATGGTACTCAGTTCGACATGCCAAAGCAAGCTATTCATCGCAATTTCAACGCCGTTTTTCGTCTGGTCTATCACTTGGTGTTGGTCTCCAAGTACAGGCGGCGCGTTTTCGACGCCCGCATGCTCGACCGATGCAAAGACATCCTCGCCACCCTTTGCGCATCCTCGGGCGGCGCTTTGCTCGAATGCTCGGGCGAGGCGGACCACGTCCACGCCCTCATCGACATGCCGCCTAGAGTCCGTCCGTCCGACCTCATCAACGTGCTCAAGACGGTATCCTCGCGCCTCTTGCGCAAGGAGTTCTCCTCGCTGCGTGCCGCCTACCGTGGAAGAGCTGTGCTCTGGTCTCCAAGCTATTGCCTCATCTCGGCTGGCGGCGCGCCTATCGAGATCCTTCGCCAGTACGTGGAGAACCAGACCAGACCGGATTGATAGTGCTCCCAGAACCCCCGCCTGCCGGGCCGAGGCGAGGGCTTGCCAGATCTGGGTCACATCGCCGTCCAGAATGCGCTTTTCACAAGCTTCGTAATTAGCATCAATTGCCATTCTGTTCTCCTATCGATTTGGTGGAGTGTGTGAACCGGATCGGCACGGATCAGACCTTTCTTCTGTAAGCCCACAAGAAGGGACCGACTACATACTCCGCCGCAGTGCCGTCCATACGGAGTAGAAGTTCGACGAGTCCAATAGCGATCCCGAGCGCGATGAATGGAGTCGTCAGCGCGACCACTCCCCAGTAATTCAACCTTCTTCGCACGTCGCGTCCTCCTGTCGATCGCTCGACCTCCAGCGTCCGCCATTCCACACCGAGGAGACGATATCTATCGCGATCTCCTCCACCTTCGGACCCTCGTCCAGGTCGAAGCCATACGCGTGACAGACGATGAGGCTCGTCGGCTCGCTCTTGAAGTCGCAGTGGACAATGACGCTTGGATGCGACCCAGGGATCTGCGACCCAAGGATCTGCGACCCAGGGATCTGCGACCCAGGGATCTGCGACCCAAGGATCTGCGACCCAAAGGCCCCTCGAACGGCTCGTATCGCCTCGGCAGAGAGCGACGCGACCTCTTCCTTCTTGAAACGTCCCTTGAAGACGATGACGATCTTCTTCACGGCCGATCCCTCTGCTGTCTCTTGGTCTCTCTCGGGTCGCAGACCCTACTCTTCGCCAGCTCGGTGAAGGGCTCTACGATCCAGACGACGAACAGCATGGCCAATGGTAGCACGAAGCATAGTGGCAACCACGAGACGCTCATTACAGTCACAATGGAATAGACGCGATTGGGTCGCAGACCCTCGGGTCGCAGACCCTTCGTTCCGCCGAACTGCTTCGTCGCCAAGATCCTCCAGCGCACAATCAATGCCAGAAAAGCGTACGAGAGCACACTCCAAAAGATCCACTCCCAAGATCCGAGATGGTGCGAGATCGACACGATGAAAAACACGTACCCAATAGAACTACCCACCAACACCAAAAGAGGAATCGATATGAGGATCGCGGATCCGAGCCAGGACAACCAACCGCGACGG